>Ga0315286_10001281_pt1 | contig 22683 bp, 22 predicted proteins | sample YL17G10_0_MG_FD_205038 | JGI IMG/M metagenome (GOLD analysis project Ga0315286, IMG submission 205038) | Sediment microbial communities from Yellowstone Lake, YNP, Wyoming, USA - YL17G10_0 | ecosystem: Environmental > Aquatic > Freshwater > Lake > Sediment | place: USA: Wyoming | collected...
CGGAGGCTCCCACCCCTGAGCCCCCGCTAGAATGGCAGCCCCCGCCGGGGTAGCTCAGTTGGTAGAGCAGCGGTTTCGTAAACCGCAGGTCGTCGGTTCGAGTCCGACCTCCGGCTCAAGTACAGTCAGGGTGACCTCTGAAGGGAGTCAAATGCCTGCAGGCGTATACAAGACCGACTCCGGGATGGTTTTCCGTGTGGGCGTGACGGCCGAGCGCGGTCTCAAGGTGGAAGTCCTCAGGGACGGCATCTGGGAGGCCGGCCGCATCGGGATGGTCGGACTTCGTCTGAGCCCCACGACGAGAACACTCACGGAGAAGGCCATCCGGGCCCTTCCTGCCTGACGCCCAGTCGCAAACTCCCAACTTCCCTGCATGTATCCCGAGTGGTTGTCGCGGTTCAGGGGTGCTACCCGCGCGAAAGGATGAGGATCAACCCGGCCACGATCAGAGAACCCATCACGATCACCGCGGCGATCATTAGCTCGCGATAGGACGAAGATGCCTTCCCCGCCATGTTGCGCGCGGCTCGCGGAGGCAAGGTCGAGAGAAGGTCGTCATCGTCATCCGCCCCGCCGTAGTCGTACCCGCGGTCCGCCTCGTCGGAATAGTTGGGGAGATAGCGGTCCTCGGGGGTCGACTCAGGCGCTGATTCTGACGCCGCTTTGTGTTCTGCTCCAGGTTGTCCCTTAAGCGTCGGTGATGCGTCACCCCAGAGGTTCTCTCGCGGTCGTTCCTTGACCGCCGGCGGAGGGGTGGTGCCCCAGAGTTCGTCCGCCACCTCCTCGCGCTGCCGCGGGCGATCTTCTGCCGCCGTTTCCTCGGTCGGTGAAGAGCCCCAGAGCGCGGCGCCCTCCACTTCGGTCAATCTGACCGGTGCACCCGGCCACGCGGAGTCGCCGGGCGGGAAGATCTGCTGTGAACTCGCGACCGCTCGTGCAACGCTGGGCTTGGGCAACTGCGTCGCCAGGGACGGCATCGACTCGTACTCCTCCAGCACCTTTCGGATCTTCTCTTCGAGGACCCTTGCGTGCTTCTGGGCCTCAGTCATCCGTCTGCGTGTCTGGCGGTCGGCCTCGCGCGTTTGGCGTGCTTCCGTGAAGATGACCGCGGCCATCTCTTCCGTCTGCTGGGCGCGCGATTCGGTGCTACGGATCTTCTCCTCGGCCTCCGCCGCGGCTTTGAGAGCTGCGGCCCGGGCCGCTTCCTCCGCCAGCCGGCTCTCCGCTTCCGTGGTTTCGAGCTGATCAGCGGCGGCGGCGAGTTGGGCCTGGGAGGACTCGAGGCGCGCCTGCGCATCCCGCTCCCGCTCCTCGGCGGCGGCGAGTCTCTCCGCGGCGCCAGTGGCTGCCGCCTCCGCTTCCAGGCCGATGGACTCGACGGTTGCGGCAGCCTTCGCCTTCGTCTCCCGGGCAAGGGCCTCTGCCAGCTGGGCTCGCTCGGAGATGGCGATACGCGTCTCTTCCAGTCCGCGCACACGTGTCTGGAGGTCTGTCAGCTTCGCTTCCGTTTCCAGGGAAGAAGCCTGCCCCTCGCGGGCGAACTGCTCCTGGGCCGCCAGCTCTGCCTGCTTGGCGGCCTCGAGTTCTTCGTTTGCCTCGTGCAGCCGCGCTTCGGTGGCCGCGAGGCTCTCTTCAGCCAGACGCGCCTGTTCCGTGGCGGCTTCGATCTTGCGGTGCGCCTCGGCCGCCCTCTCTTCGGCTTGGGTCGCGCGTTCTTCCGCGGCGCGCGCCCCTCTCGCGTTGGCCTCCACCGTTTCTTCCCTGGCCAGGCGCGCTCGCTCTTCCATCTCGGCGCGATTGTCCTCCGCGATACGGAGGCGCCCTTCGACGGCCGCGAGCCTTTCCTCTGCGTCCAGGGCTTCCTGCTCGGCCGCCGCGAACCGAGCCTCCTCCGAGCGGATCTGCTCTTCGATGCGCGAGATCAGTTCGAGCTCTTCCTTGGCACGGGCCTCGGCAGAAGCCCAGGCGAGCTCCTGCAACTCCCGAGCCTTCTCCTCGGCCGTCGCGAGCTTCTCGTCGGCGAGATGCGCCCGCTCTTCTACGACCGCGATCTTGTTCTGCGCTTCCGCGGCTCTGGCCTCGGCTTCCCGAATGTGCTGTTCCATCGCTTCGGCGGCTCGGGCGCTGGCGGCCAGCAGCTCCTCGGCTGCCAGACGTCTCTCTTCGCTCTCCTCGGCCTGTGATTCGACTTCAAGCGTCTTGGCTTCGATCTCTTGAGCCCGCAGCTCAGTCGAGGCGGCGTCGTCTCGGGCGGAAGCGAGTTGCTCTTCGGCCCTGCGGGTCGCTTCCTCGGCGCGGCCCACCTGCTCCTCGACGGCCGTGATCCTCCCCTGCGCTTCGGCGGCTCGCGACCTGGCTTCGCGTGAGCGGTCCTCCGCGTCCCTGATGCGTTGGGCGCTCGCGTCCATGGCCGCCAGCCGGGTCGTGCGGAGTTCTTCCTCCACGTCGTCGCGCCTGCGCTCGGCAACGAGCAGGCGTTCCTGTGCCGCGGCGAGCCTCTGACCGGCCAGCCGAGTCTCTTCCTCCATCGCGGCCAGGCCCTGCTCCTCAGAAGCGCTCTCCTCGTGGACTTCGGCCAGAAGCGCTCGCTGTTCTTCGAGGCGTCGGGCTGCCGCCGCGGCCTCTTGCTCGCGCGCTTCAGCACGGCGTTCGGCTTCTTCTATCTCCTGATAGCCCCGACTTGCTCGCTCCTGTGCCTCGCCTGCGCGCCTGGAGATCTCTTGCGCTCGCTCCTGTGCTGCCCGGACGTTCTCGCGTGCGGCGTTGAGTTCCTCCTCGGCGCGGCGCGCGATGTCCTCGGAGGCGGAAGTCTTCTTCAGCGCATCGGCGGCCCTTGCTTCCGCCAGGAGTGCTTGCTCCTCGGCGTCTCGCGCCGCCTCCGCGCGTTCTTCCGCGCTTGCGCCCGCCTCGCGGCGCGCGCGCTCCTCGACAGCTGAGCGTTCTTCGTCGGCCGCACGGCGACGGGTTTCGGCGGCGCGCATCGACGTTTCGGCGGTGCGCGCGCGCTCCTCGGCGGCTGCAACCCGCGCCTGGTCGCTGCGGATCTGCTCTTCCACTTCCTCAAGGAGCTGCTGCTCTTCTCTTATCCGGGCCTCGGCGGCGGCGCGCTTCCGTTCGCTTTCCTTCGCGCGGCCCTCAGCCTGAAGGCTCTGCTGGGCAACGGCCTGGGCTAGACGTTCGGCACGTAGGCCCTGTTGGACGATCGCCTGCGCGCGTTCCTCCAGTTCCTGGACCCGCTCTTCGGCGGCGGCGAGTCTCTCCTCGGCCCTTGCCGCCTGTTGTTCCGACGCACGGGCCTGCTCCTCGGCCTCACGAGCTCCGCTTTCGGCACGGCGGGCCGCGTCTTCACGGTCCGCGGCCTCGGAGGCGGCGCGGGAGAGGGACTCTTCGGTTTCGCGGGCGCGCTCGATTGCCTCGCGAGAGCGCTGCTCGGCTCGTCTGATCCGCTCCTCGGCATCGCGGATCCTCTCCTGGGCGTGGGCCGCCTGTTGTTGGGCCAGCCTCGCGCGTTCCTCCGCGAGCCGGACCTGCTCTTCGGCATCGCGCAGTCGCGCCTCAGCGTCTGAAACTAGGTCCCCTGGTTGGATCGCCATTCACTTCCCCGCTCGCTTGCCACAAAACCGGTATCCGCCGAAGCCTTCTTCTATGCCCTCCGGATCTCCTCTCTCAGTCGTCGGGCTTCCTCCTCCAACTGGAGCTCCTCCCCGCGAGCTGCGCGAGCGGCGTCTTCGGCGTCCCGGACCTTGTCGCGAGCTTCGCCCTCGACACGACGGGCTTCCTCGAGCTTCACGATCTCCGCCTCCAACTCGGATATCTCCTCGCGGGCGGCTCGCGCAGCTTCCTGGGCGGCTCTGGCCTTCTCCCGGGAGGCGCGCGCCCTCTCTGCGGCGCGGATGCTCTCTTCGCGGGCCATCGCAGCTTCCAGCAGGGCTGCGTCCCGAGCCTCTAGAGCCTGCTTCTCTGCGGCCTCGCGGTCCTCGGGTTCTGCGGCCTTGGGCAAGCCTTCCAGTTCGGCGGCATGTACGGCCTGCGCCGCCTCGCGTTCTGCCGCCCTCGCCACGAGGGCAGCCTCAGCGGCCTCGCGCTCCTCGCGCTCCTTGGCTTCTGCGGCCTCGCGCTCCTTGGCTTCTGCGGCCTCCCGTTCCTCATCTCTGGCATCCCGGGCGGCTTGCGCCTCCTGGGCTGCTTGAAGACCATCCTGTTCCTTCGCCTCCACGGAGGCCTCTTCTGGGACCGAGGGAGTTGGCTCGGCCGCCGGAAGGGTGCCGGCGAGTTCGGCTTCTCTGCGACGGGCTTCCTGCTCGAAACGTGGAACGATCCACGCTCCCGGATCGAATCCTTCTTCCTCCTTCTCCGGCTCGGCTTCGCCGAGTTGATCGTGACGGAGAGCTGCGGCAGCCGGCTGTGCAACCTCGGGTTCGATGGCAACCGGCTGTGCAACCTCGGGTTCGACCGCGGGAGCTTCGCTGGCGGCCGGCTGAACGATCTCGGGCTCGGCGACCTTCGGTCTTGCCGCCGGCTTCTTGGGCGGCTTGCGCTTGGCAGGCTCGGGGCTCTCCGGACCGAACGCCCAGGTGTCTGTGGCGGGTGTCCCCTGGCGGCGAGGCCGCTCCGCTTCTTTGGGCTTCTGGACCGTAGGGGCGCCTTCTTCCGGGAAGAGGGGACCTTCGGCAACCGGTTGGGGGGTGTGCGCCGGCTCCTGCTGCGGGGCTACCCTTGCGGCGGCCGCAGCCTTCGCTCGCTGCTTCTCGTCAAATCTCCTCATCCTGGTCGACCGGTTCGACTTTCGGCCCATGACGACCCACAGCCAGACGAGGGAAACGATCAGTACGACGTTGAAGACCAACTTGGCGGCCGACCAGAGTCCAGAGCCGCCTGCTGGAACGGGCTGAACAACCTCCGCGACACCGGTGACGGGGTCACCCGGTTGGAGCCGGATGGGCGCGAAGGTCCTGTAAGTTTCGCCTTGTTGGGAGCCATCGGTGGGCATAGCGTCGCCGATACCCACGCTGCTCTGCACCTTGCCGCTGAAGGCCGAATCGACCATCGGCTTCGCGCCGGAGACGGCGAGGCCGACCAGATCCGGATTGGTGGAGAAGACCACCACTCCGCTCCTCTGCCACACGGTTACACGCAGGATGTTCGGATCGGTGACCGTCTTCTGGATGTCGCTGGCCAGCTGGTCGTATCGACTTCCTATGACAGGTGCGGCCAGGTCGGAGGGGTCCATCAGGCTCGGCAGGACGTTGTCCGCGATGTCTACGGCGCTCTTCTCGGCGGCGGAGCTGCCACCTCCTCCCACGAGGATCGAGACGGCGAGCCCGAAGGCAGCGACGCCCGCGACGATGGCTAGCGCCTTAGGTGTCGGTCCTCGATTGTCGCGGGTTGCCATCGTTGCTCCCCCGGGTTTCGGTTACGCTCCCCCTCGTGCCTAGGTAGCGGGGGTCATGCCGACTGACAAGGTACCGGAAAGTCTCGCAGTTTACGATAGGCGTGGGTAGGGTCCGCAGCTCTCAACCCCGGGCCACTACCCCCCGGTTTACAGCCGAAAGCTGCTGTGGGAATGTATAGGCTCCGAAAGGGAGGTAGCGGTGAGCGATCGACTTAGGAAAGCATTAGAGGACACCACCGAGATCGAAGCTGCCCTGGAGCAGGCCCAGAAGGAGCTGGTGAAGAACCGCGCCCGGATGGAGTACCTGCAGGTGCTCATCGCGATGGGTCAGCGGGTCGCGATCCCCGCGATCCCCGTTACACCCGCGTGGGAGGAACCAGAGGAAGACAGCGTCCGACCCGCCCGCGTGACCGCCGCAACCGTGGTTGTTCCGCCGGCCCCCGAGAGGATCCCCTCGGCGCCTGCGACCCCGGCCAGGCGCGCTGCCGTGACGCCTCCCGAGGAAGACGAGTCGGACGGCAATGAAGAGGCTCTGAAGGCCGCTGAGGAGAAGATCCGGCAGGCCAAGGAAAGGACGAAGCGCGCCGAGGAGATGGTCGCCGCTGCTCAGGCCGAGGCTGACGCCGCGGAGGATGTGCGCAAGACGGCCGAGGAAAGGGCGCAGAAGGCGGAAGAGGAAGCGCGGCGACTTGAGTCCCAGGTGGCTCGATAGGCGCGGTAGGCCTGATAGGACAGCACGGAAGCAGACACCAGATATCAGCGCACCGACGAGTTGTGTTGCGGAAAGAAGGAGGAAGTCATGAGTGATCGCCTGAAGCTCGGCTTGGAGTCCAGTCGTTCAGAGCTCAACGAAGGTGTGGCCGAGGCCGAGACCGAGCTCGCGCGCTTGCGCGATCGTTGCGCTGAACTTGAGACGCTCATCGCGATGGGCAAGGCCGCTATCCTCACCGCTCAGGTCGCAGAGTCGACGCCCCGCGCCTAGCCCGGAGAACGCCGGACCGAGCGTCGGCTCTCGCTGGATCGATGCTGCCGGCTGGGGAGGGTCTTTGAAGAAGCTGATACCTATCGGGGTGTTCCTCGCGCTGGTCTTCGTGCCCGCGGTTGCTTCGGCACAGCTTCCGATCGATGTCACGGCCAGTCCGACGAAGGACACGGGCGGCTGGGTCTACGGCATGGCCCAACTGTTGGCGCTGCTCGGCGTTCTGATGCTCGTGCTGGTCGTCGCAGGGTTCATGCGCTGGTCCCCGCGCTGGGCAGAAGCCAAGCGCAAGAAGGCGGCTGCCGGTCCTCCGCCCGCCAAGGCCGCGGCTCCGGCTCTCGCTCCGCCCGTCGCGGTGTCCTCACTTGCCGTCGAAGCCGCTGAAGCGTCGGCCGCTTCCATCGGTGAGAAGGCGCACGCGCCCGAATCGGGAGCGGTTCCCGTTGTGGCGACTCCTTCCGCGCCCGCGCAGGTCGCGCCCGCGCAGGTCGCGCCCGCGCAGGTCGCGCCCGAGACCGCGGCACCACCCGCGTCTGCCACCTCTGGTGTCTACGAGACCACTCTCAAGGAACTCCTCGACAAGGGAGTGCCACAGAAGGTCGCCGAGGCCCGCGCCAAGATGGCAGCCAAGAAGGCCGGGGGCTAGCCTCCGGCATGGAGACCTCCGCGGTCGACTGGAGTATGAGGGGCCGCGCACCGGGTCTCATCGATTGGCGCTCCGCCTCCACGGTCGGCCGCAACGTAGCCGGCGCCGGCCCTTCTTCCGATCCTGCATCTCGCGAGCTCTTCCGCCAAGAGATGAGCGAAGCCGTGGCCACAGCCGAAGCTCTCGTCAGCGAGTTCACGGGACTGTCGGTGCATGGTCCGACGTCACGGGCTTGGGTGATGGGACGAGGCGACTGGATAGATGCGAACTTCCGAAGTCTCGAGCGCTCCATCGAGCCGATGCTCGTACGCACGATCGCGGTCGCCGAGAAGGGAAGAACGTCAGGAGGACTGCGCACCAAAGCCCTCGGAGCGCAGATCGGAGGGCTCTTCGGATACGTGTCTCGCAAGGTCCTCGGTCAATTCGACCCGTTCCTCCCGCCGGACGACGAGGGTCTCATCTACTTCGTCGGACCCAACATCCTTGATGTCGAGACGCGATCCGCTTTGGACCCGCACGATTTCCGGCTGTGGCTTGCGTTGCACGAGGTCACCCATCGCGTCCAGTTCTCCGAGGCGAACTGGCTGCGAGGTCATGTCCTAACGATGCTCGATTCCTATCTGCAGATGACCGATCTAGACCCGAAGCGGATCATGGATAGCCTTCGTCGAGTGACCGAGGATGTGCGTGGTGCTTCCCACTGGCGCACCATAGGGGTGATGTACTCGCTCATGACGCCGCCCCAGCGGGAGCACTTCCACAAGATGCAGGCGATGATGTCGCTGATCGAAGGGCACGCCACCTTCGTCATGAACGGAGTGGCCGAGGGTCGCATCGAGACGCTGGACCGCATGAGGGTGGTGTTGGCCCAGCGACGCGACACCGGGGGGATCGAGAGGCTGTTCCAGCAGGCGATCGGATTCGATCACAAGATCAAGCAGTACGGCGCCGGAGAGGCGTTCGTCGCTCATGTAGTCGAACGAGCCGGCATGGAAGGACTGAACCGGGCGTGGCGCAGCCCCTCGAACCTGCCTTCCGCCGATGAGATGAGCGAGCCCGACCGCTGGCTCGCCCGAGTGCTCTGATGGCCGCCCGCCCGCCTGCGGTTGCGCGGGTACTCGAGCGCGTGACCCAGACCGTGCGTTCACACGAGATGTTCGTTCCCGGGGACGTTGTGATGGTTGCGGTTTCTGGTGGTCCCGATTCGATGTGTCTGCTGAATTCGCTCTACCTGTTGCGACGGCTACTGAAGGTGCACCTGGAGGTCTTCCACTTCGACCATCGCCTCCGGACGGGTTCGGGTGACGATGCTCTGTACGTGAAGAGGACCGCCGTGAAGCTGAAGCTGCCCTTCCACCTGGAGGTAGCGACCTCGGCCCCGGAGAAAGGCGTATCGGTCGAGGATTGGGCTCATAGGGCACGAACACAGACGCTGGCGCGCATCCTTCGTGAAACAGGAGCCACGAAGGCCGCTATCGCCCACACGCGCGACGATCAGGCCGAGACCGTCCTGCTGGCCGTCATCCGAGGCGGCGGACTGGATTCGGCGACAGGCATCCGTCCGTGTCAGGGGCCGTACGTGCGTCCTCTCATCGACAGCACGCGAAGCGAGGTCGAGGCGTTCTGCCGCGCGCTTCACCTCCGCCCGCGGATGGATCCGAGCAACGAAGACACGAACCTTCTCCGCAACGCGGTGCGCCACAAGGTGCTTCCGCAGTTGGAGCGCGCGGTGGACCGAGAGGTGAAGGCGACACTCGCGCGCACCGCCGACAATCTTCGTTTCGATGCAGACCTGCTTCAGCAACTGGCGCTGCGGGCTTTCGACGATCTCTTCGAAGAGGAGCCGGACGGTTTCACGTTCCCGGCGGCCAAGCTGGTGTCTCTTCCGCAAGCGTTGGGGACGCGGGTCGTGCGAACGGGCCTCTACAGAGCCGGTCTGGCTCCGCCCAGCAGCGAACACATCGATGCGGTGCTCGACATAGCTTCCGGCCGTCCGGGCCGCCGCCGGGATCTGCCCGGGGGATTGCTGGCAACACGCGACCGGGAGTATGTTCGCGTGTCCCGGACGAGGAGTGGCGGTTGACCGGACACGAGAAGCTCATAGACAAGGTCATCGTCAGTGCTGAAGATATCCAGTCTTCGCTCGTACGGCTGGGCGCCGAGATAACCCGCGACTACGCGGGGCGCGATCTCCTGGTCGTCGGGATACTCAAAGGTGCGTTCGTGTTGATGGCCGACCTGGCGCGCGAGATAAGGCTCCCGATGGAGTTCGACTTCATGGCGGTCTCTTCCTACGGCGTGGCGACGAAGACCTCCGGCGTGGTGCGCATCCAGAAGGATCTGGACCTGGATATCGAAGGCCGCGATGTGTTGCTGGTCGAGGACATCATCGACTCCGGCTTGACGCTCAACTACCTGCTTAAGAACCTCCGGAGCCGCAGGCCGGCGACGCTCGAGGTCTGCGCCCTCATAGAGAAGGAGGGGGCGCAGCGCGTGAAGCTCGACATCAAGTACATCGGTTTCGAGATACCGGAAGTGTTCGTGGTCGGGTACGGGCTCGACTACCTGCAGCGCTACCGGAACCTTCCGTACATCGCCACCCTGAAGCCCGAGGCATACGACGATTGACATGTTGGAACCAGGAGGCCGCGTCGCGCGTCCGACAAGCATGAAGGTCCTCCTGACGGTGCTGGGTGTTCTCGCGATAGCAGCGTGTGCGCAGTCCGCGCAGGTACCGGGGGGCGGAAGTTCCGGGGTGAGGGGAACGGTTCTCGCGGCCCCGGCATGCGGCGGCCCCGTGGTCCTGGACAGCCCCTGCCCGGACAAACCGGTTGCAGCCGAGATAGCGGTCACCGCGGTCGGATCCCAGGACATCGTCGCGACGGTGCGCTCAACTTCCGAGGGCAAGTTCTCGGTCGATCTCGCGCCAGGGGACTACACGCTCCTGCCCTCGACGACGAACGGCGCGCCGTTTCCCGTTGGCAGGCCGACCGATGTGACCGTACGGCCGGGGGGATTCACGGAGGTGACGCTCACCATGGACACGGGGCTCCGCTAGGCCCAGAAGAGGTTCGCGCGGCCCTGTGCTAGCCTTGTTTCGTGGCCGGGAGGGAGTTTCCCCGGCCCTATCCTTACTAAAGGGATCGCAGATAGATGGCCCCCAAGAAGCCTGACAAGACCTCGGACTCGCCGACCAAGAAGCTCGTGCGAGGTCCTCTCCCGTACGTGATCCTCTCGATGGCGGTCCTCTGGATCCTCGTGTCCTTCGGCATCCGTGGCCCCGCTCCCCAGAAGGTGGACATGACCCAGTTCCAGGACGCCGTAGCTTCCGGGGGCGTCAAGGACGCGAAGTTCAACGTAGGCGCCCAGACGATCACTGGGACGCTCAGCAACGGTGACACCTACGTGGTGGCCTACCTGGCGGAATCCGGGGACGAACTCGAGAAGACGCTGGCGGACGCGGGCGTCACGTATTCGGTGAACCCTGAGACGAGTTCCTTCTGGGCGGCGCTCTTCATCAATCTGATCCCGGTCCTGCTGATCGTCGGGGTCTTCATCTGGATCATGAACCAGGGGAACGCCGGCGGTGGTGGCCGCGTGATGCAGTTCGGCAAGTCGCGTCACAAGACGGTGAACAAGGACACGCCCAAGACGACGTTCGAAGACGTCGCCGGCGTTGAAGAGGCCAAAGAGGAACTCATGGAGGTAAAGGAGTACCTCGAGAACCCCGCCAAGTTCCAGGCGATGGGGGCGAAGATCCCGCGTGGCGTATTGCTCGTCGGTCCCCCGGGAACCGGGAAGACCCTCCTGGCACGCGCCGTCGCGGGGGAGGCGGGAGTCCCATTCTTCACCATATCGGGGTCGGACTTCGTTGAGATGTTCGTCGGCGTTGGTGCCGCACGCGTTCGTGACCTGTTCGAGCAGGCCAAGACCGCCGCACCGGCGATCGTGTTCATCGACGAGATCGACGCGGTCGGCCGCCACCGCGGAGCCGGTCTGGGCGGCGGTCACGACGAGCGCGAGCAGACGTTGAACCAGCTGCTGGTGGAGATGGACGGCTTCGATCAGCGCTCGACCGTGATCATCATGGCCGCGACGAACCGGCCGGACATCCTCGACCCCGCGCTGCTTCGCCCAGGACGCTTCGACCGCCAAGTCATCATCGACCGCCCCGACCTCGAGGGGCGCAAGGGCATACTCAGGGTCCACGCGAAGGGCAAGCCGCTGGACCCGACGGTGGACCTGGACATCATCGCCAAGCGCACACCCGGTTTCACCGGAGCCGACCTCGCGAACGTGATCAACGAGGGCGCGCTCCTGACGGCCCGCCGAGGCAAGGCGATGATCACCGCCGACGAACTGGGAGAAGCCATAGATCGGGTCATGGCCGGCCCCGAACGCAAGAGCCGCGTGATGAGCGAACGCGAGCGACGCATGGTTGCCTACCACGAGGCGGGGCATGCGCTGGTCGCGTACGTCCTGCCGAACACCGACCCCGTTCACAAGATCACCGTGATCCCGCGCGGCCGGGCGCTGGGTTACACGCTGACCCTCCCGGAAGAGGACAAGTTCCTGATGACCCGCGAGGAACTGACCGACGAGCTGGCGATGTTGCTCGGCGGGCGGGTTGCTGAGGAGATAGTCGTCGGCGATATGACGACGGGCGCGCAGAACGACATCGAGCGCGCGACTAAGGTCGCACGTGCGATGGTCACCGAGTACGGCATGTCCGATCGCATCGGGCCCATGACGCTCGGAGCCAAGCAGCACGAGATCTTCCTGGGCCGGGACTTCTCCGCCAACGCCGACTACTCGCCGCAGATGGCCTACGACATCGATTCGGAGATCATCCGACTGATAGACCAGGCCCACGATGAAGCGCTCGAGATCCTGAACGAGCATCGCGCGAAGCTCGACAACATCGCCGAGGTTCTGTTGGACCAAGAGACGATCGACAAGGAAGAGCTCGTGAAGATGCTCGAGGGCGTGGAGAAGCGACCGCAGCGCGATCCGAACAGGGGGGCCGGAATGGCCGTCGCCAGACGTAGCCTCGAGACGCGCCGACAGGACTCCGGCCGCTCCCAGCCCGGCGTGGTCGACTAGAGTCCCGCGTCATGGACTACCAGTACGAGCCGGTCGGCTACGACGCAGCGAAGATCGAACAGGGCGTCCGCCTCATCCTCGAAGGCATCGGCGAGGATCCCGAGCGCGGAGGCCTGGAGGAAACTCCCAGCCGCGTCGCGCACATGTACAGGGAGATACTCGGCGGCATCGGCCGCGATCCCGTCGAGCTGGTCACCGTGGTCAAGGGCGCGGGCCACGACGAGATGATCATGATCAAGGACATCCCGTTGTTCTCCACTTGCGAACATCACCTCGTGCCGTTCATCGGCAAGGCGCATGTCGCCTACATCCCCGATAAGGAAGGTCGCATCACCGGACTGTCGAAGGTCGCGCGTGCGGTCGACCTGCTTTCGAAGCGGCTCCAGGTACAGGAGAGACTGACGACGCAGATAGCGGAGACGCTCGAGGCGGCCCTGCATCCTAGGGGCGTGTTCGTCGTTATCGAGGCCGAGCATCTGTGCATGACGATGCGCGGCATCAAGAAGCCGGGTTCGGTCACCGTCACCTCCGCAGTGCGGGGCTTGTTCCGCAACGACGCCAAGACGCGCTCTGAGGCTTTCGCTCTGATCGGCAGGATGATCTAGGCGCTATCGACCCTCCATAGCAACCACGGCTACGATGTGTCCATGCAGCGCGACCCTTTGATATGGCGCGTAGGCGAGCGCGACTTCGATTGCTCCGAGAAGACCTTGGTCATGGGTATCCTCAACATCACGCCTGACTCCTTCTCGGACGGGGGCCAGCTGGCGAGCGTTGACGCCGCGGTCAGCCGAGGGGTGCAGATGGTGGCCGACGGCGCAGACCTACTGGACGTGGGCGGGGAGTCCACGCGCCCGGGCTCGGACCCCGTTCCGGCAGATGAGGAGATGACGCGAACGCTTCCGGTGATCGAACGGCTGGTTGTCGAGGTGCCCGGCGTCCCCGTGTCCATCGATACGCGCAAGGCCGAGGTTGCGGCGGCAGCGCTCGCCTACGGTGCGAGCGTCGTGAACGACGTTTCTGCAGGGGAGGACCCTGCGATGTTCGCTGCTGCTGCGGCAGCGGGTGCGGCGATGGTTCTCATGCACATGCAGGGCGACCCAAAGACCATGCAGTCCGATCCCCACTACGACGACGTGGTGAACGAGGTCGTGTCGTACCTCGGCGAGCGGCTCGACGCGGCGCTGGCGGCTGGGCTGGAACGTGACGCGCTCGTCGTTGACCCGGGCATCGGTTTCGGCAAGGCCCTCGAACACAACCTCGCTCTGATGAAGAACATCGGCGCCCTTTCGTCGCTGAGTCGCCCGGTCCTGGTCGGCCCCTCGCGCAAGCGTTTCATCGGAACGCTGCTCGGCACCGAGGTCGATGAGCGCTTGGAGGGCACCGCCGGTGCGGTCGCATGGCTAGTCGGAGCCGGAGCGCATATCGTTCGTGTTCACGACGTCAAGGAGATGGCGCGGGTGGTGCGAGTGGTCGACGCGATCGTGAGGGCCTGAGATGAGTGACCAGGCCTTGAGCGACCAGGCCTTGAGCGAGCGAGCCGTGTTGATGCTCGGGGCCTTCAAGGACACCTGGAAGCATGTGACGCCATTCCTCACCGGGATGAATGTGGTGATAGGCGGGAAGGAGAAGGACCTTGCTCCCGGCTACGCGGTGGTGGGTCACGGAACCGGAGGTCGCAAGGCGCAATCGCTCGCGGTGGACGGGGGCGCTCGGGCCATGGTTCTCATCAACTGCGCGATACTCCCCGGCCGCGAGCAGGATCTGGGAGCGCTCACGATCCCGGTGTTCCTCCTCTGGGGTGAGGACGACTCCACGAACACGGTCGAGACGGCGTATCACCTCAACAGGCTGATGCCGACTTCGACGCTCGCTGTGGTTCCCGAGTGCGGGCACCAGGTCCCGTTGGAGGCACCCGACATCGTCGGCCCTCTCATCGCCGACTTCCTTCGCACGCGCTGGCTAGGGCTTCCACGTCAACACGAACACGAACACCAGCACGGCCATGAGCCGGGCAAACCGGTGCGGGTAGATATCCGCAACAGACCTCCGGAGGGCATATGAGCAACTATCGCGTAGGCATCGCAGGCATCTCGGCTCAAGGTCGCCACGGTGCCAACCCCGGAGAGCAGGACTTCGCGCAAGAGTTCATCATCGACCTCGAGGTCACAGTGGATGTCGAAGACGATGTCATCGAGGCGACCGCTGACTACTCGGCTCTGGCAGACGAGGCTCGGAGGGTGGTGGCGGAGGAGTCGCACATCTTGCTGGAGACCCTCGCGCACTCCGTTGCTCGCGCGGTCTTCGACTACCAGAACGTCGTCGAGGTCGTTGCGACGGTACACAAGCCGGGCGCGGCGCAGTCCCTGGGTGTCGGCGATATCTGGGCCGAGGCGATCGTTTCTTGATGAAGGCCTACCTGGGACTCGGCTCGAATCTCGACGACCGTCTCGAGAACCTCAAGGAGGCCGCGACGTTGCTCGACGGGACCGACGACGTCGTGGTGACCCGTTCTTCCCGCGTCTACGAGACGGATGCAGTCGGAGGGCCCGAAGGGCAACCCGCTTTCCTGAACGCCGTGGTCGAGATCGAGACATCGTCGACCGCGCGCACTCTGCTAGAGGCGTGCCTGGGGGTCGAGGGGAAGATGGGTCGTGTCAGGGAAGAGCGATGGGGACCACGGAATATCGACATCGATGTCCTCACCTTCGGAGACGAGCGGATCGATGACGATGATCTGACGGTCCCGCACCCGCGCATGCACGAGCGTCTGTTCGTCCTGGCCCCGTTGTTGGAGCTGGACGCCGATCCGCCGTTGCCCGGTGGGCGCAGCGTGATGACGATGCGCCTCGACCGTGTGGACGTGTCCGGCGCGAGACCCTTCGCCCCTCCGCTCCTATGAAGATCGCCATCGTTGGAGCCGGGAGGGTAGCAACCGCGCTCGCGATCAAGTGGCTGCACGCCGGCCATGAGATCGCGGTTGCCACCCATCTGCAGGGGACGCGGGAGAGACACGACGCCTTCCTTCCGGATACACCGTTCATGCCGGCGGCCGAAGCAGCGGGTCGGGCCGAAGTAGTCGTGCTCGGCGTTCCTGATGCATCGATCGCTGGAGTATGCGCTGCGCTGGCCGACGAGGGTGCGTTGCGTCGAGGCCAGGTGGTGATGCACCTGTCGGGTGCCTTTGGGTTGGAGGTCCTCGAAGCGGCAGGCTCTGCGGGTGCAGAGACACTTGCCCTGCACCCCTTGCAGACCTTCCCCACGGTTGAGTCAGCCATAGCGAGGATGGCGGGCACTCCGATCGCCGTCACCTCTTCGGACGAAGAGACGGCCTCGAAGGGAGAACGACTCGCGAGAGATGCCGAAGGCGAACCGTTCCGCCTGGCCGAGGAAGTCAGGCCGCTGTATCACGCGGCCGCGGTGTTCGCGTCCAACTACCTCGTGTCGGTCACGGCGCAAGCGGAGTCGCTGTTCAAGGCTGCGGGCCTACCGGATCCCCTTGAGGTATTCATGCCTCTCGCACGCGCTTCGCTGGAGAACGTCGCGACACTCGGTCCGGAAGCAGCGCTTACCGGTCCGGTCGTCCGCGCAGATGCGGTCACGGTTCGCCGCAACCTCGAGGCGCTCAGAGAACGGAGCCCGGATGCTGTGGCGCCGTACGTTGCCCTCGCGGACCTCACCTTGCATCTGGCAACCCACTCTGGTCGGCTATCTGAAGAGGGGCGTGCGGCGATCGAAGGGGTCTTGGACGAGTGGAGATAGTCGAGACGGCTGCCGGTTTCCGCGCCGCGTGCAACCAGGCTCGCGCCGCCGGGCTTCAGGTTGGGTTCGTCCCGACGATGGGGTCCCTTCACACAGGTCACTTCTCCCTGGTGGAGCGCGCCCGCGAGGACAACGACACCGTGGTCGTCTCCATCTTCGTCAACCCTCTGCAGTTCGACGAGACCGAAGACCTCAAGGCCTACCCGCGAGATGTCGCGAAGGATTCCGCGGGCGCGGAGGCCGAGGGTGTGGATGTCCTCTTCATCCCCAGCGTGGAGGAGATGTACCCGGACGGCTACCCACCGCCCGTGACGGTGGACCCCGGTCCGGCGGGGGTACTGCTCGAAGGGGTGTCGCGACCCGGTCATTTCCGCGGGGTGCTGACGGTCGTTGCCAGGTTGTTCGATCTGGCGGGGCCCGCCCGAGCCTATCTCGGCGAGAAGGATGCGCAGCAGCTATTCCTGATCACCCGCATGACGCGCGAGTTCGCCATGCCCGTCGAAGTCGTTCCTTGCCCGACCGTCAGGGAACCGGGCGGGCTCGCCGTCTCGTCGAGGAACCTGCGCCTGACGGCCTCGGAGCGCGAGGCCGCGGTGTGTCTGTACGGTGCCCTGAAGGCGGGGCAAGGGATGTACGCCACAGGTGAGCGCGACGTTCGTCGCATCGAAGCCGAGATGGCGAGACACATCGGCGGGGAGCCTCTGGCCACCATCGACTACGCCACGGTGGTCGACCCTTCGACGTTCGAGCCGCCGGACGACGGTGTCGTCATCGGGGGCGCGCTGGCGCTGGTCGCCGCCGAGGTCGGACACGCTAGGCTCATAGACAACCTGCTGCTCGCCAGCGGATAGGATAGGCATCGGCAAGCGACCCTCGATCAAAGGCGGTTGACCATGCTCCTCGCTATCGATGTAGGCAACACCGAGACAGTGCTTGGCTTGTTCAGAGAGGAAGAACTCGCCTGGCACTGGCGGATCTCCACGGTTCTGAACCGCACGGCGGACGAACTTGCGGTCCTTCTCGCAGGCTTCCTGGCCCAGCAGTCCCTCTCTTTCGAGAGGGAGGTAACTGGTGTAGCCATCTGTTCCGGGGTTCCGAGCCTCACGGAGGAGTTGCGGCGCATGGTCGAGAGGTACTTCCAGTTCCCGCCACTGATCGTCGAGCCCGGTATCAAGACGGGGATATCCGTCCTCACCGACAACCCGCGGGAGGTGGGCGCGGACCGGATCGTGAACGCCCTGGCTGCCCACACCCGCTTCGGCGGACCCTGCATCGTCGTCGACTTCGGCACGGCGACGACCTATGACGCCGTGTCGGACAAGTGCGAGTACCTGGGAGGGGCCATCGCTCCGGGGATGCGGATCTCCGAGGAGAGCCTCACGTCTCACGCGGCGCGACTCCCGGATGTCGAGATCGCGAGCCCCAAGTCGGTCATCGGGAAGAACACCGTCGAGGCGATGCAGTCCGGTCTGCTGTGGGGTACCGTGGCAGAACTTGAGGGCATGGTGGATCGGATGGAGGCCGAACTCGGGGGCGAGGTTACCGTTGTGGCTACCGGAGGTCTCGCCGAAGACGTGGTTCCGTACACGGACTGCATCGATCACTACGAGCCCTGGCTGACGTTGGAGGGCTTGCGGTTGATATTCGAGAGGAACGTCGCATGAGCGATGACGACCCGACCGGCGAAGAACAGCCTGAGCAGCACGGTCGAGAAGCGGAGATCCTGAAGGGACGCCGCGCAAGTCTGGACAAGCTGCGCGCAAGTGGTATCGAACCTTTCGCCCTGACCTTCGATCCGGATGCGCACACTGCCGATGTCAAAGCCGCCTTCGACGGTATCGCCGACGGGGAGGAAACCGGGCAGCGGCACAAGCTCGCGGGCCGCGTGGTCCTGGCGCGGCGTCAGGGCAAGCTGGCGTTCCTGGTCCTGCGCGACCGAACCGGCGACCTGCAACTGTTCTGCACGCAGAACGCGATGGGAGACGGGTTCTCGCTGCTGGACGACGTGGATCTGGGCGACATCGTCGGTGCGGAAGGCGAAGTGGTCAAGACCAAGCGCGGTGAGCTCTCGCTCAAGGTCGAGCGGATGACGATGCTCACGAAGTCGCTCAGACCGCTTCCCGAGAAGTGGCACGGCCTGAAGGACCCGGATCTGCAGCAGCGTCGGCGCTACGTCCATCTGATCGTGGATGAGGACCCGCGTCGCTATGTGCTCGCCCGCTCCGAGATGCTGAAGAAGATCCGGCGCGTTCTGGACGAACGTGGGTACGTCGAGTTCGAGGGGCCGATGCTCCAGAGCATCGCGGGGGGCGCGAACGCGCGTCCCTTCACCACGTATCACAACGTCCTCGACATGGAGATGAAGCTGCGCATCTCGTTGGAGCTGTTCCTGAAGAGGATGCTCGTCGGCGGACTGGAGCGCGTGTTCGAGATCGGACGCAACTTCCGCAACGAGGGCATCGACCGCGACCACAATCCCGAGTTCACGATGCTCGAGGCGTACCAGGCCTACGGCGACTACAACACGATGATGCGTTTGACGGAAGACCTCATCGTCGATTGCGCCAAGGCAGTCAACGCGGTGATGGGTCGCGACCCCGCCGATATCGCCGTTCCGTACCGCGGCGCGCGCATCGACCTGACCCCGCCTTTCCGCCAGATCACGATCCTTGGCTCCGTCTCAGAAGCGATCGGCGAAGAAGTCACGCTGGACCGCTCCGACCTCACGCAGCTCGCGGATCGTCACGAGGTGCCGATCGATCCGGCTTGGGGACCCGGCAAGATCATCCAGGAGATGTTCGAGAGGATCGTCGAAGGCGGCATCGTCGAGCCGACGTTCGTCTGTGACTTCCCGCGCGAGGTGTCGCCGCTGGCTCGTCCGCATCGCGAGAACCCGGGACTCACCGAGCACTTCGACCTCGTCATCGGAGGCCTGGAGTTGGTCACCGCCTTCTCGGAACTCACGGACCCGGACGAACAGCGGGCCAAGTTCGAGGACCAGCTTCGGCTGAAGGAGGCCGGCGACGAAGAGGCCCACCCTCTCGACGAGGACTTCCTTCGCGCTCTGGAACACGGGATGCCGCCGGCCGGGGGCATGGGCATGGGCATAGATCGTCTGCTGATGGTTCTGACGGATGCTCCGAGTTTGCGGGATCTGATCATGTTCCCGAGCCATCGGCCTGAGGAACAGTAGGGGAGTCTCAACAACCCGGTGCTACGCGGAGCCGACCTGCTCCTCCACCTGAGGGTGCACCACTTCGAGGATCGAACCTACGAGCTCCCACAGGCCGCCGCCTTTGGCGATGAAGCCCGCGGCTCCTGCCGCGAGCGCCTCGCGCTCAAGGCCATCGTCTGCGTGAGCGGTGAGGATGATCACGGGCATCGAAGGCTCGCGCCTGTGGATTCGGCGCATGGAATCGACGCCAGAGATGCCCGGCATCGATAGGTCCATCAGCACGGCATCCGGCTTCGCAGCCAGGACGATCTCGCATCCGGTCTCGCCATTACTGGCTTCGCCGACCACTTCCAGGTTGTTGACCAGAGACAGCGACGCGACGAGAGCGCGACGGAATCCCGTGTGGTCATCGACCACCACCACACGGACCGAGCCTGTTTCGTCGAGCGGAGACACGAGTGACCTTTCTTCCTACCCGAGAAAGTATCTCACGGGGACGGATATAGCTAGTCCCTTTCAGCCATCGATCTTTCACCCTGCGAGATGTCTCCCCGAGGGGGTATCAATGGAGGTAAGGCCTCATGCGTGCCCAGCGATCGGCCGAATAGATAGAGGCACGCAGGTGTTGGGAAGGGGAGACCGCGAGGAAAACGTTGAGATAGCAGGGTTGAAAGCGGCTCACGGCTATAATCACAGTCCGATACCGCTCGAAAGGAGCGACTCGGCTACCCCGGGGGTAGGACGGAGTCCGTTGATCCCAGGGGAAGGCAAGCGAACGGGCTGCTCATGGCCCGGAGGTTCCTAGATGTTCGAACGGTTCACGGATCGCGCAAGGCGGGTTGTGGTTCTCGCGCAGGAAGAGGCGCGGATGTTGAACCACAACTACATCGGCACCGAGCACATCCTGCTCGGGCTCATACACGAGGGCGAAGGCGTCGCCGCCAAGGCGCTCGAATCGCTGAACATCTCACTCGAAGCGGTGCGCCAGCAGGTCGAGGAGATCATCGGCCAAGGACAGGCGGCGCCGACCGGACACATACCTTTCACGCCGCGCGCCAAGAAGGTTCTCGAACTCTCCCTGCGCGAGGCTCTTCAGCTCGGACACAACTACATCGGCACCGAGCACATCTTGCTCGGCCTCATCCGCGAGGGCGAAGGCGTCGCCGCGCAGGTGCTCCAGAAGCTCGGCGCAGACCTCAACCGTGTTCGTCAGCAGGTCATCCAGCTCCTGTCGGGATACACGGGCGGCCGGGAGACCTCTTCGACCGGCTCGGGCGAACAGGCTCAGCAGGGCTCGACCGTTCTGGATCAGTTCGGCCGAAACCTCACCGCTCTCGCGCGCGACGGCAAGCTCGACCCGGTCATCGGCCGTGAGAAAGAGATCGAGCGTGTCATGCAGGTCCTCTCGCGCCGCACCAAGAACAACCCGGTGCTGATAGGCGATCCCGGCGTCGGCAAGACGGCCGTCGTCGAGGGTCTCGCGCAGGACATCACCAAGGGTGAGGTCCCTGAGACGCTCAAGGATCGCCAGATCTACACGCTCGACCTGGGCGCACTGGTCGCCGGTTCTCGCTACCGCGGCGATTTCGAGGAGCGCCTGAAGAAGGTCCTCAAGGAGATCAAGACTCGCGGCGACATCATCCTGTTCATAGACGAGCTCCACACGCTCGTCGGCGCCGGTGCGGCGGAGGGCGCGATAGACGCGGCCTCCATCCTGAAGCCGATGCTGGCCCGCGGCGAACTGCAGACGATCGGTGCCACCACTCGCGACGAGTACCGCAAGTACTTGGAGAAGGACGCCGCGTTGGAGCGCCGTTTCCAGCCGATCGAGGTGAAGGAGCCGAGCGTGGCTCACACCATCGACATCCTGAAGGGGCTTCGTGACCGCTACGAGGCTCACCACCGCGTGTCCTACACGGACGAAGCACTCGTGGCGGCCGCGAACCTGGCCGATCGCTACATCTCCGACCGATTCCTTCCCGACAAGGCCATCGATCTGATAGACGAGGCCGGCTCGCGCATGCGCATCCGCCGCATGACCGCGCCGCCGGACGTGCGGGAGGTCGACGAGAAGATCGCCGAGATCCGCATGAAGAAGGAGAGCGCGATCGACTCGCAGGACTTCGAGGCTGCCGCTCGCATGCGCGACGAGGAACGCCTCGCCGTCGAAGAGCGCACCAAGCGCGAGCACGAATGGAAGTCCGGCGAGCTCGACATCCTGACCGAGATCGACGAAGAGGAGATAGCCGAGGTCCTCTCCAACTGGACCGGCATCCCCGTCTTCAAGCTGACGGAGGAAGAGACAGAGAAGCTCATCCGCATGGAAGACGAGCTCCACAAGCGCATCGTGGACCAGTCGGATGCGGTTGTCGCAGTGTCCAAGGCGATCCGCCGTACCCGCGCGGGACTGAAGGACCCGAAACGTCCCAACGGTTCGTTCATCTTCCTCGGGCCGAGCGGCGTCGGGAAGACCGAGCTCTCGAAGGCTCTGGCCGAGTTCCTATTCGGAGACGAGGACTCGCTGATCCAGCTCGATATGTCGGAGTACATGGAGAAGCACACCGTGTCGCGCCTGGTGGGTTCGCCCCCCGGATACGTCGGCTACGAAGAGGGCGGTCAGCTCACGGAAGCCGTGCGCCGCAAGCCTTTCAGCGTGGTCCTGTTCGACGAGATCGAGAAGGCGCACCCGGATGTGTTCAACACCCTGCTGCAGATCCTGGAAGACGGGCACCTGACCGACAGCCAGGGCAAGACCGTCGACTTCAAGAACACGCTCATCATCATGACCTCCAACCTCGGCACCCGTGACATCCAGAAGGGCATCGGTGTCGGTTTCTCGGCGCACGTCGGCGAAGGCTACGACTACGACCGGATGCGCGAGAAGGTCCTGGAAGAGATGAAGAAGGACTTCCGTCCTGAGTTCCTCAACCGCATCGACGAGATCATCGTGTTCCACGCGCTCACGCGCGAGGCCGTCAAGGAGATCGTCTCGCTGATGATGGTTAGGGTTCGCGAGCAGCTGAAGTCCAAGGATCTCGACATCGAGCTATCCGAGCAGGCGAAGGAACTCCTTGCCGAGAAGGGCTACGACCCTGGTCTGGGCGCGCGGCCGTTGCGGCGCACGATCCAAAGGTTGGTCGAGGACCCGCTGTCGGAGGCGCTGCTGCACAAGGAGTTCCGCGCCGGCCAGACCATCATCGTCGATGCCCGCGACGGCGAGATCGTATTCGAAGGCACGGAGCCCACTCCGGACGTCCCGCCGGTAGAACTGGCCGGCACCCAGGAGAGCTAGCTTCCGCCAACTTCTTTCAGAACGGCCTGGGTGGCCTCCTCAACGACCGCGGGCACCCGCGCCATGACCGCTTTGACGACTTTGTCACGAACCCCTCGTTCGACTTCGGTCTGAGTTCTGCTCCCGTTCGTCGAAGGGCGCGCTTGTGTCTCGGCCCGCAGGCGCTGAAGGACCCATGTGCGAACCAGTTGAGTCACGCCGACGCCCTTGGCTTCCGCGAGCGCCCGGAGTTGCTCCACCGTCTGCGTATCGAAGCGAACCGCGAAGGTCGAGGACAGTGGGCGAGAAGGGCGCTCGATCGTTACCCACTCGAGTTCATCAGGGTCGATGTCTT
>Ga0315286_10001282_pt1 | contig 22682 bp, 18 predicted proteins | sample YL17G10_0_MG_FD_205038 | JGI IMG/M metagenome (GOLD analysis project Ga0315286, IMG submission 205038) | Sediment microbial communities from Yellowstone Lake, YNP, Wyoming, USA - YL17G10_0 | ecosystem: Environmental > Aquatic > Freshwater > Lake > Sediment | place: USA: Wyoming | collected...
AGGTATGACTTCTGGGTGGACGCCGAGAACTCTCGCAACAACATCTCGCGCGCCATGCGATCACGTAACACGCCCATAGAATGCCTCCGTGCTGAAGGGACACGCGACACTCACCATGAGCGTCACACGGAGGATACGGGAGCGGAGATGGGGAACGGGACGAGACGGGGTTGGTCCGGCGAGCGTCGATCACAGAGGACGAGCGACCGTAGTATCGAGTGCGGCGAGAGGAATCCCCGCGAAGCGGGTTCGTTCAATGCTTCCTATAGTCCCGCACATGCTGAGCTTCGCCGCCGCACTCGAGCAGGACATCGGGGCCGAGGGCGATCTCCGCGAGGTCTCGCAGCAGATCGCGGACATGTACGCGGCCTGGGGCAAGCCGGACAAGGTCGCCGAGTGGCGGAAGAAGGCCGGCCCTCCGGCGGCCCCTCGCTAGACTGCCGCGGCGTGGTTCAGCACGCGTGCGTCCCAACCCCCCGGCCCGCCGCCCCTGCTACTTGGGATTGCCGGAGGGGTGTTTTGCCTTCCACTCGTCCGACCCCCGAAGAGCCTGAACGATGCGCTGGCGTGCCTCCTCGTCGCTGGCGCGTCCGGCCCACGCCCAGACCGCCGACCCCTCCTGGAATGGAGGGGAGCGGTTCTTCAGCCACCAACTCGTGGAGGTCATCCTCCGAAAATCCGGCGTCCCAACGCTCAGGCAGGTCCAGGCAGATGGCATCGATTCGACTGCCCGCGGAGACGACCAGCCCCGCCCGGTACGAGTCTTCCCCGCGCCGGCATGACACCGTCGCCGCGGGAACGGCCAATTGCAGAATGGATTACGGACCTTGCTCCCCGGCTGGAGGCGGACGGCCGCGATATCACGCCCGTGCTAGTATCAGAGCAGGCGACAGCCAGGAACGACCTCGACGACGCTCGTGCGAGCCTCTGGACCGGATCTTGCGTTCACGTCAGCCGAGTCAGACCCTCGTCGTTCGTCCCGTCCGACCGGACGGGCACCTCCGGGCCTGACGGAGTAAGCAGCAGATGCTGACTGCCTGCTTGGCGCCGCCTTCGCAACGGCGTGAATCCAGCCCAGACGATCAGCACCAGTCCCGCTTGTTTGGCGGTCATGCCGGCGGCAGGCCGCTCGACATACGGATGCTGAACGCCCAAGGGAGAACGCTGTGACTGCGAAAACCGGCTGTTTCGTCGTCATCATGTTCGTTCTTTCTCTGGCCGAGTGCGCGGCGGCCCGCCAGTCCGCTCCCCCCTCGGGCTCTCAGGGCGGGCAGTCCGGCGGCGCGGCAAGTCGTGTCCCCGGGCCGGAATACCGCATTCAGGTCGGGGATCGCCTGGAGATCAAGTTCTTCTACATCCCGGAGTTGAACGAGCAGGTCATCGTGCGCCCCGACGGCCGCATCTCGCTGCAACTGATCCCGGAGATCGTGGCAGCCAACCTGACCCTCGCGACCCTGGCGAAGCAGCTCACCGAGCGCTACGCAGCAGACCTCAACCAGCCCCAGGTGGCCGTCATCGTTCGCGAGTTCGGGATGCAGCGCGTGTTCGTGGACGGGGAGGTGGGGAGTCCCGGAATGGTCCCGATCCTCGGGCCCATGACGGCCCTCCAGGCCATCTCCCAGGCTGGAGGCATGAAGGACACAGCCCGTTCCACCGAGGTGATCGTCATCCGCCGCGGGACCGGCGACGCGCCCGTCGCCCTGAGGGTGGACCTCAAGAAGGCGCGGGACGGCAGGAACCTGGCCCAGGACATCACCCTCGCGCCGTTGGACATCATTTACGTCCCACGCTCGCGCATCGCGGACGTCAATCTGTTTGTCGACCAGTACATTCGCAAGGTCCTTCCATTCGACTGGGTCATCGGGTACAGGTCCGGGTTCTAGCGATGGACGCCGTACCGCACGGGAGGAACGGGTTGGCGGCGCGGCGGGGAGTTGACTCCGGAAGGGGCGCCGCGTGATGAACCAGGAACCGGGCAACGAATCAGCGAGGAACGGTCCCGGCCCGGGTCCTGCGCGGGCGCACGCGACGGACTCGAGGGAGGAGCCACCCGGGATGCGCGACTTCCTGACGGTGATCTTCAAGCGGAAGCGCGCGATTCTCGTGACCTTCGTCACGATCGTGGCCACGGTGACCGTCGTCACCTTCCTGCTGCCGCCGACCTACGAGGCCGAAGCGAGACTGCTGGTCAGGGTGGGCCGCGAGAACGTCTACCGTCCGGAGGTCGGCAGCGACCAGACCCAGGTGCTGTCCTTCAACAACGAAGAGGTCATCAACTCCGAGACGAACATCCTGACCAGCCGCGATCTGATCGCGAGAGTGGTCTCGAGCCTCACCGTCGAACAGCTCTACCCGGACCTGGCGAAGCCCCCCCCGCGACGGGGCACGCCGCTGGACGCCGCGGTGAACCGCTTCGGAGAGGGCCTCACGGTCGAAGGTCTCAGGAAGTCGAACGTCATCAGGATCCTGCTGCGGCACGAAGACCCGCGCATGGCGGCGAGAAGCCTGAACCTGCTCGTGGACTACTTCAAGGAGAAGCACCTCCAGGCCTACAGCGATCCGCAATCGTCCTACCTGAAGGAGCAGCTCGCCGCCTACGAAGAGCGCCTCAAAGAGTCGCAGGACAGGCTCGAGGCCTTCAAGCAGGCAAACGGCGTATTCTCGCTCGGGGAACAGCGGACCCTGCTCCTGACGCAGCGGGCCCAGCTCGACAGCAGCCTGAAGGCGACCCAGAGCCAGATCACGGAACTGCGGAGGAAGATCTCGTCGGTGACGAGGCTGCTCGGGACCGTGTCCCCGGATGTCCCGCTATCGACCGAGACCGAGCGCTACCGGAGTGTCGACGATGCGAAGAGCCAGCTCCTGGCGCTGCAGCTGAAGGAACAGGAACTCCTCCGGAAGTTCACCGAGGGCAACCAGTTCGTCGTGAGCGTCCGCCGCGAGATGGAGATTGTCCGGACCTTCATCAGCCGGCAGGAACAGGACATCAAGGGCCGGATGCAGACGGGCCAGAACGTCGTCTACCTGGATCTCGAGCGCGAGATGAACCGGCTCCAGGCCGATCTGCCGTCACAGGAGGCGAAGGCGGCCTCTCTCGGCCGCCAGATCGCCCAGTTGGACCTGCAGATCCCGGCCCTCGACATGACCGAGATGACGATCGAGAACCTGAAGCGCGAGGTGGCGGTGAGCGACCGGAACTACCGGACCTACCTGGAGAAGGTGGAGGACGCCCGGATTCTCGAGGATCTGAACCGCCAGAAGAGCGCCAACATCAGCGTGATCCAGGAGGCCACGGTCCCGGTGGAGCCGGTCTGGCCGCGGAAGCGCCTGAACATCATCCTGGGCCTGATTCTCGGGGCGATCGCGGGCCTCGGGCTCGCCTTCGTTACCGAGTTTTCCGCGCAGGGCCTCTCCACGCCGGGGCGTGCGGAGCGCGCCCTGGGCCTTCCCGTCCTGGCGACGATCTCCCGGAGGCGGTAGCTGCCATGCGCGAGAGACTGCCTCAGCTCAGGAAGGCGCCATTCCGCATCACGCCCGACCCGGCGATGCTCTACGCGACGCCTCTTCCGGCGTCCGAACGGCCTCTGGTTGCCGCGAGGGTCGTCAGACGAGAGGACACGCTGCTACGGGCGGCCCTGGACGTCTGCGGATTCCCCCTCGACGAGGCCCTTCGGCGCGTCGTCGAGCAGAACCCGCGGATTTCAGACGTACACTGGGTCCAGGCAGGAGCGGCAGGTCGCTCCCTCGACGTCTCGGACCTGCAGGCAAGAGGGCGCGGATCCACATCGCCTGGGCGGCAGAGACCATGACCGAGGTCCTTGAGGAGATCGTTGAGGCTCTGAACCACGCACCGGCAGACGCCAGGGCGGGGGACGTTCGGCCGGACGCGGCCGTCCCCGGGCTTGTCCTCCGCCACCGCGGGGTGTCCAGCTTCGCCGGGCTCTCCCGCGTGAGCATGGGCGAGGAGATGGTCGCCCTCCGCCAGCGCATCGATGCCCTGTTCCCGGATCGCCCCACCCGGGCGATCGAGTTCATCGGGTCGCGCGAAGGAGAAGGCACATCCACGGTCGTCGATGAGTTCGCCCGAGTCTCGGCCACGCGGTTCGGCCAGCGTGTCCTCCTCCTGGAGATGGACCCCCACAGGCGCGAGGGGGGCCGCCCGGGCGCGGCGTCCGGCGGCGCCGTGGCCCGGGTTGGGAGGCTCGACATCGCACGGCTTCCGCAGGAGTTCCTCGCCGCGTACCCCGCGGCGGACCCCTCGGAGCCGGCGGCGACCTGGGGACGCCTCAGGGCGGCGTACGACCTGATCCTGGTGGACGCTCCGCCAGCGACAACGTCGCCTCAGGGGCTTGCCGTGTCCAGGCAGGTCGACGGGGTCGTGCTGGTCCTCGCCGCCGAGGACACGCGGTGGCCCGTGGCCGAGCGTGTGAAGCAGAGCATCGAACGAAGCGGCGGCCGCGTGCTCGGGCTCGTGTTCAACAAACGGCGGTATCACATTCCGCGGTGCGTTTACAGGCGCCTCTAGACCGGACAGGCGAGGCGGCAAGACCCGAGGGGAGAAACCCCATGTTCCCGCGGCGCAGGTACCTTCTCAACGCGCTCAAGATCCTCGACCTGTCGATCTTGCTGGGCGCCTTCGGCCTGGCGACCGTGGTGGCGTACTACCAGGTCGGGAAGACCTTCTCGTTCGCCGAGTTCATCCACATGCGCGTGGAGGTTCACAACCTGTTCATCCTCTCCGGCCTGGCAGGGCTGTGGCACCTCTGCCTGCGCTTCTTCGGCAACTACCGATCCAGGCGCCTGTCATCCCGCCGGAGCGAGATCCTGGATCTCGTCAAGGCCGCGTCGGTCGGGACGACCATCGTCCTCGTTGTCTCTGTGCTCTTCCGATTCCGGATCGCGACACCGGCCTTCCTGGCTGCCTTCTGGCTTGCCAGCTCCGGTCTCCTGGTGGGAGGCCGCCTGGCGCTGAGGTACGCCCTTGGTTCGGTCAGGCGCAGGGGCCGCAACCTGAGGAACCTCCTGATTGTGGGAACGAACGCGCGGACATTCGCCTTTGCGCGCCAGATCGACGCCAGGCCGGACCTCGGGTACCAGCTCGTGGGGTTTGTGGACCAGGTGAGAGAGGGTATCGAGGATGAATACCTCGCACGCTACGGGCGCGTGTGTGATTTCGACGGCTTTCCGGCATTCCTCAGGACGCACGTCGTTGACGAGGTTGTCGTTGCCCTGCCGGTCAGATCGCTGTACGGCCAGGCGGCCCGCATCGTCGCGGTGTGCGAAGAGCAGGGGATCATCGCCAGGTTCATTTCGAACATCTTCGACAATCGGCTGGGTCACTCGCAGGTAGACCAGTTTGTCGACTTTCCCGCCATCACCGTTTCCACCGGCGCCATGTATGGCCTCTCGACTGGCGTGAAGCGGGCGCTCGATGTGTGCGTCTCTGCGCTCGCCCTCCTGCTCCTCGCCCCTCTTGCCGGCGTCATCATCCTTGCCGTCAGGCTGACGTCGGCGGGGCCGGCGCACTTCGCCCAGGACAGACTCGGGCTGAACAAGCATACGTTCCGTCTGTACAAGTTCCGGACCATGGTCGACGGCGCGGAGGCGCAGCGCGACGGCCTGGAGCCGTTGAACGAGGCTGACGGACCGGTCTTCAAGATGAGGCACGACCCCCGCGTCACGCCGATTGGCGGGTGGCTGCGAAAGACGAGCCTCGACGAACTGCCGCAGCTCTTCAACGTCCTCAGGGGCGACATGAGCCTCGTAGGCCCCCGGCCGCTGCCGGTCAGAGACTACGCGGGCTTCAACGAGGACTGGCACCGCCGACGATTCAGCGTCAGACCCGGCATGACGTGCCTCTGGCAGGTGCACGGCCGGAGCGACTCTTCCTTCGAACGGTGGATGGCGCTGGACATGGAGTACATCGACAGCTGGTCGCTGACGCTCGACGTGCAGATCCTTGCCAGTACCGTGTCGGCCGTCATCCGGCAGACTGGAGCGATGTAGCTCGCGCCTGCGGTCCGCTGGCGCCATGGCATGCCGCAGAAGGGGGTCACCATTGAGCTTCTCGACGGCGACCGGCTGCCGCGACATCCAGCCCCACCGTGCGGTGCGGGGGACCGGCGGAGTGCCGTTCTGGCTGGTCGTCGCGGGCGTGATGGCGTTGTGCTACTTCGCCCAACCGCTGGACCCGTTCTACTCGCTCGGTCCGGGTAGGTCGGTCGACTCGCACATCCGCGCCATCACGGAAGGGAGCCCGGCTCGCCAGGTCTCGCTTCTGCTCGCAGGCGTCTGGGCTGCTGCATGGGTCGCCGTGCGGAGATCACAGTTGCAGCTCGACGGCCGCCTTGCCGCTCTTGCGCTGGTCTTTCTGTTCATCGTGACCGCGAGCGTCGGCTGGGCCGACGATCCTCTGCGGTCTGCGAAGCGGGTGATCGTCCTCCTGACGTTGGCCGTGTGTTGCGTCGCCCTCGCTCAGCAAGTGGGACTGGAAAACGTGGCGTCACTCGTGTTCTGGGGCTCGGCCCTCACTGTCGGTGTGAGTTGCGGCGCCGAACTCGCGTTGGGAACCTTTGCGCCTCTCGATCCGGCGTACCGATTCGCAGGCATGATGCACCCGAACGTCCAGGGCCTCTACTGCGGATGCCTCACGCTGGCGGGTGTGAGCCTCGCGCGACGAGCCAGAACGCACGCCGGTGCGTACGCCGTCGGAGCTGCAACAGGCTTCGCGTTCCTCCTCCTGGCCAAGTCCCGGGTTTCCCTGGCGTCGGTTCTCGCCGGCCTGCTGTGTTATCTCGCCGTCACGTCCGCGCGAGCCCGGTACTGGGCGCTCGTCGCCTCGACCGCCGGCGCGATTGCTGCCGTCCCCCTTCTCCTTGCCGGACCGCGTGCCGCGGAGCCTCTCTTGGCACTGGTGCGAATGGGCAGACAGGAGGGCGTGTCGACGATCGGGACGATCACCGGACGGACGGAGCTTTGGCAGGCCCTGCTTCAGCACGTCTACGATCGGCCGCTGTTGGGGTATGGTTACGGCGGCTTCTGGACGCCTGAACGGCTCACGGCGCTCACCCAGAATGCAGGCTGGGTGTTCGGCTCGGCCCATTCGCAGTACTTCGAGATCGCGCTCAGCGTCGGACTGCTGGGTCTGGCGGTCTATTGCGGCACAGGGCTGGCGGCGCTATGGAGACTGATGGCCGGGTACTGGCGGTCCCGGGCTGACTGCTATGCCTTCGGGGCGGCGCTGATCGTGCTCGTGGCAGTAGACATGCTCGCGAACTCCGTTCCTCTCGAGCCGTCGCTGCCGATGATGTCGTGCCTCACCATCGTGGCCGGACTTGCCGTGGTGCACGGGCAGAAGGGCACGGCGCTCCGCTCGTGATGGCCACGTACCCGGTGCCTGGCGCGGGGGCTCGATCGGGCCCCATCTGTGGAGAGGGCGTGGTGGAGCACGAACGCATCCGTGTCCTGCAGGTCCTGTGGACCAGTCAATTCGGCGGGATCACGATGGGCGTCCGCGATCTCATCAACGCGATCGATCCGGATCGCTGCGCGATCGAGGTGTGTGTGCTGGCTGATGGCGACCTGGATCTGGCGCCACTGCTTCGTCGCCCCGTCCACATCCATGCGCTGCATTTCGCCAGCGGCTATGACCTCGTGCGTGCATGGAAGTTCTGTCGGCTGCTGCGAACGACGCCGTGCGACGTGGTGCACAGCCATACGCCCTCGGCCTTGGCGGCGCTGGCGCTGGCGGTCTGCAAGCCGCGAACGCCGCGGATCTTCCACGAACATGGTGCCGTGATGACGTGTCGTGGCTCCCGGCGTACTCGACTGTCCTATCGATGCGTCGCCAGACTCTACGATAGATTCATCGCCGTGTCAGAGCCTCTGGTGACGGACATGACGGAGGCGACGATAGCGAGGCGGCGCATCCGTGTGATTGAGAATGCCGTCGACGCCGCCCCGGGCGAGGCGGCCTGGGCGCGGAGTGAGGCCAGAACGAGGCTGGGTGTGGACGGGGACGGTCTTCTCGTCGGCACCGCCTGCCGGCTGGCCCGAGAGAAGGACCTGGGCCTGTTTCTCGATGTGGCCCGCCGCGTGCGTGCGGCCCGGCGGGACGTGCGATTCGTCGTTGCCGGCGCGGGACCGCTGGCGGAAGAACTGCGGCGCCTGGCCCACGAACACGGCCTGGCAGACGCCGTCGTGTTTCTCGGGCCGCGCACGGACATGCCGGTCGTCTGGCGGGCCATGGACGTGTTCCTGTTCACCTCGCTGATGGAGTCGTTCGGGCGGACGCTGCTGGAGTCCCAGGCCTGCATGACACCTGTAGTGGCGCCGCGGCGGGTGAGCGGCGGGGCGGCAGCACTCGTCGCTTCGTCGCCGGGAATCCTGGCCGTCGGGAGCCGGGACCCGGACGAGCTCGCGCAGGGCGTCCTGCGCCTGCTCGCATCGGAACGCCTGCGGGACGAGATGGGTCGTGCGGGGAGGGATTGGGTCGTGCAGCGGTTCGGGGTCGGGGAATGGGTCGCGAAGATGCAGTTGTTCTACGACGAACTGTGCCAGGAACCGGGCACGCTGTCGTGAGAGGCCCGGGAGCGTGTGTCCGCCCCTTCGGGAGTCCAGGATGAGGGTCGCGATCATCTGGAACTACCTGTTTCACTACCGGATTCCGCTCTATCGCCTCCTGGGGCAGGTTCCCGGAATGGACCTGACGGTGCTGCATGGGGGGCCGGCGAGAGGCTCCGGAGACGCCCGGCCGGGAGGCCCCGATGATTCCTTCCGGTCCGTCGCGGTGACGACGAGAACGTGGAAGCTGGCCGGCGCGGTCCTCTTCCTGCAGACGGGGCTGTTGAAGCAGCTGCGCCGCGGCCGTTACGGCGTCATTGTGTGCGAGGGCAACTTCGGCATCCTGTCGAATCTGCCGGTCCTGCTCTACGGCCGGTTTGCCGGCATCCCGGTTCTCGTGTGGGTGGCGGGATGGGAGCGGGGCCGCATCGCCGGGCTGGCCGCGCGTCTTCGTCGCGCGTACATCCGCGTGGTGGCCCGGCTGCCTCGCGGCTACATCTGCTACGGCACGGGCGCCCGCGACTTCCTAGGGAAGTACGACGTGCCCCGCTCCCGGTGCGTCATCGTTCAGAACACCATCGATGTCGAAGACATTGCGCGCCGCCATGGGGAATACGCGGCCATGGGCGAGCAGGAGAGACGCGCGCGTGGCCTCACGCACAAGAAGATCATCCTCTCGGTCGGGGAGCTGAGACCTGAAAAGGACATCGCGGTGCTGCTCGAAGCGTTCCGGAGGGTGAGAAGCGCCAGAGACGACGTCGCGCTCGTCGTGATCGGCGACGGCCCCGAGAGGCCGCACCTCGAGGACATGACGGCTGAGGGCCGTGTCCCGGACGTGATCTTCCTGGGTCCAGTCGTCGCCGATGTCGGACGTTTCTTCGCGATGAGCGACATCTTCGTCCTGCCGGGTGACGGGGGGCTCGCCATCAACGAAGCCATGGCGCACGGCCTGGCCGTCATCTGCTCGACGGCTGACAGCACCGAGAAGGACCTGGTCATCGAAGGCCGGACGGGCTACTTCTTCACGAGGGGCGATGCCGGATCGTTGTCGGCACGCCTCGCGACACTGCTCTCGTCGCCGGAGCGCGTCCAGGCCATGGGGAAGGCGGCCCGGGATCACGTGTCCGACATCGCTTCTCTCGCTGGCGCGGTGGAACGCCTCGCTCGGGTGCTGAGCGCATGCGCGCGGCGCGAGTGACCCCTCTCCCATCGGGTGGCTGCGTGACGGAGCTCCCTTGCCCGCGGACGCGAACATGAACTCGCCTCGAACCGGCTCTCGCCCCCTGCTCGACCTGGTCGCCGGAGCGAGACCGAACTTCATCAAGCTCGCGCCCGTCGCGCGGGCGCTCGCAGAGACGGGGTGCGTGGAGCTGCGGATCGTCCACACCGGGCAGCACTACGACCCCAACATGAGCGACGTGTTCTTTGTCGACCTCGGGATTCCGTTGCCGGACGTCCACCTGGAGGTCGGATCGGGATCGCACGGCGTCCAGACGGCCAGGATTCTCGAGCGATACGAGGCGCTGCTGCTGCAGCGGTCGCCGGTGGCGACGGTCGTATTCGGAGACGTGAACTCCACGATCGCCTGCGCGCTGGCCGCGACGAAGCTGGGGATTCCGGTGGTGCACGTCGAGGCCGGCCTGCGCAGCGGCGATCGCTCGATGCCGGAGGAGATCAACAGGATCCTGACGGACACGATCGCGTCCCTGCTGTGCGTGAGCGAACCGAGCGGCGCTGCACACCTTCGGCGGGAGGGCGTGCCGGAGTCGCGAATCCGGCTTGTTGGAAACGTGATGGTCGACACCCTCTTGAGGGAACTGCCGACCGCCCGGCGCACGCAGGTTGCTGGAGTGGAGGCGCTGGCGGGCAGGCCGTTCGGTCTGGTCACGCTGCACCGGCCGTCGAACGTCGACAGGATTGACGTGCTTCGCCCGCTCCTGGCCGTTCTCGTCGAGCTGTCCCGGAGCCTTCCCCTCGTGTTCCCGGTTCACCCGCGGACCAGAGACATGCTGGGTCGGCACGCGCTGGACGCCGGCCTGACGGCCACCGGGACGATCACGCTGCTGTCCGCGCTTCCCTACCACCAGCACCTGTCACTGATGGCATCCGCCTCGCTCGTGCTCACGGACTCCGGGGGCGTCCAGGAAGAGACAGCGGTACTTGGCGTGCCGTGTCTGACGCTGCGGGAGTCCACGGAACGGCCGATCACCATCGAGCTCGGAACAAGCCGGCTGGTCGGCCGGGATCCCGAACGCCTCAGGGCCGCATTTCGCGACGTGCTGACAGGAGCCTGGCCGCAGGCGCGCCCGATTCCCCTCTGGGACGGGAAGGCGGCCGGCCGCATCGCCGCCGCCCTGGTAGCGTGTCTGGGCGAATCACCACGGGGGCCTGAGGGTTCGGCGACCCTCCCGCTCGGAGGAAAGAGTGCAGACGACTCAGGATGAGCCGCGGAGAACGATCCGTTCCCGCAGGCGGGTGGCGGCGGTCGTGGTGTGTCTGGGCGTGCTGTTCCTGCTCCACGAGTCCGGGGCGCTGGAACTGTCGAAACCGGCCTGGTCCGTCGGCATGTGCGCGGGGACATCGCCCTTCGTCCTCGACTGCTCGGCGGGAGACAACCCCGTGCTGACCGCCCGTGACGTCACGGACATGCGCGCGGCGTTCGTGGCCGATCCCTTCATGATCCATGACGTCGATCGGTACTTCATGTTCTTCGAGGTCATGGACTCGACCACTGGAAGGGCCCGCATAGGCCTCGCCACGAGCACGACCGGCTCCGCGTGGGAATACCGACGAATCGTATTGACAGAGCCGTTCACGCTCTCGTACCCCTACGTGTTCACGTGGGAAGGCCACTACTACATGCTGCCGGAAACCCACCAGGCGAACGCGGTGCGCCTTTACCGCGCCGCCGAGTTTCCGGACAGGTGGACCTTCGTCCGGTCTCTCGTGGCGGGCCGCCCGCTGAACGATCCGTCCATCGTGCGCGTCGACAACCGGTGGTGGCTCTTCGCGGGCGAACGTGATGACACGCTGCGGCTCTACCACGCCGACAGTCTCACGGGGCCATGGGTCGAGCATCCCAGGAGCCCGATCGTCAGCGGCGATCCGACCCGGGCCAGACCAGGCGGCAGGCTCCTGCAGATCGGGGGCCGACTGTTCAGAATGGCTCAGCGCGACCGGCCCGTCTACGGGAGTCAGGTCCGCGTGTTCGAGGTGGAAGTACTGTCGACGAGCGACTACAAGGAGACCGAGCGGCCGGAAAGCCCCATACTAGGCGCGACCGGACGTGGGTGGAACAAAGCCGGCATGCACAACGTGGACTTCCACCAGACAGCGGAGCGTCGCTGGCTGGCGTGCGTCGACGGCTATCGATGGGAGAGGACCGTGAGGCTGCGCTGGCCGTTCTCTCGCGCGAGATAGCCCGCCGCGGCACGCCTCAGGCCGCGCGCGAGGCGCACGGCGGCAGTCTGTCCCCTGCCGCCGGCCGATGTCCGCATGCGTGCGTCAGCGCCTTCCGGCAACGCGCCGCAGCTTCAGGACGTCCCACATCAGGACTCGCACGATGAACAGCGGATTGCCGGCCGCGTATCGCCAGAACAGCCGTCTTGGCTCCGCGAGCCAGCGATACAGCCACTCCAGCTTCAGCCGCCGGAACAGATCCGGCGTGATCCGGCGGCGGCCCGAGACATAGTCGAAGACAGCGCCTCCAGTCAGCGCCACATTGACCCGGAGCCGACCGAGGTGGTCGGCCAGCCAGGCCTCCTGAATTGGCATCCCCATCCCCAGCACGAGCACGTGCGGCGCCTGTCGGTTGACGTCTGCGATGAGCCGATCGACCTCCTCCGGACCGGCAAAGTAGCCCGCATGGCACCCGACGATCTGCAGGGACGGGAATCTCGCCTTCAGCCTGTCAGCCGCTTCCTCGGCGACCTTCGGCCGTCCTCCAACCAGGTACCAGCGATGCCCGCAGGCCGCCGACACGGCCGCGATGTCCCAGATCCACCTGTTGTAGGTGATCTTCTCCCGAATCCGCTTGCCCGCCAGTCGGGCCCCCAGCCGCACGCCGTCCCCGTCGCAGAAGACGACAGCCGTCCGGTTCAGGTACGTCCGCAGCCACGGCAGCGTCCAGGCCAGATTCATGCAGTGCACGTTGACGTTCAGGATCGCCTCCTTCCGTCCGGCCGCGATCGTGTCGCAGACGTAGGCATTCAGCTCCGAAGTTGTGCAGTCGGTGATCTGGATTCCGAGTAGACTGATCCGGCTGAGGTGTGTCATGACCATGACCGCGACTGACGGTGCTCAGCTCCGGCGCGTTCCAGGGGCATCACTCTAGCACGGCCGCGAGATACGCGAGGTCGCGAGACGTCAGGCCGGGCTTCCCAGGCCGGCGGCGACGGCCACCCACGGTTCGGAATCACGATGCCCGCGACGCAGTCGTCCTCATCGGTCGTCATTCGCCAGGCGTGGGGTCACGCGGCCATCTACGCGATCGGGAGCCTCTTTCTGGGGGTCGGCCAGATTGCCATTGCTCCACTGCTGATCAGCCGGCTGAGCCTCGCGGAGTTTGGCACCTACGAGCTGTTCCTGGCCTTGTACGTGGCCGGCAGGGCGGTGCTGCTCCTTCCCCTCTCCTCTGCCGTCCTGTACGGCTACTGCCGTCTTTGCCAGACCGACGAAGAAAAGAAGCGTCTTGTCGGCACGGCCGTGCAGCTGGCTGCCGGCTGTGCCGCGGGCCTCTGTGCGGTTGCCCTCGCGCTTCCGGAGTGGCCGGCCTGGCTGCTGCGGACAGGCGGCGACGTGAATGCGATCGGGCGCGTGGTGGTGTTCGGCTTGTGCCTGGAGTCCGTCGTCCAGATAGGACTCTCGGTGCTTCGCGCGTCGCAGCGGCCGGCCTTGTACGGCGTTGTCGCCCTCGTGCAGCTCGTGACCACCCTGACCCTCGTCTGGGTGTTCGTCGGCGTCTTTCATCGGGGCGTTCACGGTGTCTTCGACGCCTTCTTCGTCGGGAACGCACCGGCCGCGATTGCCCTGGTGCTGGTGCTGCGCGGGAAGGCGAGCCCGCAGTTCAACTGGACCTCCGCGAAATGGCTGACGCGGTTCGCGCTGACCGTGGTCCCGGTCAACCTGGCGCTTCTGGTGATCAGCGTGTCCGACCGTTACTTCCTTCGCTACTACTGGGACCTGCCGACCGTCGGCGTCTATGCGCTGTCGTACAAGCTGGGCTCCGCCGCTCCACAGATGATTGCGATGCCGTTCCTGATGGCCTGGCCGGTGTTCGTCTTTGCCGACACCGGCACGCGGCGCACGGGACAGCTCGTCAGCAGCGCAGCCCTGTATCTGTGGGCGGCCGGACTGCTGCTGGTGGTGATGGTCTCGTCGGCCGCCAGGCCTCTGATCCTGCTCTTCGGGGGCACGACGTTTCTCGCGGGCGTGCCGCTGTTGCCCATCGTGTCGATCGGCGTGCTGCTGGGCGGGGTGATGAACGTCGTGATGTCGGCCGTGGTGGCTGCGGGCCGAATCGTGTGGAACATGACCGCCCTCCTCATCGTGTCGGCCGCACTGCTCGCGCTCAACGCGTTGCTGATCCCGGCGTACGGCATGCTCGGGGCGGCGATGGCGACCCTGGCGGGCTATGCCCTCGGAGCGGCCGCGTCCGTTCTCCTGGCTCGGCGGCTCGTCGTGCTGGACGTCCAGGCGTTCAAGTGGCTCAAGGTGTCGATTGGTGCAGTGATTGCCCTGCTGGCCGGACGGGAGTTGGATGACGTCTCCCGCTGGCCGATCCTCAGCCTGTGCGCCACGGCCGCCGTTTCCGGCGGTCTCTACGCAGGCTTCCTGGCCATCTCGGGTGTGATTCCAAGGGAGTGGTGGCGGCTCGCGAAAGGACTGCCTGGCGGCGGCGAAGCGGGTGAGCCGGACGACGCGGTGGCAGGTGGTCACCTGTACGGTGACCGGCCCATCCGGCGGGACGAGCAGGACGGGGAACGCCGCGGTGTGCCCGGCGAAGGACGCGGTGGGCGCGAAGGTCGCGGCTTTCCTGTGCTCACCCACGAACCCGAACTGCCGCTCTGTGGCGTCGAGGTGCCGCGGTACCTCGACCGTGGCGGTCTCCAGACCTATGTGGTCGAGCATCGCCCTCAGCAGCCCTGGCGCGCCGTCGTCGTCCTGGCGGGCCCGATGAGCCTGGAACGCTCGTGCAGCTACCTCTCGTGGGTGCGGTGGGCCCGAACACTGGCGTGCAACGGGTTCGTGGTCTTTCGATTCGACTACGCCGGTGTTGGCGAGAGCACGGGATCGTTCGCGGAGCAGACGTTCGACACGTGGGCGGACGATCTGTGCGCCGTAGTCCGGACCGCCCGGGAGCGGTACCCCGGCACGCGACTGTTCGTCAACGGCCTCCGGCTGGGAGCCCTGCTCGGGCAGGTCGTTGACGAGTGCGACGGGCTACTCGCCTGGGATCCTCCGGCCAATGGCCGGGCGATGCTGGCGGACATGCTGCGCCGCAAGCTGACGGCCGACTACGTGGAGCGCGTCGGCGGGCGCGAGACCCACGAGGGGTACATCCGCAAGCTCGAGAGCGGGGCGCTGCTCGAAGTCGAGGGCTACCCGTGGTCCAGGGACTTGTGGCTGAGCGCTGACCGCCATGTCTTCGCGCCGCGCGGCCGGCACCACCTGATCTACCTTGACGGCCGGCCGCCGGCGCGCCTGCCCGATCACGGGCACGCCGAATCCCTGCGAATCGGCCGCCCGCCATTCTGGCTGCAGCCCAGGAGCCTGATTGCGGACGTGGGCGACCTCTTCCAACGCAGCGTCGCTCGGCTCGAGGCCTGGTCATGAGAGAAGTGTTCGAGCTCGAGGTGGCGGGGGAACGACTCGTTGGCACGCGACATGTGCCCTCGGCTCCCGGCGCGCGCATGGGCGTGCTGTTGCTCAACGCGGGCTTCGCCCCGCGGGACGGTCACGGAGGGCTCTCCGCCCACGCCGCCGATGCCCTGGCTGCGCGGGGCATCCCTGCCTACCGCTTCGATCTGCCGCGGATCGGAGACAGCCCTGGCCCGCTTCCCGCGCGCATTCTGGACTTCTTCGAGTTGGTCGCCAGCGGCGGCTTCGCCGACGTGACAACTGAGCTGGTTCGAGAGCTGTGTCCGCGGGAGGGGCTCGACCGCTTGGTGCTCGGCGGTCTGTGCGGAGGCGCCATTACCGCCATCTTCGTCGGCGCCCGGGAGCCGGCACGCGTCTGTGGTCTGCTCCTCCTCGAGCCCGAGATGTACGTGATCGAGCCGAGGATCGACGCCGCCTCGAGACGCCGCCGGCTTCCACGGCTCCGCGGGCGGCTGAAACGGCAGCTGTTCAACTACTGGGGATGGATGCGGCTGCTTGCGAACGAAGGCCCCCGCACTCAGTGGATTCCGTTCCCGCGCCAGGCAATCCTGGCTTTCCTGCGCGGACGCATGGACCTCCCGGCCGTGACGAACCTGCCGTTGGTCGAGGCCTGGCGGGAACTGGTGAGGGACGGTCGACCGAGCCTGGTGATCACCGCCGCGGGCAAGATGCACGAGATCTTCTTCGATCGCATCAACGCGGTGGCGCTCCGGGGCCTCGACACGCGCTCAGTGCGGCACGTTCGCCTGAAGCGTACCAACCACATTTTCACGACGGGCGGCGCCATCGAGGCCGTGCTGTCTCACGTCCTGCCGTGGACCGAGAGCGTCGGCTGCGGAGCGAACTCGGAATCGGCCCCGGGGTCTGCTGACGCTAGAGGCCGGAGCCCACTGCCGCCCGCCTGAGTGCGGCCTTCATGATCTTGCCGGACTCGTTCTTCGGAAGCTCTCTGCGGAACTCCACGCGCGTTGGTGCCTGATCCCTCCCGAGGCGCAGCCGGCAATGACGAATGACGTGCTCTGCGTCGAGATCCGACAGGGGCCGGGTGACAATGTAGGCTGCGATGGCCTCGCCCAGTGTGTCGTGGGGGAGGCCGATCACCGCGACCTCGACCACGTCCGCGAGCTCCGCGATCGCGTCCTCGACGTCCGTCGAACCGAGGATGGGTCGCTCTGGATCGTCATGAACGGCGAGATCTTCAACTACATCGAGCTTCGCCAGGAACTCATGACGCTCGGCCACCGTTTTCGTACGCAAAGCGACGCCGAAGTGGCCGTCCACGCCTGGGAGGCGTGGGGTGAGCGGGCATTCAGCCGCTTCAACGGGCAGTGGGCCATCGCGTTGTGGGACGCTGCGAGTCGAACACTGGTGCTGTCCAGGGATCGCCTCGGCGTGCGCCCCCTCTATTCGTGTGAACACGGCGGGCGCCTCTACTTCGCGAGCGAGGTGAAGGCCATCTTTGCCGCCGACCCGACCGTGCCACGCTCGCTGGATCCGATCGGTCTCGCGCAGACGTTCACGTTCTGGAGCGTCGTTCCCCCGCAGAGCATCTTCGCCGGGATCCGCGAACTGGAGCCTGGGCACGTGCAGATCGTGAGGGAATCCCAGGGAACGAACCGGCCCTACTGGGTACCCGAATTCCCCGCGACGCCGCAGGCCGGGTTCACAGGGTCGCTCACCGAAGCGGTCGAGGAGACGGCGCGTTGCCTGGAGCAGGCTGTCCGCCTCCGCATGCTCCATGGCGACCTGCCGGTCGGCTGTTATCTGTCCGGCGGCCTTGACAGCTCACTCGTCGCGGCGCTCGGCCTTCGCGCGAAGGGCACGGGCGTCTGCACGTTCTCAATCCGGTTCGAGGACGCGGAATACGACGAAACCGGATATCAGCGCCTCATGGCGACGCACCTCGGCACCGACCATCGCGACATCGTTGTCAGTCGCCGGGATATCGCGGAAGCGCTTCCCGACGTGGTCTGGCACACGGAAAGGCCGATCCTCCGCACGGCCCCGGCGCCCCTGTTCCTGCTGTCCCGGGCCGTGCGGCAGGCCGGCATCAAGGCCGTTCTGACCGGGGAGGGCGCCGACGAGGTGTTCGCCGGGTACGACATCTTCCGCGAGGGGAAGATCCGGAGATTCTGGGCCCGTCAGCCTCGCTCGCGGCTGCGGCCGCTGCTGCTCGGGCGGTTGTACCCCGACCTCTCGCGTTCGCCGGTGGCGCGCCCGGCCCTCGCCCGTCAGTTCTTCGGGCGCGGCCTGGACCGCTGGCGCGACCCCGGATTCGCGCACCTTCCCCGTTGGCAGGCGGCGCACGCCATCCAGCGCCTCTTCGCCCCAGGTCTGCGGGCGCAATTGGCAGGCCGCGATGTCGTCGCGGAACAACTCTCGGACCTGCCTCCGCGTTTCACGACATGGTCGCCCCTTGCCCAGGATCAATACCTGGAGATGAAGATCCTGCTCGCGGGCTACGTCCTGTCGTCCCAGGGCGATCGCATGCTGATGGCCCACTCCGTGGAAGGGCGTTTCCCGTTTCTCGACCGTGACGTCGTGGCGCTGGCAAGTGCGCTGCCCGCGGAGTACAAACTGCGCGTGCTCGACGAGAAACACGTCTTGAAGCGCGTCGGCGAAGGTACACTCCCGCCCGACATCCTGCGCCGCCGGAAGCAACCCTACCGCGCGCCTGACGCCCTGTGTTTCACGGGGTCAGAGGTCCCGGACTGTGTTGAGGACGCCATGAGCGAGCGGGAGCTCGCATCGGCAGGCGTCTTCGAACCGGGAGCCGTGCGTCGGCTCTACGGCATGTGTCGCGAGGGGGGCGTTCGGCAGTTCTCGAACACCGTCAACATGGCCCTGGTAGGAGTGCTCACGACCCAATTGATGCACCAGCAATTCGTGGCCACGGCGGGACGATGGCGGACGCCAGGCGTCGCGCCCCGGACGCTCATTGACCGGCTGGAGACACGCGTACCGGGTGCGACGCCCAGAGAAGCGAACCATGGAGACTGACGTCAGCGGGATTCGCGCCGCCGTGCGCGCATTCATCCTCGACAGGTTCTATGTGCCTGATCCCGGGCGGCTGGCCGACGATACCTCTCTGCTCGAAGCCGGCATCGTCGACTCGACGGGAGTTCAGGAAGTGATCGGCTTTCTCGAGGAGAAGTTCCAGATTCGAGTGGAGAACGAGGAGATCATTCCCGAGAACCTCGACTCCGTCGACCGACTGGCGAGATTCGTCAGGGAGAAGCTGGAGGCGGGGCGCGGATCTCCCGGGTCCAGGCGCGCCTTTCCGCTTCTCTTCCTCGCCTGAACGCGGGCCTTCAGTGCGATGTCGCGGCGGTGCGCGCGTCCAGCGCCGGCCGGTCAGGGTGATCGGGAGCGGCTCGTCGGCGGTATCGGGCCGGCACCGGCCGGGGCTCGTGTCCTCCGCTGCGGTTATCGCCGCGCTGCGGCCGAGGTTCTCGCGAGGTACAACGCGCCGTTTCATGTAACATCGTGGGGCACCAGCGCGAGGTTGACACCTCGCCAGTGGTGCGCCTTCGGCCGCAACCGAACGACCCCTTGAGGGACAGTCGTCTTGGAGCGACGGCATCAACCGGTGCGCGCACGTGAACAAGCGACATACAACAGCCGGCATCCATTCCGATCCGCCGGGATCGACATCGTCTCATTCGATCGGGATTCCCGACGGTGCGGTGTGGCTCATGGTGGCGCTGGGGGTATTGCTCCGGGTCGTCTGGATTGGCGTGGTGAACACCAATCCGATCAGCGATTTCATGGTGTACCTGGAGCGTGCCAACAGCGTCGCTGATGGATTCGATTATGCGTTGCCCGACCACTCGCCGACGGCGTACTGGCCCATTGGCTATCCCGCATTCCTCGGGTTGACGCTCCCAATCGGCGGACGGAATCTCATCGCCGCGAAACTCGTCAACATCCTGTTCTATGCGGCGACGGCGGGGCTGTTCCGCGCCACCGGGAAACAGCTTCGCGCCGACGGCAGCGGGTTCCTGGCCGTCGCCTACGTGAGTCTGTCGCCGAATCACATCTCCTACGCGAATCTTCTCGCCGCCGAGCCGCTTGCCCTGCTGACCGTTGCCGGAACGTTCTATTCCTTCGTGAGACTCGTCAGCGCCCGGCGGCCGCTTCCATGGCTTGCCGCGGGCTGCGTGTTCTTTGTGCTGGGGGTCTATGTCAAACCGCAGATCCTGGGGCTTCCGCTTCTGCTCGCGATAGCGACATGTGCGCTGCAGAAGAACTGCTCGGTCCTCCGCCGGACGGCTGTCTTCTATGCAGCGGTCGTCATCGCCGTTGCCCCTTGGGCTTACCGCAGCCACACGATCTTCGGCGGATGGAATCTGGTCTCGACCAATGGCGGAGTGAACCTCTACATCGGCAACAGTCCGCACGCGGACGGCTCCTACGTGTGGAACGAAGACCTCCGCGCGCCCCTCGCTGGATTGAACGAGGCGGAGGCGGACAGGAAGGCCAGGGAGCTCGCGGGCCGACATATCCTTGAACACCCACTGCGGACCGTCACGCTGGCGCTGCGGAAGCAGGTGTACTTGTGGGCAACCGATTGGGAAGGCATCACCTGGAACGCAAAAGGGATGCAGCAACCGTCGTCGATTGAGATGGCGGCCCTTGCGGGGCTGAAGATACTGTCACAGCTGATCTACATGTGTTGCCTCGGGCTCTCGGTGTGCGGCCTCATTCGGCACTGGAAACATCGTGGCACGGTGCGCGCGGACCCCTGGCTGCTGGCGCTGCCCTTGGTGGTGGTCCTGTACTACTCGTCGCTGCATAGCCTGTTCTTCGGGACGGCCCGGTTTCACTTTGTATTCGTGCCGATGCTGCTGTTGTACGGCGACGAACTCTTCGTGAGACGCGAAGCGCGCACGGCAAACAGGCAAGCTGCTCCAACGCCGTGGGGTTCGAGTCCTTCACCCGGCACCAACGCGGCAACGAGCGTGCCCCCGGGCATCAACCGGTTCGTGACAGGCCATCGGCAATGCTAAGGCAGGTAGTTACTCATTGGGCGCACCGGCTGGGAATCGCGCGAGCGCTCACGAGGACTTTGTACTTTCTGCGTTTCAATCCATACCGAGCCGCAAGAATCATTGCCCAGAATCGGCACGTTCGCTCGCTCCCGGCCGGGCATGAAGGCATCATCTCTCTTGACGCAACGACCGGAATCCACCTGCGGGCGGGTACAACGGACCTGGCGATCTTCGATCAGATATTCGCCATGCGGGATTGCGCCGTCCCGTTCGCGTTGCCGACCAGCCTCATTGTTGATGGCGGCGCGCATATCGGCTGTGCCGCCGTCTATTACGCGCTTCGTTACCGCGGCGCCAAGATCATCGCCATCGAGGCAGAACGCGGCAACTACGAGATGCTGAAACGGAACGTCGCCGGCTTCTCCAACATCGTACCGGTCCATGGCGCTGTCTGGAGCCATGGCGGACAGCTGGCGATCACCGATCCGGGCGCGCAAAGCTGGGCGTTTCAGGTGACCGAGGGCGCCAAGCGCGAAATACCGGCCTACACGGTCGGCGACATACTGGCGATGTCTGGACAAACCGAGATCGGACTGCTCAAGCTCGATATCGAGGGAGCGGAAGCCGAGGTGTTCGCAGCGGATTGCAGCGCCTGGCTTCCGCGGACACATGTGATCAATATCGAACTGCACGATCGGCTGGTCCCCAATTGCACCGACGCCTTTCTTGCCGCCATCGCCCCCTACGGCTTCTCGCGGCGCCGTCGCACCCAGCACAACCTGGTTGTGGCGCGTCGATGACCGAGGCGGCGACGCAGTCTGCGGCATGACGGGCCATGGCGCTATTCAGGACTGTCGCGCTCGATGTCGTCGCAGACAGTGGCGCCACGCTGTCGCGGCGCCGGCCACCCGAGCGCCGTTTCGTCGGATCTACTCGTCGATCGCGACGTGTTGAAGTCCGTGGCGTTCAGGCAAACGTCCTGCCGTCGTCACCTTGGGCAGTGCTCAGGCTCGGGACGATAGGAAAGAGGGCGACCTTGTCGAGGGCTGTGCCGGCGCGCGGTACTGTTCGGAGGGGGCGCTACTGTGTCTGGGCTCGGAGGGGGCGTCCAGAGCGTCCGATAGCGCAGAGCGTTTTTAGTCTGGCGGCGCGGCGAGAAGACGTCGGGGAGCGGCGAGACGTTGGCCTCCGCGCCGGTGGACTAAAAACGTGTTGGACGAAACCGCGGTCCAGGTGCGGCGCTATGGGGATTGAATCGACGTGGGCGTCGTGGAGGACGTGGGACGCGGCCGGGTGACGGGCGCCACGGGCGCTGACGGTGGTGATCGCCGCCGGTGGCAGAGGGCGATGGGTGACACTTGGACGCCGCGGGTACGGTCTTTCGGTCGAGTGACGCGCGTAGGGGATAGACGCGTGCCGTCACGCGACGGGCGTGCGGTGATCGGCGGCGTGCGGAGCGGGCGCGTGCGGCTCATGAGGTGTCGAGCCGCGGCGGGGGCGCGCACCCGCGCCGCCAGGAGACCGTCACGATCATGTGGCCCTCGGTACACACGGGACACGTCCGGAGGGAGACGCCGGTGAGGGACTGGTAGCGGTCACGATAGTCGGCGGGTGGCGTGGCCTCGTCGGGGAGAGGCGCCGCCGCCGCGGTCGTCCCGAGGAGCTGCCGACATCGCGCGAGGGTCTCCGTGCGATGCCGATGGCCGAGCCAGCCGTAGTAGCGGATGCGGTGGAAGCCGTGCGGCAAGACGTGCAGGAGAAAGCGCCGAATGAACTCCGGCGCGTCGAGGGTCATCGTCTGCGGCGCCTGCGGGGGATCGGCGCGGTAGTCCGTGTAGCGAAAGCGGACGTGACCGTCCTCCATATCGAGTAGGCGTTGGTTGGCGATGGCGACCCGATGCGTGTAGCGGCCGACGTACTCCAGGACTTGGTGAGGACCGGCGAAGGGCCGTTTGGCATAGACGACCCAGTCGGTCTGCCGCGTGGGCTGGAGATGCGCGGCGAAGGTCGACCGGTCGGCCAGGGCGTGGAGGGCACCGGCGAAGTGCAGCCGCCCGGCGTCGAACGCGTCCTGCAGGGATGCGAGGAAGAGCCGGCGGAACAGACGCGACAGGACACGGACGGGGAGGAAGAACCCTGGTCGGCACGCGATCCACCGGGTGCCATCCGGCGAGAGGCCCCCACCGGGGACGACGCAATGGAGATGCGGGTGATGCATCAAGGTCTGTCCCCACGTGTGCAGCACGGCGA
>Ga0315286_10001283_pt1 | contig 22666 bp, 20 predicted proteins | sample YL17G10_0_MG_FD_205038 | JGI IMG/M metagenome (GOLD analysis project Ga0315286, IMG submission 205038) | Sediment microbial communities from Yellowstone Lake, YNP, Wyoming, USA - YL17G10_0 | ecosystem: Environmental > Aquatic > Freshwater > Lake > Sediment | place: USA: Wyoming | collected...
GGTCGAATCGTTCGCGGAGGACGTCGCCGCGGTCGTGAAGGCGCTCAAGCTCGAACGGGTCATCCTCGTCGGTCATTCGATGGGGGGCCCCGTCAGCCTCGAGGCGGCGAGGCTCATGAGCGACCGTGTGATCGGCGTCATCGGCGTCGACACCTTCCAGGACTTCGGCGAGACGGTGCCCGAGGAGCAGCAGAAGCAGTGGCTATCCGCCTTCGAGGCGAATTTTCCGGCGGTGACGGACCAGTTCGTACGGAGCATGTTCGCCTCCGGCGCCGACACGGCACTCGTCGAGCGCATAGCGGCCGACATGGCCTCGGCGCCCGCGGCGGTCGGAGTCGGGGCCATGAAAAACATGCTGCGGTACGATCCCGCCCCTGCCGTCCGGGAGATCAAAGTTCCGATCCGCGGCATCAACGCGGACAAATGGCCGACGAACGTCGAAGGAAACAAGAAGCTCGCGTATTCCTACGACGTGAAGTTCATGCCGGGACGGGGGCACTTCGTGCAGCTCGAGGATCCCGCGACGTTCAACCGGCTTCTCGACGAGACGATCGCCGAGATCGTGAAGAACAAGTAGCGTTTCTCAGACCGCGAGCTCGCCGCGCACGACGGCTTTTCAGCGAACGCGTCCGCCTTGAAGATGCTCGCGCTCATCCCTTTCCTCCGTGCTGAAACCGGAACCGCATCTTGGTGGAAGTGTCCTCCTTCCGGACTCTCTCGCCGCCCAATCGCTCCTTGAGCCAGGAAACGGTCGCCGCCGGACCTTTGAGCCGCTCCGCCCAATCCGGCGCCGGTTTCTGAAAGTAGACGTCATACCGCAGCGTCACGACGCCGTCGATGGAATCGAACTCCCTGTCGGCGCGGTACATCTCTTTGAAGAACATCGGATAGTTGTAGCGATCGGAGAGCTCTCCCATCTCGTCTCTCTTGAGAAGATTCAAGATCGCGCCGCTGAGCGCCGCCTGATGAAGAAAGACGCGCGTGCGCTCGTCGCGGCCGCACATGTCGACGAGGACCGTATCCCGGTACAGGACGGTGAAGCACGCGGCCCACTTTCTCAGAATCCCGCGCGCGGGCTTCACGACGAGAAGTCCCGCGTTGAAATAGGGACGCAGCGTTTTCCCGTCCGCAACCGTTTTCATCGGGAACACGGCGGCCCCGGGAACCGACAGATCCCGATAGACGCGTGCCCAGAACTCATTCGGCTTTTCCGAATAGAGGGAGCCGATGTTCTGGTGCATGACCGGGCGGTAACCGAGACTTGTGCCGCCGGCGAGGATGAACTCCCCGGGTTCCTTCAATACGACGGTGTCATCGTCCATCCAGACGAGAATCGGGGCCGTGCCCACGGCGTCGGCCTCGGCTTTCGCCGAGGCGAACACCTTCCCGGCAAGCCCGAACGCGCGCGATTCATCGGGAGCATCGCTCGCCTTGACAACCGCTCCGAGGGCGACCAAATCTTCGACGAGTTCCTTCTCCGTTTTCAGGAGAATCCCCGGGGCATAGATCCAGACCGGGGCGTCCTTGAGCCTGCCGCCGAACGAGCGAACGCTCTCGACGAGGATACGCGTGTTGTGGAGGCCTCCGCCATCCCCGGCAAACGCGGCGAAAATAACGGGGTTTCCGTCGCCGGCGAGGCAGGCGAGCGACGCGACAAGGACGAGAACAATCGCGAGAATCAGGACACGCACGTTCATCCGTCATCCTCCTCATTGCTGAAATGCACAGAAGCTCTTGTGCCCTCAGAGCGCCGCGTGCTCCGTCCGGGCGATGATCTCGTCCTGGAGCGCCTGGCCACAATCGCAGAAGTAGTCGCTGTAGCCCGCGACGCGAACGATGAGATCCCGGTGCCGCCCGGGATCCCGCTGGGCCGCCCGCAGCGTCGCGGCGTCCACCACGTTGAATTGAACGTGATGGCCGTTGAGCTTGAAGTACGTTCGGATGAGCGAGACGAGCCTGTCGAGCCCCGCCTCGTCCTCGAGAACCTGCGGCGTGAACTTCTGGTTGAGGAGCGTTCCGCCCGTCCGGACGTGGTCCATCTTCGCGACCGACCTCAGAACCGCCGTCGGACCTTTGCGGTCGGCGCCCTGCACCGGCGAAACCCCCTCGGAAAGAGGCTGCCATGCCCTGCGGCCGTCGCTCGTGGCGCCGGTCACCGAGCCGAAGTAGACATGAACGGTCGTCGGCAGGAGATTGATCCGGTAGGCGCCCCCCTTCATGTTCGGCCGGCCGTCGATCGCGTCGAAATACGTGTCGAAGAGCCGCCGCATCACGTCATCGGCGTAATCGTCGTCGTTGCCGTAGCGCGGAGTCCTGTTGAGAAGCATCTGCCGGAGCCTCTCGGCGCCGTCGAAGTCGCGCGCGAGCGCGCCGAGGAGCTCAGCAATCGTGAGGGACTTCCGGTCGAAGACGTGGTACTTGATCGCGGTCATGCAATCGGTGATCGTGCCGAGGCCGACGCCCTGGATGTAGGTCGTGTTGTAGCGCGCGCCGCCGGCGTTATAGTCCATGCCCCGTGCGATGCAGTCGTCGATCAGAAGCGAGAGAAACGGCGCCGGCATGCGCTCGGCGTAGAGCCTCTCGATACGATCGTTCCCCTTGATCTTGATATCGATGAAATGCCGGAGCTGCTTCTCGTACGCCGCCGCGAGCTCCTCGAACGAATCGAAACCCGCGGGATCTCCCGTCTCGATCCCGATTCTCTTGAGCGTTCTCGGATCGACGCCGTTCGCGAGCGTGATCTCGAGCACCTTCGGCATATTGAAATAGCCGGTGAGGATGTAGCTCTCCTTGCCGAAGGCGCCGACCTCGACGCAGCCGCTCGAGCCGCCGCACCGCGCGTCGACGATCGATTTCCCCTGCCGCACGAGCTCCCGCACGATGAGATCCGCGTTGAAGACCGACGGCTGCCCGTAGCCCGTGCGGATGATGCGCGCCGCGCGCTTGATGAATGCGTCGGGGCTCTTCACGCTGACCTGGATGGAGGAGCTCGGCTGCAGGAGCCGCATCTCCTCGATCACGTCGAGCGTGAGATAGGTAAGCTCGCTGACGCCGTCGGCGCCGTCCGCTGTCACGCCTCCCGTATTGATCTGCGCAAAATCGGTGTACGTGCCGCTCTCGGCCGCCGTAACCCCGACCTTGGGGGGAGCGGGCTGGTTGTTGAACTTTATCCAGAAGCACTGGAGCAGCTCCTCCGCCGTTTCGCGCGTGAGGGTGCCGTCCTCGAGGCCCTGTTTATAGAACGGGTACAGGTGCTGATCGAGGTGCCCGGGGTTGAACGCGTCCCACGTGTTGAGCTCGGTCGTCACGCCGAGATGCACGAACCAGTAGTACTGGAGAGCCTCCTGAAAATCGCGCGGCGCCTGCGCGGGGACGCGCGTGCAGACGGCGGCGATGCGTTCGAGCTCGGCCTTTCTGCGGGCAGACCGTTCCGATCGCGCGAGCTCCAGCGCCCGTTCCGCGTGCCGCGCGGCAAAGCGGATGAGCGCATCGGCGCTGATTCGCATCGCTTCGAGCTCCTGCCGCTTCGCGTCCGCGTGCGCGTCGTTCGCGTCATCGAGCCCCGCGAGGCTGCGTTCGATATCGCGCTCGAATTCGAGGAGGCCTTTGCGGTAGATCTTGTCGTCGAGCACCGTATGCCCCGGTGCGCGCTGCTCCATGAATTCGGTGAAGATGCCCGCCTCGTACGCGGCCTTCCAATCGCCCGACATGCTCTCGAACAACGCGTCACGGATCGTTGCGCCGCGCCAGAAGGGAATAATGACGGTCTCGTATATCTTCCGGGCCTCGGGGCTCACGGAGAAAGGAATCTTCTCGCGCGAATCGAGGATGTCGAGATCCTCGAGGCTGTGGCAGCAAAGCTCGGGGAAGGTCGGCGTCGCTTTCGGCTCGGGCCCCTTCTCCCCGACGATGAGCTCGCCGTCGCCGATATGGATCGCCTTGCGCTCCATGAGATACCGGAACGCGAGGGCGCGGCGGATGGGCACGGATGTCACCGCGGACGTTTGCCGGTACGCCTCCGTGATCAGTTCGGCGCGCTCCGTCGAGATGAAGGGCTTCGCCTCGAGGCTCTCCTGCCTCAGGCGGGCGACCCGGCCGGTCATCATGTGTTCAGCCTCCCCGTTTCACGGACAGTCCAAAGGCGCTCAGGGCGGCGGCTATTCGGGCCATACGCTCGTCCGGAAGGGGACGCTCGCCGCTCATCGGACTGGCCCTGCCGAGCCGGGCGTACTTGTCGACGCCCAAGCGGTTATAGGGAAGAATATCAATTTCGCGCAGGCGAGGCAAGCCGCTCGCAAACGCGCCGATCCCGCGCACGGACTCGTCGTCATCGTTTACGCCCGGAATGATCGCGACGCGCAGGGTGATATCGTGTCCGCGCCGGGAAAGCTCCCGGAGATTCTCCAGGATCGGCCGGTTGGAAACGCCCGTGAGCTCGCGGTGCTTCTCGTCGTCGACGATCTTGAGATCGTAGAGAAACAGGTCGACGAACGCGCGGATCCGGTCGACCACCTCCCACGGCGCGTAGCCGCATGTATCGAGCGCGGCATGAATTCCCCTCCCTCTGCTCGCGCGAAGGAGCGCTTCCAGGAATCGGGGCTGCATGAGGGGTTCCCCTCCCGAAAAGGTCACGCCCCCTCCCGATTCCTCGTAAAAGGGAACGTCGCGCTCGACCTCCGCCATCACCTCATCGACCGTAGCCCTGCGCCCCACCATCTGACGCGCCTCGGCGTAGCAGGCCGCGGCGCAGGCGCCGCAGCGCACGCACGCCGCGGAACCGGCCGCGGGACCGTGCCCGCCCCGGGAGAGGACGCCGTGCGTGCAGGCATCGAGGCACGCCCCGCATTGGATGCAGCGGTATTCGCGAAACAAGAGCTCCACGGCCGCATCCTGGCTCTCCGGGTTGTGGCACCACCGGCACGCGAGCGGGCAGCCCTTGAGAAACACGGCGGTCCGGATGCCCGGTCCGTCGTGGATGGCGTACCGCCTCACGTCGAATATGACGCCTTCGATCATTGCCCCCACCATATCTTCGCGAACTCCTCGAGCTTCGAATAGTCGCCGCGCCAGGTCGTGTACATGACGCCGTCCAGCTGCGGCGCGCCCTCGATGGCGCGCGCCCAGGCGGCGTGATTTTTTTCGACGTTCTCGTCATAGAATGCCGCGATCATGAGCCGGTTGCCGCGATTCGCGAAGAATTCGAGGCTCCGCGCGGCTTTCTCCGGCAAGCCCCATTTCATCACGATGACGTTCGGATCGAGCCCTTCCCACGATTTTGAAATCGAGCCGTTCACGAGATAGTAACCGGGTCTCGCATTGTGGTGCGGATCGTACATGTCGGACCAGACGTAGACGGGCTTCGCGCCCCCCTTGTCTCTGGCGATCTCATAGCATCGTCTGATGTTGAAGGCGAAGAGCCCGCCGGAGCGGTGGAAATTCTTCTCCTGCGAAGGCTCCCATCCCGCGCAGCGAATCTCGTCGTGCTGCAGGAAATATCCGTCGGGGGACAGTGCCTCCTCCGTTCGCGCGATCTGCTCGGAGCACAGCTCGAACACCCGGTCGTCGTCCAAGGTGCAGGCGACCTGGCCGGAGTAGAAAATTGCCGGGTGGTAGCACGAGAGCCGGAGCCGTTCGCCTTCCCTGATGCGCGAGCCGGGAGGCACGCCGAGCTGCGGCGGCCCGTGCCGCGTATCGTACGTGCCGGGCCAGCGCGATCGCCCGAGTCCCGGATCCTCGACCCGGTTGAAATCCTTCCCCTCGGCATAGACGACGCCCCTCTCCCCGGTGACGGCCAGGGGAAGCGTTCCGCGGCGAAGAACGTTGAGCGCCGGCACGGCGTCGATGCGCAGGTCGTCCCACCAGATCGTTCCGCCCGCGGCGCCCCATACGCCCGCGCCGATGATCACGCTCGAATTGCCGAGGCTGTTGAAGGTCACCGACTGCTCGACCCAATCCGTCGTGAGATCCTTCGCGCCGTCGATATAGGTGAATCCTCGATCCCCCGGAATCTCGAGATTCTGATACTGGAGCTGCGTGCGTGATGCGAGAACGATGATCTGTACCATATCCGCCGTCAGATGCTCCGTCTTCATCCACGCCCGGATGCGGTACTGCTGCCACGGCTTGACCGCCACTCTCTGGAAGACGCGGCCCAGTCCATGCTCGTTCGCCGCGCCCGGATTCTCGAACCGGAGCGACGCGTGAGCGTCCTTGAAGATCTTCGTGTCTATGAACGAGCCTTCCCCCGGGTCATCCTGGAGACCGAATGCCGCCGCGCGATTCCCCTTGTACGTCTCGAACGAACCGTTCGCGATCCGGGCCGTCTCCCTTGGAATGAGCCGGTCCCCGCGGCGCACGAGCGGTGCGTCCTTGATCGGCATGCCGGCCGCCAGATTGGGGTCGTGCGCGAGAAACGACTCGGCGTAGCCGAAGGGAAAGACGCAGACGACGAGCTCGAGATCGAGGCCGGTCGCACGCGAGCGCACCTTCGCCGCATTCGCCTTCCAGCGCGCGGCCGTATCGAGGAGCCACCACGTGAGCGTTTTCGTATCGGAGAGAACAACGCCGTTGTATCCCGCCTCCTTCGCTCGCCGGAAGAGGCTTTCCAGCTTTGGAACGTTCTCATCGAGGGACAGATTGGTCGAGACGTAGACCCACCGCTTCTCCCGGTTCCGTTCCTGCGCCGCGCCGCGCGTCGCGAACGGACCCGGGGCGAGCACCGCTCCCGCCAGCACGGCGACGCAGACAATCGCGCACAACGTCCTTCTCATAGATTCGATGCCGCTCTGCAGATGAACCCTTTGAGGTAGCTGCCTTCGGGAAAGCTCAAGAGCGTCGGATGATCGGAGGCCTGCGCGAGACGCCGGATGATCTGCGCCTCGCACCCCGCGTCGAGCGCGGCGTCGGCGACGATCTTCTGGAAGAGCTCGGGGCTCATGAGACCGGAGCATGAAAACGTAAAAAGAATGCCGCCCGGTCTGAGGAGCTTGAAGGCGAGAAGATTGATGTCCTTGTATCCGCGGCTCGCGCGCGCGAGCTGGCTCTGCGACTCGGCGAACTTCGGCGGATCGAGAACGATGACGTCGAATGCGCGTCCCGCGTCGCGCCAACGGCGCAGAACGGCGAACGCGTCCCCTTCCACGCTCTCCAGATTCGACGCGTCGACTCCGTTGATCTCCGCGTTGCGCCGCGCGAGCTCGAGCGCCCCCGCGGATGTATCGACGTTCGTCACTTTCTCCGCGCCGGCCTGAAGCGCCGCGATGCCGAATCCGCCCGTGTACGAAAAGCAGTTGAGCATTTCGGTCCCCCGTGCGAATTCGGCGATCATCCCCCGATTCTCCCGCTGATCGAGATAGAAGCCCGTTTTGTGCCCGCGCTTGATATCGACGAGAAAGCGGCACGAGCCTTCCCGGATCTCGACGAGATCCTGCGGCTCCCGTCCGGCGAGCGTTCCCGCGAGCTTGGGGAGCCCCTCTTTCTCGCGCACGCCGGCGTCGGAGCGCTCATAGACGCCGGATACGCTCATGAGGCGCATGAGCGTCTCGACGACGGCGCCCTTCCAGTAGTCGGCGCCCGCCGACAGAAACTGGACGACGAGAAAATCACCGTAGCGATCGGCGATGATCCCCGGCAGCCCGTCCGATTCCGCGTTGATGAGACGCACCCCCGCCGGGCCGTCCCCCGACATGAGCGAGCGCCTCGCCTCGATGGCCTGCCGGAGGCGGCCGTCGAAGAATTCGCTCGATACATCTTCCCGCGGGTCGAACGTCCAGATACGGACCGTAATCTGCGAATGGGGCGAATAGGCGCCACGCGCGAGCAGGGCGCCTTCAGAGGCGAGAACATCGACCGTTTCTCCCAGCTTGGGATGCCCCTCGATCTTCGCGATCGCACCCGAAAATATCCACGGGTGCCTCCGAAGCACCGATTTCTCGCGGCCCCGCTTGAGCAGAATCGCCTTCATTCCTGAAACAGGCCGGCCCTTTCCCTGAGCGCCCTCGCGATGGGTACATCCGCGGGCGCAAGCCGGTAGCGCCCGACGTCCTGCGGCTTCACCCATGCGATTGTGTCGTGCGCGGTCAACGTGAATTCGCCCTCTCCGATATGCGCGCGCAGGGCGACGAGATCCATCGAGCCGCGCGACGAACGGTACTCGTTTCTGGCGACGACCTCGCCGATCGTCGCCGCGACCCCGAGCTCCTCGCTGAGCTCCCGCGCGAGACATTCCTCCAGCGTCTCGCCCGGCTCGACGGCGCCGCCGGGGAATTCCCAGTAGCCCTCGTGGCTGTCCCCCCGCTTTCGCCGCGCGAGGAGCACCTTCCCCTCCGCGATGATGATCGCCGCTACAACGAGCTTCATTTGATCCCTTTGAGCGTTTCCAGCACTTCAGTGGCGATCTGTTTCTGAAATTGAGCCTTTGCCGTTCTGTCGGGATTCGTCGCGAGGAATCGATTCGTTCTCTCGACGATCTCCTTTTCCTTGCGAAGGAGGACGGGGAGCCAACCGGTTCCGTCCCTGCTCTCGAGCCTCGCGAGATCGGCGTACTCGACCCGCTCATCATCCACATACGGCCGAAGGATCGATTTGAGCCTCATCGATTCCTGATTGACCGGGGCGGCCGCCGCTCCACCCAGCGCGGGCGGCACCTCGCCCGTTTCCACCCAGAGCGGCACCGCGATCCCGCACACCGGCTCGCCGAGAATCACCCATAGCGTCGCGTTTCGCGGATCGGAACCCGCCGCGGCGCCGTAAATCACGGCGGCCGCCGCGGTGGAACCTCGATCTATCGTGTGCTGCGTATAGATGAACTGAGGCTTGTCCGCAGGCGCCTTCGTGCGCCCTGAAGGCTCGAGTCGGGAAAGATACGGATTCCGCAGATCGCGGGTGAAGTCCCCGAGGATCTGATCGAATGAATACTTCCCGTCCTCGTCCCCGCGAAAGAGCTCCGTCAGGCGGTCGAACCGGACGTAGCCCCGGCCCTTATCGGCCTCTCCGCTTCTCGAGAAGTTGGTCACGAGAATGTAGCCCTCCGGAGAGGTCGCGGCGTCGAGACGCTTGTATCCGTTGTTGTGGACCTCGAGCACGGCGGCGCCGCCCTCCGCGTCGATGACGCCGAAGTTCGCCCGGCTGCCGAGCCCGGGCCCGACATTCTCCCTGATGTATTTCTCGAAATCTTCAACCGTCGCGCAGAGGCGGAGCGCATCGGCCATGATCGTTCCTTCGAGATCCGAGGCTTCGCCCGATTTGCCCGGCAGGTTGTACGCGACGGTATTCATGATCGCAAGGCCGGCGGAGTTCAGTCCGACGTAGACTCTTCTCCCCGACGCATCATCGGCATCGACGAGGCCGAGATAGGAATAGGGCGCATCGGCGACGAAAACGACCTTGTTCGACAGTTGATCCGTATCCCTGTTTTTCCAGAGAATCGGCCGCCCGTCGACGCCCGCCGCGCCGCTTATGACCGCCGTGCTGCATTCATCCGCTCGTGCGCCCGCCGAAGCGGCCGCCGCGACACAAACGAGCACAAGCGCCGTCAATCGAGTCAAGCGCATGGCATCATCTCCTTCGATTGTGGGCGATTACTTCTCTTTCTTCACCGTCGACATCCGCAGCACGGGATAGAGCGGGCAGTACCTGGTGAATGCCGTTATCAACAGCATGATCCCGATGATGCCGAGAACGATGGCGAGCGCGCCGTGCACGCGCCTGGTCACGAAGAGAACGATGATGACGAGAACCAGAAGATACCTGATCGCGCGATCGACTTTTCCCACATTCGCCGTCATGAGGGGCCTCCTTTCAAGGCACACGCTTCTTTCCTGCGTAAAGAGAAGTCGAAGATTATTGTGCGGCACAACCGATACGCATGCAAGCCGCAATTTACGGGGTCACCGTGAGGAGATGCGGAGACCTTACTGTTGGGGCGGCTGCGAGAATATCCGGGCCGTCTCATCCTGCGCGAGGACCCAGATGCAGTAGACGCCCAGAGCGGTGCCGATCGGAACGTTGAAAATATCGAGGACGGAATGAATCATGACGAGGTATCGCGCCCAATTCTTGTGCCTCAGGATCCCGATGCCCCCGATGATGTCGGCCGCCGAGAGCACGACGAAGAAGAACGCGATCGGCACTCCGATCATCGCCAGGATGGCGAGCGCCTCATCGTTCCCGTCGACGCAGTGAGCGATGAGCCCTGGGCCGAGCGTCAAGAGGACAATGATCGCGGCGGCCATCAGCCCGACGATGGCGGACCCGATCCTGAGCGCCCCGACTACCGTTATGTGTTTCTGCATTCTCGTTTCCCCCTTTCTCTCTATATGGCGAACGTGTCGAAGCCGGCCGGGCGGGCTCTCACATGTTCCATTTGACTCGATAGCGGCAGCACGCGCCCCCCCTGGCCCGGCACTCCTCCTCGACCATCTCGATGTTTCTCGCGCCGCACATCCTGAGCGCCTCTTTATGCCACCCGATAACCGTGAGGCAGTCGGGAACGGAAAACGTCTTGGAATCATAGGTCGTCATGACGCCCGAACTCGGGCCCGTCTGCGTGTATTCGCGGCGTCCGGTGTCGTAGTAGAACTTGTAGATGACATCCGCCTTCTTGAGGAATGCCTGTGGATCGCCGGGAGTCAGGAATGATTTGTGGACCTTCATGAGGCTCCGTTGCGCCGATTTCACACCGATATCCTCGAAGAATTTTTCCTTGCCGTCCCCCAACACGTTGACGATGGCTCGATCGAGCCGTTCGCCCAGCTCGAATGGGTACCACTTCGCCGTCAGGATCAGGTCCTTGAGCATGTCGCGATCTTCCGGCTGAAGCGCCTCGAGCACTTTCTCCCAGGCGCCCTTTCCGAAATTGTCATCGACGAACTCCTTGCGCGCCTGGATCACAAGCCCTTTGATCTCCATTACCAAGCACCTCCGGACATCGACGTGCAGCCTTTTCGATCTACCCGATCCATATGGACCGCTTGCGCCAGTATGCTCGAATCGCGCTCCAAACGCAATGGAGGGAATCACTCACGAATCGAAAGCACCTTTGCGCCGCGGATCTTTCTCGCCCTGAGCTCGATGAGAGCCCGGTTCGCATCCTCCAGCGCGAACGCTTCCACCTCCGGCTTGATGGGAATATCGGCGGCGAACCGCAGGAACTCCCGCACGTCGCTCCGCGCCACGTTGGCCACGCTCTTGATCTCCTTTTCCATCCACACGTGCGCCGGATAATCCAGCCGCAGCAGCTGCTCCTTGTCCCGCTCCTCCTTGCGGATCGCGTTTATCACGAGGCGGCCCCCCGGAGCCAGATTTCCGAGCGCCTCGACCACCGGCTTCCACGCCGGGGTCGTATCGATGATGCCGGCGAGCGGCTCGGGAGAATCCTCGCCGATATCACCCGCCCATGCGGCGCCGAGCTCGAGGGCGAAGAAACGCTCTTCAGGGCTCCTCGAAAAGACGAAGACCCGCGAGTTCGGATACCGGTGCCTCGCCATCATCAGTATGAGATGCGCGGAGGCCCCGAACCCCACGAGCCCCAGGTTCCGCCCATCCTCGAGATTCGCAAGCCTGAGAGAACGGTACCCGATCGCGCCGGCGCAGAGAAGGGGCGCCGCTTCGAGGTCGGAGAAAACCGCAGGGATGCGATACGCGAAATCCTCGCGCACCGTCATGTACTCGGCGTAGCCGCCGTTCACGTCGCGGCCGGTCGCCTTGAAATCTGCGCACAGATTCTCGTTGCCCGAAAGGCAAAACGGGCACGTTCCGCACGCCGAATAGATCCAGGCGACTCCGACGCGATCTCCGTCGTGGAAGCTCTTCACCCCGCTTCCCGCTCCGGCTACCCGCCCGACGACCTGGTGCCCCGGCACAACCGGCAGGTGCGGCGGGGGCGTTCTTCCCTCGATCTCGTCGAGCTCGGTGTGACATACGCCGCATGCCGAGACCCTGACGAGGATCTCACGTTCTCCGGGAACGGGATCGCTCACTTCCGCGAGCTCGAGCGGAGCCTTGCATTCGTCGAGATTGCAGATTTTGTTCAACACCATCGCCTTCATGCTCGTTCTCCTCGATCGGGATCCGTGTCTTCTTTCCACTCGCCGGGCTCGAGCGCCCCGAGCTCCCACCGTCCGATACGTATGCGAATGAGACGGAGCGTCGGATGGCCGATCGCGGCGGTCATCCTTCGCACCTGCCGGTTTCGCCCCTCCATGACGGTGAGCTCGAGCCAGGCCGTGGGAATGCTTTTTCGATATCGTACGGGCGGATCGCGGGGCCAGATATCCGGAGGCTCGATGAGGCCCGCCCGGGCGGGCAGCGTCATCCCGTCCTGGAGCCGGACTCCGCGCCGCAGGCGAGCGAGCGCGCTTTCTTTCGGCGCGCCCTCCACCTGCACGAGGTACGCCTTCGGGAGCTTCCGTCCAGGGTCCGTTATGAGATGCTGCAGGGCGCCCGAATCGGTCAGAAGCAGAAGCCCCTCGCTGTCGAAATCGAGCCTTCCCGCCGGGTAAATGCCGGGAACGTCGATGAAATCTGCGAGCGTGCTGCGCCCGGGGCGCTCACCGCTGAACTGGCAGAGTACCCGGAACGGTTTGTTGAACAGAATCAGCCTGTGCTCACGAGGTTTCAAGACGGTACACACCCACGAAAAATTCTTTTCCACTTCCGAGCGTCTCTCTCGCGGAATTGACCCTCGAGAATCCACACCGTTGAAGGATGCGCTCGAGGTGCCCGGGTTCGACGAGAGTGATCACCGGCTCGAGAGTCTTCAGGCTCGTGAAGCCGGTATCCGACACCGTGCCGCAGGACTCGCTCGGCAGTTGCAGCACCGTGGCGAATATGCCACGCGACTTCAGCCATCGCGAAGCCTTTTCAATAACAATAGCCGGATCGACGTATTCGAGAAAGAGCGCCGCGTGGATAAAATCCATCGACCGGGGCTCGAGCTCGAACGAAGCGACGTCGGCGCACACGAACTCCATGCCGGGAATCCGGCCGCCGTATCGGTCGCGACAGACGTTGAGATACTCCTGATTGATGTCGAGGCCGACGAGTCTCCGGACGCGTTCCGGCCGAATGCATTCGAACCCGTTTCCCGTCGCGCAGCCGAGCACGACAACCGCCGCCGGTTCGAACTCGGCGATGAGCGCGCCGAAGACCCCGCTCAGGAACTCGAGCTGCCGCACGCCCGGGCTCCCCATGTGCCCCTCGTAATCGGCCGCGGGGATCGAGAGCCAGGGGTTTGGCCGCCTGTCATTCACATGACTCCCGTCTTCGAGAAACCCCGGACTACTTTCCGCTCCTGGTTTCGGGCATCAGGACAAACTGCATATAGTTGTTCGTGTCGAAGTACTTCCGCGCCGCCTCCTGAATGCGCTGCGGGCTCATCGCCTCGACGATCTCGGGATACTTGAGAATGCCGGCGGGGTCTTCCCCGAGAAAATAGCTCTCGCGGAGCCCCATGGCCCAGAAGGTGTTTCCTTTCATCTTTTCCTCGAAATAGCGTCTCTTGGTTTCTTTCACCCTTTGGACATAGCTTTCTCCAGGTCCATTCATCTTCAAGGTGTCAATCTGCGCGAAAACAGCCGCCACGAGCTCGTCGACGCGCTCGGGAGCGCAGCCGAAGCCGATGTTTATCCGGTACTCCTCGCGCGGGTACTTTTGGCCGCTCGCCCCAACACCGACACCGTACGTTCCGCTCTTCTCTTCCCGTATCACTTCCCGGAGCCTCGTCTGGAGCACCTCCGCCATGAGGTTCAATGCCCATTGATTCTCTTGCGACCATTGGTAGGACCCGGCAAAGATTAGCTGGACGGAGCTCTGAGGCTCGATGCCCCGGTATACGACCTTCTTCACCACGCCGGAGGGAGGCTCTATGCCGAGATCCCGCCACGTCTCCTTGCGGTGAAGCGACGGGAGAGCGCCGATGTACGTTTTCACGTACGGTCTCAATGTCTCGGCGTCAAAATCCCCGTAGAAGATAAATGTGAAATCGCTCGCGTCGGCATAGCGGTCCTTGTAGATCCGGAACGCCGTTCCGAGGTCGATCGAATCCACGGCCGCCTCGGTCATGGGACGGTACCGTGGGTTGTATCGCGTCATGGTCGCCTGCATAGTATCCTGGAACGCCCACCGTGGATCGGCGCTTCTGTTTCTTACTCCCTCCCGCAGCTTGGTGAGATACGCTCGAAACTCGTTTTCGCACACGCGGGGCGCGGTGAATCTGAGATACAACAGCTCGAACATCGTTTCAATGTCCTTGCGATACGCCTTTCCGCTGAGATCCTCGGTGAGGTCGTTGATGGACGGGCTCGCGTACGCTATGGTACCCATCAGTTTCTTCTTCAACGCCTCCCTGTCGAAATCGCCCGCCCCGCATTCCGCGATGACTCGCTGCGCATATGCGGCGGACCTGAAATCGTCGTTGGAGAGGAGCGACAGACCTCCGGGGCTGAAGGCGTCGAACAATACTCGCTCCCGGTCGAAATCAGTCGGCTTGAGAACCACGCGGGCGCCGTTCGAAAGGGTCCACTCCGTGACACCTATATCCGGCCGCTTCACCTCCTTGACAATTGTGCCGGGCCGCGGCGTCTGCGCGAGCAGAGGCCTTTCCATTTCCGCCTCCGTATACGCTTCGACCGGCTTCTTCTCGACGCCCTCGAACACGGATCGCAACTCGTTCTCGGACGGAAGCGCAACCCCTTCCTTCTCCGGGGCGCCTACGAGAATCACGCAGTTACCGGCGTTGAACCACTGCATGCTCAGATCGTTGACCTCTCCGAGGGTAATTCCCGGCATGAAACGCGCATACAGTTCTCGCTCAGTCGAGGGATCCACGATCGAACCGCCCGTGAGGAAATTGCCCAAGCACTTTCCCGCATACAGATCCGACTTCACCTTCTCCTGCTGGTCATACCATTGGCTGACGCGAAGCCATTTCTCTTTGGTACGCCGCAGCTCCGGCTCGATGAATCCGTGCTTCTTGATCCGGGATACCTCGGTGAGGAGAGCCTCGAGGCCGGCATCGAGCCCACCCTCCTTGACCGAGGATTGAAGGAAATAGGCTTCTTTCGAACGCACGATACGGCCATCGCGCAGGATGCTCGACAGCACCGGCGGGTCGGGCTTCTGACTGAGCTCTATCAGTCGCTGTCTGAACATGTCTTCGTGAAGCCGCATGACAAGCTTGCGCCGGTAATCAGCGAGTGTCTTCTCGGGGAGCGGGTCGCTCATGAAATAGAGGGCGATATCGGTCCCCGTTTTCTCCGGATCGCTCACGATTGAATACAGCGTTTCCGTATGGTCGAGCACTGGATACACCGTTCGCGGCCGCGGATTCTCCGCTTGCGGCATCGCCGCGAAGTGCTGCTCGACGAGGTTTCGAATCCATTTCGGATCGAAATCGCCGACGGCGATGATCGCCATCAGGTCGGGGCGGTACCAGTCGCGGTAAAACCGCCGCGCGGCGTCCGGCTTGAAGGTTCGGAGCGAATCCTTGTTGCCGATGGGCAGGCGCAGCGCGTAGCGTGAATCCCTGAGGAGCACCGGGAGCTGCTTGTTGAAGATCCTCTCGCCCGCTCCGAGGCCGAGACGCCATTCCTCGACGATGACGCCCCGTTCCTTCTCGATCTCCCCGTCTTCCATATTGATCCACCGGGCCCAGTCTTCTAGGATCTGGAACGCCTTCTCGACGATCGCGATCGTGTCCGTCGGAATAGTCAAGCGGTAGACGGTCTGATCGAAACCGGTGCCCGCATTCGCCTGCGATCCGAACGCAACTCCAACGGATTCGAGGTACTTGATGAGCTCCTGCTTGGGGAAGTGTTTCGTTCCGTTGAAACCCATATGCTCGACGAAGTGGGCGAGCCCGATCTGGTCGTCATCCTCGAGAACCGAGCCCGCGTTGACCGCGAGCATGATGGATGCGCGCTTTTCGGGCTCCCGGTTCACCCTGATGTAGTACTTCAAGCCGTTATCGAGCTTCCCGATGGTCACTCCGGGGTCCATCGGAATCGGGGCATCGAGTCGCGGCTCCCGCCCCGCGTCGCGCCGCGAGGGCTGCGAGCCGGAGAGTGCCGCCGAAGCGCAGAGGATGAGCGCGACGGCAAGGAATGCAGCGATGAGACGTCTTCGATTCATGGTCCCCTCCTTTAATTGATCACCGGAACAGCGGCGGATGCTTCAGGTGGAATTCCGTCGCATCCTGGTACGCCTTGGCGACGGCGAGGAGCGTCGCCTCGCCGAAGAGCCTCCCCATGAAGGTGACGCTCGTCGGGCTTCCCTTTTCGTCGAAGCCGTTCGGAAGCACGACGCACGGGTGCCCCGTGAGGTTCGTGAGCAGCAGGTTGCTCCCGCCGAACGACGGGGACAGGTACACATCCACGTCGAGCTTCTGCATATCTTGGATAATGAGATAGCGCAGGCGATTCGCCTGAATGTATTCGACCGCCGGAATCAGTCTCGAGGCGCGAAAGACGTTCGGCCATGCGTCTCTCGTCTGCCGCACCATGAGGCTGTCTCTCCCCGAGCGCGTGAGCTCGTCGAATGCTGCCGCCGCCTCCGCGCTCAGAATGAATGCGAGCGCATCGACGGGATAATCGGGAAGATCGATTGGAACGAGCTCAGCGCCGAGCTCCCGGAGCTTCGCGAGCGTGGCGGCGTCATTCGCCTTGTTATCGTAATCTTCTTCGAAAGACTTTTTCAAATAGCCGATGCGGAGCTTCTTGAAATCGACGCGGGGATCGTAGTTGAACGGGGAGTCGATCAACGTCTGATCGATTCCGTCCGGTCCGTGGATCGCGTTGAACACGATCGCGCAGTCCTCGACAGCGCGGCATATCGGCCCGATCTTGTCCATGGACCAGCTCAGCGCCATCGCGCCCGTGCGGCTCACCCGTCCGTACGTAGGCCTGAGACCGGTCGTGCCGCAGCGCGTCGAGGGAGAAACGATCGAGCCCCACGTCTCGGTCCCGATCGCGAACGCGACGAGCCCCGCCGCCGTCGCCGAGGCCGGGCCCGCCGATGATCCGCTCGACCCCTGCTCGAGGTTCCACGGATTGCGCGTCGTGCCGCCGTACCAGACGTCCCCCCACGCGAGCGCACCCATCGTGAGCTTGGCGACGAGCACCGCCCCCGCCTCGTCGAGCCTTCTGATCACGGCCGCGTCTTCGTCGATCGTCTGATCCTTATACGGCATCGCCCCCCACGTCGTTCCGTATCCTTTGACCGCGAGGAGATCCTTTGCTCCATACGGGATGCCGTGCAGGAAACCGCGATATTTCCCCTTTGCGATCTCCTCATCGGCGAGCCTCGCGTGTTCGAGCGCCCGCTCCTCGGCGAGCGTGATCACGCACTCGAGCTTCGGACCGTACTTCTTGAGACGCTCGAGGTACATCTTCGTGAGTTGCGTCGAGGTGACCTTCTTCGTGCGGACGAGCTCGGCGAGATCGCGGACGGGCCAGAATGCGAGCTCCTCGGGATTCGCCGGCACGGCGAGCTTTCGCGCCTTGCTCGCGACGAAGCGCCGCTCGGCCGTTTCGAGCTTCATACGAGCGGGAATGGGGTTGAATTGAAGCGCGGGCGGCACCGCGTTCGGGATCTCGACAGCTCTCAATTTCAGGTAGCTCTGCAGGTTGTCGACGAGATCCTGCAGCATCGAGTCGCGCTCCGTCTGCGTGAACGTAAGCCCTATGATCTTCTCGGCGCCCGCGACATCTCCCTTTTTGATCTGCAGCGTATCCCCGCCGGCCGCCGTGAAGATGGCGGCCATCGCGATACATGCGGCGATCGAGACGAATCCGTTACATCTCGGCATCATGCCCACCTCACCGTTCGAGTTCTCACGCCGTTGCGCGCCCCTCCGATTGCATCAAGAAAAACCAACTCCGAAGAAAATAACCGTAATCCCGTACATCACCGCTCCGGCCCCAGCCGCCACAAGCACCGACAGGATATAGTCATGCTCGATTCTCTCGAGAGATTCGACGTCCTTCCATGAAACGATCACAGGCACCTTGATCTGGCTCGCGGTATAGAGGGAAGGGTTCTTACTATACGATGTGACCTCCAGGATCACGAGAGCGCTGTCCGTCGCCTCGAATTTCTTGAACTCATAGACGACGTCGTCTCTCGTCGTGAGCCGATACGCATCCTTTCTGCCCCTGCCGGCCTCTTTCAAATCGCCCCCGGGCACCGGCACGAGCTTTGCGCACGAGGAGTCCACGAGAAGAAGGAGCACGCAGAACATCATCACATGTTTCATAATCCCTGAGTCCGTCCGCGGCGTCGGGGGTCTTCAACTCCTAGTTCAAGCCGCTAAGCGCCGCCCCAAGAGTGGCCATCATGAGAACATAATAAAGTACGCACCCCGCTACAGTCACGCAGCCCACGATACCAAGCGCCGTTCCGAGATTCCAGTAATCATACCTCTCGAGAGATGTTACATCCCCCCATGGCACGACGACCGGCGTTTCGATTTTGCTCACGTCATGGAGCGAAGGATTTTCTCCGTATGATTTCACTTCGAGGATAACGAGCGTGCTGTCCGTCACCGAGAATTTCTCGAAATCATAGATGCGATTCTCTTTCGTCGTGAGCCGGTACGTCTCCTTTCTCGCGGCATCGGTCTTCTTGTAATCGACTTCGGGTATCGGAATCATTTTCGCGCAGGACGTGTCGACGAGAAACAAGAGCCCCGCGAGCAGCAGCAAGTACGGACCCCGCCTTCCGGTCACCGCGCGCATCTACGAATCAATCCTCGAAATGATTTGATCGCATCTCTCGTTCGCCATTCTCATATACTCGTCGACAAAATTCTCGGACGGGAGGAGCGGCCGCTCGAGCTTCGCGATCGTCTCCGCCGAGAGCTTCGAGCTCTCCACGACCTCCCGGCCCGCCTTTGCCACGAGCGCCTTGTAGTCCTCCACCGACCGCCGCAGCTCCGGGCTCGGAATCGTGAGAAGCGATCCGGCCTCCCGGTAGATCTCCGCTATCACTTCGGCGTGGATGTTTCTCGCAACCCTCCTGAACAGCAGCCGCAAGACCTGGAAATGGCTCTGCTGCGGGAATCCGCAGTTGGAAATGACGGCGATCTTTCGTGGCTTGGCGTGCCGCATGACGTGCCGTATCTCGCCGTTCTCGTCCTTCTCCCAGTGCGGGTCGCCGATCGGGATCAGCCGGTCCATGAAGTTCTTCATGAGCCCCGTGACGTTGTCCACGTACACCGGGGTGGCGAACACAAGAACGTCGGAGGCGACCACGGCGGCCAGGAGCCCATCCATGTCGTCGCGCTGCGAGCATTTGCCCGGCGTCTTCATCCAGCACGCGTTGCACGCGGTGCAGGGACGAATCTTCTTTTTCGCGAGAAATACGTTCTCCACCTCGGCTCCCGCCTCCCGCGCTCCCGCGAGAAAGGCCTCCACCATGACATGTGTATTTCCGCGCTCCGTTTTCGGGCTGCCGTTGAACGCCGTGATCCTCATTGAACATTCCTTTCATCCCAAGTGCGAAAGCCCCTCGACCATTGCAGCCAATAGAATAATGGCGCCTATGATCGTGACAACACCAGCGCCGAGCAGGAGAAGCACCCCGGGCTTTCCGTGCAAGACGAGACCCATATAGAGCGAACTGACGCTCCCGACGCGGGCCTGTTCATAGCCCGAAACGGCCGGAAGCGTCTGGTAGATGATGTCCAGAGAAACGCCGTCCTTGTATGAAATGTAATTCCTGAGCTGAATGCCTCTGTCGAGTTTGCCGCGCTCGCTGCTCCACACGAATCCCACCATGTTATGAAGCCGCCATTTTTCGTCCAGCCGCCAGGTGACCGCCGGCCCGACCGCATGCCGCGCCTCCCACTTGTCCTCTTTCTGGTTGCCGATCGCCACGGAATACTCGAGCCCGACGCTCTCCAGTGAATGAGCGAGGGAATCCCGCGGGAACACCATCGCTTTGAGACCCGTCGCCGCGAAGAAGCGGACATTCACGGCGCTGTAATTGGCGATGTCCACCGTTTCGGCGCCGACGAGCCCTCCCGATTCGATATGGAGGCGGAGTCGTCTTCCGGTAGCGCTCGCATTATTACCGGCAGCATATCCTGTGTTTGACAACCCCATACTCACGAGCAGCACCGCGGCGATGCTTCGCCTGATGAACGCTCGGCGGTCCCTTGACATCGGCCCCCAACCTCCTCCGTACGCACGCAAAGCCCATCGTGGGTCTCTCGCCGCCCACCCCCATGATTCTGCAACAATGCGGGTTCCGGCACAAGTCACATGATGCACCCGTCTCTTTTCTCTTTCTCGCAATTTGTAATTTCTATTGGAATCGCTTTGTGCTATGTTGCTTCCGGTACCTATATTGCTTTCGGCCCTAACACCAGGGTTCGTATCCAGTTGGCGCACTTCTCCCGTGGCGCAGGCACAATTACCGAGACCCAACGTATGAGAAATATCGTTGTTGCAATACTACTAGCGTTCTGCGTTCGGGCGGCTCTTTCCGCGGAGACTGCGGCCGCGCCGTATCAGCACATCCTGCGTAATCCCGTTCTGCGCGTCGTTATCGATCTGCAAACCGGTGCGGTTGCAGAGCTTGACGATCTGCACACGGCCGATTCTTCGCTCGTCTTCCGGGCCGGTGAAGACGTTCTTAAAATCGCCGCCGGGGAGTTTCGACCCGCAGCGTTTTCGGTCTCGGCAAGTAGCGCAACCTCCGTAACGATCGTTTCCTCCGCATTTCAAAGCCAGACTGACAGCGTACCTCTTCGCGCCACTATCACGTATACCCTGACCGGGTATCGCCTGAGCGTGAGCTTCCTTCTTGAATCCCTCGGGCGTCTCGAGCTCTCCCAAGGGCTCGACATCACCATAGCATCGTCGGCATGGGAAACATTGGTCATCGGGAACCATTTTGCGCGCGAGACTCCGATTGTATTCGGCGAGTCCCCCGCCGTGCGGCGCCGCGCGTTGAACCAGGTTTACGAGCTTCGCAATGCGCGCCGGAGACTCAGTCTCATTTTCCCAAATCCATACCATAGTCTCGCCACGATATCGACTTCAGGGGCGCATTCGTTCCGGTTCCGGTGGCACGCGCTCGTCGCCTCCGCGCCGCTTCAGGCCGTGGACCCGAAGGGGCCGCCGCTCGCCTCGGTCCTTCCGCCCGGCGTGCAGCTGCGCCGGCAGATCGAGCTCATCGTGAGCCATGCGGACGAGGCCAGCGAGGGGCTCACGAGCCCGATCGCGTATTTCTCCCCGTTCCCGGAGGGGTTCGACCAGGTGATCGCCATGACCTTCGATGACGTCCCGTTCGGGCGATGGAAGGTGCTGCAGTCGAGCATGAACCCCGATACGCTCAGGGAGGCGTACCTCGTGAAGCTGCTCGCGGATCACCCCGCAATGAAAATGGGCTGGGTCGTTCTTCCCGACGAGATCTTCTCGGAAGCGGAATTGGAGAATCCATCATACACACCCGGCAGATGGTGGACGGCCCACGGCGCGCATCGCATTCTGAATCTCGCACCCGCGGAATACTTGCAGTGGCTCCGCAACATCGACCGAGACAGCGTCGTCCTCGGGTACGAGGATCGCGTGCATTTCGGCAGTCACGGCTACCACCATACACCGGAGATGAAATTCGGGCGGGATTTCGAATTTCAATCGTACCAGCCGGCGCAGGACGACAGCACGTTCTCGGCCATCGAGCGGGAATTTTCGCTCCTGGGGCTCGGCGGAGGATCGCTCAAGTGGATTCGCTTCCCCGGCTTCTGCTTCACACGCTCGGCGATCGACGCGCTGATCAGACACCATTATATTCTTTTCGATTACTGGGGAATCTACGACAAGCTCCCGTGGATGCTGTTCTATTCGGAATACGGCCGCATCTGGGGAATCGGAACCCGGTGGGAAGGCGATACGCCGAGCTCATACGAGGAGATGGATCTGATCCTGCGCGCGGGAAGGCTCTGCCACACGGCGGGCCATCCGTCCAAGTGGTTCGACGGCGACTCGGCGACGGCCTACGAGCAGATCAACCGGATATTCCTGCAAGCGGAACGCGCCTATCCGAATCTCGGCTACATGTTCCCCGACGAGGTCGGTTACTTCGCCGATGAAACGTACGACATCCATTCGATCGAGACCGAGATCGCCCGCGACGGATTCACCGTTTCTTTTGTCGGGTCGGCTGCCTCGGGGCAGACTCTCATGCTCGAGTGGCCCGGTGACATCCCTCTTCCCGTCGCCGCGACCGTTGACGGCATGGATGTGCCACGCGTCGAGGCCCGGGGGCAGCGCCTTGTTCTGCGCCTGCCCGCACTCGCGACCGGCCGGCACGTCATCCGTCTGCCCGCCTCCCTGGATGACCTGTTCAACGTGTCCGCCCTTCCATCAAGTTTCGCTCTGCGGCAGAATTATCCGAACCCGTTCAATGGGGGAACGGCCATTCGATATGAGCTGGCGCGCGACGCGCGCGTGAAGCTCGCCATCTACGATGTGGCGGGGGAAAATATCGCAGTGCTCGTGGATCGCGAGCAGTCGGCCGGGAACTACACCGCGGCATGGAACGGTTTCAACCGGTTCGGCAGACGCGCGGCCAGCGGCGTTTACCTCTACCGCCTGGAAGCGGGAGACGTCACGTTGGTGCGCAAGCTCATCCTCGTGCGCTGACCGCCCGCGACGGGAATGGC
>Ga0315286_10001285_pt1 | contig 22645 bp, 18 predicted proteins | sample YL17G10_0_MG_FD_205038 | JGI IMG/M metagenome (GOLD analysis project Ga0315286, IMG submission 205038) | Sediment microbial communities from Yellowstone Lake, YNP, Wyoming, USA - YL17G10_0 | ecosystem: Environmental > Aquatic > Freshwater > Lake > Sediment | place: USA: Wyoming | collected...
CTGTGCGCCGACCCCCTCGAGCGCCGCGCGCGCCGCACCTGCGGCGCCCTCGAGCAGCCGCTCGGGGCTCGCCATCATGAGCCGCGCGTAGGCGCCCTCCGGCATGTCACCGGCGAAGGTCACGCTCTGGACCGCCTCGTCGATGCCGAGCACGACGCGCGCCACGCCCTGCGCGCCGTCCGGTGTGCGCAGGACCAGCGGGAACATGAGCCCGGTCCCCGGCAGACCGCTCGCGTGCTCGCCGAGGTACTTCTGGTAGAGCGCAAGCACGGGCTGCCCGTCCAGCTCGTAGAGCACCCGCCCGGACGAGCGCGTGATGAGCCGCTCGGGCCCGAAGGCCCCCCAACCGCCCATGCAACCGTGGCCGACCGCGAGGCGTTCACCGTAGAAGCCGAGGATCGCCGCGTTGCCCGAGCCGGCCTCGCCGTCCATCACCACCGTGGTGTGCTGGAAGCGGTTGCCATCGCCGGCGAGCCCGCCGGTCACGGCGACGTGGGCAGGCAGCCCGGCGCGCAGACCATGCGCGAACTCGGTGCCATTGACCGTCAGCCCGTCGGCAAGGACGAAGGCGTGACGCAGTCCCTCGGGCGGAAGGGCCGCGGCGAGCCGCCGGCCCGCCGCGCTGGAGTCGCTCCCGATCGGGAGGAGCGCGCCCTCGACCCGGGCGTGCTCGAAGTGCACGGCGGTGGCGACGAGCGTCTCGTCCGCGACGCGCGTGTCGCAGATCTCCCCGGCGGTCGAACAGCCGAGGATCCGCGCCGCGGGGTAGGCGCGGCGCACGTCGTCGAGCGGAGGGCCACCCAGCAGCATCGTTTCGCCGCCAAACACCAGCACGAGCTGCGGAGCGACGCGCATCCGGCCCGGGGCGTGGGGCCCCCAGCCGCCGGCCTGCGTCCAGCGGACCTGCTCGATCACCATCGGGGCCTCCCTGTCGAATTCCGTGTCGAAGGACACGTTGCGCTTCCCTACGCCCCGGAACGGGTGCTCGCGACCCGTGGAGTGGACGGCTGGCGCGGCCGCGTGCGATGTCCAATGGTTTTCGGCAGAAGGGAGTGCGCGCTTGAGACCCATGTAAAGGGCGGCCTCAGCCCCGGCGGTGACTTGGACTTGCGCACACGCTGTTCCGCGCGAAGGCGGTGGTGACCGGAATCAAGCCGTCGCGGTGGCCATGCGGCAGTGGCGCTGCGAGCGCTCCGCGACCAACCCGGGACGCTGCGCGAGCGCCAGCGTGATCGCCGCGTCGGTCGCCGCCGGCGCCGCGGAGCAGGCCGAGGTGCGAGTGCTCAGGTGTGGACAAGACGGCAGGGCCCGCGCGTTGCGCGCTCCACGCCGCGCACCTACACTGCCGCGGTCGTTCTCCAGCGTCGCGCACCTCTCTCCAACCCCACGACCTCATGCCCGAAGCCCGCTCCGAACTCTCCGACCTCGTCCCCCGCGAGCTCGCCGCCGAGTTGCTCGAGTTGGGGCGTGCCCAGGGCGCCGGGTTCGCCGAGATCTACGCCGAGCGCGCCGTGGTCTCCGCCTTCGCGCTCGAGGAACGCCGCATCCGCTCGTCGGAGTACTCGCGCGGCCAGGGCGTGGGCGTGCGCGCGATCCACGGCCAGCAGACCGGCTACGCCTACGCCGACGGCTTCGACGCCGGCGACCTGCGCGAGGCTGCCCGCGTCGCGGCCCGCATCGCGCGCGACGGCGCCCCGGGCGGGCCGCCACGCGGCTTCGCCGTCGTCGAGGCCCCGGCGCCCTTCTCGCTCGCCGCGCCCGTGACGCTCACGCTCGACCCGGCCCGCAAGGTGGAGTTGCTGCGCCGCGCCGACGAGGCCGCGCGCGGGCACGACGGTCGCATCCACGAGGTCTCGGCCGGTTTCGCCGATTCCTCGAAGAGCACCCTGGTCGCCAACAGCGACGGGTTGTGGGCCGAGGACCGGCACTTCCTCGCGCGCCTCACCGTGACGGCTTTCGCCACCGAAGGCGAGGTGCGCCAGCACGGCTACGCCGTCGGCGGCGGGAGCATCGAGGCCTCGTACTTCGAGGACCAGCGCACGCCCGAGCAGATCGCGCTCGAGGCGGCGGGCGTGGCGATCACGCTGCTGCGAGCCGAGGAGCCCCGGGCCGGCACCTATCCGGTCGTGGTCGCTCCGGGCTGGGGCGGAGTGCTGGTGCACGAGTGCTTCGGGCACGGCATGGAGGGCGACGTCATCCGCAAGCAGTCCTCGATCCGCGCATCGCAGATGGGGCGGCTGGTCGCGGCGAAGGGCGTGACCATCGTGGACTCGGGGCTGGTGCCGTTCTCGCGCGGCTCCTTCCGCGTGGACGACGAGGGCACGCCCGCCCAGCGCACCGTGCTGGTCGAGGACGGCGTGCTGGTCGGCTACCTCTGGGACCTGCTGAACGCGCGGCTCACCGGGAACCGCCCCACCGGCAACGGCCGGCGCTCCTCGTACCGCGACTACCCGCTGTGCCGCATGAGCAACACCTTCATCGAGGCCGGACCGCACGCGCCCGAGGACCTCATCGCCTCGGTCCCGCGCGGGCTCTACTGCAAGAACCTGGGCGGCGGCTCGGTCAGCCCGGCGGACGGCAACTTCTCGTTCCAGGTCACCGAGGCCTGGCGCATCGAGGACGGCCGGCTCGCCGCGCCGGTGCGCAACGCCACGCTCACCGGCAACGGCGACGACGCCATGCTCAAGATCGACGGCGTAGGAAACGATCTGCTGATCGAGGGCAGCACCGGCTCGTGCGGCAAGGACGGCCAGTGGAAGCCCGTCGGCGTGGGCCAGCCCACCGTGCGCTTCACCGGGATCACCGTGGGGGGCACGGGCACGTGAACGACACGCCCCGCGATGGCGGGCCGCTCGAGGCCGCGGCGCTCCTGCGCCTCGGCACGGAGACCGTGGAGCGCGCGCGGCGGGCGGGCGCCGACCACGCCGAGGCCTGCCTCGAGAGCCTGCGCTCCTTCACCGTGCGCGTGAACGGCGGCGCGATCGAGAGCCTCAAGCAGAGCGTGACACGCGGGCTCGGCCTGCGCGTGCTGGTGGGCGGCGCGCAGGGCTTCGTCTCGAGCACCGACCTCGCGCCCGCCTCGCTGGACGAACTCGCGCGCCAGGCCGTGGCGCTGGCGCGCTTCTCCACGCCCGACGAGGCCAACGCCTTCCCCACCTCCGCGGACGCCGGCGACGAGGCGCTGCCGGACCTCGAGCTCGTGGACCCGGCCCTGCTCGCGTGGCCCGCCGAGCGCCGGATCGAGATGGCACTGACACTCGAGCGCGTCGCCCTTGGCTGCGACCCGCGCATCCATCGCACCGACGGCGCGAGCGTCTCCACGCGCGACGGACACGCGGCGCTGGTGAACTCGAGCGGTGTGGCGCGCTCCTCGTCCGGCACGACGGTGAGCGCGCACGTGGTGCCGCTCGCCAAAGACGGCGAGGGCAAACAGCAGACCGGCTGGTACGGCATGGTCAAGTGCCGGCTCGACGAGCTCGAGGATCCCGAGGCCATCGCGCGCGAGGCCGTACGCCGCGCGGTCGCGCGCATCGGCGCGCGCCAGGTGCCTACCGCGCGCGTGCCGGTGATCCTCTCCCCCGACATCGCCGCGGCCTGGATCGGCGAGCTGTTCGAGGCCTTCAGCGGCGAGGCCCACCTCAAGCGGACCTCATGGCTCACCGGCCGGCTGGGCGAGATCGTTGCCGCCGACCGGGTGACGCTGGTGGACGACGGGCGGCTGCCGCGCGGCATCGGCAGCGAGCCGTTCGACGGCGAGGGGATGCCGACGCGGCGCAACGTGCTGATCGAGCGCGGGCGCTTCGCCACCATCCTCTACGATCACTACCACGCGCGGCGCGCCGGCACGCGCTCGACCGGCAGCGCCGTGCGTGGCTACTCCTCCACGCCCGGCATCGGCTCGCACAATCTCTACGTCGAGGCCGGCGGCGAAAGCCCCGAGGCCATCCTGGCGCGGGTGGAACGCGGCTTCTACATGGACGACCAGGGTTCGTACGGATTCAACTCCACGACCGGCGACTACTCCTTCCAGGCGCAGGGCTTCTGGATCGAGCGCGGCGCGAAGACCTTCCCGGTCGAGGGCGTTACCGTGGCCTCGAACTCGCTGGAGATGCTCCGCAACGTGGCCGCCGTGGGGAGCGACCTCCGTTTCCTCGGCAGCGTCGCCAGCCCCACGCTGTTCATCTCCGAGATGACCGTCAGCGGAGGGTAGCCGCCATGTCCACGATGCGGGCCGCGGCGGGCGCGCTGGGCATCCAGCGCCCCGACAACAAGTGGCTGGTCGCCGCCTCGATCTCCTTCGGCGCCATCATGGCGACGATCGACATCTCGATCGTGAACGTGGCGCTGCCGCAGATCCGGGGCTCGATCGGCGCCTCGATCGACCAGATGACCGCGCTCGGCACCTCGTTCGCCATCGCGCAGGTCATCATCATGCCGCTGACCGCGTTCCTGGGCCGCTTCCTCGGGCAGAAGCAGGTCTATCTCTTCTGCCTCGGGCTCTTCCTCCTCGGCTCGATGCTCTGCGGCCTGGCGCACACGCTCCCGCAGCTCATCGCCGCCCGCGCCCTGCAGGGACTCGGGGCCGGCGCGCTCCAGCCCAGCCAGATGGCCATCCTGCGGCAGACCTTCCCGGCGAAGGAGCAGGGCATGGCGATGGCCGTGGTCGGCATGGTGATCGTGATCGGACCGGCCATCGGCCCGACGCTGGGCGGCTGGATCGTGGACAACTGGTCGTGGCCCTGGATCTTCTACATCAACCTGCCGGTCGGCATCGTCGGGATCCTCGCGACCTACCGCTTCGTGCACGAGCCCGAGGACATCCGGACGGCGAACCGCGCGCAGGCCGAGGTCATGCGCCGGAACCTCGACTGGCAGGGCATCGTGTACATGAGCGCCGGCCTGGCGGCGCTCCAGTACCTGCTCCAGGAGGGGAACCGAAACGACTGGTTCGACTCCAAGGCGATCACCCTGGCGGCCATCCTGGCGGTGGCGGGGATCGTCGCCTTCGTCGCGCAGGAGCTGCGCGCCCCGGCCCCGGCGGTGAATCTGCGCCTGTTCCGCGACCCGACCTTCACCTCCGCCACGGTGATCGGCGGCATCATGTTCGCGAACCTGATGGCGAACATGTTCCTGCTGCCGGTCTTCATGCAGGAGCTGCTCGGGTTCACCGCGCTCAAGTCGGGCCTGGCGCTCATGCCGCGCGCCCTGGTGATGATGGTCGCCACCCCCATCGTGGGGCGCATCTACAATCGCGTCTCGCCACGCCTGCTCGTCGCCCTCGGTCTGATCTGCGTGGCCGTGGGCTCGCTCGACATGGGCCGCTTCACGCTGCAGACGAGCGACACGGGCATCATCGCGGTGCTGCTGCTGCAGGGCGTGGGATTCTCGCTGCTGTTCGTGCCGCTCACCACGGTCGCGTTGAGCCACGTCGCGCGCACGCAGCTCACCGACGCGAGCGGCCTCAACTCGCTGGTGCGGCAGTTCGGGGGCTCGGCGGGGCTCGCGATCTACGGCACGCTGCTCGAGCAGTACGCGGTGCGCGCCCGCGCCGCGCTGGCCGTGCACGTGGATCCCTACCGGCCCGAGGTGGCGCAGCGGATCGACCTGATGACGCGGGGCATGATCGGCCACGGCATGGACGCGGCCACCGCGAAGGCGGCGGCGCTGAAGGCGCTGGCCGGCACGGTAGCCCGCCAGGGCGCGATGATCGCCTTCGAGAAGACCTTCATGCTCACCGGCTTCATGATGCTCACGCTGCTGGCCCTGGTGTTCTTCCTGCGGTCGAAGGACCACGAGGCTCCGGGGCCGCCCGGGGCAGGGCCGCCGCCACGTCCGGCGGGCTAGCCCGGACGATTCATGAACCGGGTTAGCGAGCTCGCGCCACTGAATCGTCCGGGCTAGGAGTTCCGGAAACTCGCCACCGCGGACACGGCGCGCCGCGGCGTGCGCGGCACGCGGCGGTCGTGACCGCAGCGCACCAGCATGAGCGGCTCCTCGCCGGTCACGCCGAAACGGCGCAGCAGCGGGCCGCGGAAGCGCTCGAGCTCGAGCGGCGCGTTGATGGGCTGGTGCGCCAGTCCCAGCTGAGTGGCCTTGAGCGCCAGCCGCTCGTAGGCCTGCCCGCCCAGGAGCCAGGCCGGCGCGTCGCGGGCCGTGGTGGTGAGCAGCGCCGCAGCGCCAGCGCTGCGCACACCCTCTCTCGCACGCTTGGCCAGGCTGCCCGCGCCGAAGCGCAGGAACCACGAGTCGGGGTCGTAGTAGCGGCCCGCGAACCAGTTCGCCGGCCCGCTCATGCCGAGCGCGTCCACCGGCACGCCATCGCCGCTCCGCTCCGCGTCCTGCAGGCTCGTGCGCAGCCAGCGGTGCTGCTCAGCCTGGATGCGGCGGTTCGAGACCTGCGCGAACACGGCGTCGTGGACGAGGTCGGCCAGCTCGCGGAGCGCATCGCGGCCGTCCAGCCAGTGCAGGCGCGGTCCGTCGGCCACCTGCGCGCTCAACTGGGCGCGGACCTGGGGCATGAGCCCCCGCCCGTCGTAGTTGCGACGGTTCGTCCGCCGCTCGGTCAGCGCACCGAAGAGCTCGCGGTCGCGCCGCGGGCCACCGTCGAGCCAGGTCATCTCGGCCACCGCGTCGGCGGCGGGGTGGTCCGCGGGCTGGTAGCGCACGGTCGGCTGGAGCCCGTAGGCGCGGGCCGCCACGACCAGGTTCTCGAGTGCCGCGCCCAGCGAGACCATCAGGCCGCGCCGGTCGGGGTCGCTCGTGGGCAGCGCGCGCTGAACGTCGGCGAGCAACTTGATCGACCCCGGGTCCACCTCGAAACGCCAGGGCTGGGTGTTCCAGTCGCTGGGCGCGAGCACCGCGGCGCCGACCAGGGCGCGGGCGAGGTCGAGCCCGCCAGCGGGGGCCTCGGCCGGAAGCGTCCAGGGCTGCAGCGCGACGGCGCCGACACGGGCGTGGCGCGCCCAGGCGTCCACGGGACGGAGGACCGTGTACGCAGCCGCACCGCAGACGACGACGAGGAACTCGCGCCGGCCCAGGCTCGGCGGCGGGTCCGGCTCCAGCGTTCCGAGCATCCGGGGCGGTCGCAGGGATGGTTCCATGACCCGCAGAGAGTGCGGGGCGAGGGTCCCACGCGTCAACCAGGAAGCACCAACCACTTGAAGGCCGGTGGATTAGCGAGCAGGTGGATCAGCGGGCTTGCGGCAGCTCCGGTCACGCGGCTACGGTCACCTCGTGCCCCCGGTTCGTCTCGTCACGGACTCCTCGCTCGCGTCGCTGGCCCGTCGCCTGCGCTTCCTCGGCTACGACGTGATCATGCTCGCGGGCGCGCGGCTCGAGGAGGTCCTCGCGGCGGCGCGACGCGAAGATCGCACCGTCCTCACGCTGAGCGCGCGACGGCCGCGACGCTGGGCCGACGTGCCGGCGATCACGGTCGAGCGCGGCGACGAAGCGGGCGCGGTCCGGAAGGTGGCGGCGTCCTGCGAGCCCGCGGGCCAGCCTTTCAGCCGCTGTGGCGAGTGCGGCACCGCGCTCGAGCGCCGGCACGCCTTCGAGGCGCACGGCGAGGTGCCGGGCCGCGTGCTGCGCTCGGCGCCCTTCCTCCACTACTGCCCGGTCTGCGACAAGTGGTACTGGGAGGGCACGCACGTCGCGCGCATCCGCGAATGGCTCGAGCAGGCGCTCGGCCGGCCGCTCGCGCCGCCGGGCGGCCGGGCGGGGCCGGGCTGACGGTGGAACGGCGGGTGAGGCGGAAGGTGGCGGCCGAACGATCGTCGGGCCGGTCCGTCAGCGCGAGGCCTTGCTGCGCGCCGTCCGTCCGCGGCCGTGTGCTAGACTCGACCGGGACCATTCATGAGCCCGGGTCAACCGTCATCAGGCCACCGGACCCGCTGTGCGGGTACGCCGCTCCAGCCGAGGCAGATCCCCACCCGCATGGACCTCAGCCTCATCCTCGTCAGCTACCGCTCGCGCGAGCCTCTGCTCGCCTGCTTGCGCGCGCTGCGGACCGACGCCCGGGCCGCGGGGATCCGCGCCGAGACCGTGGTGGTGGACAACGACTCGCGCGACGGCACCCTCGAGGCGCTGGCGGCGGAGTTCCCGGAGGCGCGCCCCATCGCCAACCGCGAGAACGTGGGCTATGCCCGGGCGGTGAACCAGGGGCTGGCCGCGACCGGGGCGCCCTTCGCGCTCGTGCTGAATCCCGACTGCACGGTACGGGCCGGCGCGCTGCGCGCCCTGCTCGACCACGCGGCGGCGCATCCCCGCACCGGGCTGGCCGGCCCGAGGATCCTCAACCCCGACGGCTCGCTCGAGTACTCGGCGCGCGCGTTCCCCGATCCGTTCACCTTCCTCTTCAACCGCTATTCGCTCCTCACCCGGCTGTTCCCGGGCAACCGCTTCTCCCGGCGCTACCTGCTCACCGACTGGGACCACGCCTCGGTGCGCGAGGTGGACTGGATCTCGGGCGCCTGCATGCTGGCGCGCCGCGCGGCGATCGAGCAGGTCGGGGGCATGGACGAGGCCTTCTTCATGTTCAACGAGGACGTGGATTGGTGCCGCCGCATGAAGTCCGCCGGCTGGGCCGTGACCTACGAACCGGCGGCGGTCGTGGTTCACCACATCGGCGCCAGCCGCTCCCGCGTGGCGGCGCGCGTCATCTGGGGCCGGCACCTGGGCATGATCCACTACTTCCACAAGCACCACCCCGCGAACCCATTGCTCTCGCTCCCGGCCGACGCCCTCATCCTGCTGCGCGCGGCGCTGTTGGTCCTCGCGAACGCGCTGAGGCTGCGCGGATGAGCGTGTCGGCGGCGGCCCCCCGGGGAAGGAAGGCGCGCTGATGCCCTATTCGCTCGCGCTCGCGCTCGCCGCCTGCGTCCTGACGCTCGCGCTCACGCCCGCGGTGATGACGCTGGCGCGCCGCGCGGGCGCGCTCGACCACCCCGGACCGCGCCGCATCCACCGCGTGCCGGTGCCGACGCTGGGCGGTCTCGCCTTCGTCGTGGCCGTGCTGGGCGTGGCGTGGCTGGCGCGCGTGTTGCCCGGGCCGGCGCGCCTGCTGGAGGCCCGGCCGCTGCTCGGGCTCACGCTGGCCGCGGTCCCGTTGCTCGCGCTCGGCCTGGTGGACGACCTGCGCGGCGCCGGGCCGTGGACCAAGCTCACGGTCCAGGCCTGCTCGGCAATGGTGCTCGTGCACTTCGGCTACGGCGTGCCGCTGCTGACGAACCCGTTCGGCGCGCCCCTCGAACTGGGGTTCCTGAGCGGGCCGCTGGCCGTCGTCTGGGTGCTGGTGGTGGTGAACGCCATCAACCTGATCGACGGACTCGACGGCCTCGCCTCGGGCGTGGTGCTGATCGCCGCGGCCACGCTCTGGTGGGTGGGCCACGCGCACCTGGACCTGTACGTGATGTTCATCGCGTCACTGCTGATCGGCTCCACGCTCGGCTTCCTGCCCTGGAACCTCCCGCCGGCCCGTGTCTTCATGGGCGATACCGGCAGCCATTTCCTCGGGCTCACGCTGGCCGCCGTGGCGCTGCTCGAGAACCGCAAGGAGACCGCTGCGGTGACCCTGCTCTTCCCGCTGGTCGCCCTGGGCGTGCCCATCGCCGACAGCCTGATGGCCTTCACGCGGCGGCTGGGCAGCGGCCGGCACGTGTTCCACGCCGACCGCGAGCACATCCACCACCGCCTGCTCGGCCTGGGCCTCTCGCCGCGTGGCGCGCTGCTCGTGCTGTGGGGCCTGTGCGCCGTCTTCGGCGTGACGGCCGTCGTGCTCGCCGCGCAGCCGCGAAGCCTGGCGCTGCCGGTGGTGCTGCTGCTGGCGCTGGTCCTGTTCGTCGTCTTCGGGATCCTCACCGCCAGCGGCCGCAAGGGGCCCGGCGGGCGGCGCTGAATCCCGGCCAGGATCCCGGGGGGCGCGGGACCCCGGGGACACCACCCTTCAGACTCCACCACCCGGTCCCGGCCCTGGCGCGCCGTTCAAGAGCACGCGCCATGCCACCCGCAATCCGTTGGCACACGCGGCGCGTCCCGGCTCGACCTGTCCGGCCAGTGTCCATCCGCGTCCATCTACCGGCACCCCACGGCGAGCGGACGGGTCGGCTGCCCGATCTGCCTCCCATGGCAAGGGCGCGATGGTCGTCCACCGCGCCCTCGCTACTCCGGCTCCCGGGCTGTCAGTACGTGATCGTGTAGCCCAGCTTCACGCTCCAGAGCGTCCGCGACTTCGATGCTGTCTGCGCGAACAGCAGTGGCATGTCCGGGCTGGACGGGCCCCTCAGATCGCTGAGCAGATCGTCGAGCCTGGCCCGGTCACCGTCCGGGCCCGGGAAGGGTGGGTTCGCGTCCGGCTTGTCCACCCTGGCCATGCGCACATCGAGGCCGAGCAGCGCCTGCTTGCGGACCGGGATGTCCATCCCGAGAGCCAGGTAGCGGCCCGGGGTGAAGCCGCTCTCGTCAATCACTGCGGTCCGGCTTCGCTTGTGGTAGAAGGCGCCCGCGCCGAAGCCGGCGTAGGGGTAGACCGCCGCGCCCCAGCGTGAGTGCCGTATCAACTCGAGCGTGAGCGGAACCTCGACTTCCGTCGCATCCTCGAAGCGGCCGAGTTGCTCGTAATGGGCGAAACCGCCCACGGACCACTTGTCGAGCACGAACCGCCGGTAGCCGAATCCGCCTCCGACCAGCCCATTGGGCGCCGCCCTTCCGGAAGCCTTGGCGTAACCGACGCGCACCGACATCCACTGGCTGCCCCGCTTCAGAATGTCACCGGCGGCGGCCGAGGAACCAGCCCTGGACCCCGGTGCAGCAGCAGCTTCGGCCAGCGTCGCCGGCGTGGGCCCGAACCCGACGCTGACCCCGGTCGTCCACAGGCTCAACCACCCGGCGCGCTCGGTGTGGATGCAGTGGCAGAGAACCTCGAACCCGAGGGAGGTTCCGCCCAAGACGCGGCCGCGCAGCCCCGCCCCGACGTTGACGCCGATCTTGGTCTCCGACTCGGCGCCGCCGAGCGTCGTGCCGGTGGAGGCGGTCAAGGCGTCCTGGCTGTAGCGGATGGAGTAGGACCCCGCGCCCCCGCGCAGGTACGGCTCCAGGCGGCCGCGCTTGAACACGAACGCCTTCGCGTACAGGCCGAGTTCGGTGACCGTCCAATTCTCCGCCAGCGTGATGGACACGGACCGCAGGGTGCCGGGATCCTCGGGGAGATCGATCACGGCCCGGTTGTGCGCGCCGGGGCTCCTGAGATAGGTGTAGTCCACTCCCGCCGCGAGCCACCGGGCCACCCGGTAGCCTGCGCTCAGCCCGGCCATCGAACCCGACTCGGCCAGGTCACCGAATGTTCCGCGCGGCGTCTGTCCTCCCAGCGTCAGCGTCACCATGCTCTCATGGCTGGCTGGCGGAAGGGGCGGGCGTGGGACGACCTCCGGGGCGGGTGGCGATGCAGCGGGAATGGCCGCTCGGGGCTTAGCCGCGCTGCAGCCTACTCCATCGACTCTGACGCCCCTGGGAGTATCCGGGCACTGGTCGATGCCGTCGCAGATCCCATCCCCATCGCTGTCCACCTGGCAGCCCTGCTTGTCAACGATACAGCCCGTCGGAGTGTTGTTGCACCGGTCCACGCGGTCGGGGACCGCATCCTGGTCATAGTCCACGGCCGGCCAGGAGTAGGAGGGCGCAGCCGGATCCACGTGCGCGGCGGCCTTCCGCACCGCGGCCGACGCCGTGCTGACGACCAACACCAGGAAAAGAAAGACAAACACTGCCCGCAGGACGGACATCGGACGGTCTCCTCTCATGGCTTCCCGCTTGCGAATACGTCGTTACAGGCCCGGTCAGAGCCAGATCCTGGCGACGTCGGGCCGGGGCGCCGCCCCTGCCTTCCGGAAAGCTCGCCTATGCTGGCATCAAGGCGGAGAAGGTACGGTCCGCAGGGATGCGGAGTCAATTCGGCCTCCGCCGCCCCGCGAGCGGGCCTGCCGGCACGGGCGAGGCCACCGATCCGACCCGAGGGGCCCGCGAAAGGGGCTGCCGCAAAAGGGGCTTCCCCTGCCGCCCGGCCTTCGCTAGTTTGCACGTCATGTGCGCACCCTGCGGACCACGCCCCCCCACCCGTGACTCGCGGTGGCGGGTGATCGCCCTGCTCCTGAGCGCGATCCTCCTCGCCGCGCCGGTCGGCTGCAGCCGCCGGCAGGCGCGCGACATCCCGCTCAGCTTCGAGGATCTCTCCGACACCACGGGGCTCGCGCGGGGCGCGCCGATCCTCACCTCGTTCGAGCCCTACCGCATCACCGGCCAGGCGCTGCGCGTGCGGGGCACCGCGAGCCTGCCCGACAACACGCGCCTGCAGGTCTCCATCGTGCGCGTGGCGACCGGCGAGACGATCCTCGTCGCGCAGATGACGGTCGTTGACAAGGGCTTCGAGACCGAGCCGCTGATGGGCTCGCGCGGCCCGCTGCCGGTGGACCTCTATCGCTTCGACATGCTCGCGCACTTCAACCCCGTCTGGCAGCCGGAGCAGGTGCTGCGGGCCACCCACGACGGCCGCTCGCTCCGTGGCCCGGGCATCACCCGGGACAGGAGCGGGCAACCAGCCTTCTTCCTACGCGAGGAGCGCCGCCTGTGAGCACCCGATCCCAACGACCGCCCGCGATGCGCTACCGTCCCGCGCGGCGCACCGACGTCGAGACCCTCGCCGAACTCGGACAACTCGCCTACCGGGTCTCGAGCTTCGAGAAACGGCGCGAGTTCTACACCGACCACCCGCGCTTCTCCCTGCGCGACGTCCGGGTCGGCGAACTGGAAGGGCGGATCGTCGCCTCGCTCGTGCTCTACCCGCTGACCGCCTGGGTGCGCGGCCAGGAGGTGCCGCTCACGGGCGTCGGCTCGGTCGCGGTCTCGCCCGAACACCGCCGCCGCGGCGTGGGCGAAGCGCTCATGCGCTCGGCACTGCGCGAACTGCGCCAGCGCGGCAGCCCCTTCTCCGCCCTGTACGCCTTCCGCGGCTCGTACTACCGCAGGCTCGGCTACGGGGTCGTCGAGGTCGTGCAGCAACTCGCCGTCTCGCCCGCGAACCTGCCCGCTTCCGACGAGACGCGCCGCGTGCGACGCCTGCTGCTGCCCGACCGGCCCGCCGTCGAGACGCTCTACGAGCGCGTGGCCGCGCAGGGCCACTTTGCGCTGGCGCGCACGCGCGAGTGGTGGGCGCAGCGGTTGTGGGACTACCCCGGCGACTGGATCGTCTACGAGGGTCGGCGCCGCGGGCAGATCGAGGGTTACCTGCACTACGAAGTGGACACGACGCACGGACCGTTCCGCCTCGGCCTGACGCTCACCGAGTTCCTCGCCGCGAGTCCCGAGGCGCATCGCGGGCTGGTGGGCTACCTCGCCTCGCTCGCCGACCAGGTCCAGGAGATCCACCACGCCACGCCGGGCGACAACCTCTGGCTCGCCACGCTCGCAACCGCGCAGAACCTGCGCCCCGGCGCCGAGATGGGCGTGTTGCTCGACACCGGCGGCGTGGCGCACGGCGCGATGCTGCGCGTGACCGACGTCAAGGCGGGGCTCGAGTGCCTGCCCGTGAACCCGCACGCGCGCGGCGAGGTCGTGTTCGACCTGGACGATCCGGTCCTGCCGCAGAATGCGCGTGCGTGGCGCGTGGTCGCGCGCGAGGGCCGGCTGCACGTGAAGCCCGAGGCCACGGCCGCCGGGAGCGCGCCGCAGGCGGGTCGCGTGCGCCTGCCACGCCTGAAGGTGCCGGCCGACGCGCTGGGGCCCCTGCTCGCGGGCACGCTCTCCGCGACCGGCGCGGCAGCCGCCGGACTCATCGAGTCGAGCGGCGGCGCCGAGGTCGTCGAGTCCTGGTTCCGCGCGAAGCCGGCGTTCCTCTACCCGATGAACGTGTTCTGATCGGCGACTTCATGAAGCGCTCGCGGCGCAGGTTCCTCGGACTGATCGCGACCGGCTCGGCCGCGGCGGCGGCCACCCCGGTGGCGGCCCTGGCGCGCGCGGTCACGCCGAAGGGGAAGCCAGCGAAGCCGGCGCCGGATGCGAGGCCCGCGGACCCGCGCGATGGCGCGGACGTGCCGCCCGCGGTGGCCGATGAGATCCGCAAGCAGAAGGCCGCCGTGGAGCAGTCGCTCCAGGCGGTGCGCGACTACCCGCTGCCGCCGGGGAGCGAGCCCGCGTTCGTCTTCGCGCCGCTCGGCCCGCGGAAGAACGCCGGCACGCCGTGATCAGCGAGGACCTGCTCCATTCCGGCATCACCGAGCTCTCGGCCCGCATCCGCGCGCGGCGGCTCTCTCCGGTCGAACTAGCCGAGGCGTACCTCGAGCGCATCCAGCGCTACTCCCCCGCCCTGAACGCATTCGAGACGGTGGCCGGCGACGTCGCGCTCCTGCAGGCGCGCCAGGCCGAGAGCGACCTCAAGCTCGGCCACTGGCACGGCCCGTTGCACGGCATCCCGTACGGCGCCAAGGACCTGCTGGCGACGGCCGGCCTGCGCAGCACCTGGGGGGCAGCACCGCTCAAGGAGCAGGCGTTCGATTTCGACGCCACCGTGGTCACGCGCCTGCGTGAGAAGGGCGCGGTGCTGCTCGGCAAGTGCGCGATGGTCGAACTCGCGGGCGGGCTGGGCTACCGCTTCGCCGACGCCTCGGTGAGCGGCCCGGGCCGCAACCCGTGGGACCCGGAGCGCTGGACCGGTGGCTCGTCCTCGGGTTCGGGTGCGGCGGTCGCGGCCGGGCTCGCGACCTTCGCGCTCGGTACCGAGACCTGGGGTTCCATCCTCTGCCCCGCGGCGTTCTGCGGACTCACGGGCCTGAGGCCGACCTACGGACGCGTCAGCCGCGCCGGCGCGATGGTGTGCTCGTGGACCTTCGACAAGGTGGGCCCGCTCGCCCGCTCGGCCGCCGACTGCCGGCACGTGCTCGGCGCCATCGCCGGGGCCGACCCGGACGACCCGACCTCGTCGAGTGAGCCCGTGGACCTCAGGCCCCGGCGACTCGACCTCGCGCGGCTGAAGGCCGCGCTCGTGCCGCTCGACTTCTCGGTGAAGGGCGCCGAGCCCGAGGTGAAGGCGGCGTTCGAGGCCGCCGTCTCCCACCTGCGCATCGCGGGACTTCGGCTCGAAGAAGCGAGACTGCCCGCGCTTCCGGCCAGCGAGTTGGCGGGGATCATCATCACGGCCGAGGCGCTCTCGGCATTCGAGAGGCTCTACCAGGACGGGAGCGTGAAACGACTCCGGGACCCTTACGCCCCCTACCAGCCCGAGATCAACGCGGCTGTCACCGGCGCCGACCTGGTCAAGGCGTGGCGCATCCGGCGCGTGCTGCAGGAGACGATGGCGCGGTTCCTCTCCGAGTACGACGTCATCGTGACCCCCAACTTCATGTCGGTGGCGCCACGCATCGAGGACGACCTCACCCAGGCGCTGCCCTACGCCGACCCGGTGGGCGCGATCGGCAACGCCTGCGGCCTGCCCGCGATCGCGCTGCCCTGCGGCTTCGGCCGGGAGCACCTGCCGGTCGGCTTCCAGATCATGGGCCCGCCGTTCAGCGAGGGCCTGCTGCTCGGCCTGGGCGAGGTCTACCAGAAGCGCACGAGCTGGCACCTGGAGCGCCCGCCGCTGCGGTGACCCCTGGACGACGGGGGCGGGTCCGGTGGCCCCACCACCGTCCCGGCCGTCGCCGCGCTCAGACCCGCGCGCGCTGCTCCCCGGCGTCCCAGTGCACCAGCGCCGAGCGCACGCCGCGCGGCCAGACGTACTTCCCCTCCATCAGCGTCAGCCGCCGCTCCATGAGGTCGCGCAGGAAGGCGTCGTGCTCGCACGGCTCCGCGAGCCCGAAACGGCGTTTCACCTCGGCGACGGCCTCCCCGGGGCTCGTGCTGCTCCACGGCTCCCACAGGCCGGTGTCCTCCACGACCACGTCCGGCAGGATGCCCAGCTGCAGCAGGGCGTTGTAGCCGACCTGGAAGTTGGGGCTGTCGTAGGGATGGCCCCAGACGCGCCGCGAGACCTCGGCCATGAGGCCGTCCACGACCGGCGCGCGCATCAGCAGGAAGCAGCGCCGCCGCGTCACGCTCTCGAGGCTCTTCACGAACGCCGGGAAGTCGGCAAAGCCGTACATCGCCTGCGAGCAGAGCGAGATGTCGTGCGGCTCGAGCGGCACCTCCGGCCACGGCGCCTGCACCACATCCACGTTCGTGGCGCGGGCGGCCGCGAGCGTCTCCTTCATCACCTCGACCATCGCGGGCGAGGGCTCGACCGCGGTGACCCTGCGCGCGTGCCCGGCCAGGAACGCGGCCCACGCGCCGGTCCCGGCGCCGACGTCCACCACGCTCGAGCCGGGGTGCGCGTCCAGCCAGGCCCCGACCGTTCCGCGGCTCGAGTCCGGCGTGCTCCAGCGCTTCGCGATCCCCGCGGCGAAGGTGCGCGCCTTGTCGCGCCACACGTCCTCGGGGGCCCGCGTCTTCCCGGTCTGCCAGCTGCGGACCTGCGCCTCGTGCAGCTCGCGCCACAGGGCGATCCAGTCGGTCACTCGCGCCATGCTTCGCTCCGTTCCATCGAGATGGCTGTCGCCTCCGAAGAGGGCCGGCCGCGAGGAAGCCGCGCGACGCGCGGTCGCCCCGGCGGTCCGCGGGTTCACGAGTGCGGCACGACGAGGGGCCGCCCGCGCAACTGGACGACCTCCACCTCCATGCCGTAGGTGGCGCTCAACCGTTCGGTGGTCAGCACCTCGGCGGTGCGCGCGGCGGCCAGCACGCACCCGTCACGGAGCAGCACCACCTGGTCGGCGATGGCCGCGGCGAGATTGGGGTCGTGGGTGGTGAACACCACGGTGCGGCCCTCGCGGCCCAGCCGCCGCAGCACCTCCAGCACCCGCCGCGTGTTCGCGGGGTCGAGGTGCGAGGTCGGCTCATCCGAGAGCAGGATCGCCGACTGCTGCACCAGCGCGCGCGCGATGGTCGCGAGCTGGGCCTCGCCCCCGCTCAGTGTCGGCACGGCACGGTGCTTCAGCGCGGTCAGTCCGACGCGCTCGAGCGCCTCGAGCGCGAGCGCGTGGTCGGCCGCGCCCGGCAGGGCGAGCAGGCCGAGATGCGGCGCACGGCCCAGCAGCGCGAACTCGAGCACGCTCAGCTCGAAGGCCACCGGTTCGGACTGCGGCACCAGACCCACGCGCTGGCTCAGGTCGCGGCGCGAATAGCCGTGCTGCGGCCTGCCCTCCACCTCGACGGTTCCGCTCGTGGGCGCGAGCAGTCCGAGCAGCAGGCGCAGCAACGTGGTCTTGCCCGAACCGTTGGCCCCCAGCACCGCGGTGATGGAGCCGGTCGCGACCTCGAGCGAGACGTCGCTCAGCACGTCGGGCCCGCCGGGCGCGTAGGCGAACGAGACGCCACGGAACGCCAGGGCGGGCGCGCTCACGACCGCCCCACCGCCTGCCGGCGCAGCACCAGGCCCAGGAAGAACAGCGCGCCCACGAACGAGGTGAGCAATCCCAGCGGGATCTCGCCGTTGAGCAGGGTGCGCGCGACGTCGTCGCAGGCCAGCACGAAGAGCGTGCCGAGCAGCATGCTCGCGGGCAGGGCGCGCCGCGCGTCCGAGCCCACCAGCCGCCGGGCGATGTGCGGCACGATCAGGCCCACCCAGCCGACCTGCCCGGCCTTCGACACCACCGCCGCGGTGGCGGCCACGGCCGCGATCACGATGACCAGCCGCTCGCGACCGGGCGCCACGCCCAGCGAGAACGCGGTCTCGTCGCGCAGCGAGAGCACGTTGAGGCGCCAGCGCATCAGGTAGAGCACGACCAGGCAGGGCAGCACCACCGGCAGCATGTGCAAGACGTCGCGCCAGGTGATGGCCCACAGCCCGCCCAGCATCCAGAAGGTGATGTCGGGGAGCTGCCTCAGGGGATCGGCCAGGTACTTCACCGCCCCGGTCGCCGACGAGAGCGTGGCCGAGACGATGATGCCCGCGAGCACCAGCCGCAGCACCCAGTCGCCGAAGCGGATGCGCTGCGCGATCAGGTAGCTAGCCGCCATGCCCAGCAGCGCGAACGCGGCCGCCGAGCCCTGCACCGTGGCCGGCGCGCCGCCCAGGAACACGATGGCGAGCGAGGCCCCGAACGCGGCGCCCGGCGAGACCCCGAGGAAGCCCGAGTCCACGAGCGGGTTGCGGAACACCATCTGCAGCACCGCGCCCGCGCCGCCCAGCGTCGCCCCCAGCAGGAGCGCGGCGATGATGCGCGGCACGCGCAGGTTGAGGATCAGGTTGCGCGCCAGTTCGTCGTGGAAGAGCGCCGCGGGCGGCGTCAGGAACGGTCCCGGGTAGCGGCCGATCGCGGCCGAGACCAGCGCGCCCGCGAGCAGCACGCTCGCGATCGCCCACAACCGGGCCGTCGCGCGTCGCTCCTCGCCCGGCCGGGGGCGCGCCTCAGCGGACATCCAGGCGCACCTTGCTCAGGATGTCGCGGGTGATAGCGCTCTCGTCCATGCCGTAGAGCGTGGCGAAGAAGCTCCGCACCTCGGCAGCCACGTCCAGATCCCGGAAGCGCTCCGGGTGGAGTGTCTTCGCCATCCAGGTCATGCCCAGCAGCCAGCGCGGGTCCGGCGTGTCCCAGCCGTAGATGTCCGACGGTAACGCGTGCAGCGCGCCCGTCCGCACCGCGCGCAACGCGCGCCACTGCGGGTCGGCCTCGAGCGTGGCGAGCACCTTCGCCGGGTCGAGCGTGTACCAGACGACGAGGATGATCTGGTCGGGGTCCCAGCGCGCGATCTGCTCGAGGTTCGCGACGGTCCAGCCGCTGGTCGGGGCGGCCGAGTCGAGCCAGACGGGCCTGCCGCCCGCGGTCTCGACCTCGAGCGTCTGCATCCAGGGCCTCGCGGGCACGCGCACCGCCGCCGCGCCACCGCGCTCGGCGTACTCGACCAGCAGCACGCGCGGCCGGTCGGCCTCGCGCACGCCCTGCCAGCCAGCGCGGATGCGCGCGACCCGCGATCGGTAGTACGAGGCGATCTCCCGCGCCCGGCCCGGCTGGCCCAGCAGCACACCCAGGTTGGCGACGTCGCGGTAGAACTGCTCCGGCGTCTCGAGACCGAGATAGACGATGGGGACCCGAATCTCGCCCAGCGCGATCCCGGTCGCCTCGAGCACCGCGCCCCTGGCCAGCACCAGGTCGGGGTGCAGCGCCGCGATCTGCTCGGGGCCGGGGCTCTGGAGCACGGCCTTCTCCGCGAACGTCGGGTCCACCAGTGGCACGAAGTCGCTGGCAGCCTGGCCCTTCTTCTCCACACCGACGAGCCGCCGCGAGGCGCCGGGGAACATGTAGAGCAGGTCGAGCACCATGTAAGGACCGCGCCCCGCCACGACGATGCGCCGCGGCGGACGCTCCAGTTCCACCGTGCGTCCGGACGCGTCGGTCACGCGGATGGCGGGCGCGCTCTTCGCGGGCGACGCGAGCGCCGGAACGGTGCCAGCGAGCGCGACCAGCGCCGCCAGCAGCGCGGGCAGGACCACCCGGGAGATGTTGGGGCTCGGACTCATGGACGACCTCTCCGACGCAAGAGACAGCGCGGCGCGATCACGCCGCAGGGAGCGCAGGCCCGCCGGCGGACGCGCCACGGTGGACGGGCCGCGCAGCATAGCAGCCGGATGCTGGGAGAACCGAACGCAGCGGGCTCCACCGGGCGAGCGGCCCCGGTGGAGCCCGCCCCTCGCGGGTCAGTCGTGGTACGGCGGAACCGTGTTCGGCTGCCTCTTGAGCGGAAGCGTGAAGCACTTGCGCCCCCGCGGGTGTCTCCAGAATACCGACGTCTCCCCGCTGCCGTCCGGCGAGATCAGTGAGTCCTCGTTCGCAAAGGTGGCGCACAGCTCGACGGTGGTCGAGTCCACCACGCGGTAACCGTAGAACTCCTTCGACTCCGGATCGCGGAAGGTCTCGGGCGGCGCCGCCGCGGGCAGCGCCGCCAGCTCCGCGATCGTGGCCGGGAGCGCGCGCCGCTGGTCGCGCTCGGCCCTCAACTGGTTCCAGATGGATCTGAGGTCTTCCACGCGGCGGCCATCGAGCGTGCGCAGCCGCGACCGCTGCGGCGAGCCGGACGCGACGAGCCCGAGCGCGACCGTGACCGCAACCACCACGATCGCCACCCACGCGAACCAGGGCGTGCCGTTGCGACGCGCAACACCCTCGCGCTCCTCGCTGCGCAGTTCGGCAAGGTAATGCCCGAAGATCGTGCCGGCGATGGCGAAGACCACCAGCGTCTTCCATAGGATCCGCGCCACCAGCTCGCCCGCGAGCAGGCGCTGCAGGACGAACGTCAGGTCGCCGATCAGCACCAGCGCGGCGACGAACAGGGTAAGGTAGGTGAGCCACTTCCGCACCGCCGAGCCGCGCTTCTCCGGGTCGCGCGCCATCGCCCGGCTAATCAGCGTGGAGAGGAAGAGGAAGATCGGGAAGGCGATGACCAGCGCGGCGATGCCGTTGCGCAGCGCCTCGGCCGTCCAACGCAGCGAGTAGGAGCTCTGCACCGCGTCCGGCAACCAGCGGTCCACGATGGCGAACAGCACCAGGCCCAGGTGGAAGGCGGTGATGTAGAGCGTGGCAAAGAGCACCAGGTAGAGGAACGCCTCGCGAGCCGAGAGCGAGGGCTTCCGGCGCGGCACGGGCACCGGGAAGTCCGCCTCGGCGAACCCGGCCAGAGCGGATTCGACCTCCTCCGCCCGCCAGCCGGCCTCGAGGAGGCGTTCGCGGATGGCCGCGCGCGGCAACCCGCGCGCCAGCGAGTCACGGACGAACAACTGCAGGTCGGTGTTCATGGCATGGGGCCCTCCAGTATGTTGATCGTGTGTCCCGGCAGGCCGGGCGAGACATTGTGGCACGCGGCCCGGATCCCGGCTACGGCGAAGCGCACGCCAGGGACGGCTGGCGGGCCGCCGTGCGCGGGGCTAGATTCGCCGGGCACGGCGTTCGAACCGACCCACTCCGGAGCCCGACCATGCAGCCGAGCCGACCCGAGCCAGCCGCGGTGCCGCCCGACGACTTCACGCAGATAGTGAATGCCTGGCGCGAAGGCCGCATCGTGCTCACCGCCGTCGAGTTGGATCTCTTCAGCGCCATCGGTGACGGCGCCACCGCGGCCGAGATCGCGCGCCGGCTCGCCGCCGACCCGCGCGGCGCCGGCTGCCTGCTCCACGCACTCGCGGCCCTCGGCCTGCTGGAGAAGCGCGCCGAGTCCTTCCACAACGGCCCGGTCGCCGCGCGCTTCCTGTGCGCGGGGGCGCCCGACGACCGCCGCGGGGCGCTGCTCCACAGCGCCGCGCTGTGGCACCGCTGGTCCGCGCTCACCGAGTGCGTGCGCACCGGGCGGCCCGCGGACCGCGGCCCTCGCGACGAGGCGGACACCGCGGCCTTCATCGCGGCGATGCATGCCAACTCCACGCAGCGCGCCCCGGCGCTGGTCGCGGCGCTCGAACTGTCCGGCGTGCGCCGCGTGCTCGACGTGGGCGGAGGCTCGGGCGGCTACGCCATCGCGCTGGCGCGCGCGCTGCCCCAGGCCCGCATCGAGGTGCTGGACCTGGCGGACGTGGTGCCGCTCACCGCGTGCTACGTCGCCGCCGCCGGCGTCGCGGCCCGCGTCCGCACGCGCGTGGGCGACCTGAACGCGGACGACTTCGGCGCGGGCTACGATCTGGTCCTGATCTCGGCGATCTGCCACATGAACGGGCCGGCGCAGAACGGTGATCTCATTCGCCGCGCGGCCCACGCGCTCGCCGCAGGCGGTCGCCTGGCGGTGCTGGACCACATCCTCGATCCGGACCGCACCGCGCCCCTGGCGGGAGCGATCTTCGCGGTCAACATGCTGGTCAATACCGAGGCGGGCGGGAACTACACCGAGGCGGAGTACTTCGGCTGGATGCGCGACGCGGGGCTCGCGGACGTCGCACGCATCCCGATACCGGATCCGGCGGGGCTCGTCGTCGGCACGCGACCGTGGAACTGACACCCTTCGGAAGCTCCGCCGGGAGCGCGGCCCCGCCTGCTGCGGCGCGCGCGCGCGCGATTCTGCTCTCCGTCGGACTCGGCGCCCTGTTCCTCGCCTCCCGTGCACCCCTCCTCGCCGGCGGGTTCGGCTCGGACGACGACGCCTGGCGCAATGCGGTCGCCGCCCTGCACAGCCACCTCGCGGGGCGGTACGTGCCCTCGCGTGTGCCGGGGTTCCCGGTCTACGAGGGACTGCTCTTCCTGCTCGTCCCCCTGGGCTCGCTGGCGACCAACGCCCTCTCCGTGCTGGCCCAGGGGACCGCGACCTGCTTCCTGTGGAGGATCGGGCGGCGCCTCGATCTTCCTGCGTCCGGCTGGATCGCCGCGGCCTTCGCGCTGGCTCCCTCCGTCTGGGTCCAGACTTCGCAGACCGTGGACTACGCGCTGACGCTCGCCTTGTTCCTCGCGGCCTACGATCAATTGCTCGGAGCCCGGTGGAAGACGGCGGGGATCCTGCTCGCCCTCGCAGCCGGCTCCCGCGCGACCACGGGCCTGCTGATCGCACCGGCGCTCCTGTTCGCCTGGCAGAGCACCCGTTCCTGGCGTGCGCTCTTCGCACTGTCGGCCGGTTTCACGCTGGTCGCGGTCGCCGTGTTCCTGCCCGCGCTCCTCGC
>Ga0315286_10001287_pt1 | contig 22623 bp, 17 predicted proteins | sample YL17G10_0_MG_FD_205038 | JGI IMG/M metagenome (GOLD analysis project Ga0315286, IMG submission 205038) | Sediment microbial communities from Yellowstone Lake, YNP, Wyoming, USA - YL17G10_0 | ecosystem: Environmental > Aquatic > Freshwater > Lake > Sediment | place: USA: Wyoming | collected...
GTGGGCAACATCCTCTCGGGCTGGGCGCTGATGAGTGTGGGGATGCTGATCTTCGGCGTCGCGACCGCGCTCGGGAACTGGGCCGCCAGCTACATCTATCTGGCCGGGTGGAGCCCGTTCCGGTCGTAGCGCAGGGTCTCGGCGACTCGACTACTCGGCGCTCGGCGCGGCGAACTTCCTCTCGATGCGCGCGGCACCATAGAGCCCGGCCACGGCCATCAGGACGACGGCGCCGACGACAACGCCCCGGGAGAGGCCAAACGCCTCCGGTATCATGATGGCCTCGCCGGCTCCGTACTCGTAGAAGCCCTTCAGCCAGGGGAACAGTTCGGCAAAGGCGAACATGCCGGCGAAGAGGCCCAGCCCGTAGACGAGCCCGTCGATGCGACCCGTCGCCGTCGCCGCCACCGATGTGCCGGGGCAGTACCCGCCGATGACGAAGCCTGCTCCCAGAATCAGGCCGCCGGCGATCTGTGGCAGGAGATAGGTCGGCACCAGGTAGACCATCGATAGATCCAGCCAGCCAACCCACGCCAGCAGGGTGACACCCACCATGGCCGTCACGATGGCGGTGAACATCACCTTGAAGACCGCCAGGTCGTTCAGGTAGAACTGCGACACCAGCTTGCGGGCGCTGCCGAACCCGGCGCGCTCCAGAAAGAACCCGAAGCCGATCCCGATGAGGACGGCGAGGACCAGGCTGGTGCCCTCGCCGAAGCTGCCGGACTGGTAGAAGGGTGCCATCATCGCCATTCCCACCTGAAGAAGTACGCCACCGCATAACCGCCGGCAAAGACCATCAACATGAAGGCCCAGCTGCCCAGGTTGAGCAGGGCACCCCCTGTCAGCGCCTGGCCGCTGGTGCAACCGCGGGCCAGCGCCGCGCCGAACGCCATCAGCATGCCGCCGGCAAACGCCATGCCCAGCCGCGTCCGCACGGAGACGCGCGGACCCTTCTCCGTCATCACCTTCGTGCGGCCGCCGAGGAACCCCGAGAGCATCGCGCCGGCAAACAAGCCCAGCACCTCGAAGACCAGCCACGACTTCAGCGGCGAGGCGCCGTCGTCGCGAAGGTAGCCCGCCATGAACTCGTTGCCCTTCGCGTGTTCGGGGGCCACGGCGCTCACTGCCCAGGCGATGACCGAGTTGAACGCGCCGGACGCGCCGAGGCCGCGCCCGACCAGCACGAAGGTGGCGAGCAGGACCAGGCCCAGCCCAATCCCGGCGAGCACGGGGTGCATGTATGGCTGCGGCTGCCGCTCTGAGGTTGTAGTGGGCATAACTTTACGTTCCGTCACACGCTCAAAGATTCGCATTCGGCCGTTTCGTGACACGGATATCCGGCGAAATGCCGGCCATCGTGAGTGCCAGGAAGCGGTGAGACCACGCCGGCCATCGCTATCTGACCAGACCGGCCGCCCCCAGCGCCGCCCCGATGGCGAGGGCGATGGCGGGGTGCCACTTCAGGCGCGTGAGCAGAATGACGGAAAGCACCATGAGTCCCCAACCGGGGACCCCGTGCAAGGCCCCCGGGGCCAGCAGCACCGCGGCGCCGACGACAAGCCCCACGACGGCCGGGGTGACACCAGCCAGAAAGTCCTGCGCACGGCGGCCTTCCCTCAGCCGGCCGTAGTGGTAGGAGAGGATCAGCATCAGCACGAGCGCCGGTGCGAACAGCGAGAGCGTCGCCACCAGCGCCCCCGGGATCCCGCGCACGTGGAAGCCCGCGAAGGTGGCCAGCACCGCAATGGGCCCTGGCGTGAGATTGCTGATGGCCACGCCGTCGATGAACGCTTTCGGGGACAGCCAGCCGAGGCTCTCGACCAGCGTCTGCCGGAGCACCGGCACGAGGACGAAGCCGCCGCCGAAAAAGACGCATCCAACCTTGAGAAACGTCCAGGCGAGCGTGCCCAGCGTGACGCCGCCCAGCGCCACGCCTCCAACGGAGGCTCCAGGCCCCGCCACCAGCGCCAGGCCGGGCAGCGCCGATGCGCCACTCCCACTTCGCACGGATTCAACCGCGGTTGTCGGCGGCTGATTTCCCGATCCTGACAGGCGCGCCTTTCCCGCTGCCAGGCCTACCCCGCCCGCGACCATGAGGGTCGCCACCGGGTTGATCTTCAGCAGGGACACCCCCAGCGCGAGCAGGGCCAGCAGCGCGGCCGGCCACGCGCGCACCGCTTTGGCCCCCATGGACCAGGCGGCGCCGAGGATAAGCGCGATCACCACCGGGCCGAGCCCGCCGATCGCCCCCTGCAACGCCGGAATGGCGAGAAGCGTGAAATACAGCCACGAGAGGAGGATGACGAGGACCAGTGACGGCGCCATGAAGGCGGCCGCGCAGGCGAGGCCGCCAAGAGGGCCGTGCAGCCGAGTGCCGACAAAGACCGATGCGTTCACGGCGAATGGCCCCAGCACCTGGCCCAGCGCGACGCCATGGAGGAACTCTTCGGAGTCCATCACCTGGCGCTGCCGAACCAGGTCTCTCTCCATGAGCGCGACGACGGCCATCCCGCCGCCGAAGCCGATGGCGCCAATTCTCAGGAAGTGCAGGAGCAGACGTGGCAGCGACATGGTCGCGCGCGCGTGAGAATCAACCGCCATCACCGCACAGAATAGCAGAGGGACCCCTCGAACTGACATTGCGCCCATGGCCGGCGCGCCGGAGATGTAGAATTCTACACGTTTGGAGGCGAGTCTTTTCCTATGGTCTCCGCACCCGCCCAAGCCCCGGATATCGCAACCGCGTCAGTTCCCGCGACGCTCGCGACACTCCACGTGAATCCCGAGACCGGTCTCACGCACGCCGAGGTTGACGTCCGGCGGCAGGCGCACGGCTACAACGAAGTGGCCGAAACGCACGGCCATCCGGTTCTCATGTTTCTCGGCAAGTTCTGGGGACTGTCGGCCTGGATGCTCGAGTTGATCATGGTGCTGTCGGCCGTGCTCGGGAAATTCTCGGATCTCGCGGTGGTGGGCGCGCTGCTGGTGGTCAACGCCGTGTTGAGCTTCATGCAGGAGCACCGGGCCGCCGGCGTGGTCGAGACGTTGAGACGACGGCTGCAGGTCAGCGCGCGCGTCCTGCGCGAGGCAAGCTGGCAGGTCATTCCCGCACGGGATCTGGTTCCGGGCGACATCGTCCGCGTGCGTCCGGGCGACATCATTCCCGCGGACGTCAAGCTCCTCACAGGATTGTTGAGTGTCGATCAGTCGGCGCTCACCGGCGAGTCGAAGGACGCCGACAAGACGCCTACCGACGTGGTCTCTTCGGGATCCGTCGTCCGCCGGGGAGAAGGCAACGCGGTGGTGATGCTGACCGGAGCGAAGACCTTTTTCGGTCGCACCACTGAGCTGGTGCAGGAGGCGCGCCCGAAACTTCACATCGAAGCGGTCGTGGGCAAGGTCGTCCGCTGGCTCTTCGTCATCGTCGGTGCGCTGCTCGGCGTCGTGATTGTCCTGTCGATCATCCGCGGGGCGCCGCTCATCGAGATGGTTCCGCTCATGCTCGTGCTTCTGATGAGCGCCGTGCCAGTCGCCCTCCCCGTCATGTTCACGGTCAGCATGGCCGTCGGCGCCAAGGAACTGGCGAAGCACGGCGTGCTGGTCACCCGCCTCAGCGCCGCTGAGGATGCCGCGACGATGGACGTGCTGTGCGTGGACAAGACGGGCACGATCACGATGAACCAGCTGGCCGTGACCGGCGTGATCCCGCTGGCGCACGCGACCGACGCCGACGTGTTGTTCGCTGGCGCACTGGCGTCACAGGAAGCCAATTCCGATCCCATTGACCTGGCCTTCCTCGCTGCGGCGAAGGCCGGACACGTGGTCGACGGCAGGCCGGCGGTCACGCCCGTGACCTTCGCACCGTTTGATGCGAAGAACCGGCGCACCGAAGCGGTGGTCGAACAGGACGGCCAGCGGCTGCGCGTGATGAAAGGCGCGGTTCGCACCATTGCCGAGGCCTGCAAACTCGAGTCTCCGGCGATCGAGGCCCTGGAGGCGCGCGTCAGCGAATCGGCGCTGAAGGGATATCGGACGCTGGCGGTCGCGCAAGGCCCCGAGACCGGCACCCCCGAATTGCTCGGATTGGTGACGCTCTACGATCCGCCCCGGCCCGATGCCCGGCAACTGATTGCCGAACTCCGGGGCCTGGGCGTGTCGGTGAAGATGCTCACCGGCGACGCGCTGGCGGTCGCGAGTGAAATCGCGCGCGGCGTCGGGTTGCCCACGATCCGGCGGGTGGCTGACCTCAAGGCCGCGAGCGCGCAGGCCGGGAACGCGGCCGTGGACGTATTGGCGGGCGCCGACGGGTTCGCCGAAGTGTACCCGGAGGACAAGTACATCGTCGTGCAGCGCCTGCAGGCCGCGGGGCATGTGACTGGGATGACAGGCGACGGCGTCAACGATGCGCCCGCGCTGCGTCAGGCCGAAGTGGGTATCGCCGTCAGCAGTGCGACCGACGTGGCCAAAGGGGCGGCGAGCGTCGTGCTGACCGAGCCGGGCCTCACCAATATCGTGGCACTGGTCGAACAGGGACGGACGATCTACCAACGCATCCTGACGTGGATCATCAACAAGATCAGCCGGACGATCCTGAAGGCCGCCTTCGTGGCCATCGCCTTCGTGCTGACCGGCAAGTTCGTCGTGTCCGCGTTCGCGATGCTGCTGCTGGTCTTCATGACGGACTTCGCGAAGATCGCCCTGGCCACCGATCACGTCCGTCCATCCCGGCAACCGGAGACGTGGAACATCGGGGGCTTCGTCCTGGTGTCCGTGGTGCTGGGCGTCGCGATGGTCGCCGAATCGCTCCTGCTGCTGTGGATCGGCTGGTCGCGCTTGGGTCTGGCGACCAACGACAATGCGCTCTACACCTTCAGCTTTCTGACGTTGCTCTACTTCGCCGTGTTCTCGATCGTGTCGGCGCGGGAACGCCGGTGGTTCGGGGCCACCCTGCCAAGCAGGATGTTCCTGGCCGCGCTCGGCGCAGAGACGCTGGTGGGCACGGTCCTGACGTTCGTGGGACTTCCGGGACTCATGCCCTTGCCGTGGTGGCAGCCGATCGCGATCTTCGCCTATGCGATGGTCACGTGCCTGGTGGTGAACGACGCGGTCAAAGTGGCGATGATCCGCTGGCGCGTGCCGAAGGCGGCCGCATAGGCCTGCTCAGACACCCATCATGCCCCGCGCCAGCGCGGCGAGATGGCCGCCATCGGTGCCGCAGCATCCGCCCAGGACCTGTAGCCCGAACGCGGTTTGCAGGGCGCACATCCCCGACGCGAATACCGCCGGGTCCTCACCCGCCAGTTCCTGAGCGCCATCCAGTTCCTCCGGGCTCAGGGAGGACGTGTTGGCCTGGAGACCCAGGAGCCTTCCCGAGTCGAGGGCGCGCCCGCCGGCCGGCGCATGGAGCGCTGACGCCAGGGCCGAACTGTGGACGCAGTTCACCAGATAGCCGAGGGGACGCGGAACCGCGTGGTCGTCGATGCGCGCCATGGCGTCATCGAGGGGTGTCCCGTCCAGCAGGTTGCCCGAGGGACGCACGATGAAGCTCACCAGATACGGGCAGCCCGTAGCGGCAAGGGCTTCCGCGAGGCCGAGGGCCTCGTGGATCTCGGGCATGGTCGAGGCCATGAGGTAGTCGGCCCCCGCGCGCGCGAGGGCTCCGGCCTGGACCGCGTGAAACACCCGGGCCGCGTCCCTCGCGAGGGCCTCCTGCGGCTTGTAGGCATCGCCGCGGCAGCCCATCAGTCCGCCGATGTACACCGCGGCCCTATCGTCACCAGTGGCACGCCGGATGTCCTGAAGGAACCGCACGGCGTCCCCGTTGAGATCGCGCCCCGCGAAGGCGGACGCGGCCAGGCGATCCGGGTTGGCGCGCCAGGTGGGCGCGAGGCTCAGGAGAGGAATCGCATGCACCCGCGCGATGCCGATGTACTCCTCGTAGATCCGTCTCAGCAGCGCGCGGCCGGCGTCGTCGTAGATCAGGGGCGCGTTCGCGAGGAGCGGATCGAACAGCGAGGGCGCGCCGCGCCTGACGCGCTCGACCACCGCGCCTTCCATGAGCACGGGGACGCGCGCCGAGAGGAGTTCGCCGATAGGCAGGCGGGCAATCACAGCGACTCCAGTCTACCTGTGAACGCCCGGAACTGGCGTTGTCCTCGGCCTGCCCGCCCTCCCGCCCCGCTTGTCACCTTTCCTTGGCAGGTGTATCATTGTGAGTGATGACTCACTTACATCGCGCCGCCCTGCCGCCCAGCCCGCCTCGTCCCGCCCGCCGGCCGCCCGTCAGGCGGCGCGCGGCCGGCATGGCCTCCGCAGCCCGGCAGGAGCAGATCCTCGATCGCACGGTCGAACTGGTGGCGAGAGACGGCCTCGCCAACCTGACGATGAAGAAGATCGCCGAACAGGTCGGCTTCTCGGAGGCGGCCATCTATCGCCACTTCCCGACGAAGCAGGGCCTGCTGCTCGGTCTGATGGATCGCCTCGAAGCGCTCCTTCTCGACCCGATCCGTGCCATGGCCGCAGACACCGGCGCCTCGCCGCAGGATCGTCTGTCCCGGATCCTCGCGCACCATCTCCGGATCGTCCTCGACCACGACAGCCTGCCGATCCTGCTGCTGGCTGAGGCGTCGGCGTCTGGCGATCCGCGGCTGGTTCAGCGGATGCGCGACATCTTCAACCCCTACCGCGCGCTGCTGTGTGAACTCCTGGCCCAGACCGCCCCGACCGGTCGCGCGGGCAGGCGAAAGACCGCGAGAGCCGCGACCACGCATGGGCAATCGCCCGTCATCGCGCCAGACTCCCTGGCCCTGCTGCTGCTTGGCGTGCCGGCCGCGCTCGCGATCCAACACCGGTTGCAGCCCGACAGCAAGGTCGAACAGCGGGCGGTTGCCGAGGTGGCGCCCTGGCTGCTCGACGCGATCGTCGGCGCTACCACGCCAGGCCCGTTGAGGAGGACACGACGATGAACGTCCTGCGCACGATCACGTGGCTGCTACTGGTTGGGCTGGCGGCGCCCCGCGCGTCGGCTCAGACGCCGGCCCCGGCGCCCGCGCCTCGCCTCACGCTCCAGGCGGCCGTCGCCGAGGCCCTGGCCAACGCGCCCGGGCTGCAGGCCGCCGCGGCGCAGGGACGGGCCGCGGAGGGGAACGCGACCGCCGCCGGGCGAGCCCGGTTCGGTCAACTCGACGGCGTCCTGAGCTATTCACACTACCAGGACGACCAGATCGTCCGCCCGATGTCCGTACAGATGTTCGGTCCGCAGGGCCTGCTCGGCCTGCCGTGGGACCGCGACCAACTCCACTACGGCGTCGCATTCCAGGTGCCCGTTTACACGGGAGGCCGGCTGTCGTCCACCATGCGCATCGCAGCACTCCAGGCCGAGCAGGCCTCGCTCTTCACGGAGGGCACCCGGTGGGACATTCGCGCCAACACGACCGCCCTCTACGCGGCCCTGCAGACGCTGGATGCCGTCGCCGTGGCCCTCGACCGGTCGATTGACGCGCTGGACGCCACCCACCGCCGGCTGGCACTCATGGTCGACCAGGGCCGGCGGCCGAGGCTTGACCTCCTCAAGCTGGACGAAGAACTCGAAGAGGCCCACGGCCGGCGGGCCGGGGTCGACGCCGATCGGGCCCGCGTGCGCGCGCTGCTGCTCGCGGTGATGGGGCGTGACCCGGCCTCGCCGCTCGAGGTGGACCCGCTGCCAGACCCCGACCTGGCCGCGGCGCCGGGCGGCTCGGACGTGGCGACGGTGGCGCAAGCGACCTCGCCGGTGCGTCGCGCCATGTTGGCCGCCGAGCAGGCGCGCGAAGCCGTCACCGTGTCACGCGCCGCCCGGCTTCCGAGCGTGGCGCTGCGCGGCAACCTGCTGGGCCACACGGGCCTGTCGATCAGCGACACGCTCAAGACCTGGGACCTGTCGGTGGCCGTCACGGTACCGCTCTTTGACGGCGGCGCCCGTGCCGCCGCCACGACGGCGTCCCGCGAACTGGCCCTGGCGGCGGATGCCGCGGCCACCCGGGCGCTCCTCGATCGCGAAGCCCAGGTGGTCGACGCCGAGGCCCGGTTCACGGCGGCGGGAGAGAGCCTGAAGGCCGCCCGCGCCCGCGTGGCGGCCGCCGTCGAGGCCGCGCGCATCGAACAGGTGCGGTACGACACGGGCGTGGGCACGGTGGAGGATCTGCTGCGGGTCCGGGCGCGCGAGTTCGCGGCCGCCAGCGCACTTGCCCAGGCCCGCGGCGATCGGATCAGCGCCGCCGCCCGGTTGAACGCCCTGAGTGAGAAGGAGATCGTGCAATGACTGGCAAACGCATCGTCGGCATCCTGGTGGTGGTCGTCCTGGTGGCCGGTCTTGCCGCGGCCCGTCTGATGCGCGTACGGGACAAGGAATCAGCGCCGGTCATGGTGAGAAACCCGGTGGTGGTCGAGGTGGCCGCGGTCCGGCGCGGCGTCCTGGAGAATGCGCGTCAATTTCTCGGGGAGGTAGTGGCGGCAGAAGACGCACCGCTCTCCTCGCGCATTCTCTCGCAGGTCGTGCGCGTGGCCGTCCTCGAAGGTGACCGCGTGCGCCGCGGCCAGCGCCTGATCGATCTGGATCCGCGCGAACTCGACGATGCCGTGGCAGCATCCGAGGCCGGCATCGGCGCGGCTCGGGAAGCCGTCACCTCCGCCGACCTGGCGCTCGCCGTCCAGCGGGATGCGACGGCGCGCGACAAGGTGCTGGTCGAGGCCGACGCGATCTCCCGCGAGGAGTGGGAGCGTTCACAGTCCACGGTGGCCGCGGCAAAGGCCAGGCTCGAGGGCGCGCGCGCGCAGTTGACCCAGGCACAGCGGGCAGCGGACACCGCCCGCACGCGGCGCGGCTATGCGGGCATTGACGCCCCGTTCGACGGGATCGTCTCGGCCAGGCTGGTCAATGCGGGCGATCTCGCCGCGCCGGGCAAGCCCCTGCTCGCGCTGGTTCAGCCGGACGCGCTCCGGGTGCGGGTGCGAGTCCCGGCCGAGCTCTTCAGTGACCTGGCCCCCGGCCGCGAGATCGGGTTGCTCGTCAATGGCGAACGGCAGGCCATCACGATCTCGCGGGTGTTCCCCGGAATGGATGCCACGCGGCTGGCGACGTTCGAAGCCGATCTCCCTGCCCGCATCTCCGGGCTCCTGCCGGGTTCGACGGTGAGCGTCGACCTGCCGCGCGCCGGGGCGTCCGGCCTGATCGTGCCCGCGACGGCGCTGCTCGAGGGCGAGTCGCGTCACGTCGTGTTTGTCGTCACGGGCGGGAAGGCGCATGCGGTGAGCGTGCAGGTCCTCGATCGGTCGTCGGCGGACGTCCTGGTGCAGGGCGCGCTGCAGGAGCGGGACGAGGTGGTGGTGGCCAGCCCCTCCCGCCTCATGATGCTCGCCGACGGGGCGCCGGTCGACGTGCCTGCCCGCGCAGCGAAGTAGCCTGACCCGGTGGTGAGGCGGGGCGTTTGCCCCGCGAAGACGGAGACACGCCATGTCGATGGTTGACACCTATCTGAAGCGACCGCACCTGCTGACCTCGCTCGTCCTGCTCGCCGCCGTGGTGGGGCTGGTCGGGTACCGGCAGATGCCGGTGAACCTGTTCCCCGACTCCGAGCGGCCGCAGACGGCGGTGGTGACCGTCGTCCCCGGCGCGTCGGCCGAGGATGTCGAGGCCGATGTCAGCCGGGTGATCGAGAAGGAACTCTCGAGCATCGAGCAGGTCCGACGCGTGGCCTCGGTGACCAAGGACGAGGTGTCCACGGTGACCGTCGAGTTCGAGTACGCGAAGGGGCTCGATTCGGCGGCCACCGACGTCGCGAACGGCCTGCAGAAGATCCGCGCGTCGCTGCCGGAGTCGGCGCGCCCGCCGATGATCTTCAAGGTGTCCTCGGCCACTCCCGCCGTGCTCACGCTGGCCCTGCGCCCGAAAGCGGGATCGGCGCTCGACCTCGGCATGGTGCGCCAGGTGGCGGACAACGCCGTGAAGGAGCGCCTGCTGCAGTTGCCGGAGGTGGCCAACGCCGAGGTGTTCGGCGCGCACCAGCCCGTGATCCGCATCGACCTCGACCGCGACGGGCTCGAGCGCTACCACCTCACGCCGATCGACGTGCGCCAGGCCCTCGTGGCGTTCAACGCCAACCAGCCGATCGGCCTGCTCACGACCTCCGACCGTCAGGTCCTTGTTCGGCGCATCGGCGCCTTCGGCAGCACGGCCGACGTCGGGCGCATCCCGGTGGCGCAGCGCCCCGGCGGCATCGTGCACCTGTCGGACGTGGCCGCGGTGACCACGGGTGTGCAGGAACCGCAAAGCGCCTATCACGGCGACGGCCAGCCCGCGATCGCGATCAACATCCAGCGCGCGCCCACGGGCAATGCCTTGCGCACGATTGCCGATGTGGCGGCCCTCCTGCCGGCCCTGGAGCGCGACTACCCGGGCATCGCCTTCTCGATCCCCGACAGCCAGTTCGAGCTGATCGATCGCGCGGTGGGCAACATGCTCGACGCCCTGCGCGATGCGGTGATCATGACCGTGCTCGTCATCTTCCTCTTTCTGGCGGACTGGCGCGGGATGACGCTCGCGGCCGTCTCGATCCCGTTCACCTACCTGCTCACCTTCGCCGTCATGTGGCTGGCCGGCTTCGAGTTCAACATGGTCACGCTCACGGCCATCATCGTGGCCGTCGGCATGCTCCTCGACGACGCAATCGTGGTACTCGAGAACATCGAGCGGCACTATCACGAACTGGGGCAGGCCGTCCGGGACGCGGTGGTGGGCGGCACCGAGGAGGTGATGCTGGCTATCTTCTCCGGCACCTACGCGACCATCATGGTGCTGCTGCCGATCATCTACATCGGCGGGTACGTGCAGACGGTGCTTCGACCCCTGGCCATCAGCCTGTCGATTGCGCTGGTCGCCTCGTACATCGTCTCGGTGACGATCATTCCCCTGCTGGCGCCCCTGCTGCTGCGCAGAACGGCGGGCCGCCGCGGATGGTTCGAGCGGATCGTGTTCCTCTTCGACGAGAAGGTGATCGTGCCGATCCGCGAGTTCTACGTGCGCCTCACCGTGCTGGCGCTGCATCATCGGATGGCGTTCGTGATTGGCGGCATCGCGCTGTTCGTCGTGTCGGCGCGCCAGATGCCGCTGGTCGGCCGGGACCTGATGCCGCCGATGGATTCGGGCATCATCAAGGTGGCCTTCGAAACGGACGCCAATGCCTCACTTGGCGCGGCCGAGGCCGCGTTGACACAACTGGAGGTCATCGTCCGGAGCCGGCCGGAGGTGCTGGGCGTCTCGTCGGTCATCGGGTCCGAGCCGGCGGTGATCTCGTTCGGCGGAGGCCGCTCGCCGCAGCAGGGGACGGTCACGATTCATCTGATCGACCGGTTCCATCGCCAGGCGTCCATGTGGGACATCGAGGCGGACCTGCGGGCACGGATGGCCCATGTGCCCGGCGTCCGGTCGGTCGACGTGTTCGACTTCGGCGCCACGCCGCTCTCGACGATTCGCGCGCCCATCGACGTCATGATCTCGGGCCCGGATCTGGCCACGCTCGATCGGCTGGGCGCAGACATCGAGCAACGCCTGAAAACCCGCGTGCGCGGCGTGACGTCGGTCTCGCGGTCGTGGCATCTCGACAGTGTCGAGACGGCGTTCACGGCCGACCCGGAGAAACTGGCGCTGCACGGCCTGTCGCCCTCCGTGCTGACCGCGCAGCTGCAGGGCGCCGTGCGGGGCATGCCGAGCTCGACGTATCGGATCGCCAACGAAGACGGACTGCCGCTCTGGGTGCAACTACGTGCACCGCAGCGGGTGCAACCGGCCCAGCTGGAGGACTATCCCATCATGACGCCGCGCGCCGTGGTGCCGCTCTCGGAACTCGGCCGGCTCGAGACCCGGCCGTCGGCCGCGATCATCACGCGACAGGGCCTCCAGCGGACGCTGGACATCCAGGCGTACCGCGTCAAGCAGCCGATCTCGCATCTGCAGGAGGACGTCGACGCCGCGCTGGCCGGCCTGACGCTGCCGCCCGGCTACTCGCTCAGCCAGGAGGGCGAAGTCAAGCAGATGGACGACTCGTTCCAGCGCCTGGGCCTGGCGCTGGGCCTCGGGCTGGTGCTGCTGTACTTCTCGCTGGTGCCGGCCTTCAAGTCGTGGCTCCATCCGCTCACGATCATGTCCGCGATCCCGCTGGCGCTGATTGGCGCCTCCTGGAGCATGCTGGTGGCCAACAAGCACGGATGCATGCCGTCGTTCATGGGTCTGATCCTCCTCGCCGGCATCGTCGTCAAGAACTCGATCCTGCTCATCGACTTCATCGAGGAGGCGAGAGGTCGCGGCGAATCAGTATTCGACGCGCTGGTGGGATCGGTGCGCGTCCGCACCCGGCCCATCCTGATGACCGCCGTCGGCACGTCGGTCGGCATGATTCCGATTGCCGCTGAATGGGCTATCGGTCTCGAGCGTCTCTCTCCGCTCGCCATCGTGGCCATCGGCGGACTGATGGTGTCGACGTTCCTGACGATGGTCTACGTGCCCGTGCTGTATTCGCTCTTCGAGGACCTGCAGGCAGCCCTGAGACGCGCCTGGAAAGGCACGCCGGCAACGTCGCCCTCGTCTGCAAACGGATAAGGCGCGCCGGGCGGGTGGCGTGACGCGCGCGTGCGGGCCATCGACCGTCAGCCGACGAGCACGCTTCGCAGCGCGGACCCGACCACGGCCGACACGCCGAATGGGGTCGTGATCAGCATGACAAGCCCGAAGATCGCCCGGCTGAGCGGCACCTGAAGCTGCGGGACGAAGAACACCGCCGCCATGATGATGAGCAGGCCGAACCGCTCGAGCCGGAGATACAACGCCAGGGCGTCACCCGAGAGGAAATACTGAACGACCCTCGATCCGTCGAGCGGCGGCATCGGGATCAGGTTGAAGACGGCGAGCAGAGCATTCAGGAAGATCCCGACCGCCAGGACCTCCGTCAGACTCGAGGAGGAGTCGGCCAGTCCCACGAGCGTGGCGATCGATAGCACGATGGTCAGACCGACGGCGATGATCACATTCACGACCGGCCCGGCCGCCCCCACCAGGGCCCAGTCCCGCCGCGGGTGTCGCAGTCGGGAGACGTCGACGGGAACCGGTTTCGCTCCGCCGAAGATGAACCCTGAACCGGAGAGGATGAGGAACATCGGCAGCAGGATGGTGAAGATCAGGTCGATGTGAGGAATCGGGTTCAGGGTGAGCCTGCCCCGCTCCCGCGCCGTGGGGTCACCCAGGCGATCGGCCACAAAGCCGTGGGCGGCCTCGTGGCTGGTGATGGAGACGATCGCGACACCGGCCACGCCGATCACGGTCCACGCATTCATCAGGCGTTCTCCTCAGGACGTTCCTACCGCTGCCACAGAATGCGGGCGTCTTCCATCGGAACCGCGACGCCCGCATAGTGCGGGACGACTCGCGCCGTGTAGTCCGCCGCCGGACGCGTCGCCGGCACCTGCGCGCGGTAGACGTGGCCGCCGTGCGCGCTCTTGAGCGGGCCAACGCGCGTCATCTCGTGCCGAACCGGGCGGTCGCCGTTCACCCCATCGGCGAACAGCTCCACGCGCACGGCATCCGGATCGAGGTCGGCGAGCAACACCTGTACCTCGAACACCAGGTGCGTCCCGACCATCTCGACCGTGACGACGCCAAACCGAATCGCGGCCCAGTGCCGTTCCAGCTCGCGTTGCCAGGCCACCATCTGTCTGCCCAACGTGCAGGTGGCTGCCGCACGCTCCCGATAGGCCGCGGCCGCCGGGAGGTAGTGCTGTTCGGTGTACTCGCGCACCGCCCGGTCGGCGGAGAACTGTGGCGTCAACCGCGCCATGCTCTCCCGCATCCGCGCGATCCACGCCGTGGGGATGCCCGTCTGGTCGCGGCTGTAGAACTCGGGAATGATGTCGTGTTCGAGCCGGTCGTAGAGCGCCTCGGCTTCGGCCGCGTCCCAGGCCGGATCGTCGCCGTGATCCTGCCCGTCACCGATGGCCCAGCCCACGTCCGGGGCATACGCTTCCGCCCACCAGCCGTCCAGTTCCGACAGATTGAGCCCGCCGTTGACGAGCACCTTCATGCCGCTGGTCCCGCAGGCCTCCCACGGCCGACGGGGCGTGTTGATCCAGACGTCAACCCCCTGCACCAGCTGCTCGGTCAGCAGCATGTCGTAGTCGCTGAGGAAGATGACAGAGGGGCGTCGGTCGGACCGCCGGATGAACCGGATCCACTCCTGAATGAGGGCCTGCCCGGCAAGGTCCGCCGGATGCGCCTTGCCGGCGATGATGATCTGCACCGGACGATCGGGACGTGCCAGCAGTCGACGCAGGCGATCAGGATCGTGCAGCAGCAGGTTCGGCCGCTTGTAAGTCGCGAAGCGGCGCGCGAAGCCCAACGTCAGCACGTCGGGATCGAACAGATGCGTCGCCTTTACAACCTCGTTGGGCGTCGCGCCGCACGCGGTCAGTTGTCTGGACAACCGTTGACGCGCAAAGCCGATGAGGGAGGCGGTGGCGTCCGTACGTAGTTTCCACAGCGAGGCATCGGAGATCCGGCAGACGCGCTGCTCGAGGGAGTCAACGGTCCCCAGCCAGCGGTTCTTTCCACACGCCGTCGTCCAGAGATCGTCGGCGGCTGCCGAGTCCCAGCTCGGCATGTGCACGCCGTTGGTGACGTGCCCGATCGGCACCTCGCCGGTTGGCCAGCGCGGAAACAGCGGGGCGAACAGGTCCCGGCTCACCGTCCCGTGCAGGCGGCTGACGCCATTGGCCCTGCCGCTCCCGCGCAGAGCCAGATACGCCATGTTGAACGGTTCCGATGAGTCCGCAGGATCCTGCCGTCCCAGGCCCAGCAGATCGTCCAGCGAGAGGCCAAGCTCGCGTTGGGCGTACCCGCCAAGATACTGCCCGATGAGGGCGGGGGCGAAGCGGTCGAACCCTGCGGCGACCGCCGTGTGCGTCGTAAAGAGGTTGCCGGCCCGCGTGACGGCCAGCGCGACATCGAAGGGCTCGCCGGTTGCCTGCATGAAACTCCGGGCGCGTTCCAGCACGGCGAACGCCGCATGCCCTTCATTCAGATGGCACACGTCCGGCCGAAGGCCGAGCTCGCCAAGCAGGCGCCAGCCGCCGATCCCGAGGACAATCTCCTGCACGAGCCGCAACTCCGGGCCGCCTCCGTAGAGTTCGCTCGTAATCCCCCGATGCGAGGGCACATTGGCCGCATCATTACTGTCCAGCAGATACAGCGTCGCCCTGCCGACCTGCACCTGCCAGGCGCGCAGCCAGACCGAGTAGCCAGGGAGGGCGATCTCCAGCCGCAGCCATTCCCCGTTCGGGCGGCGTACCGCCGTGATGGGCAATTGTCCCGGATCGTTGTACGGGAAGAGAGCCTGTTGCGCTCCATCCTTGTCGATGACCTGCCGGAAATAGCCCTGCTGGTACAGCAGCCCGACGGCGATGACGGGCACGCCCAGATCGCTGGCGGCCTTCAGCTGATCGCCGGCCACATTGCCCAGTCCTCCCGAGTAGATCGGGAGCGCCTCGCTCAGCATGTACTCCATGCTGAAGTACGCGACCCCGATCGGAGGCAACGCCGTATGGGTCTGTTGAAACCACGCGGGTGTTTCTGCAGACTGGCGCCTGGCCTGCATGAGGCCGTCAATCCTCGCGCGCATATCGGGATCGGCCAGCGCGCGCTCGATCTGATCGCGCGAGACCGTCTGCAGGATGCCCCAGGGGTTACGGGTGAGGTCCCACAGATCGGGATCGAGCTGCCGCCACACCTCGTCGGCGGCGTGACTCCACGACCAGCGCAGGTCCAGCGCCAGCTCGGCGAGGGCATCGAGCCCGGCGACGTCAGCGGGCAGGAGATTCCAGAGCGGGTGACCGGCACGGATGGGGGGGCTCATGTGACTGTTCCCGCTACTGGTCCAGCGGTGCCGCTCTCGGGCGCCGCGGCCAGCGCCTCATCGACGATCGTCTGGGCTTCTTCGAGGATGCGGCGCAGATGATCGGCTCCGCGGAAGCTCTCCGCGTAGATCTTGTAGATGTTCTCGGTCCCCGAGGGACGCGCGGCAAACCATCCGTGTGCGGCCACCACCTTCACGCCGCCGATCGGCGCGCCGTCGCCGGGCGCCGAGGTGAGCGTGATGCGGATCGGCTCGCCAGCCAGTTCACGTGTGCGGATGTCGTGCAACGAGAGTTGCGCGAGCCTCCGTCTCTGCTCCGCGCTGGCGGGCGCCTCCACGCGGTCGTACCACGACTCGCCGAACTCGCGCGTGAGGCCCCGGTAGAGTTCGCCCGGATCGCGGCCGGTGCGTGCGGTGATCTCGGCCGCGAGTAACGCCGCCACGATACCGTCCTTGTCCGTGGTCCAGACGCTGCCGTCCAGACGGAGAAACGACGCGCCGGCGCTCTCTTCGCCGGCGAAGCCCAGCGAGCCGTCGAGCAGGCCGTCCACGAACCACTTGAACCCGACCGGCACCTCGTAGAGCCGGCGGCCCATCTGCCCGGCGACGCGATCGATCATCTGGCTGCTCACCACCGTCTTGCCGACGGCCGCGTCCTGGCGCCACAGCGGCCGATGCTGGAAGAGGTAGGCGATGGCCACCGACAGATAGTGATTCGGCGGAAGCAGCCCGTCGCCGGGCGTGACAATCCCGTGCCGGTCGTGGTCGGTGTCGCACGCCACGGCGAGTGCGAAGCGGTCCTTGAGATCGAGCAGCCGCTGCATCGCATACGGTGAGGAGGGATCCATGCGAATCCGGCCGTCCCAGTCGACCGTCATGAAACGGAAGGTCGGATCGACCGCCTCGTTGACGACGGTCAACTGCAGTCCGTAGCGCTCGGCGATCGGTCCCCAGTAGTGGACGCCTGCGCCGCCGAGCGGGTCCACGCCGACGCTGATCGCGGCGCCACGGATGGCGTCCATGTCGACCACGTTGACGAGGTCGTTCGTGTAGGCCGTGAGGTAGTCGTGCCGATGCGTCGTGGAGGCGCGACGCGCCTTCTCGTACGGGATCCGGTTGACGCCTCGAAGGCCGACCTCGAGCAAGGCATTGGCGTGTGCCTCGATCACACGGGTGACCGCGGGTGCCGCCGGCCCCCCATGTGGCGGGTTGTACTTGAACCCGCCGTCGCCCGGCGGATTGTGAGACGGCGTGATCACGATGCCGTCGGCCAGTCCGGTGGTGCGCCCGCGGTTATGGGTGAGGATGGCGTGAGACACGGCCGGCGTCGGGGTGTAGGCGTCCCGGTCGGCCATCATGACCACAACGCGGTTTGCCGCCAGCACTTCGAGCGCACTCGCACACGCCGGGACGGACAGCGCGTGGGTATCGATACCGATGAACAGCGGGCCATCGATGTGCTGTTGTGCCCGGTGGAGGCAGATCGCCTGCGCCATGGCGAGGATGTGTGCTTCGTTGAACGACCCGTTCAGGGAGGAGCCACGGTGTCCGGAGGTGCCAAAGGCCACCCGTTGCGCGGGCACCGACGGATCCGGCGTCACCGTGTAATAGGCCGTGATAAGCGCGGGCACATCCACCAGCATCGAGGGGAGTGCCGGCTTGCCTGCCAAGGGACTCACAATCATGGCTGCTCCTGGGTGCGAGCGCCGTCCGCCCGTGGGGTGACTGCCTGTTTCCATGAAGACCGAAAGAGCGGCCGGCTGTCAAGCTATGATGGGAGCGGGATTCCAAGCCGACTGGAGGATGTCATGAGGCGCAACGTGATCGCGGCCCTGCATCGTCGACGCCCGCGACGCGCGGTTCTACAACGGCGACGGCGGCGGCCAACCGCGTCCGGGCCACATCCCGGGCGCCGTCAACGTGCCGTTCAGCGCCCTCATCGACGGGACGACGATCAAGGACGAGCCGGCGCTGCGTGCGATCTTCACCGCGGCCGGCGTGAAGCCGGGCACCGAAGTGGTGTCGTACTGCCACATCGGCCAGCAGGGGAGCCTGGTCTGGCTCGTGGCGCGCATCCTCGGGTACGAGGCGCGGCTCTACGACGGGTCGTTCGAGGACTGGAGCGGCCGCGAGGATCTGCCGGTCGTGAATCCCGCGGCGGCGAAGAAGCGGCCCTGAATTAACGCTCGCCGCCGGAGGACCGGCCGGTGGCGCCGGGCTTGTGATCGGCGGAGGCCGGGAACTCGGCGTCCGGACCTCCGATGATCTTCGCGATGTCGATCGGGGACTTGCCAAGCTTGCTGCCGAGGTCTCGCAGGCCCGACGTCGCGCTGGCCTCGATCCCCGCTGCGCGCAGGCGGTCGAGCCCGGTCTCCACGGTGATTCCGGCGCGCTCGCAGAGCTGCTCGACCGTCATCCGACCCCACCCACCGCCCTGCGTGAGCCCAACCGTCGGCTTCGCGTCGGTGCTCTGGATCTTCTGATAGACCTCCTGCGGGCTCAGGTTGTGGCGCTCGGCGAGCTGCCCCATGGTCACGTCGCGTGACTCGACGGGGATGCCGTTGCGAGCGAGGTTCTCCATGATCTTCTCGGCCGGGATCTTCACCGATTCGGCGAGCTTCTCCATCGAGAGGAGCTCGGCGTGCGGCAGCGGCGGCTCGGTGGCGCTGGTGGACCACGAGTTCTTGACGCCCTCGCCGAACGCCATCACCGAGCTGAACGGCGGCAGGCCGGCGATCGAGAAGGTCAGCAGCAGGACGGCCGCCGCGCTGGCGCCAGCCAGTTCCCACTTCATGCGCAGCCCTTCGACGAGCTTCGACCGGAGGTACGCCATCAGGACCTTCCAGTTGAAGTACAGATGGAACCCGGCCGCGACGATGAACATGAAGGAGAAGACCGTGTGCACGGCCTGCCACTGCGCCTTGCTCAGCGCGCCCAGCGTCCAGATCGACCAGTTCGCGACCCGACCTGGCGGCGCGACGTAGAGAACCAGCCCCGACACCGCCAGCGTCACGAACGAGAGCACGACGTAGAAGCTGACGAAGACTTTCCAGTGGAACGTGCGCGTGGGAGACATGAGTGACCTCTATCGCGATGGCGCTAGTAACCGATGGAAAACCCCAGTCCCATACCGTGGGACGTGTAGCGGTAGAACGCGTCGTTCGACACCGAGTTCGTGAAGCGGTAGCCGATGTCGATGGAGAGGGTCGCCTTGCCGGTACGGGCCGCGAACACGGGCTGGCTCCAGACGATCCCGCCCCGCCAGACCTCGTCGTGGCGCAGCGGTGAACCCGGCTGCGTCGCGCCGGTTGCGTCCAGCGCCGGTGTGCTCGTGTAGCGCTTGTCGGTCCAGAGCACCTGGCCGCTAAGGTCCGCGCCGCTCGCGAAGGCGTGCGTGAAACCGGTCTGCGCCGCGGTGGCATCGCTGGCGTACGGGTCGTCGTACACCCCGTCGTCGAAAAAGCCTGCCGGCGTGGTGACCAGGCCCGGCGGCACCGCGCCGAAGGTCGAGCGGACGGACGCCTGCGCGTGCACACCGGTGCGATCGGCAAGCGATTGCGCGACCCGAACCAGTCCGTAGACCAGCCCGGCGTTGCCGTTCTGCGATTCGAGCACGGGCGTCACCAGCGTGGTCGTCGGGTGCACCGAGGCGACCATGCCGGTTCCGCGTCCTCGGCCGTAGACGCCGCCGGAGACCGGCACCTCTTCGCTGATGTAGTTTGTGACGACCTGGCCCTCGTAGCGCTTCGTCCCGACGTGCACTTCCCCGATGAGCGTCGTGCGCGACGGCAGATTCGCCAGCAGGCTGCCGAACACCTGGTGCTCGGTCTGCGTGAGGTCGGTCAGGTCGGCGAAGACCCGGTGGTCGATGCGGTAGCCGGATCGCAGTGTGAGGCCGGTCCCGGGATGGAACTCGGCGTTCGCGCTGGCGCCCAGCGCACGATAGTCGGCGTTGGCCCACGCGTCGCCGTTGCGGCGGCCCACGAAGGTGCCGTTGACGAAGAAGCGGCGATCGGTGTCGCCCGACCCCCCGAGTCGGTACGCGAAGCCCAGGCGATGCAGGTTGTACGACCAGTCGCCGGGCGAGTCGTAGGTGCCGCCATCGAAGTCGTAGAACACTCGCCCGTGCTCGCTGGCGAACAGGTGCTCGAAGCCGACGGCGCCGTTCACGTTCTGCCGGCGCTCGCTGGCGGCCTGGCCATCCTGGAACCCTTCAAAACTGCCTCCGACGCTCGCGCTCATCGAGGGCTGCGCAGACGAGGTGGTGGCGGCGGCGACGACGAGCAGCGCGGTCATCACCGCTGACATCGTGACCGACGTTCGATCGAAGAGGCGTCTGGCGTGCATGGCAGTCATTCCCGGCTCTGGCGTGCGCGTTGGTCGAAGGGCCGGGCCGTGGACCGGACGGGCACGCCAGTTTCCGCCCGGTCCACGTTGGTCGATCACCCGGTCCATGATGAGCCCTGCTTACCGGCGAGGCCCGCGGCCTTTGCCCTTGGGGCCCGTGCCGTCGCAGATGCCCGTGCCCGCCCCGGTGCCCGCCCCGGCGGGCGCGCCGTAGCCGCTGCCATCCTGCGGCCCGACGTGCGTGCCGGCGCCGTTCCCGCGTCCGTAGCCCTTGCCCTTGCCCTGCCCCTGGCCCTGGCCCTGGCCCTGCCGGGTCCCGGACTGGTAGAGATCGCAGATGCCGTCGCCGTTGGCATCGACGAAGTTCGCGCCGATGGCCGTCCGGGCCGTCGTCTGCGGGGTGGTGGGGGTCTGGGCAGACGCGGCGATGGCCGTGACCGCCAGGAATCCAACTGCGAGAATCAGTGCGCGTTTCATTGCTGTGCTCCTTCGCGTGTGGCGTGTGTGGTTCGTCACTCGGTGCCGGCCGCCGTGGCCGGACACCGTTCCCTACTTCAAGGGTCGGGCCAACGTGGTCGGTCGCGCGCTGATCCGAGCTAACATCATGAAGATGAAAGGGTTGTGCGAATCTGACGCTCCTCGAGAAAGGAGCAGAAGGCACGTGGGCTCGACCCTGCGGTCGAGCGATTCGACCATTTGGTCGAAGGGTCTGCTACTCAGCCTGCGCGATGCCGTACTTTTTGAGCTTGTAGCGGAGGTGCCGCTCGCTCATGCCGAGCAAGGCGGCCGCGCGCGTCTGCACGCCGCCGGCGCGGCCGAGCGCTTCGACGATGAGGGCGCGTTCGAACTCGCCCACGCGCTCGACGAAGCTCGCGGGCGTGTCGGAGGCTTCGCCGCGAAGCTGCCCGATGTGGATGGGGAAGTCGGTCGTGGTGAGCACGGCGTGACGCGCGAGCACGACCGCACGGTGCACGAGGTTCTCGAGTTCGCGCACATTGCCGGGATAGCTGTACTTCAGCAGCAGGTCCATCGCCTCGCGCGAGACGCCTTCGACGGGGTGCGGCGCCTCTGCGCTGAAACGGCGGATGAACGCGTCGACCAGCAGCGGGATGTCTTCCCGCCGATCGCGCAGCGGCGGCAACTCGATGCAGACGACGTTGAGCCGGTAGTAGAGGTCTTCGCGGAAGTCGCCCGTGCGGATCATGGCCGCGAGATCGCGGTTGGTGGCCGCAATCATCCGCACGTCGATCTTCAGCGTGCGGCTGCCGCCCACGCGCTCGAACGCCTGCTCCTGCAGCACCCGCAGCAGCTTCACCTGCGTGGCCTTCGGCAGGTCGCCGATCTCGTCGAGAAAGAGCGTGCCACCGTCGGCCATTTCGAACCGGCCGCGGCGCTCACGGTCCGCGCCGGTGAACGCGCCGCGCTCGTGCCCGAACAGCTCCGATTCGATCAGTGTGTCGGGCAGCGCGCCGACGTTCACCGCCACCAGCGGCGCCTTGGCGCGGGGGCTCGCGTAGTGAATGGCGCGCGCCATCAGCTCCTTGCCGGTGCCGCTCTCGCCGCGGACGAGGATCGTCGCGCGGCTGGCGGCCGCGCGCGCCGCGGTGTTGATGGCCTCCGACATCTTCGCGTTCGCCGTTTCAAGGCCGGCCAGGCGGTACCGCGACTCGAGCTGTTCGCGCAGCGCCTGGTTCTCCGACACCAGAGCCCGCCGCTCCAGCGTGCGCGCGACCAGCACCTCGAGTTCATCCAGGTCGATCGGCTTGGTGAGGAAGTCGGCGGCGCCGCGCTTCATCGCATCAACCGCGTTCGCCACCGTGCCGAACGCGGTCATCAGGATGACCGGCACCTCGGGATTGATCGCGCGAAGGCTATCGAGCAGCGTCAGGCCGTCCCGGCCAGGCATCCGGAGATCCGTCAGGACGAGATCGATCGTGCGCGTCGACGCCACCTGGATGGCCTCGTCGACGCTGCCCGCGGTGACCACTTCCATGCCGCGCTTTCGCAGGAATCCGGCCAGCACCGTCCGCTGCGAGACTTCATCGTCGACGACCAGCACCACGCGCTCAGCCACGGGCCTGCTCCTCCTGGCCGTCGGGGATGGTCACCATCATCCGCGTGCCCCTGCCGGCTGCCGAATCCACCTCGATCGTGCCACCGTGCGCCTCGACGATCTGGTGCGTGACGGCAAGCCCGACGCCCGTGCCGTCGGGCTTCGTCGTGTAGTACAGGTCGAAGATCTTCGGCAGGACGTCTGCCGCAATGCCCGGGCCGTGGTCCTCGACCTCGATGACGTGGCCTGCGCCAGTCCGGCGCGCACGAATCGAGACACGGGCGCCGG
>Ga0315286_10001288_pt1 | contig 22621 bp, 12 predicted proteins | sample YL17G10_0_MG_FD_205038 | JGI IMG/M metagenome (GOLD analysis project Ga0315286, IMG submission 205038) | Sediment microbial communities from Yellowstone Lake, YNP, Wyoming, USA - YL17G10_0 | ecosystem: Environmental > Aquatic > Freshwater > Lake > Sediment | place: USA: Wyoming | collected...
ACGCCCGGCCCGTTTCGCCGCGTTTCGAGCCCGAAGAGATCTGGGAGCTCGGTGCGCAGTTCGCCGCCGACAGCCTCTGGGCCGAGGAAAAAAGCTTCAAGGGCTTCTCCATCGGCCTGCGCTGGGATGCGCAGAAACAGGATTGGGTCCAGCGGCAGTCTTGGAAATATGAGATCGGCTGGGCCGGCCAGAACGTCTCGCTGGCGAATTCGCTCCTCGCCGATTACCTGAAAACGGACGAGCGGAGCTCCCTCGATAAAGCGATCCAATGTCTCGACGCCTGGGTCAAGAACGCCCGCTTGCGCAACGGCCTCTTCCGCTGCCACTACGACTACATCATCGGCCTCGAGGACCCGAAAAACGAAGTCCAGGACGCCTGCAACCTCGGGCACGCCGCCTCGGGCTATTTCGAGGCCTTCGAGCTTGCCGCAAAATGCGGCCTGAAGAAACCGGAGTACCGGGCCGCAGCCTTCGGCGTCTGCGACTTCGCCCTGAAGGCGATGCGTGACGACGGACGACTCGGAAAGGCCTGGACGAACGATGGCAAGCTTGTCGACCCCGAGGGCACGATCGGCGCGTTCCTCATCCCGCCCCTCCTCACGGCCTACCGGCTGACCCATAAACCGGCCTACCTCGAGGGAGCGGAGAAGGCCTACGCGTTCTATATCGGGGAGTTCGTCAAGAACGGCTTCACCACGGCCGGCGCCCTCGACACGTACTGTATCGACAAGGAGTCGGCGACACCCCTGCTCAAGGCGGGCCTCGAGCTCTACGACATCACCGGCAAGAACAAGTATCTCGAATGGGCCGAGGATATTTCCTATTATCTGGCCACCTGGCAATGGCATTATTCTGTGCCCTATCCCGAGGGGACGGTGCTCCGCGAGCTCGGCTACGACACGTTCGGCGGCACTGCGGTTTCGACCCAGCACCATCATCAGGACCCCTATGCCCTGATCATCGTCAACGACTGGATCAAGCTGGCCAACATGACCCACAAGGCGATCTGGCGCGACCGGGCGGTAGCGGCCTGGGCCAACGGGACGATCGGCATCTCGGGCGGAGACCTCGTCGTCATGGGCAAGAAGCGACCGTACGGAAGCCAGGATGAGGGATTCCTCCACACCCGCTGGCTGCAGCCGTTCGCTGTCAGCCAATGGCTCGTGGCCTGGCCGACGGCTTTCCGGCTGGAGACCTTGCGGCAGGCTACTAATTGGGGCGTCTTCGACAAACGATAGCAAGAGGGGGTCAAACCTACTTTTTCCTGGAAAAAGTAGGTTTGACCCCCTCTTCCCCCTCTTGGTTGCCCCATGGCTAAGCTTGGAGGGTAGAGAATGAAAAGGATTTGGACTTGGGCCCTGGTTGCTGCATGGCTGGGGATTTGTATCGCCGGCTCGGGTTGCGGCGGGGGCATGAAACAAAAAACGCGGACACCGCCGGCGCCGCTCTTTCGCGACCCCGTTTTTGATGGGGCCGCCGACCCGTCCCTGATCTGGAACGACAAGGAACGGGCTTGGTGGGTCCTCTACACCAACCGCAGGGCCAACGTGCCCGACGCCCAAGACGGCGTCCGGTGGTGCCACGGCACGGATATCGGGATCGCCTCGTCAGCCGACGGCGGCCTGACCTGGACCTACCGGGGAACGGCCAAGGGGCTCGAATTCGAACCGGGGCGGAACACGTTCTGGGCGCCCTGTCTCGTCGAGCACGGCCGGACCTACCACATGTATGCCGCCTATGTCCGTGGGGTCCCTGCGGATTGGAGCGGCGGCAGGCACATCGTCCACTATACGAGCCGGGACCTCGTGAATTGGAAATTCGAGGCCATCGTCCCGCTGAGCTCGGAGCGGGTCATCGACGCTTTCGTCCAGGCCAAACCGGATGGGGGCTGGCGCATGTGGTACAAGGACGAAGGCCACGGCTCGCATATCTACGCTGCCGACAGCGAAGACCTTTATCGCTGGAAAGTCGTCGGCCCCGTCGTCACGAGCGCTCCTCAGGAAGGGGTTGCCGTCTTCTGGTGGCGGGGTTCCTACCGGATGCTCGTCGACCGCTGGCAGGGGATGGGGGTCCTTCGTTCCAGCGACCTTGCGCACTGGACGGAGCAGCCGGGGACGATCCTCGGCGTTCCGGGCACTCGTCCGGACGACGCCGACATCGGCCGCCATGGCGAGGTCGTCATCCAGGGGCCCGACGCGTACATTTTCTACTTCACCCATCCTTTCGGCCCCAAGGCCCATACCGAACCCGGAAAACACCGGTCCGCGCTCCAGGTGGCCAAGCTCGAGCTCAAGGACGGCGCGATCGTCTGTGACCGGGACAAGCCGTTCGAACTCACGCTCGGACCGCCGTCGGGATTCCGGCCGGTCGAGCCGCCGGCGAGCCCGCTTGAGTTCGAGTCCTCCGACGCCAAGCTGACGGCGGCCTTTGTCTGGGCCAAGGCCCAGGCCCTGGACTACGCCTTCCCCGCTTCGACGCATGACGACCCTGTTGGCGACTGGTACGAGGCCGCCTTGCCGGCACGGTTCGCCTTCTGCATGAGGGACGTATCTCACCAAGCGAACGGGGCCCATCTCCTCGGCCTGGGCGCGTTCAACCTGAACATGCTAGGCAAGTTCGCCCGGGGGATCAGCCCGGCCCGCGATTTCTGTTCGTATTGGGAGATCGACAAGTGGGACCGTCCGGCCCCGGTCGATTACAAGAACGACAAGGACTTTTGGTACAATCTGCCGGCCAACTTCGACGTCCTCGACGCCTGCTGGAGACAGTACTTGTGGACGGGAAACCGGGCCTATGTCGAAGACCCGGCCTTCCTCGATTTCTACGATCTGACCGTCAACGAGTATATCCGGGCCTGGGACAAGAACGGCGACGGGATCCCCGAGCATCGAAAGGAATACGGCAACCGGGGGCTCGGCGGCTACGACGAGGGCGCCTATTCCGACAGGACACTCAACGGGGCCGACCTCTTCGCCGTTGAGGCCCGGGCTTTCGATTCCTACGCAGAGATCCTCGCTCACCTCGGAGATTCTGCTGCGGCCGAACCCCTGCGCCGGCGGGCGGCCGGGATTCGGGAGAGATTCACCGGAGACTGGTGGAGCGAGTCGCGTCGGCAGTTTGCCGACTTCGCCCTCGAGGACGGGAAGCTCGTTTTCGAGGACATGTTCTGGGGCGGGGTCTTTCCGCTTTACTTCGGCCTTATCCCCGCCGGGGAGCGCCGCGCCGCAACTCTCCGCCGGATTCTCGAGGGGGAGCCGGAGGGGATCGAAATCGAATCCTATCTTCCGGAGGTCTTTTACCGCTACGGCGCGGACGACGCGGCCTACGCCGAGATCCTGAAGCTCTCCGACCCGGCCAAAAAGCGCCGTGAATACCCCGAGGTTCCTTTCGCCCTGATCGGGGCCGTCGCGACGGGGCTCATGGGCCTCGAGCCGGACGCCCGCACCCGGACTGTCGCGACGCGGTCGCGGCTCACGGCCGAGACGGAATGGGCCGAGCTGCGGAATGTGCCGGTCTTCGACAACGCCATCGATATCCGCCATGACGGCAGGCGGGGGACGTCCTTCGCCGTCCGCGCCGGCGGCAACGTCGTCTGGAAGGCCGTCGTCGAGGGCCGCTGGAAAGAGCTGATGGTCAACGGCGTCGCTCGGGAAGCCCTTCATGGAGAAGACGAGGCGGGCCGGCCCGTCTCCTGGGTCATAGTCAAGCTGGCGGCGGGTGAGAAGGCCGTCGTCGTCGCCGGCGGCGGATCGGAAAAGCCGCTGACATAGCGATAGAGGAGTCATGCCGATGACGATGCGAAAGATCCGCGCGTTCAAGCGGATGGGTGTGCTGTCGTTCCTGATCGTGTTCGCCCTTTCGTTCGCCCAGGCCCAGCCGGGAGCGAAGGGATCACCGCGCCGCTGGACCGAGGCCAAGGCCCGGGCCTGGGCCGGGGCCGAGCCGTGGGGCCTCGGCTGCAACTACATCCCCCGGACCGCCGTCAACACCTTGGAGATGTGGCAGGCGGAAACGTTCGATCCGGCGACGATCGACGAGGAACTCGGCTGGGCCGAGGACCTGGGCTTCAACTCGGTCCGGGTCTTTCTCCACTATCTGCTTTGGGACCAGGATGCCGGCGGGTTGCTGAGACGGCTGGAGCGGTTCCTGGCCATCGCCGACAAGCATCACATCGCGACGATGTTCGTCCTTTTCGACGACTGCTGGAACGCAAAATTCCGGCTGGGGGCCCAACCCGCGCCGCGGCCGGGCGTCCACAACTCGGGCTGGGTGCAGTGCCCCGGCCCGGCCCTGCTCGAGGATCCGGCCCGCTGGGGGATCCTTGAAGCCTACACCCGGGGGGTCATCGGCTTTTTCCGGGAGGACCGGCGCGTCCTGGCCTGGGATCTCTACAACGAACCCGGGAATTCGGACTACGGCTCGAGGTCGCTGCCGCTCCTCGAAAAAGTTTTCGCCTGGGCCCGGACGGCCGCGCCTGCCCAACCGCTGACTGTGGGCATTTGGGACGAATCAAAGGAGCTCGCCGCGCTCAACCGCTTCCAGGCCGAAAACTCCGACATCATCTCCTTTCACTCCTACCTGGATCGAGCGGGGACGCAGAAGAGGGTCGACGCCCTCGAGGTCCACGGGCGCCCGATCGTGTGCACCGAATACATGACCCGGACGGCGGGCAGCCGGTTCGAGGACATCCTGCCTCTCTTCAAATCCCTGGACATCGGGGCCATGAACTGGGGCCTCGTCAGCGGCAAAACCCAGACGATCTTTCCCTGGGGTTCGAAAGAAGGAAGCCCGGAGCCCGCGGTCTGGTTCCACGATATCCTCCGGGCGGACGGGAAGCCCTACATCGCGGCCGAAACCGAGCTCATCCACAAGCTGGCCGGGAAAGTCCCTCCGGCCGATAACGGGAAAACGCAGGCCGTCGCCGAACCTTTCCACTCCTGGGCCCTCACGCCGCCCCTGGGCTGGAACAGTTGGGATTCGTTCGGTCAGGCCGTGACCGAGGACGAAGTCAAGGCCAACGCCGATTTCATGGCCGCGAAGCTGGCCAAGCTCGGTTGGCGCTACGTCGTCGTCGACATCGAGTGGTCCGAGCCACAGCGGCTCGGACCGGACTATCCCGTCCGCTCGAAGTCGGAGGTCGACGCGTTCGGGCGCTTCGTCCCGGCCGCGGCGAGGTTCCCGTCGGCGGCCGGCGGGCGCGGCTTCAAGCCGCTGGCCGATTACGTCCATCACAACGGCCTAAAATTCGGCATTCACATCGTCCGCGGCATCCCGCGGCTGGCCGTCGAACGGAACACGCCCATCGAGGGCACGTCCTACAAGGCCGCGGACATCGCCGACAAGGTCGACTTCTGCGATTGGAACGAGGACCAATGGGGTGTCGACGTCAAGAAGCCCGGCGCGCAGGAGTGGTACGATTCGATCTTCCGTAAGCTCGCCTCCTGGGGCGTCGATTTCGTCAAGGCCGACGACCTCTGCTACAGGGGCGAGGAGATCGCCATGCTGCGCCGGGCCATCGACCGGACGGGCCGGCCCATCGTCCTCAGCCTGTCCTACGGGCCAATGCCCCTCGACCGCGCCGGAGAGCTGGTGAAGAACGCGAACATGTGGCGGCTGCTCGGTGACCTCTGGGACTACTGGGACCAGGTTCTGCCGGCCTTCCGTCAGCTCCACGATTGGTCGCCTTTCGCGGGGCCCGGACATTGGCTCGACCCGGACATGCTGCCTCTCGGGCATCTGCGGTTCCTACCGGCCGGCTGGTCCAAGAACCGGACCATGAATCAAAGCTATTTCGAGATGACATCTCACGGCGGCCGCGAGGACGTGCCCAATTTCCTGAGCCGCGACGAGCAGAGGACGGTCATGACGCTCTGGGCCATCGGGCGGTCGCCGCTGTTTTTTGGCGGACATCTTCCGGCGAGCGACGACTGGACGTTGTCGCTCATCACCAACGCCGAGGTCCTGGCCGTCAACCAGAGGAGCCGCAACAACCGTCAGCTTTTCCGGGCGAACGGCCTGGTCGCCTGGGCGGCGGATGACGCCGATGGCGGGGCGGAATATATCGCCCTCTTCAATACGAGCGACAAGGGAGAACACGGCCCCGAAACCGGGACGGCCGTCCCGGTCCGTCTTTCCGAATTGGGCTTCGACGGGCCCGTCGCCGTCAAGGACGTCTGGAGCGGAAAAGAGATCGGTGTCTTCAGCGGCGAGTTCGCCCCGGTCGTACCGTACCATGGAGCGGGACTCTATCGGCTGATGGCGGTGGACGTTCGTTAGGACGGATGAGATCAGGCCCCAGAGCGGGGACACGTGCTTCCGGAAGGGGGACACGCACCGCTTCTTTCGAAGCGGTGCATGTCCCCACTTTCTTAGCCTTAATCCGTAAGGACTCTGACGAAGGCGCCAAGAAGGGGGACACGTACAAAGAGTACATGTCCCCCGTTCTTGCCCGCCCGTACGAGATTGCCTCGGGGAGGGGACATGTACTGCTTCGGTAAGTGTCCCCGTTCTTTGGGAAGGACCCCGATTAGGGTAGAATAGCCCTGAGATGCGCATCAAGTTGGCTTACGGAAAAACGGGGCTCCCGATCGAGCTCGACGGTTCGCTCAACGTCACCGTCGTCGAACCGTCGTTCGTCCCTGCTTTGCCCGACCCGGAGTCCGCGGTACGCGAAGCCCTGCGCGCGCCCCTCGGTTCGCCGGCGCTCGCCGACCTCGTCCGCCCCGGCATGCGGGTCGGCGTCGTCTTCAGCGATATCACCCGGCCTGCGCCCAATCCGCTGATGCTGACGGCCATCCTCGAAATCCTGGATGCCGTCCCCGGCGTCGAGACGACGCTCTTCAACGCTCTGGGCACTCACCGGCCCAACACCGAGGCCGAACTCCGGGGCATGGTCGGCGACGCCATCTTCGAACGCCGCAGGATAGTCCAGAACGACACCTTCGACCCGGCCACCCAAATCCTGGCCGGCGTCACGTCGAAAGGCCACGAGACCTGGCTCAACGCCGGGCTCATGGCCTGCGACCTGAAGATACTGACCGGCTTCATCGAACCCCACCTGTTCGCCGGATTCTCGGGAGGGGGAAAGGCCATCATGCCCGGAATGGCCGGCCAGCGCACCGTCCTCGGCAACCACGACGCCGGGATGGTCGGCCACCCGAAGGCCGCTTGGGGCGTGACGCAGGGTAATCCCATATGGGAGGAAGTGCGCGAAGTCGCGGGCCAGGCCGGCCGCCTCTTTCTGTTGAACGTCACCCTCAACCGCGACAAGGCCGTGACAGGTGTTTTCGCCGGAAACCTCGACCAGGCCCACGCGGCCGGCTGCGCCTTCGTCAAGCGCTCAGCCATGGTCGCTGTGCCGAGTCCCTTCGATATCGTCGTCACGACCAATTCCGGATACCCGCTCGACATCAACCTCTACCAGTCCGTCAAGGGGATGAGAGCGGCCGACCAGATCGTGAGGAAGGGCGGAGCCATCATCATCGCTGCACGCTGCTCGGACGGGATCCCCGAGCACGGGCTTTACGGGAAGATCCTGCGGGAGTCGAACAGTCCCCGGGAGCTGCTGACCAAGATCTGCGCCCCCGGCTTCCTCGAACAGGATCAGTGGCAGGCCCAGATCCAGGCACTCATCCAGCTGAAGGCCGACGTTTATGTGCGGTCCGACGGTCTGACCGATGATCAGATCCGGGGCGCCCTGCTCATCCCTTGCCGCCGCATCGAGGACACGGTCGCGGAACTCGTCGCAAAATTCGGCCGCGGCGCGTCTATCTGCGTAATGCCCGAAGGCCCTCAGACGGTCCCCTACGTCTGCCCATGATGATGACCGGGGATCTCAGGGCCGGCATCCCGCTGCTCGTTCTCTGCAGCGCCCTTATCCTGATCCCGTCCTGCGGAGCTCCGCCGCCGCCCCCGCCGGTCGAGTTAGCCAGGGGTGCCCTGATGGAGCGGATCGGGCCGGCAGGAACCGAGGGGCCTACATACTGTCAGCGCGACAGGATCTGCGGCTCGGATATCCTGCCTGGCTTCTACCGGGCCCGGGATTTCCGCCCGGCCTGGACCGATAATGGCCTGGTATTCGCTAACGCCGTATCCATGCTTGACGCTTTACGCCTCGTCGCCGCGGACGGTCTCGATCCTGAAAACTACCATCTGGCCGCCCTTGACTCCCTGCTTGCTGAGATCAAGATGGCCCAAAAGAAGCGGGGCCGTCCCGTCCGGCCCGAAACGCTGGCCGACCTGGAGATGCTCCTCACCGACGCCTTCCTTCTCTGCGGGTCGCACCTCATCCATGGCCAGGTCAACCCTGAAACGCTCCAGTCCGAATGGTTCGTCAAGGGCCGCTATGAAGACCTGGCTGCCGTCCTGGAAACGGGCCTGGCGACGGGGGACATTCCCGGTGCTCTCGAATCCCTGCGGCCGGGCCATAGCGTTTACAAAGGGCTGAAAAAGGCCCTCCGAGACTATCGGACTCTCGCCGACGCGGGCGGCTGGCCGGAATTCCCTCCAGGCCCCAAGCTTGTCAAGGGCGACCGGGGCGCCAGGGTCGAGGCCCTCACAAAGGTGCTCGCGGTGATGGGCGACCTCACCGCTGCGAAAGGGAAAGGTGACCCGATCCTGTTCGACGAAGGACTGGTACGGTCCGTCAAGGCCTTTCAGCGCCGCCACGGCCTCGAGCCCGATGGTGCCGTCGGGCTCGGGACCGCGGCTGCCCTGAACGTCCCCGCTTCCGAGCGGCTGGCACAGCTGCGGGCCAACCTCGAGCGATGGCGCTGGATCACGCAGGACCTCGGTGAGAAATACATCCTGGTCAACGTCGCCGATTTCCGGGTCGGCGTCGTCGAGGCGGGCCGGGAGGTCCTGGCCATGCCGGCCATCGTCGGGACCGCTTACCGGCGGACGCCAGATTTCAGCGGGAGGTTGTCCTATATCGAGATCAACCCCGCTTGGAACGTCCCGCCCAAGCTCGCCCGGGAGGACATCCTGCCCAAGGTCCAGAAAGACCCCGGCTATCTCAAGCAAAAGAGGATCCGGGTCTTCAGGGACTGGACGGACGGTTCCCCGGAAGTCGATCCCGCGGAGGTCGACTGGTCGCAGGTCAAAGCCGAGAGCTTGTCCTACAGGTTCCGTCAGGACCCGGGGCCGCATAACGCGCTCGGCCGGATCAAGTTCATGTTCCCCAACAAGTTCGACATCTACTTGCACGACACGCCTGAGCGGGGGCTCTTCAAGCGGGCTGTCCGGGATTTCAGCTCGGGCTGCATCCGGGTCGAAAGACCCGTAGAGCTCGCCGAGTATGTCCTGCGGGACGATCCTGACTGGACGAGAGATAAGCTCCTGGCCGTGATGGACGACGGGGAGACGCGGGTGATCAAGCTCAGGAACCCCCTTGGCGTTCATCTCCTTTATTGGACGGCGTGGCTGGCCGACGATGGGCGGGTGCAATTCCGGAAAGACATCTATCTCAGGGATGCGGCATTGTTCAGGGCGTTGGAAGAACGGGCGTCGCTCCCGGGCAGGTAGGTCGGCCTACCAGGTCCTGACGCGGCCGACGTCGACGTGGACGAAATCCGAGCGGGGATAGATCCCAACGCCTCCTCCGCCGAGTTTGACGGCGGCCTTGAAGAGCTCCCTCAGCTTGATGCCGGGGACGCGGACGTCGATGGCCTGACCCAGGAGATGGAGGCTGTTGGCGGCCACTCCGTCGCCGTGGCTTCGCAGGAAGTCGTTCGTTCGGGGCGATCGGTAACCGGAAATGACGTGGAACGGCTCATCTGTCGCGATCGCCCTTCTGAGGCGATGCAGGAGGTCGAGGAGGCGGACATCGACGTCCTTAGTCTCCCCGGTCCGGTGGTCCCTTAGGATGTGGCTGATCTTCTCGAGCGAAGCGGGGAGGTAGCCGCCCGCGCGGCAGTATTCGACGGCCGCCGATTCACACGTATGGGTGTTGTAGAAAGACAGTTCCCGGGCTAAGGGAAGCGGCTCGGGGGAAGCGAACGCGGATAGCCGCGGCCAGAACGGAAATGATAGCGCGGCCGCGCCCAGGGCTAAGAAACCCCGCCTTCCCTTGAGCGGGAATGACGGACAGGGGCGTTGTTTATCTTCCATGTCACCTTATTAGTCGTACGAGCTATTATACCAGACGGCCTTTTTTCGGCTGTTCGAACCCCACGGACAGGCTCTAGAGATCCATTGATAACCCCGCCCGGAAGCCACCCCTGGGCCGCAAACCCCTGACCAGATCGGGGCCAGGCTTCATGCCGCCTCGTTTTCGTAGGCCCGGGAGGTCCTTTCCACGGAGCTTTTGATCAAGATGCATGATAGCGTGATCCCCCGTCAATCTCGTCCGGGCTTTCCGAACCGGTCGAGATACTCGGCCCGGACCCAGAAGGTGTCCCGGCTGCCGTTCCGGGTCGAGGTGAAGAAGAAGAACCGGCCGTCCCGGGTGACATAGGGACGGTTTTCCGAGCCCGCGGAATTGATCTCTTTCCCCATGTTCACCGGCGGGGTCCAGTGCCCGTCCTTCAGCTTGAAGGTTATATAGAGATCGTCGGCCCCCAAACCTCCGGGCTTGGTGGAGCAGAAGACGAGGTAGCTTCCGTCGGGCGCGATGAAGGGGTCCCACTCCTGGAACTCCGTGTTCAGGGCTTCCAGGTTGACGGGTTCGGTGTAACGGCCGTCCCGGAAGAGGCAGGTGTAAAGGTCGAACCGGCCTTTCCCTCCCGGCCGACGGCTGAAAAAAAAGAGCCCCCCGTCGGTCGTGTCTGAAGCGAAGCTTTCGTCGTACCCGGAGTTGACGGGCGGAGGGAAGGGGGCTCTTTCGCCCCATCCCTTGTCCGTGATCTCCACCCTCCAGATACTCGAGACCAAGAAGGAGCCCGTTTCCGTCTTCACCTGATAAAGCATCGTTTTGTCGTCGCTCGAAATGACGAAATCCCCATTGTCGTCCATGGTCTCCCAGAAAGGGATCAGCTCGGGGGCGGTCCAGGCCCCGCTCTCCATGCGCGTGATGTAGGTGTGACAACGGCTGTTAAGGAACTTCTGGAAGAGGAACACCGTCCCGTTCCTGGCGAAGCCGGAACTTCCTTCTTCCTCATCCGTCGTGACGACCCCAGGAGCGAAAGGCTGCGGAATCATCCCCGGCGGCTTCTGTCCCAGGTAGGGGCCTTGGAGCCGCGGAAACTCCGGCCTCGACCCCGCTTCGATGATGAGGGTCAGCGCGAGGAGGAATGCCAGCGCCAGGCCGTTCTTTTTTCTCATCGGCTATTTTCCGGCAAATTTCGGATTCGCGAGCCGGGCATACTCCGCCCTGTCCAGGAAGCGGATCTCGTGGAGGCACCACTGGTAGCCGCTCCCGGGCGGGTTCCCTGGGAACGACGGGTCGTCCTGAGCGTAGGTGAAATTGGCCGAATAACTGAGCCAGGCGGAGCGGCCGTCGGCGGAGATGAATTTGGAGGGGATGTTGACGAAGTAGGCCTGGGGCCCGAAGTCCTTCCAATACGCGGCCATCTTCCAGGGTCCGGTGATCTCGGGCGATTCCAGGATATAGGTATCCATCGATTTGACGGTCGGCCAGCCGTCGGTGATGCACATGAGATACTTGCGGAGCGGGGCGTTGTAGGTCATCGTGACGCAGCCGCAGTGGTTGTTCCAGGAGAAGACCGGCCGGATCTTCGAGAAATCGCCGCTCCAAACAGCCTTCCCGTCTTTGCCGCGGCCGGCGAAGAACTCGTAGCTCGCCGGGTCGTTCATCGTTTCGGGCGAAGGCCGGACGCGGGCGAGATAGATCTCGTCTCCCGTGATCCAGCTCAGGTTCGCCGCCCGGGGGTTCGGGTCGGGGGCGGAAGCGCCGTGGCCGACGAGGTAGGCCATGCCGTCCGGCGAATGCTCCATGTCCTTCCCGAAATCGACGAAATGGGGCGAGCCCATCTTGACCGGCTCGGCGCCCCAGACCGAGGTCTTCTCACCGAAGAGAGGCTCGGCCGGCGTGCGCGGCGAGGCCGTCCACGTTTTCCCGAGATCGCGGGAAACCCGGAAGCCGACGAACGGGGCCAGAATCGGCCAGTTCATGCTCCAGGCCGGGTGGTCGAGCAGGCAATAGGTCCCGTAATACCAGACGCCGTCATGGACGAGCGAGCCGCAGGGATACCGTCCTTCGTACGGCTTGGGATCGCCGGCGACCGTCCCGAGATTGGTGATTTTCAGGCCGAGAGGATCGTCCCCTTCGATCCTGGCCTGCCCGGTGCGGGCGTCCTTTCCGGCCGACGAGCACTCCTCCGTCCCGACGCGGCCGTCGGTCCAAGGAGAGTAGAGGTTCCCGTCGGGGGCCCATGAGGGGTACCAGGTATCGGCGTGTTCGTAGGTCGCGTAGCGCCCGGTGAATCCGATATCGGCGATCTCCTCCGACCGGGGAACGGGGAGCTTGATGGCCCAGGAGTCCATCTTGACGTACTGCGGCCAGAGCTTGACCGCCGCCGGCTTCGGCTTTTCGGGCCCGGCCTGGGCCGCCCATCCTGCGGTCAGGACGGCGAGTCCCGCGCTGACGATCACGAGCCAAGGCGTCTTCCGGAATGCTGTCATGGGGCACCTCTTTTCGGGGATTCGTTTCCGGTCGTCAGCGGACGACGATCTCGTCGACGAAGGCCCAGGAAAGCCCGCCGGCGGATGCGTGCCAGTCGGGCAGACGTTTCGTCCCCTCGATGAAGAAACGGACGTAGCGGACCCCGGCAAATGTGCCCAGATCGCTCATGTCCTCCGTCCAGGAGAAGGCCTGGATGGCTTCCTCACCCTGGTGGCCTCCCCTGAGGGCCCTGGTCCCGGCCTCCCGGAAAGAGACTCCGTCCGAGGAGATCGAGCAGGTTACTCTATCCGGGTGGAGGATCCAGCTCCGCTGGTCTGAAAGCGTGCTCAACGAGATCTCCCGCGCCGCGACGGGCTGTCCGAGGTCGACGGTCAGGGTGAAGTCGATGCCCTCCCAGCCCAACCAGTGGACCTTGAAGTCGCTCGCGCCCCGCACGCCGTTGGTCAGGACGGCCATGTCCCCCTTGGCGTATTTGGGCGACGGCTGAGGGGCCGCTTCGACCGGCTTCCGGAACGCCAGATTGCCGTCGACCTGGACGACGATGAACCGTTTGGCGGTGTCATAGTAGGCTGTCGGGGTCAGTCCGGACTCGCTGAGCGTCCGTACGTTTCCATCCTCCGCCCGGGCCCGGAAGTCCTCGAGGAGGCGGACCATTCCTGGTCTGGCGGAGAACCGCCCGTCCCTCTCGTCGTAGAACCCGCGCGGCCCGAACATGTCGTCCTTTCCGATCTCGAGCATCGCATACATCAAGGGCAGACGTGTCGTTCTCACCCGGGCGAGGGCGGCGGGGTCGCCGGCCGCTGCAGCCTCGGCCTTATCGAAGAGCGCGTTGTACGCCACGACGTCGGTGGCGGAAAGATAATCTTCGGCGTGGACCGCCGGCGGTTCGTAGATGTCGAGCTTCGCGCCGGTCCGACCGAGCGCCGCGCGCAGGGCATTGATGTACCTCCGGATGAACGGGCTGGCTTTGCCGAAGTAGCCGTTGAGGAAGTCGTCCATCACGTAGTCCACGTCGGTCCTTGGATTCCAGAGGAGCCGAGCCAAAAGGTAAGATTTCAATTCGCTGAACTCATGTCCCGGGCTCGTGTTCGTCTGCTGGAAATGCCGGCGGACGCCGTAGCTTACGAAAAACCGGATGTTGGGCTGAAGGACGTGGAGGTTCGGGAAGGGAGAGACGTGATGGGAGAAATTGACTGTGTAATCCCAAAGGTAGATGTTGCCGCAGATCCGGCTCCAAGCTTCGATGTCGCGGACGAATGAAGCGCTCGACGGGTCCTCGGCGATGGGCAGGCTGCGGTTGAGCTCGATCGTGCAGAGCATGACCTCGACGTTCGGGGCCGGCCGGGCGAGGCGCGGCGCCATTCGGGAGTACTGGTAGGCCAGCGTCGATATCGTCTTGTCCGGGAAGAGGGCGGCGACGCGGTTGACGAAGCGGATGATGGGCCCGGCGGGCGAGCCCTCCTCTTCGATGACCTTGAGGCATTCGGGGCACTGGCAGTAGGAAAAATTGTCGTTCTGACTGACCGACCAGATCGTTCTGTCGGGCTGGGCGGACATCTCCTCGCGGAGTTTGGCGATGGTGATATCGAAGACCTCCGGCCGCGATAGGCAGGGCTGGTCGATGATCCGTTTTCCGTTCATCAAGGCGAAATATTCGGGGTGGGCGGCGAAGAAGGTCTGCCAGGGAACGAGTTTCTGGAAAGTATGGACGTAGTAACCCGTCCCGTAGAGGTCGTCCTGGACATGGAGCCGCATCCAATCGCGATAGTCGGGATCGAGGGCGAATTCGCCGTAGACGATGCGGACATCGTTGGCCGGGTTGTCGACCTCGAAGGTACAGCCGAGGACCAGGTCGTTTTGTCGAGGAAAGACCTCGACCGACGGGCTGTATCGGCGGCAGCCGAAGTATTTTTCGAGGAGGTGGACGACGCCGTAGACGACGCCCTTGCCGCCGCCTCCCACGATATAGAGGTTTCCGGTGGAGGTGGAGATGGCGAAGCCGTCGCGACGGAGGGAGGAGAGCGAGGAGACAAGACCGGGGGGCAGGTCCTTTCGGGGAAAGCCGATGGCGACGACGCCGGGCAGGCCGGGCTCTGCCGCCGTCCGGATGGGCAGGTCCGCCCCGCTCATTTTCAGGACCGAGGAGCGCAGGATCTCGGCGGCCCGCCGCTCGGCGTCCCCCGCTCCCTCGGGGATCTCGATAGTGGCCGCGGGCCGGCCATGGTCCACGAACACAAAAGCGCGCCCGCAAAGACTGAGCTGGATCGGGCGTGGACCCGACCGGGCCGTTCCGCCGGGCACGCAGGCCGCCACCCAGACCAACGCGGCCGCTACGGTCGCCGCGAAAATCTTATGGCCGGGCGAGAGTTTCCGTGCTTGCCTTCGAAAGCGCTGAGTGGACATCACCCCGCAATCTAGACCAAACCGCCCCCCCGAGGCAAACTCTGGACGAGATTCATTTCTTCAATAAATGAAGGAAGTTCTCCATGAACCAGAATTCGATGTCCATTCCGCTTTCGCCGGAGAAGGCGATCTTCCGGCCATCCGGAGACCAGTCGAGCTGGTAGACATCGGCATCGACATCCGTCTTCACTTCCGCCGGCTCGCCACCCTCTGCCGGGACCACCCATATCTTTCCCTTGGAGACGAAAGCGATCTTTTGTCCATCCGGCGACCAGGACACATCACTGTGAGCACCGACGTTCTGGATTTGGCAAACCTCCCGGGACTCGCCGCCGGCGACCGGGACAAGGTTCAGGGCGCCCGCAGCGGCTTCCGCTTTCTTGGAAAAATAGACGATCGTTTTCCCGTCCGGAGACCAGTCGAGACCAGCCTCGGTGACGTTAGCTGATTCGGTTGTGATCTTCTGGGCCTCTCCGCCTTCCGCCGGAACTTTAAATATCGTTTTTATATTTGTTTTATCAGCAATGACTTCTGAATTCAAATAGGCGATCCATCTTCCGTCCGGCGACCAGCAGGGATACTTCCCCCCGGATATAATCTGCTTGGGTTCTCCTCTCTCGACAGAGATGGTGTAAATGTCCGGTCCGGATTTAGCCGTTCCAGCCGAAAACACTACTGATTTTCCATCCGGTGAGACGGAATTCCCTGCTCCCGGATATATTGTGAAGAAGCCATTCGAATGAGCGCCTTCGTGAGCGGGGTGAACACTCACCTCGCCTCCATCCATGGGGACGGAACCCAGGCCGCCTTGGTTCCATCTGAGAAAGATCCGCTTCCCGTCCGGCGACCAGCGGGGATGGCTGGCAAGGCCGTCGAGTGGGCTGACCTGAGTGGCCTTTCCGCCGGACACAGGGATTGTGTAAACGTAGTTAAGATAGGGAGTTCGGATGAGGAGCCCGATCTTGTTGTCGGGCGTCCAGCCGGTCAGGATCCCGCCCTCTTCGATTTCAACGGGAGAGGCAAGGGGCCCGCCTTTTTCCGACACGGAGACTATGCAGACCTTGGACTGAAAGTTGGGCTTAATGACAATCCGGCCGAATGCGATCATCCGGCCATCGGGAGACCAGGTTGGACCCGTCTGGCTCACGGTCCCAGGCAAAGCGCCACTGACTTTGACGGGGTCTTCGCCGTCGGCAGAGATCACCCATACTTCGCTTAAGCGGACGGGAGGGTTGTCTTGCCGGATTGGAGGTGTTAAATAGGCGATCTCTGTCCCGTCCGGAGAAAAACATGGAGATATCCCGCCGTCTTTGGTAACCTGCTTGATATCGCCGGTAGCGACGGAGGCAACATAGATTTGACTGCCTGAATCAAACGCGACGGATTTTCCGTCGGGCGACAAGCTCAGCCGGCGGGATGTATCGCCTTTCGTGGCCACCCATTGAGGGATAGGTATCCTCTTTGGTTCTCCTCCGGATGAAGGGATGACGTCAATATGGGCCCCTTCAGGCCTGAAATTGATACGCGTCCCTCCGCCGCGCAAATCACGAGAATAGGCCCGGCTGAAGGCGATCCAATGGCCGTCGCCGGACCACGACAGGCCGTCGCCGAGAACGTCAGTCGCCCCCCGCAATTCCTTCGGCTCACCGGCCAGGTCGGGATCGACCCTGCCCGATATTGGGACGGTCCAGATGGCGCTTCCCGAACCGAAGGCCAGGGTTTTCCCGTCTGGAGAAAGACGACTCCCGCTCCATTCGGGGATATTGAACGGCGTCCGAATTTTCCGAAAATTGGGTTTCCGGAGGGCCGTCTCGGTGATTTTTACGAGCCCTGCCAACCTTTCTTTGGCCAGGGCCACCTCTTCTTTTTGCCCGGGATAGTCGGCAATGAGCCGCTGGTAGGCTTTCAGAGCTTCTTGGCTGCCCAGTTTTTCGTGGCACATGCCGATTTGAAGCAGCGCCTTGGCCGCAACGTCCTTTTTGTCGGGGAACTTCACGATGATGCCCTGAAAGAGCTTGATAGCGCCGCTCAGGTCTCCTTCCGCTTCTTTCTTCAACAGGGCCGCCTGATAGAGCTCTTCGACCGACTGTTGGGACGGATCGAAAGAAGCGAAGTCGACCGCAAAAGCGCTGACGATGAAAGCCGCCAAAAGGACCGCCATCCAACTCATCGTTTTTCTTTGAGACATTTTCAAACCTCCCTGTGGTGATCGCACAAGGATAAGATAAGACATCCCCTGGGCCGGGGGGTTAAGCCCCCGTTGCGATACAGATGAGCTTTCATGGCCGCCCGTTCAGGCCACGAATCTGTACCCGACGCCCCTGACGCTGAGGATGTGAGCGGGACGAGCCGGGTCGTCCTCGATCTTCTTCCTCAGGTGGGCGATGTGCGGATCGATGGTCCGGTAGGCGACGACGGCCTTCCCCCAGGCCTCATCGAGGATCTGGTCCCTCGTCACGACCTGGCCCCGGCGGGCGATGAGAAATCGGAGCAGGTTGAATTCCAAGGCTGTCAACGCCAGCTCCTTGTCCCGCTTGAAGACCTCATGGCTCTTAAAGTTGATCGAGACTTCGCCGAATTTAAAGACATCGCCCGGGTCGTCTTCTTTTCGTGCGCGCCGCAGGATCGCCTTCACCCGGGCGACGAGCTCTCGCGAGCCGATGGGCTTGGTGACATAATCGTCGGCTCCGAGCTCCAAGCCCACCACTTTATCCATCTCCTCCGTTTTGGCCGCTGTCACCATGAGGATGGGCGTTTTGACGCCCGCTTCCCTGAGCTTCTTGCAGACCTCGAATCCGTTGAGCCCCGGCAGCAGGATGTCCAGGATGATCAGCTGGAATCCCCCGCCCAAGGCCTGCTTCAGGCCGTCTTTCCCGTCGGAGGCCGCTGCGACTTCAAAGCCCTCGAATTGGAGATCGTCCTGGAGACCCATGAGGATGGCCTTGTCGTCCTCGACGACGAGGATCTTATCCATTTTCGTCCCCCTTTCTGAGTTCAGGCGGCCTGACCGGAAGCCGGATCGTCACCCGTGTCCCTTTCCCCGGTTCGCTCTCGAGAAGGACCTTTCCTCCATGCGCCCGGACGACGTGCTCGACCAGAGGAAGTCCGATGCCGCTACCTTTGACGTCGCTCTCGAGGGCGCTCTCGGACCGGTAGAATTTTTCGAAGATCTTCTTCTGCTCGGACTTGCCGATGCCGATCCCATGGTCCTCGACCTGGAGATTGACGGCCTCCTCCCCGGACCAGACCCGCAGGGTGACGCGAGGGTTTCCGCCCGAATACTTCACGGCGTTGTCGAGGAGATTGAACACCGCCCGGCCGAGAGCGTCCTTGTCCGCCCGGATAAACGGCAGGTTGTCCGCGATCTCCGTCTCCAGGGTGAAATCCTTGAAGGCCGCCTGCTGACGGAACCGGCCGGCCACGTCGGCCGCCAAGGCCGCGATGTCCGCCTCCTCCAACCTGTATTCCTTCATACCCGCTTCGATCTTGGAAAAATCGAGGAGATTCTCGACGAGCCGGCTCAGCCGCTCGCTTTCAGCCGTGATCGTCTCGTAGTATTGCTGTTTCCTCGCCTCGTCGCGGACGCGGCCTCTCTGCAGGAGTTCGGCCATGTAGCGGATGGACGTCAGGGGCGTCCGGAATTCGTGGGAAACAGTCGCCGTGAAATCCGATTTCAGCTTGGCCAGTCTGAGCTCCTTGGCCGTGCTCCGGATGGCTAAAAAACCGCCGAAAAAGAGGGCCCCGATGACGGCCGCGAGAGACAGGACATAAATGGTCCTTCGCAACCTGAACTGTCTCTCCGCCTCGCCGATACCGCTCCGGTAGATGTCGATCGCCCACGGCGGGAAGGAATCGGTAAATGCGCCAGTGAAGACGAGTTGTGGATCCCTGCTTTTCTCCGACGCTTCCGGGGAGACAAGTCCTTGGCCGACGACGACCTTCCCGGATCCATCGACGATCGCGACCGACAAGCCTTCCTCCAGCTCCGGTTTTCCGGAGTCCGGGGGGAAAAGCCCGCTGGCCAAAGCCTGGGGATCGAGGAGCATGCCGAGCATGATCTTTGTGTCCAGGGGGAGAAAGGAGGCCAGAAGAAGGCCGGAATCCGTCGGCTCGGCGATGCGCAGCCATTTTCCGGAGTCCGCATCCGTCTCGCGGGCCTCGAGCCGCATTCGCGGGATGATACGTCCTCGGACCTTCTCCAGGATCCCCGTTTTCGCCAGCCGTTCTGCCTCGATCTTTTTCAGATCCTGAAGCCGGCCGTCCCGGTCCGCCCGGAGAGAGGCATCCAGCTCTCCCCAGGCAGTCTGGAACCGGTCCTCCGCCAATTTCCTGAAAGATTCAAATTGACCCCTGGCCAGAGTCCACCTCGCATCGAGGAGGCCCTGATAGAGATCGAGAAAGGCCCCGGCCGCTTCCGCTCTCTGCCCTCTCTGGAGATGGATATTTCCGATCTGGTACATCGCGGTGATCTCGAGCGGAATCCCCTCGGAGGTGAGTTCGGGAAGGCCGATTTGGAGCTGCCGCTTGTACGCGGCGAGGGCTTTCTCGTGTTGCCCCGATTTCGCGTAACACCTGGCCAGTCGGTTCAGAAGAAGGGCATCCAAGGCCGGGTCGGCGGTCTTGGCCGCCAAGTCCTGATAAAGAGCGGCGGCCCGGGAATAATCGGTCAGCCGGAACTCTGCCGCCTCCGCCCGTTTCCAGCGCTCATCGTTTTCCAAAGAGCGCGCGATTTCCCTGGATCTCTGCTTTTCTCCTGAGAGGAGGAAAAGCGGCTTGGCGCCGAGAAAAGCGACTTGGTCCTCGTCATCGACGAGAAAGGCCTCGGATAAGAGGGGTATCGCTGCCAGGGGTTCTTTCAAGCCGGCGGCTGCCTGCGCGGGCTCGGCGGCGGCCCGAGCCTTTTTTACGGCCTCGAGAACGCGATTCTCGGTTTCGCTTATGAGCGATCTGGCTTGGCCATCGATCGTCTCGACGAGCCGTTGCCGCGCGCCCTCGATCTCCCTCTCCTTGAGCAGCTTCTCCCTTTCGGCCTCCCGGACGGCGAAAAAAACGAGGACGACGCTCAAGATAAGGAGAGATACGGCAAAGAGGATGACCGCCCGTCTTTGCCAGTCAAGTCTCATGATGCTTATCCCCTCCGGCTTAGAGGAAGGTTATACCGGTGAACACCGCGAGTCAATAAAAAGACGTTGCGATTGAGTTGAGAATGGAAGATCTTTCCGGCGGCAGGAATGCCCCCGCAGGGGGCAGGGAGGACAAGAAGAGCAGAAAGCTCAGTGCATCAGCCGCCAGACCTCCGTCCGGCCCTGGCAGCGCCTCAATTTCCTGCATCCGAAAAGATCGCACCAGCAGGTCATGACGATTCCGGCGAAGACGACCCCCATGGCGCTGTAGGCCAGGATCTTGATGATACCGTAGGCCAAGCCCGTCAAGGCATCGGTCGGCAGTACTCCCTGACTGGCCATCTCCAGGAAATTCATGACGCCCCCTCCTTCAATAAGGTCCCCGGCTCTCTTTCCCCAGATCAAAACCCGGCTCTCGGCGCGGGGAATCCCCCATTTCCTCAGCCCTCAGCCGGACCGACGAGTTCCCTCTCCGACAACGAATCACCCCATTCCGGCCGACGGGCTTACTTTCCACGTCAACCTCAATATAGGCCCGCCACCGTCCCGATGTGTTACGGAAGTGTGAAGATTTCAGGTTATTTCTTCTTGATGGGCAGAAAATTCTCCATGACCCAGATCTCGGTGCTCGGCTGGCTGACGGAGAGGGCTAAGCGCCGGCCGTCGGGATGGAGGCTGACGGAAGAGGGATTCACGTTTATGGTCAGACCTAGGCCCTGCGGCTCCCCGCCCCCCGCAGGCACAGACCAGAGTTCGCTTTTCTTGTCCTTTCCTTTCGAGGCGTCCACAAAGAACAGGATGCGCTTTCCGTCCAGGGTCCAGAATAACGTGGTACTGACTCCGGAAGCGCTGGCTTTCGACTTGCTGACCTCGCGAGGCGGTCCGCCCGGTAAGGGAATGGCCTTCAGAACCCAGGAAGCATCCGGATCCAGTGTCCCGAAAACGAGGCAATTCCCGTCAGGCGAAACGCTCAGGCCCCCGACATCCGGAGGGGCATCCTGCCGATAGATCTCGCGGGTCTCCTTGGTCGACACGTCGATGCTCATGATGCGGCATCGCATTTTAGCGAATTCAAAATAGGTGTAATAAACGGACTTACCATCGAGAGCAGGGGCGATGAACTTGATGTTCGCTCCCGGCTCGCTGTCGATGAAGAGGGTCGTTTGCCCCGTTTGGACATTGATTTGATAGAGAGCGAGGAACGTCTTGCCGTCGTTCCCGACGACAAAGAGGGAACGGCCGTCGAAAGCCCAGCGCGGACCGGCGATGCTCTGGAGAGGGGTTGTGATCTCACGCACTTCGCCCGTATCAGCGGACCGGATCAATAGAGCCGGCTTGCTTCTCCCGCCGGGTCCCGATCTCGGGTTCGAAAGATAGGCGAGAAATTTTCCGTCCGGTGACCACTGCGGCTGGTAATTGGCGCCGACGACCGGCAGGGGCAGTATCTTCGGCGGTTCGATCAAGGCCTTGTTTTCCAGGTCGATCGAGGCGACGGCGATGTCCGTCATCTGCGATCCCAGGCGATAGAAAAAGGAACCCTCGCGGCTGAGCCCGAGAGGAGTGACCTGGCCCAGGTCTTTCCTGACCAGGCGGGGCTCACCGAGAGCCTGGCCGTCCGCGAACTCGACGATCCAGGCATCCTGCGTTCCTGTCCGGTCGCTTAAAAAAAGAAGATCATTTGAGCCCGGAATCCATTCGAGAACGGAGTCGTCCGCCGGATGCTCGGCGATACGCATCTCCTTCTGGCCGTCGACCGAGAAAGCAAAAAGGTCGTGCTTCGGGTCGTCGTCTTCCTGTGGGAGGTCGACGACAAGGTAACGGCTGTCGGATGAGAAGGTCATGTTCTTAGGCGCTGTCTTAAGCAGCTTCGGCGTTTTAAGGACCTTCACGGAACCATCTTCGACGGAAATCAAAGACACATTGTAGCTCTTGTAGAAATCCCTCACGAGACTGACAGCAATGGACCTGCCGTCGGGAGACCAGGCCATGGGGAATACCATTTCGTTCTTCTGCTGATAGAGGACCCGGACGTTCGATCCGTCGGTGTCGACCGTCCGCAATTCTATGGAATTGTCCCGGTTGAACCAGCCGTAGGCGAGCTTCTTCCCGTCCGGAGACCAGCATGAACTGACGGCGAACTCATACGATTTTCCCCACGGCTCTTTGTTCGTGACAACGACCGTTTTCCCGGAGGCGAGCTCTTTGATGCTCAGGTTTGCCGTTTCTTTGTCGATAAAAGATAAGAACATCCCGTCCGGGGACGCTTTGCCCACGCTTTCCGCGTCAGGTCCCGACCCTATCAAGCGGACGCTCAGGCCCTTATCGGGCGCACTGTCGATGGATCGGGTTCTGAGAATGTAGGATAGCTTTTCCTTCGCGGTTTTCACTTCTTGTAGCTGCTCCGGAAAGTCCGCGATAACCCGCTGGTAAGCCTTTTCCGCCTCTTTGAGCCCGAGTTTCTCATAACATAGCCCGATATGGAGCTGGGCTTTAGCGGCGATCTCGCGGCTATCGG
>Ga0315286_10001289_pt1 | contig 22618 bp, 19 predicted proteins | sample YL17G10_0_MG_FD_205038 | JGI IMG/M metagenome (GOLD analysis project Ga0315286, IMG submission 205038) | Sediment microbial communities from Yellowstone Lake, YNP, Wyoming, USA - YL17G10_0 | ecosystem: Environmental > Aquatic > Freshwater > Lake > Sediment | place: USA: Wyoming | collected...
ATCGGTTCCACCATGACCAAGGTGGTCATTGTGGATGAAAAAGAGACGAATCTGGCTTCGGTGATAGGCCCTACCGGCGCTGAGCATCGCCATTTTGCCCTCAAAGTGATGGATGAGGCCATCGGTCGGATCGGCCTCTCCTTTGAGGCGCTGGATTTTATCGTGGCGACGGGTTACGGCCGCATGAACGTTCCCTTTGCCGATAAGCAGATTACGGAGATCACCTGCCATGCCCGCGGGATCCGGGCCATTTTCCCCACGGTGCGCATCATCATCGATATCGGAGGTCAGGATTCCAAGGGCATCAAATTGGATGCGGCGGGCAAAGTGGCGAATTTTGTCATGAACGATAAATGCGCCGCCGGATCGGGCCGCTTTCTGGAAGTAATTGCCGAGACTCTGGGCGTCAAACTGGCCGATATGGGTGACGTCTCATTGACGGCGAAAGAGTATGTCAAGATTTCCAATACCTGTACCGTCTTTGCCGAGCATGAAGTGACCTCCCGGCTTGCAGAGGGGGCAACGATTCCGGAGATTGTCGCCGGTTTGCACGAGTCGATCGCCGGTCGGGTCGTCAACATGGTGCGGCATCTGGGGATCGAGAAGGATGTCGTGGTCACAGGCGGGTGCGCCAAAAATATCGGCCTGGTCAAGGCCATCGAGGACAAGGTCGGTTTCACGGTTCGGATTCCGCCGGAACCATTTATCACCGGCGCCCTGGGGGCGGCGCTCCTCGGCAAGGGTTTCGTGGAACGCGGTATGACCCGTGATCATGAGCGGAGATTGGAGGGCGTGACCTTTTTCAGATGACAGATCACAAAAAATATTATGCCGGTGTGGATATCGGCTCTGTTTCCAGCAAGGCGGCGCTGATCAGCTCTCATCAGATCATGGCCTCGGAAATCATGGCCTCCGGGGGTAATTACAAAAATGCGGCACAGAAGGTTCTGGATGGCGTTCTGTCCAAAGTCGGAGTGGATGCAGATAGGCTTTCGGGAATCGTCGTCACGGGCTTGGGAGCTGAAATCGTGCCTTTTGCCGCCCGCCAGGTTTCCGATATTTCCTGCCAGACGATGGGTTGCCACTGTCTGTTTCCTTCCGCCCGCACCGTAATCGATATAGGCGGACAGTTTACCAAAGCGGCCAAGATCACGCCTAAGGGAAGGGTTGCCGACTTTCTGATGAGCGAGAAGTGCGCCACCGGTTCGGGGCGTTTTCTGCAGATCATTGCCCGTATCCTCCATGTCAACCTGGAGGAGATCGGCCCCCTTTCTTTAAAATCCCGGACCCCCGTTGAATTTTCCACGAACTGCGCCGTCTTTGCCGAATCCGAGACGGTCTCCCGCATTGCCGAGGGCGCCCGTGCGGAAGACATCCTCGCCGGGGTGCACCGTGCCATGGCCTCCAAGGTGGCTATGCTGGTAAAAAGGTTGAAAATGGAGCACGACGTGGTCCTTACGGGCGGCGGGGGTGAGGATGCAGGGCTGGTCCTGGCCATCAGTGACGTTTTGGGCGTTAAGGTCCTGGTGCCTGAACAGCCGCGCCTCACGGCGGCCTTCGGCGCCGCGTGCCTGGCGGAAGAAGGGAAGTTCTGAGCACAACATCCCTGAGCACAATATCCCTTGACAAGCAAAAACAGCCCCCCTATACTTCCATCCATCGAAAACAATACCTTATCAAATCAAAAACAAACAAATCCCGGAATGGGATGCAGGAATTCAACGCAAATCAATTTTAGCAGCGGCATGGATGGTGTTTCATTAAAAAAGCGATAAGGAGGGAAGCATGAATGCGAGAAAGGCGTTGTTGATGTTGGCTGTGTTATTTGCTGTTTTTTCTTTCTTGTCTTTTGGAGATATCGGACCGGCCAGGGCCGATGTCATCAACATCGGGTATACCGGCCCTTTAAGCGGGGGGGCGGCCAAATACGGGATGAACAACCTGGAAGGCATCCAAATGGCTGTGGACGAACTTAATGCCGCCGGTGGTATTACGGTTGCCGGAAAGAATTATACCTTTAAGGTGGTCTTTCTCGATGACCGATACAAACCGGCTGACTCGGTGACCAATGCCCGCAGATTGGTCGAGCTGAATAAACCGCCTTTTATCGTCTGCCCCCACAGCGGCGGTATCCTGGCTCTGTTGCAATTCAATGAACAGGAAGGTTTTATTCTGCACGGATACACCGACAACCCGGCGGTGCTTCGCTTGGGCAACAAGCTGATTGTTAAAGCCCCTATGTCCATGGGGTTCTATAACTCCGGCATTATTGAGCTCGGCTGGAAACGGGGCTGGAAGAAAGGGGCGCTTCTTTGCGGAACCCACGAAGCCGGAAAGATGGCCGAAAAAACCTTTGACAAATTATGGAAGGATAAAGGGGGAACCATCGTGGCCAATGCCCCGGCGGATTACGGCAAGGTGACGGATTTTTATCCCTATCTTACCAAAGTGTTGGCTGCCAACCCGGACTGTATCTTTCTTTACGGTGCATCGGAACCGTCGGCCCTGATCGTTTCCACGGCCCGTGAACTGGGCTTCAAGGGGGGTTTTATCTTGGGCTCCCAATGCAAGCTGGATGAAATGGCCAATGTGACCAGCTTGAAAAATTTATCCCCCAGTTACGGTGTGTGTCCGGTCGGTTTGATGCCTCTTGCCCCCATGCAAGATTTCTCCAAACGGTTTGAACAGAAATATAATGTCACTCCCACATCGGAAGCGGCCTATAACTATGAGGTGACGTACATCTTTGCCGAGGCCATGAAAAAAGCGGGAACGGTCAACAACCTTCCCCAAATAATGGCCGCCATCCCCCAGGTCATACCGGTCGGGAAACATGCCATTCGCGGTATTCACACCCTGCTGAAAGAAGGCCAATTTCTGTCCGGTTATTTTGCCATGGAGGTCGATAACGGGAAATTCAGTCCGGCAATCGACATCGACCCGAAGCCCTGGTATACGAAATACGGCGCCACCTGGGTTCCGGAATAGAGAGGTCGGACCTAAAGGATCAAGGGCCGATGTTGTAGTATTTTCTGATTGTTCAGATTCGGAGTTCAGAGCGGGGGGGGCTGCTCCGGACTCCGAATCTGATGACTCCCCACACAACGAACTCTTGATGCCTTGAATCTTTACATCCTACCAATAAGGAAAAACGATGTCTCTCTTTATTCAACAAGTGCTGAACGGGATCATGCTGGGCAGTGTGTATTCCCTGGTTGCCTTGGGACTGACCCTCGAATACGGGATATTGCACATTCCGAATTTTGCCCACGGGGTTTTATACATGGCCGGGGCCTATGTGACTTTTTTACTGGCTACCGCCGTGGGTCTCAACTTCTGGTTGGCCATGCTTATCGCCATGATCGTTCTCGGCTTGATCGGGATACTGATTGAACGGCTGGTTTATCGTCCTCTCATGCTGGAATCCCACTTGAGTTCTTTTATTGCGGCGATCGGGCTCATCTTTATCTTTGTTGATGGAGCCCTGAATATCTTCGGACCGGACTTTAAACGTTTTCCCCCCACGCATACCCAAGCCTTTCATATATTGGGCGTCACCATCACCCTTCAGCGGATCATCATCATCGGTGTAACCGTGATTTTGATTGTCCTCCTGCATCTGTTCATCAAGAAAACCATAATGGGGGCGACAATAGAGGCAACCGCTCAAGACCGGGAAGGCGCCCAACTGATGGGCATAAATGTGAAACGCGTCAGAATGATCGTTTTTGCTTTGGGCTCTGCCCTGGCTGCTGCGGCCGCTGCCCTGATCGCCCCCATTCATCTGGTGCACCCCGGTATGGGAGGTCCGGTTATCTTAAAAGCCTTCGTGATCATTATCCTCGGCGGTATGGGAAGCATGCCCGGGGCCATCATCGGCGGATTCATCATGGGATTGGTAGAAAGCCTGAGCGGCGGATATATCAGCACTTCGTATAATGAAGTCTTTGCTTTCGGGGTTTTGGTTATTGTCCTGACCATCAGACCTACCGGATTATTTGGAGCCAAGTGAGAAAAATGGCCGGCAAACTTTTTTCATTCAAAAACCTCATCATCCTGCTATTGCTCATCTTCGCCTTTACCATCCCCTGTTGGGTAACCAGCAGGTTTATCCTCCATATCGTAATCATGTGTTGCATCTGGGCCATGGCCGCCACCTCGATGAATTTGATGATGGGCTATACCGGACAGATCAACCTGGCTCATGGGGCATTCTTCGGCATCGGGGCCTACAGCGCCGGTTTGCTGATCTTGAAAGTGGGAATGAATTTCTGGCCGGCTCTGATTCTGGCCTGCATCATCACCGTATTCGTCGGCCTGATCATCGGCCTGCCGGCCCTGCGAACCAGGGGGTCTTACTTTGCCATCGGCACCATGTGCTTCAACGTGATCGTCACCGTGATCATCGACAGCTGGGAGGACCTGACGGAAGGGGCCAGGGGACTGCTTGGCATTCCCCGACCCGCTCCGATCTCACTCCCTTTCGGCATGGAAATAACCTTCACCTCCATGCCGGCGATGTATTATCTGGTCCTCACTTCTCTATTGTTGACGATCTGGATTATCTACCGGATCGTTCACTCCATGTTGGGCCGGACCTTCATCGCCATCAAAGGCAATGAAGAATTATCCGAATCTTTGGGGATAAGCGCAATGAGGACCAAGCTGTTATCCTTTTTAATCAGCACTTTTTTTGCCGGATGGGCCGGGGTTCTTTACGCCTCTTACATCGGTTTCCTGAGTCCGGAAATATCGGATTATCACGTAACCTTCGAGCTGTTGATCTTTTGTATGATCGGGGGCCTGGGAACCATGGTCGGACCGCTGATCGGGGCCATTATCCTGACTATAATCAGCGAACTGCTTCACGGCATAGCCATTCCCCGGATGGTTGCTTATGGATTTCTGTTGGTTATCATCACCATCTTCCTCCCGGGAGGCATAACCGGCGGAATCAAGATGTTATGGCTGAGATGGAACCGAAAGGGTGAGCAATGAACGAGATGCTCCTCGAAGTGAAAGACGTTAGTAAGGATTTTGGCGGTCTGAGGGCGATTGATCATCTTGATTTTCAGATTCGAGAAGGAGAAATTTTCAGTATCATCGGCCCCAACGGTTCGGGGAAAACGACCCTGTTCAATGTCATTACCGGGTTCCATCCGGTGACCAAAGGCAAGGTGATTTTTCAAGGAGAAGACATCACCAACCTTAAGCCCTTTACCATTGCCCGGAAAGGGATCACTCGCACCTTTCAACTGACCACGGTCTTCACCGGGGAAACGACCCTGGACAACCTGATCGTCGGGCATCGCCTGCGCATCAAGGCCGGTCTCTGGGGCACGGTTATGGGAAGCCGTTACACCCGGTCGGAAGAAAAACGATGCCGGGAAAAGGCCGAGGAAGTTCTTGAGTTCATCGGATTAACCCGGTTAAAAAATGTTACGGCAGGAAATCTCCCCCAGGAAGCACAAAAAAGACTTTCCATCGGGCTGGCCCTGACCACCGATCCCCGATTGCTGCTCCTCGATGAACCAACCGGGGGCGTGAATTTCAAGGAGACGAGCGGTCTTATTTCCCTTATTGAAAAAATCAGGGACCAAAAGATAACGATATGCCTCATAGAGCATAAGATGAAGGTGGCCATGGATTTACCCGACCGCGTATTGGTGCTGAATTACGGCCGTAAAATCACGGAGGGAGTACCCATGGACGTCAGCAAAGATCAACGGGTCATCGAAGCCTACCTGGGGAAAAATTATAATGCTTAAATTACAGGATGTCGAAACATACTATGGAACGGCCCAGGCCTTGAAAGGGATTTCCCTGGAAGTTGAAGAGGGGAGGTTGATCGCCATCCTCGGAGCCAATGGGGCCGGTAAAACCACCCTTCTTCGCACCATCTCGGGTTTGAATGAACCTAAACGGGGAACGATTGAATTTGAAGGCCGTAGGATAAATGGGCTGAATCCCGATGACATCGTCAAACTGGGGATTTCCCACTGCCCCGAGGGAAGGAAGCTTTTCCCCCAGATGACGGTTTATAAGAACCTGTTATTAGGAGCTTATATTCGCCGAGGAGACCCCAAAGAGATTAAAGAAATGATGGAAGGGGTCTTTGATCTCTTTCCGATTTTAAAAGAGAGACAACAGCAGTTGGCCGGGACTTTGAGCGGAGGGGAGCAGCAAATGCTGGTTATCGGCCGGGGACTTATGTCCAAACCGAAACTGCTGCTGCTGGATGAACCTTCTCTGGGTATAGCGCCTTTGGTTGTGGCCCGGATCTTTGAGGTTATCAGGGATATCAATCAACGGGGAACCACCATCCTGCTCGTGGAACAAAATGCCTCCATAGCCTTAAGCATAGCCGACTATGGCTATGTCCTGGAAACCGGGGAAATCATCCTCTCCGGCGACACCCGGCAATTGCGTTCCGATGAAAAAGTTAAAGAGGCCTACCTGGGATTATAATCTGTCCTGACTCCTCTCTTGAAGCCTCATCCCTGACTAAACCCGGTGTCCGCGGCAGTTGATTGCGAAAGGAGGCCTTTATCATCATGTATGAGAAGAAACTTTGGTTGAAGTTTTATGGAGATGTGCCGGAATCGCTCAATTACCCCCGGGCAACCATGTATGATGCCCTGATGCAGACCGTGAAGAAGTATCCGGAGAGGATCGCCTACGATTTCCTGGATAACAAATCGACTTACAGGAAGTTTGCACAGGATATCAATACCTGCGCCGGCGCCCTGGCCAGCCTCGGACTGAAATCGGGCGACCGCGTCACCATTGCCATGCCCACAACACCCCAGGGTCTTATCTGCTTCTATGCCGTAAACAAGCTGGGTGCTGTGGCCAGCATGATCCATCCTCTTTCTACGGCCAGGGAGATCGCTTTTTATCTCAATATCAGTAAAAGCCGTTATGGCCTTGCCCTGGAGGAACATTACGATAAATTCAAGGAAGTCAAAGAAGAAACCTCCCTGGAGACGCTTATCTTGACATGCATCTCCGACTGCCTCCCCGGTTCCGATGCACGACCATTGCCACCCGAACATTCCGACCCGATGGTCAGACAATGGAAAACGCTTCTGGCCGGCTCTTACTCTCCGCCTCCGAAATCATCCATGGGACCTGACGAGTTGGCGGTTATTCTTTACAGCGGCGGCACGACCGGCCTGCCCAAGGGAATCATGCTTTCCAATTATAATTTTATCAGCGAGGGCATGATGGCCGCCACATTTCGCATGGCGACTCACGGCGGCCTCCCCATGGTGATACTGGCCGGCCTTCCCATCTTCCACGGCTTCGGGCTGGGAATCTGTTGCAACGCCATGTTTATGACCGGAGGAACGAGCATTCTTATTCCTCAGTTCACGCCGGATATCGCAGCGGAGCTCATAAAAACCAAGCGCCCTACAGCGATTACAGGAGTTCCGACCCTTTACGATTCGCTCACCCGGAATCCCGTTTTCCAAAGCGCGGACCTCCGTTGCCTGAAATCCGCAACATGTGGCGCCGATACATTGCCCAGGACGGTCAAGGAACGGTTCGAGGAAATCGTGAAAAGACAGGGAGGCACCGTCCAGTTGGTGGAAGGGTATGGTTTGACGGAGGCGGTGACGGCTGTCATGGCGACACCGGCGCACACATACCGGGAGGGAAGCGTCGGTATCCCCTATCCCGACATGGACGCTAAAATCGTCAAGGTCGGCACGACACAGGAGGTTCCCGTCGGAGAGGAGGGAGAACTCTGTGTCCATGGTCCGGCTGTCATGCTCGGCTACCTGGAGCAGCCGGAAGAAACGGCCAAGACCCTTCAATGTCATGCGGACGGCAATATCTGGCTGCACACCGGCGATATATTCACCATGAGTGCAGAAGGTTTTTTTTATTTCAAGCTGCGCCTGAAGCGCATGATCAAATCATCCGGGATGAATGTCTATCCGGCACAGGTGGAGGCTGTTCTCTATCAGCATCCCGATGTCCGCGATGCCTGTGTCATTGGTGTTCCCGATGAAGCCCAGATCGAGCGTGTCAAGGCATTTATTGTCCTGAAAGATCCCGTCAAAGCTACTCCGGATATGGGAAAGGCACTGATCAAGCATTGCCGGGAACATCTGATCAAGTGGTCCTGTCCCCGGGATGTGGAATTTCGCGACAGCCTCCCTCTGACCCGAGTGGGAAAAGTGGCTTATACGGTTCTGGAACAAGAGGAAATCGCCAGACTGAAAGCCGCAGGAAAGTATGCGGGGAAATAGGGCGCCTTGAACTGGAATTCACCTGGGGTCGTCTTTGAAAAGTAGGGGACTACCGAATTTCAGGTGACTTTTTAAATCCCTATTGTCGGTCCCATGTCTTAAAGCGATCAATCAACATTGGAGAGGATAACGTGATGATGATGGATCCCGCTCAGGCCAAGGTGAAATGAAAAATCTTGATCTTTGTCGTTTGGGGTGATATGAAAAGCGACCATTTAAAAGTCTTTCGTGAATACGGTTTGATACTACCACAGACAGCCTGCTGATTTTCGATGACTTTCAACGAGAAGCCTGTTGCCATATAAGGAGTAACGTTATTAAGCTTTCACATAAGTATCCTCTTGGGCGCAATGTTGAATGCCCATTGAACTTTACAGGGAGGACCTCTCGATGACTCCCGGAATGATCCACCTCGACGGGGTCAAAAAAGATCCCCACTCCTCTGCTGTTAGTACCTCCCTGAATTTGAAATCTATAATCCTGAATTTGTGGCATAAATTTAGCTGAAGTTAATATAAACACTTGACATTAAAGGGGTAATATATTTGTCACCCTCCCGGGATTATGCACCTGGGAGGTGAAGATGAAGCCGGTTTTTTTTGAGTTTCGTGAAGGGGGGCCTCTATTCTTGGCTATGGTACGGCTCGTTTGCCGTGACAAATCTAATCCATTGTTGAAGGAGGGTGTTATGAAGGAAAAGGGAGTAGCAATTGTCGTGTTGGCTGTAGCCGTTTTGTTTGCCATGTCCTTTACATGCGCGGCACAGGAAAAGGTGTTTAACTGGAAATACCAGCAGATGCGTCTCGCGTCCGAGCCCGGCATGGCCTACTACACGGAGATGTTTGAAAAGACCCTGCCGGCCATGTCTAACGGGCGGCTCAAGGTAAAGATGTTCTGGGCCGGAGATCTCGTAAAAAGCGCCGATTCCTTCGATGCGGTCAAATCGGGGGTGGTGGATATGATCGGCATGCCCTCCATCTATTTCAAGGGTGTCGTTCCCGAGGCGAGCATCGAATACGGCCTCCCCTTCGGCATCCGGACCCCTTACGAGATGTACAACTTCATGTACGGCAAGAAGCTGCCCAACCAGTTCGGCGGCTGGAAGGCCATCGACCTGCTCCGGAAAATCTACGACAAGCACGACGTGTATTACTTGGCCGGCGGCGTTGACTGTTGGCCGGCGTCTCTGATGTTTAACTCCCCTATCAACAAGATCTCCGACCTGAAGGGCAAAAAGGTCCGCGCATCGGGGCTCATGATCACCTGGGTGGAACGGCTGGGTGGCCAGGGCGTCTATATCCCCGGTGAGGAGGCATACAGCGCCCTCCAGACCAAAACCATCAACGGCGTCACTTGGGGCAGCGCCATGGGCATGTACAGCATGAAATTCCATGAGGTCTGCAAGAATTTCCTCTATCCCCCCCTCATGCCGGTCAACCACCTGACGGTGCTGGTCAACAAGAAATCCTGGGATGCCCTGCCTGCGGACCTGAAGGCGATCCTGGAAGAGGGCATGATCAAGGCCGGTTTGGATATGACGGCCCATCAGAACTGGACGGGCGAGCAGTGGGGCCTTAACAAAATGGCCGAGAAGGGCGTCAAGATGAATGTGTTAAAGGGCGCCGATCTGGCCAAGGCAGAAGAGGTAGCCTATGCCATCTGGGATGAGGAGGCGAAAAAGAGCCCCGAGAGCGCCGAACTGGTCAAGATGGTCAAATCCTACATGAAAGAAATGGGCTACATGAAATAAAAAAAGGAAAAGGGGGAAGACGAGGCAAAAAAACGTTTTCCCCCTTTCTACATCCCTTCCGGAATAATTAAGGATAGGGCAAGCTGCGGCGAACATGCCCACAGCATCATCCACCGTTGCGGCAGACTTTTTGAGACGCCGAGATTGGCGAGACCGTAAAAGCCAAGAAAACACCAAATTCGTCATTCCGGTGAAAACCGGCAGCAAGCCTTTTCAATCGTTTCTGGACCCCGGCTTTCGCCGGGGTTATGGGGATGGCGATTTTTTTTGCAGACACCAAGATTAAAAGAAAGCCCGTTCCACACGGGCAAGGGGGAGAGCATGCGTTCTTTTGTTCGAATCATCAATAAAATCAGCGAATGGAGCGGCGAGATCCTCATGTGGTTTTCCTGGATACTGACATTTATCATCATGTGGGAAATCATCGCCCGGACCTTTTTCAACCATCCCACGACCTGGGCCCATGAGGCAAGCGTCATGGTCTTCGGCGCCCTCACCATTCTGAGCGGGGCCTACACGCTCCGCTACCGCGGCCATGTCAACATGGATCTGTTCTATGTGAATCGCACGGTCCGGGGAAAGGCGATCCTCGATGTGCTTTCCTTTCCGTTTTTCTTCGTCTTCTGCATCACCATCATCTGGCTCGGGTGGGAGTTCGCCTTCCGCGCCGTCAAGGTCCTGGAGGTGTCCCAGAGCGACTGGGCGCCGCCTCTCTGGCCGATTAAGCTGGCCATTCCCCTGGGCGCCGTTCTACTGCTGCTCCAAGGCTGCGCCAACCTGATCTCCGACGTCTATACCGCCGTAACGGGGAAAGGAGTGGAGTCATAATGGATACCGGCACTGTTACTGTCCTGTTGTTTGCCGCCATGGCCGTGGGCCTCATCTCGGGCCTTCCCATCGCCTTCGTCCTCGGGTCCATTGGCGTCGTTTTCACCTTTTTCCTCTGGGGGCCCCATGCCATGGGCGTCATCCCCAACCTGATCTTCGGCAAGACCATGATGTCCTTCAGCCTTTTGGCCATCCCGCTGTTCATCCTCATGGGCTCCGTCCTCCAGGAATCGGGGATGGCCGACCGGCTCTTTTCCGCCGTCCATGTCTGGGCGGGAAAGGTGGCGGGCGGCCTGGCCGTGGCCTCCGTCGTCGTCTGCACGATCTTCGCCGCCATGACGGGGATCGGCGGCGCCGGGACGATCACCATGGGCCTCATCGCCCTCCCCGCCATGCTGAAACGGGGATACAACAAGCGGATGGCCCTGGGGGCTGTCGGGGCCGGCGGGGCCCTGGGCATCCTCATCCCGCCCAGCATCATTATGATCATCTATGGCATGATCTGCCAGGTCTCCGTGGGCCGGCTCTTCGCCGGCGGTCTGGGCCCCGGCCTCCTCCTGGCGATCCTCTACTGCGCCTACATCATCATCCGGTGCAAGATCAAACCGGAGGACGGTCCGACCGCCGAGACGGGTGAGCGCGACCTGACCTTCATGGAAAAACTGCGCGCCACGGCGCCGGTCATCCCGCCGGTTATCCTGATTCTGGTGGTCCTCGGGTCCATCTTTTCCGGCATCTGCACCGCCACGGAAGGGTCGGCGGTCGGGGCGGCGGGGAGCCTGGCCTTGATGGTTTATAACAGCTCCCTCAACTGGAAGATCTTCCGCAACGTCTCCCTGCAGACGTTGAAATACACGGGCATGGTCATGTGGATCATCATCGGGGCCTATTGCTTCTCCACCATTTACATGGCCCTGGGCGCAGACGAGTTCATCCGGAAAGTGATCGACGCCATGCCCGGCGGGTACTGGGGCATATTTATCCTGATTCAGATTCTGTACCTTATCATGGGATGCCTCCTCGATCCGGGGGCCATCGTCATGATCACCGCTCCCCTCACGATGCCCATCGTCGAGGCCATGGGGTACGACCCCATCTGGTTCGGCGTGATCTTCGTCATGAATATGCAGGTGGCCTACATCTCGCCCCCCTTCGGCTACAACCTCTTCTATCTGAAAGCCATCGCCCCGCCGGGGGTCTACATCCGGGATATCTATATGGCCATTATCCCCTTCGTCCTGCTGCAGATTCTGGGTTTGACCATCGTGACCATCTTTCCGCAGATCGCCCTGTTCATTCCCAACCTCATTTATGGAGCGCCCTGAGCGGACCAAAACTTGAAAGAGGAACACATATGTTTATTCCATTGTTGGCTACAGACTTCATGAAAAGGGCGGTTTCCCAGTACGGGAAAAAGGTCGGCGTCGTCGATGGGGACAGGCGGTTCACCTATGCCCAGTTCGGCGAACGGGTCAACCGCCTCTCCAACGCGCTGGTGAATATGGGGGTGCGCAAGGGCGACCGGGTGGGTGTCATCGATATGAATACCCACCGCCTCCTGGAGCTGCATTTCGGCGTGCCCCAGATCGGGGCCATCCTGCTCCCCATCAACATCCGCCTTTCCCCCCGGGAGATTGCCTATGTCCTCAAAGATTCAGGGACGCGGGTCCTCGTCATTAACGAAGACCTGGCGGGCCTCGTTGAAAAAGAGAATCTGAAGGGCATTGAACACACGATCATCCTGAAGGGAGACGGGACGGGGAAATCCCCGGCAGATATCGCGGGGACCGATTACGAACGGATGCTGGAACAGGCCTCCCCTGTCCTGGAAAGGGACTTTGGCCTGGACGAGAACGATCCCGCCGAGATGTTCTACACAAGCGGCACCTCGGGCAATCCGAAGGGAATGCTCCTGACCCACCGCATGCTGTGGCTTGCGGCGACGAAGGACCTCTTCTTCGGCGTCGCGGCGGCGAACGACCGCATCGTTTATCTCCAGGCGATACCCCTTTTCCATGCCAACTGCTGGCGGAAGGCCCATATGATTACCGGCGTCTGCGGCCGCCATGTCATGCTGAGACAGTTCCGGCCCGATCTGGTCTGCCAACTCATTGAGCGGGAAAGGGTGACCTATGTGGAGCTGGTCCCGACGATGGCTGACACGCTGACCCGGTTCAAAGACCTGGATCGCTACGATCTCAGCAGTCTCGAGCGCATCGTCCTCGGCGGCGCATCTCTCCTCCGGGGCACCCAGGAGGCGCTCATCGAGAAATTCCCCTGGTGCATGATCAACGCCGGCTACGGCATGAGCGAGACCGCCTCGTGCGGGACCACGGCGCCTCTAAAGGATTATCTGGAGGGGCTTTCCCCGGAAGACCGGAAGGGCCTTCAGCGGTGCCAGGGGATCGAGGACATGCTGACCCGGGTCCGGGTGGTCGACAGCCAAGGCAACGATGTGAAGGCCGACGGCAAGGAGATGGGGGAGATCATCATGCGGGGTCATTCCGTCATTGACGGATACTGGAATCTCCCAGAGGAGACGGCCAAAACGATCGTCGACGGCTGGCTCTACTCCGGGGACATCGCGACGATGAACGAAGACCGGTATATCACGATCGTGGACCGCAAGAAGGATATCATCATCAGCGGGGGGGAGAACATCGGCTCCGTGGAGGTGGAAAACGTCATCTCCTCCCATCCCGCTGTCGCGGAAGTGGCCGTCGTGGCGGCGCCCCATGAAAAATGGGGGGAAACCCCGGTGGCCTTTATTGTCCTGGCGGCCGGATGCCGGCTGACGGCTGACGACGTGATCGCCCATTGCCGGAAAGAGGAACTGTCGCCGTTTAAGATCCCGCGGACGATTGAATTCCGGGAGGCCCTGCCCAAGGGCGGGACGGGCAAGATTCTCAAAAGTGAATTGAAGCGTTCCCTGTGGGTGAAGAAATAGTTCAACGTTGGAGAGGATAACGTGATGAAGATTCTCAGGGTGGATCTGCGGCAGGGAACGGTTGCGTTCGAAGATCTCAAGGAGGAGTGGCAATACCTTGGCGGCAGCGCCCTCATCGCGAAGATCCTGAACCGGGAGGTGCCTCCAACGGCGGACCCGCTCGGCCCCGAAAACCACTTTGTCGTGGCCGCAGGCCCTTTGGCGGGGACCGGGGCTCCCCAGCTCGGCCGCATCTCCGTCGGCGCCAAGAGCCCGCTCACGCTGGGCATCAAAGAGTCCAACTCAGGAGGCCCCGCCGCGCAAATCCTCGACCGGCTGGGAATTCGCGCCGTTATCTTTCAGGGCGCACCGCAGGATAAGCGGTTATACGGCCTGTCGATCTCCAAGGACCAGGCCGCGCTGATCCCGGCGGAGGCGTACCGCGGCGTAAAAAATTATGATCTGGTCGGCCGGCTGCGAAAACAGTACGGAGAGAAAATCGCCGTTCTGTCGACCGGAATAGCCGGGGAGCGCAAATACAGGGGGGCCTCCGTCTCCTTTACGGACATCTTCGGCGACCCCTCGCGAAACGCCGCCCGGGGCGGCCTTGGGGCCGTCATGGGGTCAAAGGGACTCAAGTTTATCATCATCGATCCCGCCCAGGCCGAACCGGTAGCGATCGCCGATCCGGCCGAATTCCGCCGGATTGTAAAATCCTGGGTTACTGCGCTGAAACATGACGTAGGGTGCAGCCTCTTCTCCCGCTTCGGCACCCCTTTTGCGATCTCCAATTCCGCCGGCCATGGAACCCTGCCGGCAAACAATTATCGTTCGGGCCGACCCGACCATTTCATCAACGTCAGCGGCAACACCATCCAGAAGATCCTCTTCGAACGGGGCGGGAAGATGCACGGCTGCATGTCCGGCTGCGTGGTCCGCTGTTCCATCGTTTATCCCGACAAGGAGGGGAAACGACTCTGCGCCGCCTATGAATATGAGACGATCGCCATGCTCGGAACCAATCTGGGCATTACCGACACCGACGCGATTGCCCGGCTCAAATACCTCTGTGACGATCTGGGGGTGGATGCCGTTGAAACCGGAAGCAGCCTGGGTCTCGCCGCGGAAGCCGGAAAGATGGCCTGGGGAGACGGGGAGTCCGCCGAGAAACTGTTAGCGGAAATTGAAAAGGGGACGCCGCTGGGCCAGGCCCTGGGAAACGGGGTGGTCGCCGCCGCCCGGTATTTCAACCTCTCCCGCGTCCCGGCCTATAAAGGACAGGCGATTCCCGCCCATGATCCGCGATCGGTCAAGGGGACCGGCGTGACCTATTTCACGAGTCCGATGGGGGCGGATCATACAGCGGGGCTGACCTACCGTATCCCCCAGAACCGGTCGAAACAGGTTGAGAATTCGCTGAGATCTCAGATTCAGGCCGCCGTCTGCGACAGCTTCGGCTACTGCCTGAATTCCGTTCCCGGTCGCGAGTCCATCAATCGATTCATCGCGGAGCTGATGAATGCCCGCTATGGGCTTAGGTTGACGCCGGCGGATGTGATGGAGACCGGCAAGCAGACATTGCGCGACCAGTTAGCCTTCAACGAAAAGGCCGAGTTCGGTAAAATGGATTCAACGCTTCCGGCGTTTCTCCGCGAGGAGCCGATTGCTCCCACGGGGCAGCTCTTTGATGTGGATGAGGCCGATATCAAAAATATATGGCAGGGGTTGGACGCGTTTCAGGAAAAGGAGAAGGTTCTGGAGATCCGCATCCCGCCGTTGCCGGAGATGCTGTTCGGCGCCGGGGTCGGCGAAAACATGGGCGAGCGGATCCGCCGATTGAACGTAAAAAAACTGTTCCTGATCACCGATCCGGTGATGGTCGAAATCGGCAGGGCCGGGGAGGTCTGCCGAATTTTGGAAGCCGGCGGTCTATCCACGGTCCTCTTTTCGGAGGTGGCGCCCGATCCGGCTATCGAACTCATCGAGAGGGCCGGTCGGATCTATCGCGAGCAGGGCTGTGACGGCATCGTGGGCCTCGGCGGCGGGAGCTCGATGGACACGGCCAAGGCGGTCGGGCTCCGGGTAACCCACCCCGGCGAGCTGCGGGAGTATGAAGGGATTGTGGGTGGAGGCGGAAAGATCAAACCCGTCCTCCCGCCGCTCGTTTGCATTCCGACCACCTCCGGGACGGGGAGCGAGGTCAATCCCTGCGCGGTCATCACCGATCGGGAGCGCGACCTGAAGTTTATCATCATGAGCAACCACCTGATCCCCAAACTGGCGGTGATCGATCCCCTCTACTGTCGGACGATGCCCGCCGGCCTCACGGTAGAATCCGGGATCGACGCGCTGGCGCACTGCCTGGAGGGGTACGTTTCGCTGGCCACACCCTACCATCCCTATTTCGAATCCATGGCGCTCTACGGTGTGAAGTTGATCGGACGAAGCCTTGCCCTTGCCTACCGGGACGGAAACGACGTGGCCGCCCGCACCGATATGTGCATGGCCGCGGTCTGCGGCGGCCTCGCCTTTCTGAAGGGTTTGGGAATCGGCCACGCGATCACCCATGTGCTGGGGGCCCATTACCATCTGCCCCACGGCCGGGCCGCCCTGTACGGGCTGCTTTGCTTTGTCAGGGCCAACAAGGAGACCTGCAAGGAGCCGTTTATCGACATGGCGCAACTGCTGAACCGCTCCAACGATCTGGAGGAGAGTTTGCTTGCGCTCTATCGGAAGCTGGATATTTCCATCAGCCTCAAGGCGTTGGGCATTCCCCGGGACGACTTGAAAAAGATCGCCTTTTATGCCTCCCGGGATGCCGTGAACATGGCCACCGATCCCACCACCCCCGACCAGGGGAGGATACTGCAACTCCTGGAGGAGATTTACGAGTAGCCGCAGGAGAAAGGAAGCAATCTTCATGCAGGTAGGGCACAAATGTCTGGCCGGTGCGGGAATACGTGGTATGGTTTGCAAATGGCTTGGGGAAAAAGTCCATTGGACTTTTTGTGTTTTTTAATGATAACGGCTTGAAACTTGGGGATTTGGAGGGAGATTTTTTCGGATGATCGGGGGGATCCACTCCTTCCTGAAAGAAAAGATCGACCTATCAATACGAATAATGTATATTTCATACCAAAATGAACAAGGCCAAGGGGTAACAAATGAATAATATTGGGGGGGTGCATCATTCAATCTTTTCGATGTTATTGTTTAATGTCAATATTATTCGCTCCTCGTTCTAGATAAATACAGCTATTATACATAGCGCTTCGGAGGTCATAAAATGAATAAGGTAGTTTTTGAGGGAGTAAGATGCTTCCATGATTATCATTCCAGTCCTTTAAAACCATTAACTTTGTTAGTGGGTGAAAATAGTTCAGGTAAATCAACGTTTTTAGCTTTAACACGCATAGCATGGGACATAACCGAAGGTGATCTGAGCGGAGATTTATTTAATGAGGAACCGTTCTTACTCGGTTCCTATGATCAAATCGCATCGTATCGGGGAGGCAAAGCCGGACGAGCTAAATCATTTAGAGTCGGGATGGAAATACCTCTTAACTTGTCTCAGAAGCATAGCGAGTTGTTTTCTGATAATGCCGTAATTACGGCTAAGTTTATTCCGGCAGGTTCAGAACCTAAATTAGAAGAATGGCGGTTTGAGTGCGGTCAATTTTCTCTAGTAGCTACGACATCACAAAAATCAAAAGGGGGACTATGTGTGAGTATCAAGACGCCAATCGGAACTCAGGATATAGAATATCCTTATTTTCGCTCTTCTGTAACTCCCCTTGTGGTGCTAAGAAACCTGCGCTTTGAACTATCTGAGAGGCATCGACCCAAAAAAGGTCAACAACCAATATTAACGGACGCAGAGTTAAAAGAATTACAGGGTTTTACATCTAATATTAATAGGAGATTGGGACTTAGACCATACGCTTTTGCCCCCATACGCACTCGCCCGTTAAGAACATATGATCCATTAAAGGAAGTGCCGAAGCCGGAGGGGTCACACGTCCCAATGGTGTTATCTAAATATCTCGAAGCAAAAACTGGCGGAAATAGTGATTTGAAGGAAGACTTGACTTCTTTTGGTATAGCGTCCGGCTTATTTAATAGTTTGGAGGTTAAGCGAAAGGGTAGCAAAGAAAGTGATCCCTTCCAAATAGTAGTGAAGACAATTGGTCCAACATTCAATTTGGTGGATGTTGGTTATGGTGTCAGTCAAGTATTACCGATTGTTGTTGATGTTCTACAAAACCCTAATGGAAGCACTTTCTTACTTCAACAGCCAGAAGTTCATCTTCATCCAAAGGCGCAAGCCGAACTAGGTTCGTTTTTAACGTCATTAGCAAAGGAGAGGGAAAAAGGTTTTATCATTGAAACCCATAGCGATTATTTGATAGATCGTATCCGTATGGATGTAAGGGATAAGAAAATTAAGACAGAAGATGTCTTGATACTTTATTTCGAAAAAAAACAGGGAGGTGTAAACATCTATGAATTAAATTTAGATGAAATAGGAAATATTATGAATGTGCCTCCAACATATAGACAATTTTTCCTTGAGGAAGAACGTCGAATGTTGGAGGTCTAGTCATGTGTATCATAATAGACGCTAACTTGGTATCAACATTGTTCAGTAAAAATATCCCCGTTGATTTTATTCCTATAATTGATTGGTTAACTCAGAAAGATGGGAAAATTGTAATAGGTGGTAAGTTGTTAAAAGAGCTTAATAAAGTAAGAGTAGCGGCACACTTTATCAAAACTTTGTCACAAGCTGGCAGGGCCGTAATCGTACCATCATTACTCCTAAACAAAGAAATTCTAGATATAGATTCACAGTGTAAATCCAATGACTGTCATATTATCGCTCTTGCCAGAATAAGCGGTGCGAGAATCTTGTGTTCACTCGATAAGACTTTGCACAAGGATTTTAGAAATCTGAGGTTAGTTTTTAATCCCAAGGGACATATATATCAGAAGGCAAGACATTCAAAGCTATTGAAATTGTATGGGCATACTGATGCCTGCCGTAGGAAGATAATTTAGATTATCGGTTAACAAAAACATCCCCTCCCACACCAACTCCGTCCGCATCTGCGACAGGGGATGCGGGTTTCCCGGTCCGTGGATTGATTTCCGTCATGTAACCCTCGATACAAGAAGCGTTTATAAGCCAGTTATATTCTTTGTTCTCAATATGGCGAGATAATCCTCATAGCTCATTGGGCAATCCAAAAGATCGTCGAGTTGTTTTGTGGTGATGCGCAGTTGCCGGGCGACAAGGGATAAAATATTGTCGCCGTATTCCTTGTTGCCGTGACTGATTTTGGTGCGAATACTGGATTTGCGACCTTCGACGGAGAGAAAAAGAAAGGTGTGGTCACCTTGAACAGTGATGAATCCTTTTTTAGTTAATCCCTCTTTGATCTCCCGCGCCTTCCTTGTCGCCATGTGCCTCAACCTTTCTGACCAGTTTGATAAGTTTCCTTTTCAGCGAAAGGGCATCCTGGGTAAGGAGATTGTCTTCTTCTTGGGCGATAACGTCCCAAAGGACTGCAAATTCTTCAGAGAATTCCCGAATGACCTCCTCACGGCTGTCGCCGTAGGCGATGATGCCAAGGGTGGCATCTTCCGAAAACAACAAATCATCCTGCTTTTCGATCACGCAGGCGATAGGGTGCGCGAGATAAAACAGTTTGCCTTTCGCCCTGATCTTTGATGGTCTCCAGACATGATCGGGATTTAGGTCGAGTTCTGAAACCTCGTATGTTTCCACCCATTTCTTGATATCTCCGTTTTCCATCTGGGCCATTCCCTTTGCCTCCACAAACTTCAGCGACGGCTCTTGAATTTTTTCATAAGAGGTCGGTATCGGCGCCAGTCTATAGAGGTGGTCCTTTGAAGGACGGATGAGCATCCTGGGTGGACCTCCGTTGAAGCGAAAGGAAAGGCGGTAGTCGGATCCGTCTGAAGGGGCGATAGAACAGATATGATTGACGATGCGCCGCCGCAGGTAGGGTTGCGGCAGGGTCTCTTGCAGTCTGGCTTCATCCTCTTCCGCAAAGGCCTCGATCACCTTCCGCGTGTCCTCGATCACATCCTCGGAAAAATCAGGTTCGTCCTGAAACAGAGAGGTTCCTTTTTCCGGCAGCTCGAGAATGGCGCTGAGGCTTCCGGGTTCCGTCCGGACCAGAAACAGTTCACACGCTTTTCGGATCACGGCCGGGACAGGCCCCTTCATCTCGCGTTTCAGGCGGGAACCGGCGATCTGGAATACGACCTCTTGGATGGACTGAAGCGTTTTGGCGAAGAGCGACACCGAGACCCTGCCGTCCTGAACGGCATCGCCGGCAAGGGTCACTTCGATTTTTCGGTTTTTGCCTTCGCTCATTTTCCAGTCCTTACGTTCCAAACGCAAAACCCCGCGCTTTTGGACAGAGGCGGGGTTATCAATGTCTTCCGTTCATGGTCCTTTCCTTCCATAGGCTGAAAAAAGGGAACCCTGTGGTGCAAAGATCTGCCTGAAACTGGGGTGAAAATATAACTAACCAGGCATCATGTCAATGGATTTTATTTTGAATTGGCAAGCAGCGTCCGAACGGACCCCCCCGGGGATCCTTCTCTGAGGAAGCGGAAAGATGCCGGGGGCGTGGTGAGGCGAAAAACGCTGACAACTGTTTTAATTCCAACAAACTTGTTGGCAACGAAACAGTTGGGAATTTTTTTGAATCTGGTCCGGAACAAATCTACCTCCGACAATCAGACTCAGCCGCTTTCGGGCGGGAAAGGTTCTCGGTTTATGGGAGGAAGCATAGAAATAAAGGGAAGAACAGAAAAAGCGGACAATTCCATCAGCTTGGAATCGCATTTTTTGTGGCATAGCAACCATCCAGGTCATACTCGTCAAACATATGCTCACCTACCATGTACGGTGGCTCAACAAGATCGCGCGGATCATCGCTGACAAAACTCTCCTCCTTTTGATCGCCATGCGCACCACCCCGCATACGAACCATGTTCCTCGGCTCCAGTGAAATCGCAGTGATCACGCGAGTACCAACGTCCGTACAGCGCCATCTCCCCGTCTCCGTGAAAAACTCCGTACCGATCTGGAAATCCGAATGCTTCATGGTTTTCTATCTCCGCAAATCACCGACAGCGAATATGGACAAAGCCCAGTTGAGATTCAGAAGCTTCCTTTATTCGCTAACGGGGGCGGTCAGCGGCGACGATTAGCCATCCGTTGGCAGTATGGGTGTTTTTCGCGCTTGTCTTGCCTCAAACCATTGTTTAAAAGATGTTTGGCTTTCCCCGGATTGTTTCCCTGCCAAGAGACCTTCTATGCTGATGTCCTCGTCAATATCTTCCCAGTGAATCCCGTCCCCCCTTCCAATCAGCCGCCATTTGTTTCTTTCCTCCGGCTTAGCACACAGCAGTCGGGGATACCAAGCCGTGGGAACTAAAATTGTTCTGCCATCACTAAGGTTAACACTCAGCGTATCATCCGTTACGGATACGCTTTCTGCAACCGGCATTATAATTTCAATCGCCAAAGTATTCATGCCACCCCTCCAATATTCTATCCCTATTCTCTTCAATGATCTTAAATATTTCCGATAAATCCAGCCTGTTAAAGCCACCGCTATTGGCTAATCTTACTGGTTCAAGCCAAAATTTCGCAATTTTATCATCACGTTCGACATGCACATGAATAGGCTCGCCATGATCTCCGGCATAGAAGAAAAGTCGATAAGGTCCAACTCGAAGTATCGTGGGCATTTATCTCTTCCCTTCCTTTGTTGTTTATCCGGAAAAGCGAAAGCGCAATAAATTGCTAACGAACTTGCCTTTTGTGATGGCGAAGTATAAACAGAAGAGAATTGTAAGTCAATAAGATAATGGGAAGAACAGAAAAAGCGGACAATTCCATTGGTTGAGAGCAGGGATGATCATGGACGATGGGTTGGGGGAAGGACGCCGGGGGACAGAGTTGCAATCAAGATGATTGAGACCTATCGGCATTTAAAAATTCAACGGTTGTCAATATTTCCTTGACATACAAGTCCGTTCTGCTTATACTTTCCCCGTCAAAATCAATACTTATCAAAAAACAAGCGAAGGGACTAATTGGAGGGTGTTCGTACAATTGCCATCGAACCGACCAACAGCCGGACGATCTATGCTGAGGCGCCGAAAGGCTGGGTCTTTTAGGGTTTCCGGTATGACGGATTCTGAAATCATTCTCTTCAAAACCCTTGCTGCCAAATATCTTTGGTGGATGATGCCGGATGAGGCGCTGAAGCGTCCGGAACGGATTGTTATTCAGGTTATGAACCTTGGGGATTTTGCAGACGTAACTGCCGTTCTGGATGCCGTCGGAGAAGATCAGGCCCGTGATTTCCTCACCCGCGCCGAGGCGGGGCAGTTTTCCCCCCGCTCGTGGTACTACTGGCATTATCGACTGGGGCTTGCCGAAGCAGGTGGTGTGCCGCCGATGCCGACGAGGAGAGTATGCTGAAGAATTCATTTGTACCCCATATGGAGATATTTCTCCCTTCTCAACAAACAGTCTGGTCCTCGCTGGCTCCCGTGCGCAAGGCTGGATTCGTGCTCTATGGAGGCACTGCGGTTGCGTTACGCCTTGGTCACCGTCAATCCATTGATTTTGATTTTTTCTCCGACCAGCCGCTTGATAAATCAGGTCTTTACAAAAGTCTGCCTATACTTGCAGATGCCACGGTCATTCAGGATACACCCGATTCATTGGGAGTCCTTGTGCCGGTAGATGTTTCGGCTGCCACGGAATACGTCAAGCTTTCTTTTTTCGGGAACATTGACAATGGC
>Ga0315286_10001290_pt1 | contig 22611 bp, 22 predicted proteins | sample YL17G10_0_MG_FD_205038 | JGI IMG/M metagenome (GOLD analysis project Ga0315286, IMG submission 205038) | Sediment microbial communities from Yellowstone Lake, YNP, Wyoming, USA - YL17G10_0 | ecosystem: Environmental > Aquatic > Freshwater > Lake > Sediment | place: USA: Wyoming | collected...
GCTGAGTTCGTCCTGCGTCATCACGTCGACGGCGGCGTGGTAGACGTCGCGGTCCCGGTGTCCGAGTACGTCGACGATCACCTGGGCACGGGCCTCGAACTCCTCACGGCCCTTCCGCGTCGTGGTGTCGGCGTCTCTGTCCCATTCCTTGACGTGCGCCAGAAGGTCGTGCAGGGCGTCGTTGGTGGCTGGGGTGTGGACGAGGGTATCCAGGCGCCAGCCAAGTTCAGCCTCCAGCGAGGCGAGGTCGTCCTGCTGGAACTTGGTCAGCGGGGCGTCTTTGGCCTCTTCCTCGAGCTTGGCGATGGCGTCTTCGACGTTCGCCAGGCTCATCTCGAAGTGCTCGGGGTTCGGGCGGGCGGAGGCCGGCGCGGGGACGTGCTTCTCGGCCGGTGCCTTCTCGGGCTCCGCTTCGAGATGCATCACGCGGGAGACGGGGATCCAATGCGAGAGCTTCTTGTCCGGTTCGATGGCGACCTTGACGTTGGAATTGTCTCCGTCGAATCGCTGAATCTCTCCGAATCCCTCGTCCACGGAGACCCGGTCCCCGACCTTGAACCCGCCGACCTCCGTGACCTCCGTCTTGATGCCCGTGCGCGTGGGGATGATCTTGGCCTTCGTGAAGGTGACGGTCGGTACGGCTTCGGCAACTGCCGTTTTCGTTTCCGCAATTGCGGCTTTCTGCGTGGTTTCCGTGGTAGGCGCCTCCGCCTGCCCCGGCCGCGCGACGCCGGTCACGTTGTAGACGGTGTCCTCGATGCCGGGGCCGGGCTTGTGATACCAGACCTTCGACGGCGGGCTCCACTTCCAGCCCTGCTTCTTCAGGCCGTCGAGGACAACGGGGGCGGGCTTCTTGGCGAAGCGCAGCTCGAGGTTACCGTTCGCCGCTCTGCGACGGACGCTGGCCTTTGGCCCCTCCTGCCATGAATCGTCTGGAGGGAAGGCGCCGAACGATGTGCCGGTCGCGGTGGGCGCTGTTGGTGCCTGTCGGACCGTGTCGGTGCCTGTCGGTTCGGTCTGGGCCGACACTGGAGCGGGCGCTGCGGGTTCCTCGGGCATCCCGCCAATCTCGCGCAGGCGGGCCTCGACGGGGGCGAGGTCGGCGCGGAAGCCTGCCATCTGGTCACGGCGGGCTCGCACCATCGCGCCCTGCTGCGCGTTCGCGGGCTGCTTGGCGACCCACTGTTCGCCGTTGTCGATCTCGCGGAGCAGATACATACGGCGAAGCCTGAGTTTGGCCGCTTCGGCGGCAGCGCCCTCTCCTTCCGCCGGCTTCCCCGCCTCGACATGCGCCTGAGTCGTTACCTCGGCGAGATGGTCGCGGGCCTCTTGGATGGCGTCAGCGCGGGCGGCCGGGGTCTCGTGCTCCGCGTTGATGACGTCCGCGAACTCCTGCCGCGCCGTCTCGATGCGGGCCGCGCCCTCGGCGGTGGCCTTGCGGGCGCCGACGTTGGGGCCTAGCTCGGCGGGCGCCGCTTCCGCCTTCTCTTCCTTCGGTATCAGCCCGGCCTCCTGCATGAGGCGCTTCATCTCGGCCTTGGCCGCGGCCTTCTCGTCCGGTGTGGCGGCCGGCGCTTCGACCGCTGGCGTCGGTTGTCCGGCGGTGGCTGGAGTGGGTTTCGGCGTCCGCATCGCCGCCTTGACGGACTTCACGAACCTGTTTTCCGCGCTCTCTAGATCGCTTCGCCCTGCCATCTTGAAGTCGTCCTCAACCGCCTCGCGGAAGCGATCAAGCGCAGACTGAAGCGACTCCGGGGCTTTCCCTTCTCCGACGAGCGTATCTACCGCATCTGCGAGGTCGCGCACGGTCGGTAGTTGGCCCGTGCCGTCGTACTGCTCCCAGGCGTCGGCTAATGAGGCGATGGGCTGTTCGGCCTTGGCCGCGGCTTCATCTCGGAACATCGCCTCCATGTCACCCGCACCGAACAGGCTGGTCGGTGGTTCAGGTTGTCCGGCGGTGGCGGTCAAACCTTCGGCCGCCGCAGGGACGGGCGGCGGGGGCGGGACCACTGCTGTCCGAACCTCGGACCTGTCTTGTCCGGTCGGGACAGGGGTTGTCTGAGGTGGTGCCACCACCGCGCCTTGTTCGGCGACAGCGCGCGCCCGGTCAGCCAGGACCGCCGGCAACGACGCCGCCGGCACCCCACGGTGCCCGAGTTCGGCGATGAGGAGTTGGGCGTCAAGCCCTCCCCGCTTTGCGGGTTTGATGGCCGCCAGATCGGTAAGGAGGGCATCGGTGCTCGCCGCACGGTAGTCGATCCCCAGGACCTCGCCGGGGGTCTTCGAGGCTTCCGGCGCGATCGACACCTCCGCGACGGTGCGCGACTTCGGCCAGCCGCCCAGGTCATGCGATGGAGTTGTCGCCCCGAGTTCCATCTGACGTCCGCCGAAGGACTCCAACTGCGAGACCAGCGTGCCGACCCGGGCGACCTCTGCCGCCGAGGCGCCAGCCTCACGCAACCCTTGGTAGACTTTGTTCGCCCCGCCCACCGCGACGAACGTGGCCGCGAGGTTCTGCACGAACCGCTTGGTGGCAGGCGAGGCTCCGGCGGCGTCGGCCGCCACGCCAGCGGCGAGAGAGGCCGCGTAGGTGGCCGCCAGGGCCACGGCCGTCGGCCCGGCGCTCATCAGCATCCCGGCGACGGCGAGAGGCGTGGCGGCCCCGCCAAGGCCCTCCATCGTCTCCGAGAGCGCGTTCATCGTCTGCTCGGGATGCGGCGTGGCAACCTGGCCGAGTGGGCCTCCACGCAGGACGAACCCCGATTGCCCGCCTTCGATGACGCCCTTCCCGATCTTCTGGACGCCTTCGATGGTCGTGGCGGCGAGACCCGGGGGGCCGGCCGCTTCCTGCATCTCCCCGACGTTGTACGGGTCGGTCGCTACGTCGCGGAGCGTGGCGTTCGTGCGGGCCACCGCCGAGAGTGGCGCCGGCGTCGGCGCGTGGCTCGGGACCGGCGCGATACGATCGAGCCCCACGAACCGCGGCGGGTTGAACGGCGTCGGAGTGCGAGCGGCCAGCGTCGAGAGGGCATCGTGCGCCGGCTTCCAGACGAGGCCCGGGTCCACCGGAGCGGGCGGCACCGCCTCCCCGGGCTGGTAGACCTTCACGCTGCCTGGGTCAGTCACGCCTCGGGCGACCATTGGCACAGTCGGGCGCGACCCCTCCGGCGTCGCGGCCAAGTCGGCCGCGGCCTGGGGTTCCCATCCGACGTCGACGAGGTCTTGGAAGTCGCCCCGTGGCATGTTCGGTACGCGGGCGCCGGTGATGGTGTTGAATCCTCCGGCTATCTCGTTGGGGTGGCCCGGAAGTTTGAAGTCCGACGGCCAATGCCCGGAGGCATCGGGCCCGGTCACGCCGGCCGCTCGTGCCGCTTCGTAGTTGTAGACCTCGGGCTCGTGGCTGGCGATCGGAGCCGGAACCTCAGCCATCGTCTCCCGCTGCCGGAGGAATCCCAACGCCGAGGAACGCCAGTCGCCAGGCGTCGGTTCGGGCGTCAACGACTCGGCGAGCGGCGATTCGACCTGCAGCCGGCTGTCGAGAAACGAACGAGCGGAGGTGCGCCAGTCGGGCATCCGTTTACCCCGCGAGCAGTCGACGGAGTTCGGCGAGACGCTGCGCGTAGAGGGGCGACTTGACCTGTCCCTGGCGCTCGAGGCCCTGAATCTCGGCCATCAACGCCTCGACACGCGCCTGCAGCGCCGCGTCGTTGGTCGGCCCGACCGCGGGCCCCGGCGGCACCGCTGGTGTCGGGGCGACGGCCGGCGGCGGCACACTGGCCGGAGCGGTCACGGGTCCATGTGAGGCGACGGCTGGCGGGAGCGCCACCGCCGCGGGCTTCGTCAACGCCGACAGGGGCGGGGCCAGGCCAGAGTTGACGGGCGCCTTGAGTTCCATCGTGCCCGGCAACCGCTTGCCCGAGAGCGGATCGTATCCAGGCGACGCCTGCGGCCAGTAGACGTCGATGGCCTTTTGCAGTTCGAGCCCACTCATGTTGGGATGGTCCCGTTGCAGGTCCGGCGTTGCTCGCGCCAACTCCGCCTCGGCCTGGTCGCGGCTGTAGCCGCGGTTCCGCATGTCGGTCAGGTAGCGGTCGACACCGACGGGGAACTTCGGGTTGTCCTTGAACGGGGTCCCGGCTCCCGCGGCGTCCGGCTTGCGCTGCGCGGCGCTATAGGCCGAGATTAGCGCGGCACTATCCTTCACGGTTTTTGGTTCGCCGTGTTCCTGCTCCCACCCGTGGTAGAACACCGCGAACTCTGACGTCGGGGCCTTCGCCTCATCAAGGACCTTCAAGGCTGCCGCCCTCTCCTGCTCCGTCTGCGGGCCGAACGTCGGCGTGAACGTCGGCATGAGCGACTTGCCGCCGACCATCTCGGCCAGTCGTGTACTCGCGGCGATCCGTTGATCCAAGTCGGCCTGATCCGTGACGGGGGTGGCCCACACCTGAGCACCAGCCTTCAAGGCATACGGGAGGGATTTGAGTGCATCGAGCGCCCGAGCCTGGGCCTTGTCCTTCTCCTCCTGCCGGTCCTTCAGATACTTGCTGGTCATCTCCGGGTCGACGGCCATCCCCTGACTCCGCACTTCCTCGGGGTTGTCCTCACCGTACACACCGATCAACGCACCCACCTGTTGCTTGTTGGACTGGTTGATCTGGTCCTGGCCCATCTTGGCGTAGGCGGCCGATTCCTTTTCAAAGCCCGCGTCCGCAAACACCTTGGCTCGCGCCATCAGCGGCAGACCGGCTGTGGTCTTCGTCAAGACATCGACCCGCGCCGCGTCGTTTTCCTCGCGGGTCAAACGGACGGTCTGCGCCTCACGCAGCTTGCGTTCCGGCTCGCCAGCCTGGTACTTGACAAGATCGGACATCGTGCGCCCGGTCGTGTCGATGAGGTTGCCCCACAGGTACGCGTTCGCGGCGCCCTGCTGGTTGGCCGCGTTCGCGGCGATGGCACCGCGAGACCGGATGAGGTCCGACATCCTCGCTGCAGAGGCGTCATTGCGATACGCCGGCCGAACATAGGGAATTGAGGCCATTAGGTTGATGCTCCTAGTTCTGCCATCCAGCGGCGGCGTTCCTCGGCCATAACCTCACGCTTCCAGGCGTCGCTTTCTGCCGCCACCGCCTTGCGATAGACGTCATCGGTGCTATACACCGTTTTCCGGAAGTCGTCATCGGCCATGAACACCATCCGTCGATACGTGTCATCGCGGTTGTAGAGCTCCTTTTGCCAGTCCCGATCGAAGGTGAGCTCTGCGGCACGCTGGTCGTTCGCGGTCTTGGTCTGCCAGCCCAGGAGACTCGGCGAGTACTCGGCCTCTGACCCGGCGAAGGCGCGGTCCCACGCGGAGCGGCCCTCCCCCGCGTTGCGGTCCCACGCGGCGCCCTTCCGGGACTCAGCGGCTGCGTACTCCTTGGCCGCCATGTCCTGCCCGTAGGCGACGAGGTCCTTGAGCGTGCCTCCCGTTCTGAGGACCCCTTTAGCCGCAGCCGCGCCTTCGAGGGCTTTCTTGCCCTCGCCGAATCGGAAGGCGTAGCTCGGGTCGCTGGAGAGTTCGTCCGCCGTGAGCGTCCCGTAGGGTGTTGCCGGGGTATAGGTCGGTGCGGTGTAGGCCGGTGGCGCCACAGCAACCGGGGCCGCGAACATGGACGACGTCGATGGCGCGAGCGACTCGGGAAGCACCACCGGCGCCTCGGCTCCAGCCGTGGCCGGTGTCGTGACGGACGCCGGCGTGCTCGCAACGGGCGAGGTCCAGGCGGGTGCGGCCGGCTGTGCCACGGGTGGAGGAACGGAGACCGGCGCGGGCGTGGTCGCTAACGTGGGCGTCGACGGCGAGGTCGGAACTCCCGTGGGTAGCGTTTGGTCGGGGCCGATGTCGTTCGGATCCCAGTACAGTTGGCCGTCACCGCCCACCTTCCACCGGCCCGGCTGCCCGGACACGTTGATCTGACGTGGGGAGGGGGCCGGCGACGGCGCGGGCACGGGGGCCGGTCCTGGCGCGGGCGTCGGCGCCGGCGCGGGAATAGGATCGGGGACGGGCCCTGGTGCGGCCGACGCACCGCTAAAGGCTTCGCCAAACTCGTCTTCCGTGAGGGGTCGCCCGAGCGCGTTGCTGAGGTCGTCGTAGGGATAGGCTTGCATCGTGACTACCTCTTCATCGCCGGCAGGGCCAGCGTGCTCAACGACGTGGGCGTCGGACTCTGCACGAGGAGACGATAGGCGTCTTCCGACATCCCTTGGTACGGATTCGTCGACGCGAATTGTGGCGCGGAGCCGTAGTCCCGTGGCGTGTAGGCCAGACCCGGGACGCTCACGGCGCTCGGAAGGGCCGTGGTGGAATCCGTCGCGGTCGTCTCAGGAACGTAACCAGGCCCCCCGGCTGGCTGCCAGGTCGGCGACCACAGTCCCGCGCCGGACCCGCCGAAGACATCGAAGGTGCTGATCCCCTCAAATGCCGGATCCAAGGTGCCGCCGATGACGAGCTTGTCGCCACTCAACGTGGCGTTCTTGAAGTAGCCGCTCGGATCGGCGCGCAACATCGCCAGCATCTGTTCGCGCTGCGACGGGTCGGTCGTATCGAAGTTCGACGCGATCCTGGCGAAGTTGTACTTGGGCGTGCGGTGTGTGAGGTCCGCGAGCTTCCCCGCGTCCCACGACGTTGACTTCCCCGCGTACTTGCCGACCGGGACGTCTCCAGTCGCCATCCCCGATGACCCGGCCGCAGACTGGGAGGTTACGAGACCGGCCCACGTCGAATCGTCGACGGTTTTCACGACGCCGCCGTGCGCTTTGACGTAGGTAGTGGCGGACGCGACCTCACCCGGCTGAAGCCACCGATAGTTGCCGTGCTCGAAGAGCATGGCCCCGCCCGCGGCGTTCGTGTAGAGGGTCGGCACCGCCGGTTTCGCGGCCTGCGTCCGTGCTTGCTCGGCCCCCAGGTCGTAGCCATAACCGGCCGTCGGGTCGTCGGGGGTGGTGGACGCGCCAACCTGATTCCAGAACGTCGGCACCGCCGTATCGGCTTGGATCATGACTGGTACACCTGCGCCCTTCTCGACCGCGCCAACGCACTCAGGGAGGCCCCGCCTCTGCCCGCCCGCACCAGGGCCGCGACCTGTCCAGGGGTCAACGCGCCCATCACGGCCGGGCGTGGTGCCGCGAGACCCTGGTACGCGGCCGACGCCATACTTGGCGCCGTCGCGGCCGTGGCGGCCGGCGCGTCAATGACGGTCGGCTCTGGCGCCGAGGTCGGCGGAAGAAGCTGCGGGTTATCAAGAAATGAACGGTCCGTGGTGTCGGTGGTTTCCGCCGTGGTCGTGGCTTTGGACGTGCCCGCGGTCACGGGGTCTCCCGCTTTCCAGTCTTTCGGCATCGTGTCGAGGAGTGGCGCGGGCGACGCCGCCTGAGCTGGTGGTCCGGCCACACCGGACAGCGTGGCGAGTTGCGCGAGAGCGCCGACGCCGGCCGCTCGGTACGGGGCCATCTGTGACTGGCGGTCGGTGTACTTCTGCTTGGCCAGCGCGAACTCCGCCTGACGGATGGCGAGCGTATCGCCGTACTGCGTCTCTTCTTTGGCCTGCTCGGCGTCCCATTGGGCTTTGGCTTCGGTCTGTTCCCGTTCCCATTCGGCCCTGGCCTCGGCGGCCTGTTCTTTCTCGAAGGCCAATTGGTCGGCATTCGCGGACAGTTGCACGTCGGCCGCTCGCTTAGAGGACCCGGACTCCGACCTCGCAGCCACCACACTCGCCGTGGTTTTAGCCGCCGCGGTTATTATTGCGGCGACAACGATTGCTGGCATGATGCCTCCTCTTGGTCGAACGCCATCGGCAGGGCAAAGGCTGTTCCTGGCACCTCGACACCCCCGAACTTCTGACTCAGCGCCCGGACGTGGTCGGTCGTCGCATTCGTCAATACCGCCCGCACGTGCCAGTCCTTCGCAATACGCTGCATCCCACGAATCAACCGATAGCCGATGCCTGGCGAGTGGCGTCGGTCGGGCGCGATCCAGAGACACTCTGCATGCACAACACGGAGGGCCATCCACACCCCGACAATCTGCCCTTCCTGTTCCACCACAAGCACGCGCGTGTTGACCGGGTCCAGGTTCTGCCACACCTCCGCCGCCTCGGTGCCGGCAAGTCTCGGCCATTCGTCCGGCGGTAAGAGGTGTGCAAAATAGCTCATGTGGCGACTCCGGGTATTGCTTCAACAACCAGATCGAGCGCGTACTGCATCGTTGTCCCGCCCGCGCTGGCGTAGACCACACCGTACGTGAGCGGACCATCCTGATCACATCGCACGAGCACAGACCCGCTCTGCACGCTGGCGGTCGTGTTCCCGGTGAGGGCCGCGAACGCCTGGCTGCAGGCCACTCCACCATCCGTCCACCCAAGCGTGACGGTCGCCGATGAACTCGACGACGCGGCGCGCGTGACACGCAGGCTGACACTGACCCGGTACAGACCCGTGGTGAGCGAGGCGATCGGGACAGACGTGGTCACGATCGTCGCGCCTTGCGCGGTAAGGCTCACGGTCTGCAGCCGAAACGACGCCGCATCGACTTGCTGGGCGAGGGCCTGGAGCCAGGAGGCCCACACCCGCGGAATCACGCCGGTGCCTTTCTCCGCAATCGGGTCACGCGGCAGGCCGGGCAGACGGAGGCGCAGCATCAGGCGCCTCCATGATCGCGCACGGTGATAGTGGCGCCCATAATGCGAAACGGCACCGGGTCCGTCACGACAAACTCACCGACAAGGTCCTCCCCGGACCCACACCGCCACCAGCGCACGCGCTTCGAGTAGTCCCATATCTGCCCGATGCTCCTGGTCCGTTCGGAACCCCAGGTCTTCCCGCCATCCTTCGAGAGTCGCATCGACATCACCGAATCGGCGCCTCGGCCGGCGTAGGTGCTCACGCCAGACTCGAGGAGGACCTCCACGCAATCGAGCCCGATCGGCTCGCGGTCGTTGAACACGCTCGGCGTCCGGCGCACACGCCGAATCGGCAGCCCGTCAACGTCGTAGCCGTAGGTTTCGGAGACCTCGTAGATCGTGCCCGTCGTGCTATCGAGCGCCAAGTGCCGGCCGAAGGCGTGGACGTGATAACGCGGGCGCCAGGCGACGTAGGCATTGGACCCACTCACCCATGTCCCTCGACGCGCCCACATTTGCGTGGTGAGGTCGAGCGCCCACGTCACATCCTGCGTCGGGAAGGTCAGCAGATAGAACGTATGGCCCGCGGCCGAATAGCTCGACCCGATAGCATCGTCGATCGTGGCGTAGTTGTGGATGGCCCACGCGACCGCGTTGGTGCTGGCCGGTTGTGGCGCCCCGCCGTTGACGAGGACGACTTCACCGTGGCCGTCCGCGGTCTGAGAGACCCAGAGAATCCCTCCGAGGATTTCCTTGGCCGAGAAGGGGGCCGCACAGCCGTGGGCCAGCAGCGCGCCAGGAATCGGCACAAACGGGAAGGGATACGTCCCGGCGTTGTTCCACACCTCCGAGGTTTCCTCGCCGAGGAGCCAGATTTCGCGGGCACTCTTCGGCACGATGAGGGCCACCCAGCGGTCAGGTGCGGTGGACCGTTGAGCAAACTGTGTGGGATCCCATGTCGTGCAATCGAGCAAGTCCGACACGAAGAAGGTCGAGGTCGACGAATCCAGCACGAGGAAGTAGCCGTCAATCCACGCGCACATCGTATTGCCGCTGGCGCGCTCGACGGTCAGGGTGTTCGTGTCGAGATCTAAGCTGTACCCCACGTCCCCGGAGGTGATGAAGAGTTGCCCCGACCCATCATCGCCACCACAGATCGTGGCGGGGTTGGCATCGACCGCCACCGCGCCACGATTCACCAAGGACAGCGTGCCATCTCCGGCTTCGAGGAGTTCGTACACGACGCCCCCGATCACCGCAAAGGCACGGCCGCTCTTATGAAAGAACCCTCGTCCTGGTGTTTCGACGGGTGTCAGCCGGGCTTCCACGCCCGGTGTCGGGTAGAGGTTGATCGGGGTCTTCCCGCCGACCACCTGGCGAGGTTCCGGGTAGTAGTTGACGGTATCCTGGCCGTCCGCAATCGACGATTGCGAGATGTTCGATCCGCCGCAGAACATCGGCCAGGGTATCCGGCTCATGCCTAACTCCCGGTGTACAGGTCGTACCGACCGCTCCCACGCAGACCCGGCGTGCCCGGGTCGAGTGAGGCGTCAGTCGGGCGCAGGTTGGCCCGCTTGATGGCGGCAAGCGCCTCAATCGCGACGCGTTCCACCCGCGGGCTCGGGGTCTTGCCAAAGTCCTCGGCCAACTCCAACGCGAGGTTGTACCGATACATCCGGCTCCACCCGGGCGGCATCGCGTAGACCGTCGTGAGATCGGCAAACGTGGAGGCGGCGGCTGGCGTGTAGAGCACGAGGTCACACAGGCCCGTGTTCGGCACCGGGTAGACCCTGATGGTGCCCAAGCCCGCAGCCCACGCGAAATCGTAGTAGCAGGCGGTCGGCCACGGACCCGTGGCACTCTTGTCGGTGAGTCCTTGCCACTCGGCGATGTTGATCGGGCGCCCGATCGGCACTTCGATCGACGGACTCGCTGTGCGATCGGGGATGACACTCGCGTTGTCGATCCAGACCGGGCGGGCCTGGTTGAATGTGCCGCCGGTGCCAATCGTGTAAGCCGCCACTCCACTTGAGAGCGGGTAGACGTTCCGGCTCACCGTGAAGATGCTCGCCCGTTCGAGGCCCAGACTGTCGACGAAGTCGTCCAGCGCGATCTTGCCGACCGCGAGTTCTTCGGCCTCGGGCGTATCGGTGGCCCCGACGACGCCCAAAAGACGGAGCGACCGCGTGATGATGTCGGTGGCGCTCGGCATGGCGTGAACTCCCGCCGGCTACGTCGAGCCGTGTTTCTTCGACGCCTTCGTCGGTGTGGCCGGCACGTCAGCCTCTGGTTCCACCGGCACACGCACGGGAGACAGGGAATCGGACCATCCTGGCCCGAGTTCAGCCTCTTCGGCCTCCGACTGGACGAGTCGCTTGCCTGCCGTTGGGTGATACCGCCAACCGGGAAACTTGATGACCATCGAATCCTCGCTACTGCGTGCTACGGGAGCACTTCGGTAATCAGATAGAACGTGACCGACCCCGCGTTGAGGTTGGTCGCGGCGCCGCTGCCCAGGTTGCCGGTCCCGCTCGTGAGGCGCATCGTAACAATCGTGCCGGCCCACGACAGGAGGCCACCCTGAATCGCCGCGGCGCGGGTCAGTCCGGTGCCGAGCTCGGTGTCCGCGTCGCCAAAGAGGGCGGTTGCCGCATCGACATCGAAGCTCGCCAAGACGTCACTCCCTCCCGCGGACGTGCCCACGGTCGCTGAGAGCGTGCCGTTTGTGCAGACAGACGCGCAGACGAACGTAGCGGTGACGTCCGCATAGACGCCGATCAGACGTGTCTTCGCCGGCAAGGTCGCAATCGTCCAGTCGGCGTTGACGGCCGCCGCGATGAACTGCGCGTACGTGACCGTGGCCTTGTAGACCACGCGCCGAACGGACCCGGCGTCATTGACCGTGACGCCCGTTCCGCTCCCCGGCGCGATACGGGCAACCGCGACCGAGACATTGGCGGGACGAATCTCGGCCTGGTCACGGCCAAGGACGTCCGAGAACGAGTACGCGATGAACACCAACGAGAGACACGCCGCGACAATGGCGCGGATCACTGTCGACTCCAGCACCAGACGTTGAGCAGACCGCTCGTGGCCCCGGTGCGAATGAACGTGATGCGCTGCAAGTCCTCTCCCCGATCCACGGTCAGCACGTCGCCGACCTCGAGGAGCGTGCCGACGCTGGCGGTCGGGGCCACGTCAATCCGCCATCGGACCTGCGCGGTCTCCAGCCTGAACCCGCAGCCGGCCATGCCCGCTCGAATGGCGGCCGTCACGCCAATGGCTGTATTGGCGACCGTAATCTGTTCGAAGGTCGTCGCCCGCTGGCTCTGTGCGGGTGCCCCCACGAGGAGGGCCAGCGCGAGGGTCAGAAGCAAGACTCGTCGCATGGGTCTCTCCTTAGCGGGTGATTTCCCACCAATTGATGCGGATATTCGCGTCGATCGTGCCGCCCGCCTGGAGGTAGGTGATAAACGGGTCCATGCCGATGTCCGCGGTTTTGGCGGTGCCGCTATTGGTCATCGTGATCGGCGTGCCATTCAGGAACGCCGTGGGCACGCGCGCCGCGCTGATACACGATTTCAGGGTGTAGGTGCCGGCGTTCGCCGCGTTGACGCCGCTATCGTCACTGAGGGTCCCGCCTCCGGCGACTTCCCCGAGCGAGAACACCGACCCGTCGACGTTATTGATGCCCACAACGGACCAGTCCGCATACCCGGTGTAGACGTTGCCGGCCTGGAATGCCTCATGTTTGCGCCAACCAATGAGCATCTGGTCGGTGCCGGCAATCAGCGCGATGGTGAAGTTGACCGTGAAGCAGCCCCCGTTGACGCCCGTGGTAATCCACGAGGTTGCGTCCGTCACGATGCCGTCTCCGAGGTAGATTTCGACGCCCTCGTTGTCGGTCGTGTTGTCGGCCGATATGTCGAGCTTATTCGCCGCCACAATCCACGACGAGGCCGACTTGACAAGCTCTTCCCGATAGGTGATCAGCCCGGATGGGCTGCCCCAGACATAGTTGGTGCCGGTGGCCGCGATCGTCTTCGCACCGGCCGCGGTCGTCGCCAGCACCAAGAGGGGCCGGGTGAAGTCTTCGCGGGCGTAGGTCGTCCACATATTCGTGGAGGCGCCCAACGCCGCACCGGGAATCGTCTCGGCCGGACCGCCCTTGATCGCAACGGTGGCGAACCCGCTCGTATAGGCCGTCATCTTGGCCCGAATCTGGCTAAAGCCCGGATTCGAGACCACGAAGAGGTCGTTGGCCGTCGTCGTCGAGGCCAGGCCGTAGGTGGACTGGCGTATCACCGGGATGGCCGTCCACGTCCCCGCAATAGACGCCTCGAAGGTGATGGTCCCCGACCATGTGCCACTGACCTGAATGGTGACGCTCTTGTCGGCGCCCGTCGTGGCAGTGACCACAGCATCGGCAATCCCAAGGGTGCCCTGCGTGACCGGCTGCGCGAAGGCGGAGACGGCGGAGAGCATGGCGATGAGGAGCGCCGCCACGCTGACTCTGAGTAGTGAAGTTCGTCGCATGTTCTGCACTCCTGCATCGCGAGTTGAAGGGCTGGCCGCCCACGTCGGGTGTGGGCGGCCAGGAGGGTGCGCGAGACGGTCTTACGTGATCGTCCAGTTGTTGTTCGCCAGCACGAGCCACTTGCCCTTGGCCGCGACCAGGGAGAGGCAGGCGCCGATGTAGGCCGCCGACGTGTTGGTCGTGTGGAGACCAGTCGTGCCGTCGTGGCACGAGACGGTGGTGATGACGTGCGCGGCATCGGTGAGGGTCAGGAAGCGGGCCACGAGCCCGTCCTGTCCAAACCCCGGATCGGCAAACGTGGTGCTCGCCAGGGCCGCCGCTTTCGTCAAGTGGTAGTCGGTGTCGCGGGTGGGGGCAGGAACAACGCCGTTCTGCCCGACGGTGATAACGTCCCGCTTGGATGGCGGTGGCACGTCCTGTTTCGCCCCGAGGCTGGCGAAGTCGGAATCCAGGCCGAACGTGACCTGCGCGAGCACGTCATGGGCCTGGGCCGTTCCGCCGCGGTCGCCGCGCGATCGGACGGTGATGAAGTTCGCCACGGGGATTGCCACGATCCGCATGAACTCGCCGGCAATCTGCATGATGCCGCCCACCGTCGCTCCGGTGGACGCGGTCACGTTGAAGGTGAGCGAGTTTGCGGTGGCCGCGGCGGCCAGTGTGGTTCTCGTGATAGCCATAGTCGTCTCTCCTACTGCCTACGCCTGTGTGGACTAGACGAGGGACACGCCAGCGTGAACGCGCCCCTCGTGAGCAAGGATTACGAGCAGACGCGAGCGCCCAGGTCTGGGCGCACAGCGGACCAGCCGTACATGAGGTCCACCCGCGCGGGCGACTGGTCGGTCATGATCGAGTAGTCCTTGAGGAACCGCACGGCGATCCCCAGGGCCTTGTTGCTGATGCGCTCCGCCACCCAGAGCCCCCCGGGCTTTTCGAGGTCGGCGAACACGAGCGCGTAGGCGCCAGGCAGATAGACGAGGGCCTGGGGCGAGGACACGCTCGCATACGTCGAGGCGTGACCGAAGATGGTCACGGCCGCGCTGTCGGCCGGTGAGGTGGTGCAGGTCTGGAGGGCACCAGACGTGACGATGGCCGGCGAGATCGGGACCGTGGCCGCGCCACCAGACGTGCCATACACGTCCGCCAGGACGACGAAGTCCTTGAGCTGGCCCGTGCTCTGGTAGTTCAGGGGGTTGATGTCGTAGACCGCGTCAAACTGGATCACGTCGCCCTCGCGCAGTCGGAGCGCGGCGGCCGACGTAAAGCCCTTCAACAGAATCGAGGCCCCCGTCTGCACGCCATCCACCTGTGGCGTGCCACCCAACGGGCCGACCACATGGGTGGCCACGTTCTGCGACATGAACCACTCGCTGATGCCGAGGGCTTCGTTCCCGAACTGACCCGTGCGGAACGCCTTGGAGATGGCGGCGGCCGGGTTGAACAGGGCGAAGTTCGCCGACGAGAGGTAGGCGTGCATGTTCGGATCGAGGATGGCGATACGCCCGTCAGACGGGACCCCACCCTTCGACAGCTTCACGCCTGCCGCCAAGTACGGCATATTGGCCGCGCCCGGCAGCGTGCCCGTCGAACCCGGGACGACGCCAGGCGTGCCGGACGTCATGTACGTCTTCTTGTACATGCGGCTCAGGCCGTCGAAGTCGACCGCATTGATCAGGGAATCGACCGCCGGCTCGATGTACCGCTCCCGATAGTTGTCCACTTCCATCGTGAGGGACGCCATCGAGAACTCCAGACCGATGTTGGCCTGGTCGGTCAGCGTGATGGGGACGATCTGGTCCTGCACCGGCTGAGGGTTGAGGGCCTGGCCCTTGTTGACCTGATACCGCTGCGGCAGACGGGCGTTGACCGTGTAGCCGACCTTCGCGCCGCTCTGCTTGAACTCATCGCTGTAGCTGCGATCCACGTTGTTGGCGAACCGCATGTTGTTGACGAGACGGAGTCCGATCTGTTTCATCACCCACGTCGGGGTGACAAGGGTATTGGCTGCCATAGGATGCCGCCCCCCTGGGCGGTCGCCTGATGGCTAACGGTGAGCGCGAGCGAGGCGAGCGTCGTTCTGACGCCGGACGTATTCCGGCCCAAACTCGATGTCGTCGTCGTCTCCGCGTGCGCCGCCAGCCGATCGCGTGGCGCCCACTGGCCGGATGGGCGGTCGCGCAGAAGTGACAGGCGGTGTCGGGGAGGGCGAGCCGTTCTTCGCACCCTCATCCGACAGGTGAGCAACGAGACGACCGAGCGCCAAGAGTTGGCGGGGAGGATCGAGATGGGCGATCCGCGAGTGTTCCTCCGGGTTCCGAGCGAAGTAGAGGAGGAGCGGCGCAGGATCGGGCGCCTCCCGAACGGCGTCTATGATGGGGCGCGTCATCGGAAGGGTCGCAAGAATCTTCGCTTCGGCGGGATGTTCCGCCAGTTGGTAGAGCAGTTCCATGCCGGCCTCGTGCCGACGCACCACCGTCGTCATGAACGGGGTCTGTGGCACATCGGCCAGGTTGGCGGCGATCTTCTCTTCCCAATCGGGATACTTCTGGATGGCTGACTGGCGCCGCGACTCTTCACGGGCTTCTTCGGCCGCGGCGAGGTCTTGCTCCTTGGCCTTCGAGAGCAAGCTGGTCACGACGCTGGTTGCTTCGCGGCGGGCTTCCTTGACAGATTCGGCCTTGTAGAACGCGCTGAGGTCCTTCTGATATTTGGAGAACGTCTCTCCACGGGCCTCGTACTCGTCCCAATCAGGCTGTCCCTCCGCCAGATCCAACTTGGCGGCTTCGGCCGGGCTGTCAGGAACCTTCTCGTCCGCCTTCTCGGGCGCCGGTCGAGCGTACCGCTTGCGTTCTCGGTCGGCTTCCTCGGCCTCGAAGGCCCGCCTGGCGTCCTCACGCTGGCGCGTGATGGCGTTGAACTCCGCCTGGAGGACGGCCTTGCGCTCGGACGCGGTCAGTTTCTTCTTCTTCGGATGCTCGGGTTCCCCGGCTGGCGTCTCCCGGTCGGGCGCGTCGTCGAGGTCGTCGTCGGTCTCTGCCGCCGCGGCCTCAGCCTTGGGCGGATCGGGTTCATCACGCAGCCGAGCGGCGAGCTGTTCGCTCGAGGGCTGGTCAGCCGACGAGGATTCGACGTCCCACCCGTCCACCGAGGCGGAGGACACGGGACGGGCCATCGAGTTGGAGTCGTGCGAGTCGGTCGGCTGAAGGTCTGCCATCTGAGCTCCTATACCGGCGAAGAATCAGGCGCGATGAACTCCGACTCCCCCTTGACCGGCGGATAGGCCGGCTCGAGGGCGGCGTCGCGCACCGCGGCATGGTCTTCGTGCGAGGCGTCACGCCTCGCCGCACGTTCTTCTTTGGCTTCCTCGCGCCTGGAGGCGTGTTCCTCGTGCGCGGCGTCTTGGGCTTTCGTGTGGTCGGCGTGGACCATACTCGCGGCCTGGCTTTCGCGCTTCGTCTGGTCTTGCATCGTGGCGATGCTTTCCTTCGACCCGAGCTCGGCGCCCTTCGTGGTGGTATTCGCCCGAATCTTGGCGGCTTCGATGCGTTCCCGGCTGGCAATCTCGAGTGTCTTGATGCGTTCGTTCGACGCGACGCGCAATTCCTCAACCGGCAGGCCGCTCTTCGCCTTGGCGAGCTCCTGTTGAAGCGCCTGCATCTGCTGTTGCATCTGGGCCATCTGCGCCTGCACTTCGGGCGGAATCTCCGCCGGCCCGCCTTCTTCCTCGTCCTTCAATTGCGGGTTGATCTTCTCCAGCCGGTCCTTGACGCGCTTCCCGATGTCCGTCCCTTCGAGGTCGGCCGCGATGTCGATGAGATAGGGCGCGAGGTTCGGGGCGGCCTGAATCACGCCGAGGACAAACGCCTTCTGCGCGTCCTGCTGTGTGGCGAACGCCTGGCCGATGGTGACGGCCACGGTGTAGTCGCCGTCGTCGAGGTTGTAGGTCTTGGCCTTCTCGAGGGGCTTCTTCCCGCGCATCTTCTGGAGCAACGCGGGAATCAGCCCTGGCGCGTTGGGCTCGGCGGAGACCGGACGACCGTCTGGGCCAGTGATGAACGGCTGTTTCAGCAGGACTTCCCGCTCATCTTTGGGATCATCACCCAGGAGCCGCACCACGCGGCCCGGACGGTCGTAGACGTACTTGAGGAGGTCGAGCAGGACCCGACCCTCGTAGACCATGCTGATGTTGGCAAGGTTCTCGAGGTAGTTGGAACTCGATTGCTCGCCTTGCTGCTTGAGGGCCTGAATCGCCTTGCCCGAGCGGTTGCTGTCCTGTTTGCCGAGGGACGGGTTGAACCGGCCAGTCGTGGCCTGGATGTCCATGTCGGCCTCGCGGGCCATCAGGACGGAGGCGGAGATGTTCGTTGAACTCAGATCGTTACGCTTAGGTGACTCGACAAGATGGCCTTCGAACGTGGTCGGCTTGTACTTCAACCGTGTGAACGCCCGGGTATTCGCCTCGTCCCACATTTGCTCGTAGCCTTCGTCCTGGCCTTCGGCCATGACCCACGGGGCAAGCGATTCAAGGCCAGAACGTAGCGCCTGCGAGCTGCGGGCGTAGTTGTAGAGGCGCTGGGCGTCCTTGGCATTCGAGACGACGCCCTTCCACGCGGCCTCTCCGTCGACGTTGTATTCCTTGCCGATCACCGGGATGATCGGAATGTACCGGCCCTCCCACTCTTCCTCGTCCAGCATCTCGTGGGCGTTGATCACGGCCCACTTGACCTGGCGCTTCTGCACCGTGCGGCTCACGAGCACGCCCTCGGACGGCTTGACACCCTTCGGCAGCAATTCGTTCTTACCCGTCTGCGGGTTGAGGATTAACTCCCGCGCCTCGTACTCCACGTAGAAATACTCGGCGACGCGAATCGTGCCGGTGTCCTTGCCCCCGTCCGTCACCCATCCCGGCGAATTGTCGGTGACGCTCTGCAACTCTTCCGCGCTCATGGCGGCCAGCGCCGATTTCCCGTAGAGGCGCTTGTATTCCTTCACCGGCATGTCGTCGGTGATGAACGCGAACTCGCCGTCGGACCAATCCGGCTCCTGCGCGTAGGGGTCGAGGTAGACGCAGCCCTGGTTCTTGATGCGCTGCACGACGAGGTCCATGTCGAAGTCCCCGTCGTTGGCTTGGGTCTTGAGGATGCGGTAGGCGCCGCGGCCACACTTCACGGCCCGTTCCAGCGCCCAGATCCGGGCGATGTTGGCCCGGCTATCGTTCTCAATCGACCGAATCATGCCCTGGCGTAGTTCGGCGCCTTCCTTGTTCGCGCCGTTGCCCTTGGGCTTGATGATGATGCCGAGACGAGCCTTGCGGGCCTCGTTGATCACTTGCTGGACAGGCTGATCGACCTTCGAAATGACCAAGCATGGACGGGCAGCAATCACACTCCCGTCAGGAGCAATCCCGCCCGCCCGTGCCTTCCGCAAGGACTCTGGCCACTGGTCATCGGGCAGCGCCCGGTCAAACTTCAGGTCCTCGACTTCACGATCGCGCTGGTCGCCCTCGATCTCAAGGATGAGCTTAAAGCGGTCCATCGCCTCGGCGACGATGTCCGCGTTTCGTTTCGCGTGGTCTTTCTTGGTGGGGGTGCCGTCGGCCTCGAGGTCTCGGGCCGTGGCAAGCGAGGCGTCGTAGTCAGACGCCTCATCACGAAGAAGCTGCATCCCACGTCGCGGCGACAGGCGGTCAGCCATGAAGGGCCTCTGCCTGCAGGGCGCGTCGTGCGACGCGAAGCGCGGCGTCCGCTAAGGCGGCACGCGCCCGGGCCCGGGCTCGCTTCCGCGCCTTCTTTTCGGCCTTGGTCACGGCCTTGATGTGGCGATAGCGCACCCCCTGGAGGGTCTCCTCGACAATCTGCACACGGCGGAAGGCCCCGCTGATCTCGACGACATAGGCGTCGTCGCCATCTCGCACGACGGTCCCTGCCGCGTGCGGCTCACCCTTCTTGTCCCGGGTGAGGATCTTCGCGGTTAACGTCACGGGCTCCGGCCGGGTACAGACGTCAGCCACGGGTTGCCTCATACCGCCGAGGGCGCTTGACCGTCACGGTGGCGCCGGTGCGGGTGTCGAGGTTGGCGTAGATGGGCCGACCGTACGAGTCGACAAGCCGGAAGTGCTGCGCCGCCGCCGGCGCCATCAGCGCCACGAGCACCTTGAGCAACGTCGTGATGGGCGCGCCATCGAGGCGGGCCTGCGTCACGATCTGGCCCCACTTGTGGCCCTCATCCGACCGCAGGTTGCCTCGGGCCTCACGTCCCATCTCAGTTCACCAACCGCTTGATGATCTCTTCCGGGTGGCCGTCCGGGCCGTAGAAGTAGCGCCGGCCTTCTTCACTGGAGAAAGATTCCACTTCCCAGGCGTTGTCAATCTCGCGCTGGGTGGGTGTTGAGGGCACGACCATTGTGTCGAGGACCTGACTGGCTCGCACGCCATGCCCGTAGCGGAGTTGAACCTGTTGGCAGAAGAACGCGAAGATGCGGTCGGAGATGGATGCGTCGATCGCGACGCCTGGGAAGGTACGGAGGAACGTGCTGCGCCAATGCTGCGGGCCGGCGGCTACCACTTCGAGCAGTAAGGGCGCCTGACTCGCCACGCTCATCATGGTCTCGGTGACGACATAGCGCGTCTCCGCCTTCCGGCGGTCGTTGGCGGTCTCGTGCTTGGTCCTCAGCAGCATGTCAGCGGTCCAATTCCCGGCGGTAGAACTCAAGACGCTCTACGTGGGTGGGCTTGACCTCGTCGGCCCAGGCCGGGGCGGTGTGCAGCGGGTCGGTGTTGTGGGCTTGGATGCGCAGGGACCGAGCGAGGATGAGTTCGTCATGGGCCGCGCCGAGTTGTTTTCGGGATCGGGCGTCGCGGGCCCGGTCGTGAGCCGCTCGGGACTCAGCTAAGAACAATGCGACAGTCTCAGCGAGCGAATCCGCCATCGGCGAGAAGCGTAACACCGAGTCACGCAGAAAACTGCGCGGTCACTAGATTTTGTCGCCACCGCGCCATCGGAGCCGATTAGCGAGTCGTCAACAGGTGGATGCCTTTCTTGAACTGGCCGAGCTGACCTCACCAACGACGGCATCGTGGTCGTCCGGTCCTGCTTTCTTGAAACGGTAGACCGGGTATTCCTCGTCTATGCTGATGCGGATCTTCATGCCATCCAACTTGAGTCCTGGCTCTGTTGCCCTTGGAACACGCCGCGCGGTCGCGGCTTCTGAATGCCGTCCTTGCCCCGCACGACGGCGGCAAAACTTAAGCACAGTGCGTCCGCGTCGTCCGGACTCCCCACACCGCGGGCCTTCATGCTCTCCTTCGATTCGAGCACGAGCCGATCGCTCTTGTCGTGGTGGTAGCCGGGCCCACACAGGTCTTGTTCGAGGCGGCTGTCCGTGTCGATGGCCCCGCGCGGCAGCCAGTCGCGCACTTTGCCCCACATGTACGAGCGCATGTTGGCGAACTTGGGATCAGGCGCTTCGGCCCCGAACTGGACCTCCATCACGTTGCGGTGGCCGAGCTGCTTGAGGCGGTCGACGATGGGCCCGCCTATGCCCGTGCCGTCCACGAAGAGCATCGCGACCTTGCGGCCATTGAACGTGCGACCCAGGATGTCCGACGCCGTCGTCACGAGGCGCATGGAGTCCCGGGCCTGCTCGCCGGGGATGCGCAGAGACGGAATGGACCGAGCATCCAAGCCCAGACGGAAGCGGAAGACGCACGCGTCGCCTCCGCCACGCGCCACGTCGAGCCCACACACCAGCGGCTCGTCCGGCAGGACGATGACCTCGCGCGTCTGCGCGGCGTACACGAGGTCGGAGCCGATGTATTGCAGGTCTGAGGCGCGAGGCGGCAGGCCACGCACGCGCACCCGGACGAAATCCGAGTCCTCGCCGTAGTCCTGAATCCACTCGGCGATCTGTTGCTTGTTGGTGAACCGACTGTCCCGGCTATCGACGATGACCTGGTGCCAGCGTTCGCGCTCGCTCCCAAAGCACACCCGATGAAACTTCCCGGTCGTACGGGTCGGGTTCCCGAAGAGGAAGATCATCGGCTCGCCGTCGGTCAAGCCGCCCTCGGCGACCTCGTGGGTGGCATCCGGCACGGCCGAATCCTCGTCGAAGATGTAGAACGACGTCGAATCCGCGGCGTGCTGGCCGGCGAACGCCTCCGAGTTTTCCTCCTTCGAGCTCTGTGGGGCGCAGAACCACGATTCCTTGTGGGCCGGGTGATACATCCGGGCCGACGTGGCCACGAACCAATGCCCGCAGAGACAGAGCTTGGTCCATCGCTGGATGGCGGCCCAGGTCTTCGTTTCGAGCTGCGTGAACGTGTTGGCGGTGATGGTGCCCTGCGCGTTGGGCCGGGTCGCCATGATCCAATCGACGAGCCAGGCCACAATCGTGCTCTTGCCGATCCCATGTCCCGAGCTCACGGCCATGCGTATCGGCGCGACAGGGCTCGTGCCGTCGAATCCACGATCCCGCACCTGGCTTCCCAGGTCTTCGAGGAACCGCGCCTGCCAGATGTCCGGACCCGTGTGGTCTTGCAGCGGGCCAGGCTCGCCCCAAGGCCACATGTGAAGAACGAACTCAAGCGGGTCGGCGTAGTAGCCGGCGACCGTGTCGTGCAGTTGAGCCTCGAAGGACTCGCTCATCGCGCGGCCTCGACCATGTTGCGGGTGTCGGCAATATGGTCCATCATGTCTTCCGCGCCTGCCACGTCAGCCATGCGGCTTCGTTGACGCACAGGTGAATGGCGTGGTCAGGGCTCGTGCCACGCGGGAGACGGTAGGCCCCGTCCAGCACCGCCCGTGCCGCCGCGAGGTCGGCTTCATGCTGGTTCGCGGCCCGCTCCATCGTGACGAACGCCTCGCGCAGATGGGCGACCTCGATGCGCTCGGCCTCCAGCTCGTGCCTCACGGCGTGGAATTGCAGGTTGGTGACGTTGTGCCCGTCCGGGCCGTGGCTCTCGTACTCCACGATCTTCTGCCGCGCCGCCGCGAGGTCGGCTGTCATCCTGTCGCGGTCGCCCGCGTGCATCCCACACTCCACACAGGCGCAGTCGTCACGAAAGGCGATGGCCCGCGCCGCCGCGAGCGCGGCCTCCAGGTGGCCCATGCGTTCAGATAGGCACAGCGGGCAGATGATGAACTTCAACGCCAACTCGCGTTGCTCCGGGTCATGGATGCACGCTGGTTTCATGGCTGCTCCTTCGCGGCCCACGCGCCGCAGGTGAAATTCACGGTCGCGCACGAGATTGGCACATGTCCGCAGTAGGGATAGTAGTCAACCGAGTTGGCGCGTTGATGCCGACACGTCCCACACACCCGCCCCCGCACCGCCGCGAGCGCGGTTTCAGCCTTGAGGCAGCGCCCTTCCCAATGGCTCATGTAATGCGCGATGGAGGGGCTTCGTATCGCCGCCTCAATGATGCA
>Ga0315286_10001291_pt1 | contig 22611 bp, 19 predicted proteins | sample YL17G10_0_MG_FD_205038 | JGI IMG/M metagenome (GOLD analysis project Ga0315286, IMG submission 205038) | Sediment microbial communities from Yellowstone Lake, YNP, Wyoming, USA - YL17G10_0 | ecosystem: Environmental > Aquatic > Freshwater > Lake > Sediment | place: USA: Wyoming | collected...
TTGGGACCGCGGAAACTCCTTGAAACATATGGGCGATGCGCGGTTCTGCCAGAGCCTGCTTCGGTTCCATGTAGTACCTAACCCAAAGGGCACTGTATCCTTTGTGAGGCCTGCCAGCACGGTCGCGGTGAGACCCGAGCTTCATCATTGGCAGGGACAAACGGTTGGGTACTACGCTCAACACGCTGAAACGCTTGTCGGAGTAAACGATGCGTCGAATAACCCGGGAAATCACGCTAGGTAGCAGCCCACAGCCTGCAGCTTGCTCCCCGCCGGGGCGAGCAAGACCCGGTAGTTCGCAGAGAGTTCCCAGTAAAGTTGTAGCAGAAGCGACACGGTTTCCCGGTAATCAAGAGTCGACACTACACGTTTCGGCATCGGCACGCCGCCGTCGATTGCGGGCTGTACGGGGTTGTCCTGCTCCCACTCGCGCCGCACCTGGTCGTGTATCCATGCTGTAGCTTCCTCGCGCCAGGAGTGTACCGGGGGGTGGCCATTAATCAGGAGGAGCCGACCAGGATAGACTGTGTTCAGTAGAATCTGAGTGAGTGCGTCGTTGAAGGACATGAACACCAGCGCGGCCGTCGGCTGCCCCTGCATGGCGACGCTCGCGAGCGAGTCAACTCGGACTACGCCATATACACCGGTAAACACCTGCAGCGACGGCTGATGGATCTCGTTTTTCTCTTTCGCGCGCTCGAACGCGTCCTTGCTCGGACCGTACTCTTGCGCCTCGGAATACAGGACGCGAACGTGCAAGCCGAGTGTGTGGCAGACGTTCAGGACGAGCATAATTTCGAGCTTTGACATGGTCGAGATGTCAACGACCACACGCTTCGTAACGTGCGCACGGAGGCGCGTCTCGAGGCGCGCTGCGAAGTCGCCGGGCTCGAACCGGTTGTACTTGAGAATATCTTCCTCCGCGACCTCGACACCCCGAGCCAAAAGAGCTTCGCGGACGTCGGGGAGCCGGTTCTTCGAGTTGAACGGGAGGTAGTCGAGGAGGATGGCATACGCCCCCGACGAGAGCGCGACAGCCTCCTCGACCGCCATGGTACGATCCTCGAATCCAGGTGCATGGATAACGATGTCCCCCTCTTCAAGCAGCAGGCGGTCACAGGACTGGAGCGGTGGCAAGAGCTCCGCCAAAGAAGCTGGGAGAGAGTTCGGCGTCATGGCTCCCCCTCGTCGGCATCGTCGAGCGTGTCGTCTTCGTGCCCATCGATGCTGTCGCTCGGCGCGACGTCACCTTGATCGTCATCGCCTAAGTCATCGTAAGCGGGGTCCTGCGACTCGGCCTGCGGCGTCTCGGGGAACGAAATCGAAAGTTGACCGCTGGCGCCATCTGTTGGCCGCACAGTGAAGTTCGCCTTGAAGACATCCGGCTTCAGGAGGAGCGATATGAACGCTTGACAGGTGAGCGGAACGCTGTCGCGCTTGGAGAGGGCAAGGGCCCCGAAGGGCAGAAGCAGCCGCCGAAGGAATAGTCGCGGGACAAAAGTGCCGCGCACACTCTTGCCTCGGCTGTCGCGAATGGAGAGACCATACCTCACGAGGTCGCGAAATATTTCTCGCGCGAGACCGTCAATGCGAAAATCGTCGACGATCTCCACACGGAACGCCATACGCGGAACCTCCCGCAGCGTCTTGCCCTGAAGAATGCGATATGTTGGCCCGTGAAGCAATTGTCTCGCTGCTGCGACGAACGCTTCGACAACGGCCTTTAGGTGGTCGCCGTACTCACCGCACAGATTGTATTTCGGATCGACCCGCTGAAGTTGTGCCAATCCATCGTTCACCAGAACCTGCTGGGTAGGTGCGTTGCGCGTGTGCGAGCTCAGCCATTCGCCGCCCCGATTCCTGAACACCCGATCTTGCAGTGCTCCGTCAATGGGTAGGTTGATCTGGTTGGCCGTAGGGGTTCGCTGAACCGCCTCCGACGCTTGGTCGACAACATCAGTGATAAGTTGGATCATCGTCCGCGTGTCGCCAGACCAGAGGTTCGAGAACACGTCCTCCCCGCAATAGAACACCCGCGGGTGCAAGCGACGGCGCCGCTGCGAGTCGCCAGCGACAGGAGCCCGCTGGGCAGCCGGCTGGGAGCCGCGCAGACGCCGGGCGAATTCCGTCTTTGAGATCCCCGTCCGGCCGAGAAGAGCGCGGAGCGTGAAGTCGCCTCTCGGTATCCTCTGGTCTGAATCGAGACGACGGAAGAACACATCATTGAGGAACGCCAGGCGCTCGGACTCAGGTAGGAAGAGCGATTCTTCGCCCATGTCGACGAGCTGGTAGTCGTCGCCGTCCTCCAAGTTCTTGCCGCTCGAGTCCTCCGAGACGAACGTGCTCGACGCTTCGGTTGCCAGTTTGGCGAGGAAATACGGAGAGCGCTGTAGGAACAGCCGGTTAAGGACGCGTTGCATCGACGGCGAGACGCGCGGGGTCGAGTAATCGTCTATGAAAAGCACAATGGACCTCTCTGCGATCCATGGGCAGAAGTTGCGTGCCTGTTGCAGAAAGCTCGGGAGCCAACGGTGTTGGGATAGCTGACTGTAGCCGGGAAAACTGTCGCTGGGGCCTCGGCCGAGGAACTTCCACTTGATCTCCTCAAGAATCGTGCGGTACCGCTCAAGCCGGTCTTCGCCCGCGACGAGCGTCGCGTACGTGTCCGGGACGAGCCACTGTTGCACATGCTTAAGGAGCGCGTCCGTGGCCCGCCCCTCCGGGCGTCCCGCGCGGGCAAACTGAACCGCCAGAAGGTCTGCTAGAACGCAGAGGTTCGCATAGCACGTGAGACGCGCCTCGTCGTCCGCTGCCGGCTGCGCGGGGAAGTGCGCGAACGCATCAGCGAAGTCGTTGGCATTGACATAAAACGCCACGAACTGCCCAGCGGCCGACAGCTCTGTGACTTCCCCGCACTCGACGACAAGGCGCTCGCTGAGGCGCCGAAACAGCATCGTCTTCCCGCAGCCGCGCGGGCCCGTAACAACGGTTGGAATATCGAGCGCAAGGATCTTGGAGCGAGCAGGGACGGTTGCCACGAAGAGCCGCTTCCACCAATCCCACCGCTCTCCGAGCATCTCGGTAACCTGGAACTGCCCCACGCTCGGGGTCTGGATCGCAGTGACCCGGGCGGCGCCAACTCCGGAAGGCGTCTCTGGCTCGATAGGTTGCTGGCCACCGGCGCGAGCGTTCTGCTTGATCTCGTTGAGCACGCGAAGCAAATCCAACGGCGACCGGCGCTCGGCCCCCGAAGGCTCACGTAGAAATTTGCCGAGATCCAGCCGCATCGCCTTCAGAAGCTGCCTGTCCGTGGCGTTCGTTCTCGCGCGATCAACGCACGACAGCATCTCGTTGATAATGCACACGACTCCTTCGTAGTCATCTTTTGGCGCTTTTACGGCGCCGGTCGTGCCGTAGCCAAAGTCCGACACGTATATCGGGTCACACGGCTCCAGCATGTCGCCGAGCTTGGCCGGTGAGGGATCGCCGATGAGGATATTGCCCGAATGCAAGTCACCGTGCCGGCGGACGCCCTTCGCGTCGCACGCGTGGAGGACGTGGAGAACTCGCTCTACCACCGCGAGAAGGAAGCTTGTCGGAACCGACCGGACGCGCTTGAGATAGCCCGTCAGGTTCTCGCCAGGTGGAATGTAGTCCCAGACAGTATACTGGGCGAGGTGCGAGACGCCTTCGTGAGTCAGCGTCTTCGAGCCGAGGGCGTGGAAATGGACGACGCCATCGATTAGCCCGAGTTTCATAACTTTCCTGAGCTCGACTTGCCAACCTGGTATCAGCTCGTCAAAGATGAGCTTCACGGCCCAATCAGACCCAGGGAAATCGCTGTGTTCCGCTCGGTAGACGTATCCAATCTTGCCAGCGCCCACAAAGTCGACGAGCTTGTACTCGTCAACGCTATGGCCGACCAGGCTGCGGCACCAGGAATCGTCACGTCCCGTGGTCACTTTTGCTTCCCTCTACTATTGCCAACGTTTCGCAGCACCAGCATCGTTTCCGAGGTGCTCCCCATGATTCCGCGACGGACGCGCCTCTCGTTGGGAATCTGGTCTGTGCATGCCGACACAAGTGAGAAGCCGTACTTTTCGGTTGCGATACGAGTCACGGCTTCGGGTAGATTACTGCGATCAACTCGACTGCACGCGTCGCCCATTACCAGAACGCAATAGCGGTTGCGTTTCAGAGCTGAGCGCCAACGGCTGAAGCATCGACCCATCAGGGTAAGAAAGGCGTGCTCACGAGGTGAGACGGCTGTGTCGAGAGAGCGCCAGTCCCTGCAGCCGAGGAACCAGAGCCGTAAGCGGTTGTCCCTGGCATAGTCGAGTTGCCGCATATACGGCGGGCTTGTTACGATGGCATCTACTTGTTTAGCGAAAACCAGCTTCTCGGCGCTCTTCGAAAAGCAGCGTCGAGTCAGTTCGTAATCTAGATCTGGTACGCGCCGAAAAGCGCGCTCGATCTTCGCTTCGAGCCGATCAACGACGGAACGATACTCGTAGAGCTTCGGGAAGCGGCTGCGCGGGAACCTTTTGACGCGCAGGTAAGGGACGGTGTGGCTGCTCGGAAAGGAAAGAAAGCCTGGGCGCTGATGATGAAGGATGCCCATCAGGCACGCCAAGAGGAACCAACGCCGTTCCTTCGTCAGCACATCCGCCCAAGTGAGAATCTCTTTCAGTGTGTCCCGATGGAAGAACTCACTGACCCAGCGAGGTACGCCGCGCAGATCAGGAATAGTGCGCCGAAGTCTGACCCGACAAGCCATCGCTTTGAAATCCTGCCGGGCCTCGTCAATGGATCGGTAAGGAAAAAGCTTGGCTCGAGTAAGTAGGTTGGCATACGGGCTCAGATCATTCGCCACGACATGGCGACCAGCCAGCCACGCCTCGAAAACGAAAGTCCCGCAACCTGAGAAGGGGTCACAGACAACGTCGCCCGGCTTGGTGTACTGGGCCACCAGCGACGCCGCCATCGATGACTTGGTTTTCCCGATGTACGGCGAGAGCTGGTGAAATGTGCTCTCAGTCTGCCAGGCACTTCCAGTCCATCCGGACAGGGCACGGTTCTCTTCCGTGAGCCGTCGCTTCGATACATCAAGCGTCATCCAGCCACTCTCAGCCTCGGCTACTCGCTAGCGTCGAAATCAAGCCCCAACTGCCGCGCGGCTTCGCGCATGGCTTTGAGGGCGGGGTCGTCAGGGTCGATCGGCTTGTCCGCCGCAGCTTCTATCTCAAACTGAACCCCAAGTTGCAGCTTCTTCAGCTGCATGCGAGCAGCCGGACTTACGAAGCAGCGGAAGATGTCCGCCCAGCTCTCCGCCGGGACGGAGCCGCGGATGACAACGCGTCGAACGGGGTGCCGGGCCGGTTCGGCGCCCGTTCCACTCGTCCCTGCCGCCGGTGCTGGTGTCGGTCCGGGAACGCCCGCGGCCGGAGTGCTCTTCGTGCTCTCTCCCGTTCCTGCTGGTGCACCGCCGGTGCTCCCCGCTGTCGCCGGCGTCGGATCGAATGGCGGAATGATCCACACACCCTCTCCGTTGTGATCGATAGGGACGCTCTGGCGACAATACCGAGCCTGCAGCGCTGCAGCGCTTGTGCCGCGCCCGATCCCAACCACGCCATCCACGCACGCTTGAGCCAGACCGGTGGTGACGGCATCCTTCGAAGCGATCATGGGCTTATCGGTGAAGCGGAGGAACGCGTCCACCGCGTCCTTCACCCGAATGCCTTCGCTTTCAGGGACCAGGCCTGCCTTCTTGAGCGTGACGGACCCAACACGCCGCAGAATCCATTCGGCGTCGTCCACCAGCGTGGTCCACACATATGCAAGATGCTCCGGGAACGTCGGCCGCGCATCGTTCAGAACAACGGCATCGACGTCTTGAGCGCTCACCTTCAGGACCACCGTGTATGCCGGCCCCAACGCCTCTGCCGCGGCCTTCTCGGCCGCTTCGAGTCGCTTCTTCAGGTCGCCCTTCTGATCGTCGTCGAGCTGTGCGGCATAGTCGGCACTCACACCTCGCAGGGCGGCTCGCTCGCGGAGCGCCGTCCGCAGCTTCCCCAGGCCACGGGGACTTGCGACCAAGAACAGCAGCGTGTTCCGGTAGAGTCGCTCTTTCGTACCACAGCGTGCGCTCAGCTCCGAGACTCGTTTCTTCACTGCGTCTTTGCTCGCTTCATCCTCACCCCACGCGAGCGCCGGCGGTAGAACGAGGAGCGACAGGCTCTTTTGCTCCGGGAGGTCCGCCTCCGGGTTCACCAACACTCGCCACGTTGCTGCCCCGGAAGCACCCTTCTGCGCATGCTCTCGCAGAGCTTCCATGATGTCGCCGTCGAAGCTCTCTCGTGCGGCCTGTTGCCGGTACTGCACCACCAGCTTATTGAGCGTCGGCTTGGTGCCGAACCAGTACCGCTTGCCCAGGCTGCCGGCCGCGGTACTATGCAGGTAGAAACACCGGTCTTCCAGCTCGAGCAGAGCCCCGTCAGTGTAGTTCCAGTTCAATCCCGGCCGCGAACACGCAACCTTCAACTCCTTCGCGCTGAAGCCTGCGCGCTGACCCTGCCCGCCAAACGAACCCAGGAGAGTCGCCGCCGCGAGGCCTTGGCCGATCCGTTCGCGATCGTAGTCGCCACCGCGTTCCCCGTCGAAGATCGCGGCGTTGGATTTTCCCCCGACCACATCCGCGGCCGCGACCGATTGATACGCCGGCCCCCAGAGCCGGGTGAGTGCTGCCTGCATGGCGTCAATCGACCACCGAACGTGGCACGGTTGTATCAGCGGCTGCGACTGCGTGTTTCCATCCCGACGCTTCCACAGATCGCCGACCACGCTCGCCAGTAGCCGCAGGACCCCTCTAGTTCGCTGGAAGTCCGGGTGGCTTCCCCAGCGCGTGTACAGGGCATCCAGCAACAAGGGGTGAAACGGATACGACTGCTCGATTTGCTCCCGGTACGTCCCTTTCGTCGTTTCCGTCGGAACCTCTCCGGAATGACCGGCGTACATCGCCTGATAAGCCTCGCCAACCTTTCGCGGGTAATCTGGCTCCTCCGGTGGCGTGAGCGATTCGAACAAGCGCCTCCGCACCACCGCGTAGATTTCGTCATCGGCAACCGGCTTCACGTCCGCCCCCAACCGCTGAAATCGCCTTTCCAGCGTGACGAACGCTTCCTGTCCCTTCTCGCTCTGCGCCACTTCGTATTTGCTTGCCGGAAGCGTCGCGACCACGACCGAACCCGGCACTTGCTGAGCGGCCTCCGTGAGTTGCTGAATGAATGATATCGTTTGGTCCGCCAGCGTCGTGTCGCCAACGGGGACGGCCGCTGCACCAACGCAGTAGTCGGCGAGCTCGTCGAGCAAGATCAGGCACGGCGCAGCCGCCTTTAGGATTTCCACGAAGAGTCCCTGCGCCACGCGCTGCGCTTCATCGTTTGCGCGCACTTTCTCGTACAGCTTCTTCCCGCCGAGCTGCAGCGCCAGCTCACCCCAAAGCGTGCGCGTGTGGACGCCTTCCGGTGTCACCCTGCCCTGGGTCACATCGCACGATGCATTCGTGAACACCGCGACGCCGCGGACCTTCTCTGGGAACCGGTCACCAAGCACCCGCTGCAGCTCGCCGCACGCCGGCGACTTCCGGAGCCGTTCGGCCTGCTTCGCCAAGTGCCAGAGGGCCACGAGCGTGTGAGTCTTGCCACCACCGAAGGTGGTCTGGAGGCTGATGATCCGATCTCCGGCATCCCCTCCGGACAGTGCCGTTGCGACCCGCGACAGAATCGTTCCGAGCCCGACCGTCATGTACGTCTTGCGGAAGAACTCCTCCGGATCGAGGTACACCTCCGGTGCTGTGCCCTGGACCACGGCCCAAATGTTCGCGGCGAAGACAGCTTCCTCGAGCTTGCCGGCGCGGATGTCCTCGTGCGGTGTCGCGACGGCGTACCACGGTTTCAGGTTCTCGGTCATGAAGAGCCTTCCGTTGGGTCGTTGGGCCTCCCGGCTTGCAGGTAGTCCTCCAATGTGGCCAGGATTCGAGTCCTCACGCGCTCGGCCACGCGCAATGCCTCGGTCGCATCATCCCGCGAGACGTCACCGGCGTCGCCGGGGTATCGGTACTCCACTGCGTACGGAGTCAGCTCATCGGCTTCAGCCAGCTCGTCGGCAAGGGATTGATCGGTCGAAGCGAGGAGGTTTCGGAGCGACTTGATCTCGTGAGTTTTCGAGAACTCGACCTGATGGCGCACGAGGTAGGCTTTGATGAACTTCTCCGCTGCCTGCTGAGCGTGGAACGTTGCGACTTCGTAGTCATCGAGGTCTTCCTCGGCAAGGATCCGAGTGGCTTGGATGTCGCTGTTTGCCTTGCGGAGCCAGTCCTGAACGAAGTCCCAGCGAACCTGGTCCGGCGTTCTCATTCGAGGCGCACCCCGTACTTGTTGGCCGGGTACGCGATGCCGCCGATGATGTTCTTGGTTTCGTCGAACTCTTCCTCGTCCATCACCCACACGTCCACCGAACGAGGAAAGTTGTGCAGCGCGTGCCGCAGGCGGCGTCTCTCTTCACGCTTGGCAACCGGCGGTCTTTCTACGACTAGAACATCGAAGTCACTGTCCGCCCGTGCGTTCCCGCTGGCTCGCGACCCGTAAAGGATGATGGATCGTATCCGGTCGCCGGCGCAGCCCAGAAGCGACCGACGGAGATCCTCGACCAGTCCCTTATCGAGAGACGCCAAGCCTCCCGCTCGCTCATCCGTGTTCATCTCGCGTCCATCCTTTACGTACCTCATGACCGCGCCAGCCATGCCGCGTACTCGCTGGCCCGCTGGATGTCCGCGCGCTCAAGGTCGGGGTAGCCCACAAGGATCTCGTCGGACGAGGCACCGTGGGCAATCTGGTTGACGATCACCGACACCGGTATCCGCAGCCCACGGATACATGCGCGTCCGCTCATGATTTTCGGGTCAAACGTCACTCGGTCAAACATGCCGACCTCCGTTCATGTCAAATTCAGTTCTCTTTGGGCGCGCGGTACCGTTGCGCGTTTCGCCTCGGTTCGCAACGTCGGCCGCTCGCTCAGCAACGCGCTCACGAGCTTCCAGTCCTCGCCATCGCGAGGCATCACTTCGAACAGGGCCTGGGCCAACTTCCAAAACGGTCCATCTTCAATGAGGTCGCGCTCGGCAAGGTAGGCCACCAGCTGCGGCCGCTTCTCCTCTTTCCAAAGCAACATTGCTTGATGCAGCGCATCGATCAGCGGCGGGTTCGGATCCATGCCAAGGCCGCGGCGTTGGGCGCGGTCGCCGAGAAGCGCCAGGCGACAGGTCGAGCCGTCCACGACGAAGATCCCGTGGCCCCGGGCCACCTCCATCGCATTCTCGGCGTCGCCGCCGATCTGCACGACCAAACGAGCGTCGTCCCACGCCTGCTCGGCCGCGCCGTAGAGGTTAGCCCACACGTAGTAGAGGGTTGAGAGGTTGTCGCCGCGGAAGTCGCCCGCGATCGCATCACGCGCCGCCAGACGAGCCAGATCGAGCAGCTCCGGAACTTCGACGCGGGTGCCGTCCCCTCTTTCAACCCGTTCGTACTTCCCAAAGACCCCAACCGCTGGACCGTAGCAAGCCACAACCAGGTCTGCGCCCCGGAAGCCGTAGCCCCAAAAGCGTTCAACCGACGCATGCACAACTTGCTCAATCTCCTTCCGAACGTTCTTTAATGATTCAGCCGCTCCGATGATCCGGGGTCGGCAAGCAACAGTGACGGAGGTTTCAAGCGAGGCCGTCCCGAGTGCAAGGGCAGTGTTCGGCATCTCCGTCGCAATCGGCCACGTGGCATCGGGGCACAACCCCGCATCAAACAGGCCTGAAAGCAGAGCCGCCCACGCTTCGGTGGACTGATGCGCAAACATCACGGTAACCAGTTTCGGCTCTTTGGCTACGCGCTTACCTTCCTTGAAGCTCTCCGTCAGCACGCGACGGTAAAACTCATTCGCACGCACCTGTGAACCATTGTGCCGGTGCTTGTGACTTGTGGCTTCCTGCTCTTTCGGCGTCTGCGGCGTCGGGAAGGCTTCCGGCAGAAGATCACCAAGGCTCCGCTTCAACCATACGTAGAAGAAGTCCGACAGGTCGGCATACGCGATTGAGTTGCCATAGGGCGGATCGGTAACCACACAATCGCACGAGCCCGATTCGACTGCATTGAGTTCCGTGGCCGAGCCGAGAATGACGCGGGGCGACGCAAACGCGGCGTCGTTCGTCTGCTCATGGAGCACCACCTTCAGCATGTACTCCAGCTGTGTTGACGCAGTCCCAGACGAATTCGCGAACGGATTCACCTCCGGGTAGTCCCACATCATCGGAACCGACTGCCCACTGAACGGTGTTTCGCTCTTCTGGTGACTCGCCCGCCACCGCGTGAACGTATTTCCGAAAGCCGCAACCCTGTCGATCCAGAGTGCAAGATACGTCGCCAGCGCGCGCCTATAGTCGGCATCCGGGACTTCCCGCTCCATTTCCCCAATGGCCTCATGGAGGCCTCGAACAAGCTGGTCCATTACCACGAGCTGACGATGGTTGAAGAGTTGGCCCCACCGAGTGAACCCGTACAACTCAAGGTTGATGCTGCGGTGCGAGCCCGCGTCTCGGGACGCTCCCGGACTGTTGATCTCAGGCACGATGTACTCTCCGGGCAGGTCGACCTGAAATGCCTCTGCGGCCAGGCTCGCCCGAAGATCCGTTTCCTCAACCGGGCGGTAATCCTTCTCGGTCTTCCCTTGCACAACGACGGCGACCATCCGCTCCTTCATCTTGCCGTCGATCCCCGCGGCCCGAAGGTCATTCTCCGAAGTTGGCTCCCGACAAAATGGGCATTTCGCCGGTCCGCGTTGTGTCTTCGTTCCATCGGTTTCCTCTACAGCACGACCTTTCCCGATCCCAAAGCGGATCTCCTTCCGGGCCTTATCCACGCCCAACGTCAACGCCACCTTGCCCCCTTTCGAGCGCAAGAGGAGACTGCGGAGAAGTGGAACTTCGCCCCGGCAGGAAGGGTTTGAACAGGGGACGGTGCGCGCCCAGAGATACGCAAGAACCGGACGGCCGTCCTTGCCAGCTGGATAGAGGTGTCCGATCTTCGCCCGCGCCTGGTTCAGAATTCGGTTTGCCAACTGATCGAAGTCGTGAACGAGGACGTTCGCTACATCGACTTCTCGCCCGACCTTGCGGCCAAATTCTTCGTGGACGACCTTCCGCTTGCCTGCTCGCCCATACTTCTGCGGGTACTCACACGTCGCACGCAGGAGAAGGTGTGCAACTGGGTTGTACTCGTTTGCAATCGCTTCACCCCCAAGTCTCCCCACTTCGAGCGGGATTGCACCACCGCCGGCGAACGGATCTAACACCACCGGCCTTCGACCATCGTTGGCAACACGGACCAACTCGCGAGCCACCCGAAGCACTTCGTGCCCTTGCGCATTCTTCGGGTCGCAGATTTCCCATTTGGCAAGACACCGGTCGTCAAGAAGAAGCGGCGGGCCAGGAGGTTCCGCACTCCGTCCTCCCTCGAAGTCTAGGTACTCGCGTGACCACCGCGCGATGAACATCAGCAGGCGGTTGCGCAGCGTATCGTCCATGCCATGGTACGGCCTGTACGGATCCTCGTCCGCGACAGTCTCTCGACGGCGGCGGTAATAGCGAAGACCTTCAGGAACTTGAGCCCGGAGATATCGCTCCACCGCTTTTCTGAAGGCCTCAGGACAGTGGGCATCGTCCGGATCAGGCACCAATGACGCGAATACGACGCCCCTAGAAGCAGCCAGTGGGCGGCGGGCCCACCAAATATGGAGGTGACTGATGTGCGCGTGATGGATGTTCTTGTCGCGCACGCTTTCCGCCGAAAGCTCGCGGATCGGGAGGGCCACTTCTATCAGTCGCCGGCACACACCGTCGCTTTCATCACCCATCAGAACCGATCTCCTCGCCCTGCAAAGCCCAGTCGTCTTCTGCCACGATGAACTGCACTTGCCGGTAGAGCATCTCCGGATTCAGCTTAGGAATCGGGTCCTGGATGATCCGCAGTCGTGGGCGCTCACCCTTGCAGTGGGTGACGATGTACAGCCACGCGCGCGACTCCAACTGGCGCAATTTGTCGAGCTCGGGGCCTGTGAGCACGATCGCACCCGTGGCGGCGCGTCCTTTCACCTCGATGTATCGCTTCTCGCCGCTCGGTGATTCCGAGCGGATGTCGTAGTGTTCACCGTCTTCGTGCACGTCGAACGGCGTCCACCCTCGGGCTCGCTCGTAGCGCATGGTGACGTCCATCGCGATCGCTTCTACCTCATCGTCCCGACGCATGGGGAAGCCCTGCGACGGCTCTGGTCGTTCCTCTTCCACCGTCGCCACTGGCGCTGGTACCATGAGAGCTTGCGTCACGATGTCCGGTAGATTCGCCGTCAAGTTCAGCATCAGCTCGAGTTCTTTCATGCGCTCAACCTTGCGCGCCTTCAGATCCTCGATCCGTTTCTCCAACCGCGCACGTTCCTCCGCGTCCTCGTCGCCGAACATGCTCGCCTGCTGCAGATCATTCAGTTCGCCCTGCAGCTCGAGAATCAGGTCGGTGAAGGCCGTGTTTAGATACTCGCGGCGGAGATCGCATTCCTGCTGCCGGGTTGTGGTCACCTGCGTGAGCTGCTTCTCCGTGATCTCCTCGTACGCCCATGCCTGGATGTCTTCCGTCGGCCGATCCGGTGCCACCGGCACGGGCACCGCCCGAAGCTCCGGGCGCTCTCCCGGCGGCAAGCAGTTGAGCAAGTACGACGGCGAGGTCACCCGCAAGCCCATGTGATCCGCGGCCACCACCGCCAAACGCTCGTGCGCCAGGCGTTTGCGCGACTCTACCCGCCCATCTTCAACCGTCGACCGCACGATCCACACGCGTTGCGGCGTTGCCAGGCTCGGATCAACGAGGATCGCACCCTTCGCGAATGCTTGCCGCGCCGCCCGGATGGCCCACTCGATGAGCATGTCGAAGAGCGCATGTCCCGGACCCAAGAGCTTTGTGCGATCAGGCACCCGCACCTTGCTCGCCACGCTCACCAGCTGCTTGTCGAAGACGAAGGGCGTGTCGTACCGGTCTGCAAGCGGGGTGCGGCGTTCGCGTGCCAGATCCAGCAGGGCCAGCGGTGTCTGGCCGAGGTGCCATACCGGGAAGTGCTCGTCCTGACGAATCGTCCCGCCGCACGCCACCCAGGCCCTTTCGAAGAAGCGCTGGATGAAAAGCGGCTGAAGCCGCCGCTCATCGGAGGCATCGCGCAGTTCACGCGCCGAGCGGAGATCGAGCCGCGACGCCAGTGAGCTTTTCTTTTGCAGCGCCACCAACCGATCGGCGCGGTCCCGCGACGCATCCCGGAGCGCCTCGTCCGTTTGGAGCGCCGCTTCGTTCGCGTCCTCCAGGTCGATCGCCTTCTCAATCAGGCTCAACAGCGGCACACCTTCGAGCCACTCGTCGATCACGTCGTACACCCGATCGGTCCCCATCTGCTCGCGCATCACATCCATCTTCGAGAGAACCTTCTGGATGACCGAGCCTTCGCGTGTATTCTGCGCCACCATGTTGTAGACCCACACATCGTCCGGCTGGCCGTAACGGTGGATGCGGCCCATCCGCTGCTCCAGCCGGTTCGGGTTCTACGGGATGTCCCAGTTGATCAGGTAGCGGCAGAACTGGAGGTTGATGCCTTCCCCGGCCGCATCGGTTGCCACCATGATCTTCGCCCGCGTCCGAAACTCCCGCTGCGCGTGCTTGCGTGCATCAACGTCCATCTGACCGTCGATCGTGGCGACCGTGTACCCCTTGTCCTGCAACCGCTTTGCCAAACTCTTCAGCGTGTCCTTGAACTCTGTGAAGATCAGGAGCTTTTCATCCTCCGCGCGGATCACGTCAGAGGAATCGAGCACCGTCAGCAGCTCCGCAAACTTCGCCTCACGGTGATCTTTGAGGCCGTGGGCGATGGCCAGTAGCCGCTCGACTTCTTCCCGCTCCTCCTCCACCTTCTCCGGGTCATCCGTCAGGACCTGCCGGAAGATCCGCTTGTCAAACTCATCGCGTTCCTCATCCCCCAGCTCCTCGTACTCGTTAATGTCCCTCGGGTCGTTCGGATCGGTGGCCGCGCCGAGTAGGCGTTTCTTCTCCGCTGCTGGTCGATTCGGATCGCGCAAAATCGTTAGCACTTCCGTCAACGCGGTCAGCCGGTTCTCCAGCGTGTGAGTGATTGCGAAGATACTGCTCGCGAGCCGCCGCTGCATGACCATCACGGTCAGCTCAACGTTTCGGTTCCGCTTAGCCTTTGCTTCCTTGCGCTTCGAGCGAACGTACTTCGTGACATCGTCGTAAAGCCGCTTTTCCTCCGGCGTCAGCTCGTAGCCCATGGTCTTCGTATGGCGTTCGGTGAAGAGCGGCTGGTTGTCCCAATCAACCATCTCTTCCTTCAGCCGACGGAGAAAAAATCGATTCCGCGCCCGGCTGATCGGCTTCTCGCCCTCGAAATCCTCGCCGTAGGACTCCGATTGTTCGTGCACCCGCTCGGAGACGTGCTCGTCTTTCTGGAACAGATCCTCGTCGAGTAGCAGCAGCAGCCGGCGGAAGGTGTCTTTGCGGCCGCGGTGCGGTGTCGCCGTGAGGAAGATCAGGTGGTCGGTCTTGTTCGCCAGCGCCTTGAGCGCCTTGTACCGCTCGCTCTCCTCTAACTTCGATCCATACTCGTACGCTGACAGCTTGTGCGCCTCGTCCACCACGATCAGATCCCACTGCGTTTCTTCTGCAGCTTTGAGGCAGCCTTCGTTACGCGCCAAGAAGTCCACCGACACCACGAAGATGCCCTCATCGTGGCGCGAGAACTGTCCCGGCTCCGCTTCGAACGATGCCCGGTTCACGAGCCGCGCATGCAATCCGAATTTCTCCTGTAGCTCCTCTTCCTGCCACTGCTTTGTCAAACCGCCCGGCGTAACGATCAGCACCTTCTCGATCACCCCGCGGAAGAGCAGCTCCTTCAAAAGGAGGCCGGTCATGATCGTCTTGCCGGCGCCGGTGTCGTCGGCCAGCAAGAAGCGAATCCGCGGCAGCGGCAGCAGATAGCGGTACACCGCTTCGACCTGGTGCGGCAGCGGGTCGACGATGCTCGAGTTCACCGCAAAGAGCGGGTCGAACTGGTGTGCGATCCGGATGCGCTCCGCTTCAGCACCCATGAGAAATGCGGTTGCGTCGCCGTCGTAGCTCAGCGTCGCGCCGCGGACCTTTACCAAGCGGCTGATCTCGTCTGCGGTCAGCGGCCGCCGCACGACGCGACGCGATTCGACCCCGACTCCCTCGACCAGCGTCTTGCTGCCGAAGGGCGCAAGTCGCTGGATCTCGACAAGCTCGGAAGGCTCTAGGCCCGACACGACGTCACCGGGTGCAATCGAGACATCAACTTCGCTCAACGCAGCGCCCCTTCACCATGACCTGTTTGGCTTCTCTCCCTCACGGGCCGGGTGCTCCCAAACTGTGGCACCTTGTTACCAACGGGCTGTGAAGTCAACCGAAGGCCCTTCTTTGAACCGCCTTCTAAGGCGCGGTGACCGTAGGCACTGAGTGCCCAGATCGGGGTAAACAATGGGACCTCACGGATACTGGCGTGCGCTAAGTAGTTACCAGGAACGGTTCCTGGCTCTTTTGGGATTTTGCGGGATTTTGCGGGACAATCCGGGACGCGCGTGATGCCGTCTAACCTGTTGACAATACGAGAATTATCTTAGTTTCCGTGGAGATCGCGAAACGTGTTGTTTCACCTTCCCAAGCTGGACGTCGCCGGTTCGACCTCCGTCTCTGCGCGCCGCAACCGCCGCAATGAAGCGGCCCGGTTGACCTTGCGGGCGCATCGACGTTCGTCTTCCGTGATCCTTTTCGCCACCGTTTTCGCGGACAAGGGCTTACCCTGAAGGCTCTTCAGGCCGAGCTGATTGAGCCGTTCGGCGATCTCACGCGGGTGGAGACCATCGGCTGCAAGCGTCAGAATGACCGTGCGTATCGAATCGCGCGTAGGCAGTTCGAAAGGGGTATCAATGGCAAGAGTTTCAGGGGAAGGGCTTTGGTCCCGCAGGGTGCGCAACGCCCGAAGTCCATAGATCCGTCGGCCAAACACCGGGACACCCGGGCGTCCCGGGTCTATGCCACAGTGATCGCCTGCGGCACCCACGATGTGGAGAACTACTGCCAGCGCCGCGACACTTGCCGTCCGGCTGTCGCGCGAAATACAGATCCTCGCAACAGGAATGGAAGATGGGATCAATCGTAGAGTCTTGTCGGCTAGATCTTGCTCGTCGTTCGAGAAGATGGCCAGCACTCCCGTTTGCGGTCCACGCTTGGCAAGCCAATGGTGCCGACCGTGTGCAAAATTCCGGAAGTCAGCAAGTTGGACGTTACCGAGGGCCGCCTCCGAGAACTTCGATTCCAAATCGACGGCCGCTGAGGACACGCTGGGTCCATACAAAACAACCAGCGTATCGCGCCCCCACAACGGTGCGCAGCTTGCACGAACGGCCTCGATGTACTGGCTGCTCGACAGGATCTCTTCCAGCTTACGCGGTAGCCTCTTACTCAGTGAAAAGGCATCTTCATAACCACGGACCAGCAACGCGAAGAAGGCAAGAAGCGAGTTCGTCGCAAGGAATCCATCGCCGATTGACGGAGGCTTCAGATCAATCAGATCGACGAATCGATACGACTGCGCCAGCCTCGCAAGACGGCTTTCCTTCCGAAAGCACAGGACCATGCAACGTCGCGGCTCCCGCGCGACAGCATTCTCGAAGGCCGAGAGGATGTCTCTGTTCGATCCGCCCGCACTTATGATCAGCACACTGGCGGATCGAAGTAGAATCGGCGACGATATGAGTTCTAGCGGCGTTAGAGGTCTCGACAGCATTCCCGTGTGGCGTTGGTGTAGAGAGCACGCAAGATGCGCTGCTGACAATGAGCCCCCGGACCCTACTGCAATCAGCGGGAGACTGGCCGCCGCAGACAGAGCGGCTGAAAGTGTTTCGATGGGCTCGTCCAACGCCCAAGCGTACGTTTGGCTGAGCCTGCTCAGCTCACTGGCGTACCGCTTGCCCATTGCCGGCGGAATCCTGTTCAAAGCGAAAGGAACGCAACGTTGGTTGCGCTAGAAGCTACCGCCCGCGGGAATCCGACGTTCCGAATCGCAAGCCACGTTCTCCGTCCCACCCTCGCCTCCTTCCATAACCCACCTCCCATTTCCCGTGCACCCTGCACGAGCAGGGATCATATCTGCACGCGGACATGTTTGCGAGCTGGAGGGGCTATCCCCGTTCGTCGAAACGATCAATCCCACAAACGCCAGATGTGCTTGCGCATCAGCGCACAGGCGCGCTTGAGATCATCCCGCTGCATCTTCTCGGCTTGCTGGTGCAGCCGGTGCTTCTCGCGGTGAATGCGTTCGCGGGTGCGTGGCGTTTTACGTGTGTATGTGAAGGTCACCGCTCGCGCGTTCGTGCGAGGATCACGTTCACCAAACACCATCTTCGGATGCCCGTACTTTCGGTGGAACGGCTTGGCGATTTCGTCGAATGAGCTACATTGACAATCCGGAGTGTGGGGTATCCCCTTTTCTCCACCGACCGCTATAGGTTGCGGTCACGGCACTGGGACCGATTCAGGCATGTCGGGCCGGGCTACGATGGCGCGGTAGGGAAGCGGCTCCAGGCTAACCGCCTGCTGCATCAGGCGGTAGAAGAGCAGGCCTCGGGCCCGTGAGGTGCGGCGGTTGAAGCGGAACGTGTATTCGTCGAGGGAGTAGTCCAGGTGCTTGCGGCTCACTGCTCCCTGGTGGGTGCCGAGCAGCCACCGCTTCAGAAGGCTCGCAAGGCGATGCACGCCCGGCAGAACGACGTGGGCTGGGTTGCCCGAGCCAGAGATGACGTACTTCTCTCGCACGTCGCCATGGTTCTCGATGCTGTTGTAGCCTTTCCAGCCGTCGGTACGAACGATCGAACCAGGCTCGACGGCCTGGCAAACGAAGGGCGTAAGACTGGCGGCGGACACGTCCGCGAGCTGCCGCATCCGGACGCGTCCGAACCCTTTGGGGTCCTTGACCTCGATCACAATCCCCACGATGGCCTTCTTCTCCGTTTCGCGCCCAGCGACACCGTGTTCTTCGCCGCCGACATAGGTCTCGTCGACTTCTACGGTCCCGCGGAGGCGGTCGCGGCCAGGGCGCACCATCGCCTTTCGGAGCTTGGGCATCCAACTCCACGCGGTCTCGTAGCTGCCGAGGCCAAGAACACGCTTCAGGCCAAGCGCGCTAGCCCCGTACTTCTGGCTGGTGACGAACCACATCGCGAGGAACCAAGTCCGAAGCGACTTGTGGGTATGGTCGAAAAGCGTGCCCGCGGTGACCGACGTTTGCCGGCGGCACCGCCGACACTGATGCAGGCCGCGTCCCGTTCGCCATGCCTCGCTTGCCGCGCAGCCGGGACACTGAAAGCCGCTTGGCCAACGGAGCTTCTCGACGTAATCGAGGCACGCCTCCTCGGTACGAAACCACGCATCGAATTCTTCGAACGTGCCCGGGTAGTCGACATCCGGGCCGGGTTGATCGCTCGGCGGCGCCACGTCCAGACCCTACATCTTGGGGTCGGTGGAGAAAAGGGGATACCCCACTTCCGGAGTAACGGCTTGCGGCGTGCTTGCGCACCATGCAGAATGCCGCGCTTCCGCCAGCAGAAAGCGTCGGCTCTACAACTTCACGCTAGCGCGTGGCGGTGAGATGACCCGGATGTCAAGCATCGGGAAGTGCTTCACGTTATCGGTAAGGATGATTGCCCCGTGGGCACGCGCCGTACCAGCGACCAACGCATCGGCCATGTGAATCGTGTGGCCACGCCTCTGCCACTCTCTCTGATAACGGCCGGTCCTGGCTGCAGCTTCGCGCGTCGTTTCCAAAAATCTCAACCTCGCCAGCAGATGCACGGTGGCCTGCCGTTCGCCGGGCCGAATGCCGCGTTCAATCTCGGCGATGTTCACGCAGCTCGTTGCCAGGTGATGTCCCTCGGCAAGCAGGCGTAGAAGGAAACCACTCACCTCGGAATCACCCCTCAGGTGTGCGATGAGAACGGTCGAATCGAGAAGGTACGTGCTCAGGCGCGGTCTCCCGAACGACGTGTACGTTCGACCCAGTCTGCTGCCACCTGGCGGTTCTTCCAGTGTCGGTATCCGGGACCCTTTGCAACGCCTTTCGTTGCGTGCAAAGCCTTTTCAAGCTCGACGCGCTCCAGCTTCTCACGGGCCGCCTCTTCGAGAAAACGACTGCGCCCGCGCTCGCCCGCCACTCGGTCGATCTCTTCAAGCACCTCAGCTGCGATCACGACATGCATGCGCGCCATAACGAGTCTCCAAACGTCCCACTGGTAGGCCCACTGTTACCATTGCCATGTGCTAACAGCAATCCGCGGGCTTGCGGAACGAAAAACGCGCGCCCTCCCGGTTCCCTGCAGGTGTCCAAAATGTCTCCACAGCCGGTCCAAATCGAGCCAACTCCGTACGAACCGATACGAAAGCAAATAAATCAGGAAACCCGTGTGGCACAAGGGTTTCCGCGAAAATTCCTTGCCGGTCTTGAGGTTGCGGGACCCGCCTCATTTCGGTTTTCAAGACCGGTGGTTTCAACCGCTCACCCACCCCTCCGCGCGTGGGTCTGCAGTAGGTTGGGGACAGGTTATAGGGAACGCCGGATTGGTTACAAGGGGAACAGGGGATAGATTGATTACGCGTCCCCTGATCTACCGCTGATTGTACTCACGATTGACAATCGTCCCGGGTAGCTGCGGATGCTGCACGAGCTCCAAGGCATCCATGATGATCCCCTTCTGTAGCGCAGGGTCGTTCGCCTTGCCCAAACTGTGCCCCGGTTTGAAGCCCACCGGGCTCAACGCGCGGGGCGGATTGGCCTGTGCGCTCTCATCCGGGCTCACGGTGATAACGACCGTGGAGATACCGCGCAGCTCGATGAATCTCTGTGCCGTCACGACCGTGCGGTGGCACAGCGGTCAGCCGCCGGTCAGGAGCACGATGTCCGGCCGTACCGCCTCGATCTCTTTCACCAGCTGTGGGAGCGTCTCATCGTGCAATTGCTTGAGCTTGGTCGTGAACCCGAACGAGAAGTGTGTTTCCAGGATCCCGCCGATGCGCCCCTCCGCGGCGAGCTCGCGCAGCCGATCGATCGGGAAGATGCAGTTCATGTCGGCGTCGACACCCGCGTGGTCGTAATGCGTGTCGTCATAGGTGAGATCTGCGGCCGTTGCGGTGCCGGGGACACGCCGGTAGGAAAGGTCGCCCTCAGCGTTGAACGGCGCATCGGTCTTCAGACGGACCCCGGCGGAGGAGACCAGGCAGACCACGGCCTCCTCCAGTCTTCCTTTGAACGGCGTCCACGGAATGCACCGTCGGGAAAGTTCAGGCTGTTGCATGGCGCCGGGGCTGAGTGACGAAGCTAACGCGGCAGCTTTCTGAGCGCCTCGAAGATTCGATCGGTCGGCGGCTGCTCCGTGATGTTGTGGATGTCGATGTAGGCGATCTTGCCCTGCTTATCGATGACAAAGATCGACCGCTCGCTGATACCCGCGTCACGCAACGAGTTGTATTTCAAGGAAACCATCCCGTGTGGGAAGAAATCAGAGAGCAGGGGATAGGACAAGCCGCCCAAGCTCTTCGCCCATGCCTCATTGCACGGGACGTTATCAACGGAGATGCCCAGCACCTGGGCATTCAAGCTCTCGAACTCGGAGAGGTCCTCCTCGTACGAGGGCATTTGCACCGTTCAAACCGGCGTCCATGCAGCCGGGAAGAACGCCAGCACGACGTTCCTCTTGCTGCGAAACGCTGAAAGCGTGATAGTTGCTCTTTCCTGCCCTTTGCCGGCCGTCAACCCGGTTGCTGGCAAAGTGAAATCGGGTGCTTCGTCCCCGATCTCCAGGCGATACACACCTTTCATAAAGCCTCCCTTCTTCTGACTTGCCGAAGTGACTTTGTAGTTTATCCCAATGACGCGTCAGAGCAAGACAGTAAACTCCGTATCCCGGCAGGGAGCCTCGTTTCCCTGTTCTCAGTCCCTCATTCTCGGTTCCTCTAGGGTCCACCCCATGGCTGTCTGAAAGTCTTACTTGAAAAACTTGCGCTTGCGGCCGATGGTGAGCGCCATGGGTCGCGGCGGTGGCAACCATGCAGTGAGCCCAGGCGGGGCGCGGGGCCAGTGACGTAAGTGCGACTGCGTGCCCTGAGGGAATCCGGTGGCGCAACGGTATTTTCCCTCCTAATTCTTACGGCGCTGTTGGCGATCAGAGCCGAAGCGCTAGCGGTGGTGCGTCCGACGAAGACGCCGAGACCCACCAGGACCTCGCGCGTCTCCACGCCGCCGGCGGGCCCTACAGACACCCCTCCGAACATCGACACCGAGACACCGACCGAACTGCTTGGCGAGACGCCGACCGAGACACCGGGCCCTGCTGATACGCCAACTGCAACGCCTGCCGTGAGCCCAACTGTTGTCGGGACAGCAACCTCAACCCCGCTGAACAACCCCTTGGCGATCCTCTTCCGAGAAGCCGCAACGTTCCCAGCCGGCAGTGCCCCCGCCGCGCTCACGACCGGCGATTTTGATGGCGACGGCAACTTGGACTTGATGGTGGTCAATCGTGAAGGCGGCACGGTGCGCTGGTTGCAGGGGAAGGGAAGCGGCGCCTTCAACGTGCGATCGCCAATACTCATCGATCCTGCCGCTCAGCCGGTTGGGGTCGCTGCGGCGGATTTCGATGGCGACGGGTTACTGGACGTCGCCACCGCAAACAGCGGCACTGGGAGCGTGTCAGTCCTCTTCGGACAAGGGAAGGGAAAGCTGGGGACACCCGTCACAACCAGCGTGGGAACCAAACCGGTTGCGTTGGTGGCGCAGGGGAACCGCCTGTTGGTGGTCGATGCCGCCCAGAACAATCTCATTGCGCTGTCGGTTGGGACGGACCGTTCCGTGACCATCGATGACCAAATCGTTGTGGGAACCCAACCGGTGGCGATCGCTGCCGGCGACGTCAACGGCGACGGGATCATGGATTTCGTCGTCGCGAACCACAACGATAACTCCGTCACTGTCTTGTTGGGCAACAGCAACCAGTCGCTATCCCCACAGCTGTCGATCGCGACGGGTAGGGGACCGTCGGGGTTGGCGCTGGCCGACGTGAACCGCGACGGCGCGCTCGACTTGGTCGTCGCAGAGACGGATGACAACACAGTTTCAGTCTGGCTCGGCAGTGGCGCCGGCGGGTTTCGCCGTGCCGGGGATCCGATTGCCACAGGGATCTCTCCGATTGCGGTGGCGATCGCGGATGATGTCCATCAGCTTGCGACGAATGACGGCAAGCCGGACATGTTTGTTGCCTGCGCGGGCTCCAACGAGGTGATGCTGTTGAACGGGCAGGGCGATGGCCGGTTCACGGTGTTCGATCGCTTCGTCGTCGGTCAGGATCCGACCGCCCTCGTGATCGGCCAGTTTACGACTGCTAGCAACGACGCCGCGGTC
>Ga0315286_10001292_pt1 | contig 22608 bp, 18 predicted proteins | sample YL17G10_0_MG_FD_205038 | JGI IMG/M metagenome (GOLD analysis project Ga0315286, IMG submission 205038) | Sediment microbial communities from Yellowstone Lake, YNP, Wyoming, USA - YL17G10_0 | ecosystem: Environmental > Aquatic > Freshwater > Lake > Sediment | place: USA: Wyoming | collected...
CCCAAGTGATTGTTGCCTTGTCCATGTCGCTGCTTGGGGGCGCACTGATCGTAGTATTCTCGCTCTGGAGTCACAGTCGACGCGAGTTTGCGGAGGCCGAAACCTTGCGACATAGGAGCATCTTGTTTCAAGCCCAAAAGCACTCTGCTGCGGATGATCCCACGGCTGCCCTTGAGACTCTTGAACCGATCCTTGATAGCAAGTACGTGGGAGAGGAATCTCGTCTGCTAAGTGATCGAATTCAAAAGGATGTTGACGAGAGACTCAGCTACTACGCCCGCAAGATCGAGGCCCAGGATGCGAATGCGTACTGGGAACGCGCACGATACTACATCGACTATCTCCATGACCGGGGTAAGGCACATGCGGACATGAGGCAGTGGTCAGCTATCATGAGCCGACGGGCGCTTGCGGATTCCCGGTTCGGCACGCTGCGGGACTTCAGGCGTGTCATCAACATGCCATTCGATTGTCGAATCGTCTTCTCTGCAGAGAGACCCGTGAATGAGATTCCAATGATGTCCGTTGCCTTCGGGCAGAAGGGAAGGTGGCAAATGAAGCTGTTTGAGATTCCAATGTTCATAGCATCGCTGTTTGGGCTCGGTTTTCTTTCGGGTCTTGAGACACCCGCTTATGCAGACTTCACGTTCGGTGAGCCGGAGAAGGTCTCGGGACTGCGCTACAACGAGTGGATCGATTGCATCTCCTATGATGGCCTGGAGATGTACACCCAAGGACCTGGTGGACCCGCTGGCGACCGGTCCTTGTTTGACCTATGGGTACGCAAACGTGCCTCGCAGGACGAGGATTGGGGCCCGGTGGAGAATCTCGGCCCCCTCATCAACAGCCTCGACGACGCCGAGTTCGCGGCATCCATATCGAGCGACGGACTTACCCTTTACTTCATCTCCGACCAGCCTGGCGGCTACGGTCCTTGTGACATCTACGCAACAACGCGTGCGACCCGGAACGATCCCTGGGGACCCGCGGTGAATCTCGGTCCAACCATCAACAGCTCCAGCAACGAGCGGACAATGTGGATCTCTGCGGACAACTTGGAGCTTTATTTCGGATCAAATAGGCCCGGCGGGTACGGGGGGTCTGATATCTATGTAGCAAGGCGCGTGAGGACGAATGATCCCTGGGGGGCGCCGGTGAATCTTGGCCCCGTAGTGAATACCCCATACGCCGAGTCTAATGTCTCCCTCTCGCCGGATGGACTGTTGCTGTTCTTCAGCGAGTGGTACGGAACAACAAACATACGCCCCGGTGGGCATGGAGCTCCCGATATCTGGATGACAAGACGCGCGAGCATAGATGCCCCTTGGCAGACGCCAGTGAACCTTATGCCGCCGGTTAATGGTCCCACAAACGACGTCTATCCATGGATCTCCGCAGATGGCCATACCCTGCACTTTCGCTCCCTGGACCGCGTGGTAAACTACCAGGCGCCGATCCTCCCGATCGTGGACTTCAACGGCGATGGTACGGTTGATGCTGCCGATATGGCCATGCTGGCGGCCAACTGGGGCAAGAGCCAGCCCTTGTGTGACATTGGTCCGTTCTCCTGGGGCGATGGCATTGTAGACGAGCAAGACCTGAGGGTCCTCATGGAATCGCTGGTGACTCCCGGTCCACATGCCTTGGACGTTCCTCGTGATGTGATCCTGAGTTGGATATCGCCCTCATTCGCCAAGGCCCACGATGTCTACCTTGGAACCTCTTTTGCCGACGTCAATGGCGCCGACCGAGCCAATCCACGGGACGTACTGGTCAGCAAGGCTCAAACGGCGACTACCTATGATCCCGAAGGGCTCTTGGCATATAGCCAGACCTACTACTGGCGTGTCGATTTCGTGATCCCCGGTCCTACTCCCACGATCTACAAAGGCCCGGTCCTGGACTTCAGTACCGCTGCCTTTGCGTATCCGATCAAGAGCATCACCGCCACGGCGTCCAGCGCGCAGCCCGGCAGCGGCCCGGAAAAGACCGTGGACGGCTCGGGACTTGACAAGAACGACGGGCATTCGACAAATGCGAAGGACATGTGGTGGAGCTTGGCTGCGTCGCCCCACTGGATTCAGTATGAGTTCGACAAGATCTATACGCTGCACGAGCTGTGGGTGTGGAATGCGAACCAGGTAGTTGAGCCTGCCCTCGGCTTCGGCGCTAAGAGCGTGAAAATCGACTACTCCACGGACGGCAGGGTGTGGACGCCCTTGACCGGACTGCCGGAATTCGCCCGGGCACCCGGCCAGCCCGGCTACGCGGCGAACACCATCGTCAGCTTCAGCAGGGTCTCGGCCAAGTACGTCAAGCTGACTATCGATAAGAACTGGGGCGTCACGCCGCAGACCGGCCTGAGCGAAGTCCGCTTCTTCTACGTCCCAGCTACCTCTGCAACCAAGCCGTGAAACCATAGCACACATTCCCACTTGGCAAACGGATAAGGGCTGGCGGCCGAGGCCAGCCCTTCGGGGGGAAATCGGGCGTCGTATCTGCACTCTTCACAGACGCGAATAGACGACACGAACAGGCTGCAAAAGCACAAGACCGTTGACGGGTGGATTGTCTCGTGCTTCGCCGAGAAGAGCTTGCCGCAGGATTCTCTAACGAGTAGAATGGAGGGTGCCGAAGCAGTCGAGTTGCCGGGCTGCGGCAATGATGCGCCAGTTCCGTAGGAGCAAGCAGCATGCGTGTCAATGACATCCCCGAGATCGAACGGCTGAGCATCGCGGAGAAGATCCTCCTCGTCGAGGACCTCTGGGAGAGCATTGCGTCGGAGGAATCGAGCGTTCCCGTGCCGCAAAGCCACCGAGAGGAGTTGGACAGGAGACTGGCAGAATACGAGAAGGACCCCGGCAGGCTCTTGACGCTGGAGGACTTGCGCGGACGGATTCAGAGGACGTGTGCTTGGCTGCGATAGTGGGGTTCGGAATCCCGCCTTCAGGCGGATAAGACCAGTCCAACCCGCGTAAACGCGGTACTCCAAACGAAACGAGCCGGGACACGGTCTGAGGGTAACCGCCTGGGCCCTATTGCCGGGAGGAACACGTCGAGCTATCATCCTCCCTGCAACCGACGGCAAGTCGCCGCCGATCCCTGGACTTCGTTGGATACTGCATGAAAAGGAAGGATGCCGTGGTCTTGAAATCCCTGCGAGTAGTCCCAATTCCGACTGACATCTTCGTATTTGAGGGTCCAAGGCCATGTCCGGGTGGCAGCGGCAAGGCCGAAGGCTTTGCCGATGGCGGATGCGCAAACCATCGGCAAGCGGCGCTTGCCGCTGCCACCCATATTACGAGATTCTCAAGCGTAATCCGTATAGCGTGCTTCCTGTGTCTTTCCCTCCTGCTGGCCGGGGCCGGGTGTGCGACGCTTCGGCCGGGGCACAGTGCTATTCATCCGGCCAAGTCACTGCCTGTCACCACGCCGTGGGACTTGGTCGCTCTGAGTGAGCCGCCGAAATGCGAGTGGGCGGACCAGACTGGGCCGGTGTGGTCGCTGTATTATGCCGGGCTGCGGTACAAGGACAAGCCGACACGCGTGTTCGCCTATTATGCCAGTCCGGCTACGTTGGGGACTGGGGCGGCGACGGGTAAGGGCTTTCCGGGGGTTGTGCTGGTGCATGGGGGTGGAGGGACTGCGTTCAAGGAGTGGGCCGAGCTGTGGGCCAAGCGCGGGTATGCGGCGATTGCTATGGACCTGGCGGGCTGCGGGCCCGAGAAGAAGCGGCTCGACGACGGCGGGCCGGGGCAGAGCGATGAGGAGAAGTTCGGGGCGATCGACGGGCCGGCCCAGGACCAGTGGACGTATCATGCGGTCGCCAATGCGATTCTGGCCCATTCGCTGCTGCGGAGTCTCAAAGAAGTTGATGCCCGTCGCACCGCCGTCACGGGGATCAGTTGGGGCGGGTATCTGACGTGCATCATCGCGGGCGTGGACAACCGGTTCAAGGCGGCTGTGCCGGTCTATGGGTGCGGGTTCCTGCATGAGAATAGCACGTGGCTCAAGCAGTTCGAGAAGATGACGCCGCAGCAGAGGGACCGATGGGTCCGGCTGTGGGACCCCTCCATGTACGTCGGCTCGGCGGCGATGCCGGTATTCTTCATCAATGGCACCAACGATTTCGCCTACCCGCTCGACAGCTATGCCAAGACCTATAGTCTTGCGAAGCACGGACGCAACCTCCGCATCACGATCAACATGCCCCACGGCCACCCGCAGGGCTGGGCGCCCATCGAGATCGGGCTGTTTGTCGATGAGTGCCTGCGGGGCGGCAAGCCGTTGCCGGCGATCCTGCGGCCCAAGGCGGTCAACGATCAGGTCCTGGCGGACGTGCGGGCCAAGACGAATCTGGTCTCGACCGCCCTCCATTACACGACGGAGACCGGGCCGATCAACAAGCGGCAGTGGCAGACGGTCCCAGGCCAAGTCGATGGCTCTTCCATCGTCGTGAAAGCCCCGCCCAAGGGCGCCACGATCTGGTTCCTCACCGTCACGGACGAACGCGGAGCGGTCGTATCCAGCGAGGTAGTATTCGGCGCGGAACGATGAGGCTGGGTGTGCGGGTCAAGAACCTGTCACAATCGGCTTTGACGTCCTCGCATTTGTCGATATCCACCGGCGGCTCCTACTCCCTGGAGAAGATGTGCACGGCACACCTTGCGAAGCTCAATGCGCATAGATGACGTGGAGATGGGCGGCGGCGGTTGCGAGGGGGCGGTCGAGGGTCCACACAGGGATGCCGCTCATTCTTGCAGAGGCCAGGAGATGCAGGTCGACATAGCCCAGGCCACGGCCCATGAGATGATGGGACTCGATGAAGTGCAGAACCTCTTCGTGGGTCGCGGCCGGGCAAGTACAGAGGGTTTGGAGCAATTCGAGAATGTCCCGGCGGTTCTTGAGATTGCCGCAGGCCAGCTCGCCGGTCACGAACGGGTGACAGACCACGGAGCCGGTTTCGAGCAGTCTCGCCAACTCCGGCAGGCCCCGACGAAAATGATCGACCCACACCGAGGTATCGACCAGGACCATTCGCTTAACTCCGCACTCTGCGCCGGCGCGGACGGCGAAGCTGCTTCTCCGTGTCGCCGAGTTTGGCGAGACGCTGGGCGCTCTTCTGGGCAATCAGGGCTTCCAGACCCATGCGCACCAGCGAGGTCCGCTCTTGCACGCCCGTCAGCTCGGACGCCTTGGCGACCAGCTCATCATCCACGTTCAGCGTCGTTCTCATAACCGGTTCTCCTGATGCATCATCTATACATATATATATGCACAATATGTATGCATGTCAAGGAGAATAATGAGTTGACGCGTGGGTTGAGAACCCACCCTACACGCCCCGACCCTCCGTCTTCTGTCCTCCGTCCTCTGTCTCCGGTTCTCCGGCCTCGTGCTCCTCGGGAAGGTTCAGGCCGGCGTATTCGCCGAAGAGCTCGATGGCCTTGCGGTCGCGGGCACGGGCGGCCTCGATCTCGCTGTCAAACGGTCCGAGGTTCGTCACGTCCCCGCCGCATTGGACCTTGACGTACCATTTGTCGGGCCGGTTCTTGTAGCGATAGACCCCGATGTATTGAGAGGAAGCGTCCTGCGGCTTCCTGCGCTTGTGGTTCCAGGCATTCTGCTCTCGGGTGCAGATCCGCAGATTGCAGCGGCGGTTGTTCAGGCCGTTGCCGTCGATGTGATCGACGACCATGCCCTTGGGCGGATTCAGGATGAACTGGTGCATGCGAATGGTCTTGCCGCGGCACCTGCGCTGCGCGTACAACTGGTGGCCTGTGCGCGAAAGGCACCACTTGCAGCGGCTGACCCGCTCATAGTCCTCGGCATCGACCATCGCGTACTGGCCCTGGGTCAGCGGGATGTAGTAGAAGGTCTTGTCATCGGGCGGCACGGGCGGCTTGGGCCACTCCGTCGGCTGTCGCCTCGCCCGGAAGTTCGGGCATACGTTGCTGGGCGAGATCCCCCTCAGCTCGCCCGGCGCTTCCGTCGAGTTGGCGCAGATCAGCAGGCCCCAGAACCGCGTCAGAACGATCCGGAACCACTTGCCGCACGGCCGGGTGGCGTAGAGGCAGTTGGCACAGCATCGTTTCTTGCGCTGGAGCTCCTTTCGCAGACGGCCTTCAGGCAATTGCCGATCCTCGGGTCTTGGCCGCTGGCTGTCAGTTTTCGGCGGCCGCCCATCCTCGTCCGGCCTTGGTCTTGCATCATCCATAGGTTCTCTCCTTCCATCTCAAATCATCAATCATAAATCATCAATTCCGAGGGCTGCCTCCGACCTCGAGGTCCCTCTACCCTTGGGCAATGTTGCACGAATTTGTCGAAAAATCTGTGCGCGCACGAGGTCCCGAAATCGCGTAAGCCCTTTGGGGAAAAGGAATAAAAAAAATTGTGCACTCGGGGTGTTTTAGGGTTCTGAAGCGTTGCACGAATTTTGCTATTCCTACTTGTTTGCTGGGATAAGACTGTGTCGAATTTGCGACATCCCCCGATTGCGGGTCCATAACCGCTTTTGATGGTGGAGTAAGCCCATCTTATCGGTCCCGGAGATTCTCCCGGCGGTCCTGCCTCACGGCCCTTCTTCATTGACGAACGAGGACCGCCCACGGACGTTCCATCCTGCACGACGGTTTCCGCCAACATCCTGTTGCCAGTCCGAGGGCCGCGAGGTAGAGTAGGCCCCTGCGCGAAGATTGTGAGAGTGCTTGGTTAAGGATGATGCCGTGGAGCTCGGATCCTATCGAAAGCAGATACTGTCCCTTCCCATTCTCCTCATGCTCGCCGGGTCGTCGTGGCTGCCGGCAGCGGAGTACTACAGCTCCAAGACGATGGCGGAGCAGCTTGCCGGCCTCGCCCAAAAAGACGCGGACCTGATGCGCGTCCGCGAGCTGGCCCGGTCGCGTGACAAGCGTGCGGTCTGGCTCGTTGAGGTTGGGGTCGGGTCGGAAGAGGAGAGAAACACCCGGCCGGCCATGCTGGCCGTCGCCGGCATCGAAGGCAACGACCTGGCCGGGCCGTTCACGGCGGTGTCCTGGGTCGAGCGGCTGATGAAACAGTACCGGGAGGACCCGCCGACCGCCGAATTCTTGAAGAAGACGACGATTTATGTGGTCCCTTGTCTCAATCCGGATGCCATGGAGCGGTTTTTCGGCAATCCGAAGATCGAAATGAGCGGCAACAACGCGCCCCGCGACGACGATCACGATGGGCTCATCGACGAGGACCCCTGCGAAGACCTCAACGGCGACGGCCTGATCACGATGATGCGCGTCGAGGACAAGGAGGGCGAGTACGTTCTCGATCCGAACGAGCCCCGGCTGCTGCTCAAGGCCGATCCGCTCAAGGGCGAGAAAGGCTCCTGGCGGCTGCTGCCGGAGGGGATCGACAGCGATCGTGACAAGAAATGGAACGAGGATGGCCCCGGCGGCGCCAATTTCAATCGCAGCTTTCCCTTCAATTACCGGTACTTCGCACCCGACGCGGGCCTCCACCCGGTCGGCGACGAGGAGACGCGGGCGCTGGCGGATTTCGTCGTGGCGCACCCGAACATCGGCATCGTCCTGACCTACGGGGCAGCGGACAATCTCCGCAAGACGCCGAAGGCCGCGAAAGCGCCGGGCCGGTCCAAGCCGATGGAGGCAATCGACGAAAAGGACATGGGCTACTTCGAGGCGATGGGCAAGCTCTATCGAAAGGCGATCGGGCTGAGCAAAGAAATGGAATGTGTTTCCGAGCCCGGGACGTTCAGCGACTGGATGTACTTCCACCGGGGCCGGCTGTCGCTGGCGGCACGCCCGTGGGACGTGGCCCTGGCCCTCGCGCTTTCGGAGCCGAAGAAAGAAAAGGAGAAGGAAAAAGACACGGCGACTCAGGACAAGAAAGAGGGCGCCTCCTCCGATCCCAACGCGGCCAAAGCCGACAAGAAGCCGGCGAAGAATGACGCCAAGCGAGGCGAGGAGGAGCGCAAAGAGCTCAAGTGGTTCGACGAGCATGGCCCGAATGCGTTCGTCCCGTGGCACGCCATCGAGCATCCGGATTTCCCCGGCCGGCGGGTCGAGGTGGGCGGGTACCGTCCCTTCGCGTTGACGAATCCGCCGCTGGAGATGCTGGCCGGTGTCGCCGCCAAACAAGGGGATTTCCTGACGGACCTAGCCCGGCGGCTCCCGCGCATCGGGGTCGGCAAGATCGAGTGCCGCCTGCTGGCCGAGTCGATCTACGAGATCGAGATCCACGTGGTCAACACGGGCTTCCTGCCCACCGCCCTCTCTCATGGCGAGACCACCCAGGAGGTCTATCCGACACGGGTGATCCTGGAGCTGGAACCCCAGTGTTTCCTCACCGGGGCGAAGACCACGTTCCTGCCCACCATCGCAGGCAGCGGCGGCACGGCCAAGGTCCGGTACACGATCCACGTCGCCAATCGGCAGCAGGTCCGCTTCAAAGTCGTGTCCATGTTAGCCGGCCGGGCGGAAGGCACCATCGAGCTGCTCAAGACCGCCGCGGAGAACAGGTAGACAGGAAGTTGGAAGTGTGAAGTTGGAAGTGTGAAGTCAAGGCTCTTCCAACCTCAAACTTGAAACTTCAAACTAAGGTAAAAGCCATGATGCCCGTATCCAAAACTCACTTCTATGCAGTCGCATCCGTCCTTTCGTGTTTGTTCCTGTCGTCTGTATCGGGCGGCCAGCCCAAGGCGCTCGATCCGGCGGATAGTGCACTGCCCGCTCTCGGCGCACCGCAGCCCAGGAAGGTGGAGGTTGCCTGGAACCGCTTCTACGATCACGCGGGCCTGGGGTCCATTCTGGCCCGCCTGCACGAGGCATTCCCCGACCTCACGGCGTTGTATTCCATCGGCGAATCCACCGAAGGCCGCGACCTCTGGTGCCTGGAGGTGACGGCCCGGCGGGTCGGCGATCCCAAACGCAAGCCCGGCATGTACATCGACGGGAACATCCACGGCAACGAGGTCCAGGCGGGCGAGGTCGTCGCCTACACGGCCTGGTACCTGTGCCACCAGTACGGCCGGCTCGACCGGGTCACCAGCCTGCTCGACAACTACGTGTTCTACCTCATGCCTATGGTGAACCCGGACGGCCGGGACCGTTGGCTCCGCGACTCCAACGGGACGATGTCCTCCCGCGGGGGTTCCGCGCCTACCGACAACGACCGGGACGGCGTCGCCGACGAAGACGACTGCGACGATCTCAACGGCGACGGGGTCATCACCCAGATGCGGATCAAGGACCCCCAGGGCCGCTGGAAACGGCACCCGGATTATCCGGAATACCTGATGATCCGGGCCAAGCCAGATGAGATGGGCGAGTACACCCTGCTCGGCTGGGAGGGGATCGACAACGACGGCGACGGCCGGGTGAACGAAGACGGCCGCGGCGGCTACGACATGAACCGCAACTACGGCTACGACTGGCAGCCCAGTTACATCCAATCCGGCGCCCGGGAGTACCCGCTTTCGCAGCCGGAGACCCGGGCCGTGGCCGATTTCGTGCTCGCCCACCCCAACATCGCGGCGGCGCAATGCTACCATAACTCCGGAGGCATGATCCTGCGGGGCCCCGGCCACGAAGGCGGCGCGATGAAGAACGCCGATGAGCGGCTCCTGGAAATCATCGGCCAGCGCGGCGAACGCATCCTGCCGTACTATCGCTCGATCATCACGTGGAAAGACCTCTATACGACGTGGGGCGATGAGGACACCTGGCTCTACGGCGGCCGGGGCATCCTGGCCTACACCGACGAAATGTGGACGCCGAAGAACCTGTATAAAACGAATCAGCCGCCGTCGGAGGAGGACGAGGCGGAGTTCATCAAACAGGTCCTGCTCGGTGACGGCGTCGTTCCCTGGAAGCCGTACAACCACCCCACCTACGGCCTCATCGAGATCGGCGGCGAAAAGAAGGAATGGGGGCGGACGCCGCCTTCCTTCCTGCTCGAAGAGGAGCTTCACCGCAACATGGCGTTCACGCTGTACCACGCGGGCACGATGCCGCTGCTGCGGATCGGCGACGTGAGCGTGACGCCGCTCGGCGGCAATCTGTTCAAGATCTGGGTGGCGGTGGAGAACCAGCGGATGATGCCGACGCGGACGGCCCAGGACGTGGACCACCAGATCAGCCCGCCGGACGTCGTCTCGCTCCGAGGCGAGAATGTCAAGGTCCTGTCGAGCGGGCGCGTGACCGACCGGTTCTTCAAGCAGGTGGAAGCCGTCGAATGCCGGCCCGAACGAGTACAACTCGGTACTGTCGGCGGGATGGACACGGCACGCGTGCAGCTCATCGTCCAGGGGAGCGGCTCTTTCACCGTGACCGTCGACTCAGCCAAGGGCGGATTCCTGCACAAGGACGGCTTTTTGCCTTAGGACGGCGTTTCGCAAGTCCTGGAACAATATGACAGGAGAGGTATTGGAGGAGCATGGGCATGACGCAACGCGAAACAGGGCACTTCCGGGACTCTTCGCCGGCACAAATCATAGCGGAGGCCGCCGGCGATAGGTACTGGCAGACGGCAGCGATTCTCCTCATCGGCGTGATCCTGGCGGCAGGCGTGCTGTGGGCGTCACGACACGCGACCGGCATAGACTGGGACGAAGCCGGGTACATCAATCGGGCCATCCAGGACCGCTACATCTTCCAGAAAGAGGGCCTCTACGGCCTCGTTCGCACGGTCGGATGCCACGAACCCCAGCGCCCGCCGGCTTATCGCATGATGGTCATCCCGATCACGATCCCTTTCGGTGTAAGTGCCCCGGTGACCCGCTACGTCTCGATCTTCGTATTCGCCATGACCCTCTGGATCGTCTATCTGCTCGGCCGGCGGCTGGCGGGGCCGGCGTGCGGCGCCTTCACGTCGCTACTGCTGGCGACCAGTCCCGGCGTGCTGATCTGCGGCGTCAAATTCGGCACGGAGCCCACTCTCTATCTGAGCGTGGCCGGCTCGTTGTACTTCCTGGTGCGGCGGATGCAGCCCGGGCAACGGAGCGTGCTCAATGTGCTCGGACTGGGGTCTTTCCTGGGACTCGGACTCTTGTCAAAAACATCCTTTGTCACGCTGGCGGCGCCGATGATGGCGATGGCCTTCGTGCTCGCCTGGTGGAAGAAAGTCCCCGGTCTGCGCCCGGCGTTCCTGGTCAAGGCCTGCCTGGTTGGCGGCCTCCTCGCCTTTCCCTGGTGGCAGCGAAGCTGGCGTGAGGCCCTGGCCTACACGCAGTACTCCAGCGCGTTCACTCGCCACAGCGTCGAGGGCACCCTCTTCCACATGGTCACCGGGTGGTTCTTCGCCTTCGCCCGCGAGGGGGTGGGCATCGTGTTGCTGCTGCTGATCGGGGCGATCCTCGCCCGGGCCATCGTGTCACCGAGACGCCTGGGCCGCATGGAACCATACCAGCGGGGGGGCCTCTGGATCTGCCTGGCGGCGGCGATCCCCTTGATCCTTCTGCAGATCACGGGCAAGAACCACAACATGCGTCTGATCACCCCTTCGTTCTTTCCACTGGCGGTGGCCGTAGGACTGGTCGCTTCCACGACTTCGTGGACCCGGTCGAGGTGGCTCACAGGCATCGCCACAACTCTTCTCGCCCTGCAGACCGCCGTGGTAGCCGCCCCTTCCTTCATGGGGGTGCCGATCCGTGAGACGGACCCCGCGCCGGCCGCGAAGCTGACCACGCGGGCGTCCTGGGATTGGGACGTCCTTTGGACGCTGTGCAAAGGCCGCGGCCTGACCGATCCGGTCATCGAGTACCTCGGCAATGGCCCCCCCTGTTGCGTCCCGCAGATCAGCTACCCCTGGGTTCGACGCGATCAGGCGGCAACCGTCATGTGGCTTTGGCGATATGAACAAGGAGACATCGATTGGGACGGCATTCGCACGAAGCTTGGCGAGGCGGACGCCGTGATAACCGCACTGGATTACCGGGGGGTGATCGCCGACAAACAGCATTTGGATAACGCTCACAACGGCGAACTGGCCGCACTTCTCGAAAACGATCGCCGGTTCGAGGGACCCCTTGAGATCGACGTTGGCGCGCGTCCGCCGGCAAAGATCGTCGTATTCTTCCGGTTACACCAGGGGTCCGCGACAAAATGAGTTGGGCGACCTTCGGCGCGAACCCGCGATCAGCCGCCCTGGACGATTTGCCGGCGAAGCTGCAAGAGCTCTCGAAATGCCCGGAGGATGACGCGCAGATTCGCTCCGGTCTGTGCTCCCGCCGTCCGGGGGTAGTGGTGGACGCCCTGCTGGACGATTCGGCAGCCTTTTCGTGCGGCCCTGGCCAGGACCTCGGTGTCGATCAAGGCGCCCGTGCTGCACAGCGGCATACCGTCGAAGATCTCCCTTCGGTACAGCTTGAAAGCGCAATCGATGTCGCGGAGCTTCAGCCGAAAGAGCAGGCAGACCAGCCGCGTCCAGCACCATCCGTTGATCCGTCGCACGAGCGGGTCCTGCCGATGGAGGCGATAACAACTGACGATCTCACAGTCCCGGATCCGTTCGAGCAGCGGCGGCATCTCGGCCAGGTCGAACTGGCCGTCGCCATCGGTATAGAAGACGAGGTCCTTCGCGGCGGCACGGAACCCGGATTGCAGCGCCGCCCCATAGCCGCGGTTCTGCGGGTGGTGGATGACCCGGACCCGCTCGTGCTGAGCCGCCAGCTCATCGGCGATTCGGCCCGTCTCGTCCGCGCTGCCGTCGTTGACGACGATGATTTCGTAGTCCGCCCCAAGACCGTCCAGCACCTTGAGTGCGTTCCCGACGACCCGCGCGACGTTGCCCTGCTCGTTATAACACGGAAAGAACACGCTGATGGATACGCCCCGCTTCGACTCGTCGCCCTTCGAATCCGTCGATGCTGCCATAGTGCGGTCCTCGTCTGATCGTTTCCATAATTTATTTGCGTATTCTCTTGCCTTTGCTTATACTCCCGCCATGACGAAATACAAGCATGTTTTGGCCCTGAACCCGTATTTTGGTGATTCGACCGCCGCGATGGGGGTCTTCCCGCCGACCGGCCTGGAGTATATCGCTGCGAGCATGAAGGGCCTCGTCGGCAAGGTGACGCTCCTCGACCTGCGTTACGAGAAGGCCTTCCAGGACCCCGAGGTGCTCAGCGCGTTCATCCGCCGCGAGATCGACCTCGTATGCATCAGCGTCCGATGGCACGCGCGGTTTGAGAGGGTCCTCGACTTCATCTCTCAACTGCCCGTTGACGTCACCACGGTCGTCGGCGGCTACCAGGCGACGCTGGAAGTCGAGCGCCTGTTCGAGCGCTGCCCGAACATCCACGCGGTCGTCCGGGGCGAGGGAGAAGAGATCATCCAGCAGTTCGTGACGGGAGTCCCGTTCGAGGACATTCGCGGGCTTTCCTATCGGCGCAACGGCGAGATCGTGCACAACGAGAACCAGGTCCTGCCCGACCTGACGCACATTGCCTATCCGGATCGCTCTCTGAGAAGGCACGACTATTACTGGTTTCAGGGCGGCGTTCGCTTCAGCCATCTGACGTTCGACACGGTCCTGACGACGCGGGGCTGCCCGTTCAAGTGCAAGTTCTGCACGTTCAGTCTGAACCCGCTGGGACAGAAGAGGGAGTACACGGAGCGGCCGCTCGCCTCGGTCATCGAGGAATTGAAGACGGTCACCGCCGACGTCGTGCTCTTCAGCGACGACAACATCTTCACGAACCTCCAGAGGGCCGAGCAACTGTGCGACCTGATCATCGAGAATGGGATCCGGAAAATCTTCGCCGTGCAGGCCCGGGTCGACATCGCGAAGCACCGCCGGCTCCTCGACAAGGCCCAGCAGGCGGGTTTCAAAGTCTTCCTGATCGGGGTCGAGTCGCCGCACGACCGAATCCTGGGCCAACTGCAGAAGGGCATCACCCAGCAGCAGATCCGGGAGGCGTTCGCCGTCCTGACGCAATACGATTTCCACCTGCACGGGTACTTCATCTACGGCAACATCGGCGAGACGGAAGAGGAAATGCTCTACATCGCGAAGTTCGCCAAGGAGATCGGGGCCGATACGATCAGTTTCCATAAGCTCCGCATCGAGAAGTACTCGCCCTTGAAGGAAGTGGTGGAGACGACGCCCGGCTATTATTACGAATACATCGGCGGCCCCGTCTATTCGGAGCGGTACGGGCGAGACGAGCTCAAGCGCATCCGCAACCGCATCCGGTCGGGGTTCTACGATGTGCCTCAGATCCTGCGGATCGCCAACAAGGCCCGGCGGATCGGGCTGGTGGACGGCCGCGATATCGGCGGCATGCTCCTCAAGCTGCCGTTTCTCGTGCATGGCCTGATCAAGCGTCATGGCGAGAAGAAAAGACACAAGGCCGCCCGCTCGCGCTCGCCGGAGCGAGGGGAACGGTCCAAAGTCGCCGTTTGACCGTGTCCGCTTGGATTTCAGGGACACGGAGTCTGCACGGTGCCCATGACAAAATACAACCATGTTTTGGCTCTGAACCCGTATATCGGCCACTCGACCGACGTCAGAGGGCTGTTTCCACCGACCGGCTTGGAGTACATCGCGGCCAGCATGAAAGGACTCGTCGGCAAAGTGACGGTCCTGGACCTGCGGCACGAGAGACCTCTCCAGGACCCCAGGGCGCTCAGCGCCTTCATCCGCAATGAGATCGATCTGCTGTGCCTCACCGCCGCGTGGCGATCGCGATTCGAGCAGGTCTGCGGCCTCATTGCCCAACTGCCCGACGAAGTGACCACGATCGTCGGAGGCTACCAGGCGACGATGGAAATCGAGGAACTGTTCGAGCGCTGCCCGAACGTCGATGCCGTCGTGCGGGGCGAGGGCGAGGAGATCATCAAGCAGGTCGTGACGGGGGTCCCCTATGAGGAGATTCGCGGGCTTTCCTATCGGCGCGACGGCCGGATCGTGCACAACGAAAACCAGGTCCTGCCCGACCTGACGAAGGTGGTCTTTCCGGATCGCTCCCTCCGAAGGCATGAGTACTACTGGGGCCGCAACGGCATCCGGTTCACCCGCCACACGTTCGATACGATCCTGACGGCGCGGGGATGTCCGTTCCAATGCAAGTTCTGCACGTTCAGTCTGAACCCGCTGGGACAGAAGAGGGAGTACACGGAGCGGCCGCTCGAATCGGTGATCGAGGAGCTCAAGACGATCACGGCCGACATGGTGCTCTTCAGCGACGACAACTTCGCCACCAATCCGAAGCGGGCCGAGCAACTGTGCGACCTGATTATCGCGAACCGGATCCACAAGACGTTCGGCGTCCAGGCCCGGATCGACATTGCGAAGCACCGCCGGCTCCTCGACAAGGCCTGGCTGGCCGGTTTCCGGGTGTTCCTGGTCGGGATCGAGTCGCCGCACGATCGAATCCTGGGCCAACTGCAAAAAGGCATTACACAGCAGCAGGTCCGCGATGCCTTCGCCGTCCTGACGCAATATGATTTCCATCTGCACGGCTATTTCATCTACGGCAACGTCGGCGAGACCCAAGAAGAGATGCTCTACATCCCGAAGTTCGCCAAAGAGATTGGCCTGGACTCCATCAGCTTTCAGAAGCTCCGCGTCGAGAAATTCTCGCCGCTGAAGGAAATCGTCGACAACGCGCCCGGCTATTACTACGAGAAGATCGGCGGCCATGTGTTCTCGGACCAGTTCGGTCCCAAGGAGCTCAAGCGGATCCGCAACCGTATCCGGGCGGAATTCTACAGTGTGCCCCAGCTCCTGCGGATCGCCGCGAAGGCCCGGCGCATCGGGCTGGTTGATGGGCGGGATATCGGCAGCGTGCTTCTCAAGCTGCCGTTCCTCGTGCACGGCCTGATCAAGCGTCATGGCGAGAAGAAACGGCACAAGGCCGCCCGCGCGCGCCCGCCGGTGCGAGAGGAACGGTCGAAAGCCACCGTCTCCGCCACGAACAAAGACTGACGACGCATCCGATCTGTCGCACCCAGTGCTGCCTCTCGCAAATCCTGCGACAGTGTCATTGTGACCCGCGCAGCCGCTTCGCGGCGGGTGGGAGAAAAGAAACCAGGCCGCGTATCGGGTGCCATGCTTACGCTCGCGTGAGCATGTCTTACACATTGGATGGAACACGTCTACGCAAGCGTGGACATGGCACCCGGTCAGTCGGTTTCTTAGGAACGCGTCGCGGCAGTCTCATCGACGCGCGATCTCTGAAAGGCGATGGGTGGCACGGCCAAACTTGTTTGACCGCGCTTGCCTCGATCTGTTCCCTCGCGCAGCAAGACACGCTCAAACGAGTTTGAGCGTGCCGCCCGAAGACAAAGAGCTTGGTGTTTCGATCTATGGCCGCATTGGAGAGCGTGGAGCTGCTTCTGAGAACACTCGCGGATGTCCGGCCTTCCGGGGTCGTGGCGGCGGCGTACCTTTTCGCCCAGACGCAGCCCAATCAACCATCCGTGTTCATGGCGGCCCGCGAGCTGGTCGCGCAAGAACGGGTGCGAAAAGTATTGATCTCCGACTGCTCGCCCAAGAGCGGGTACCCCGGTGCGGTCGCCTGCCGCCAGGCGATGATCGAGTTCGGCATCCCCGCCGGGGCGATCGAGGAAGTCCCGATGGAACCGGCGGAGATCCTGCACACCCTGATCGAGTCCCAAATGGTGGTGCGATTCGCAAAGGCGCAGGGCTACCGGCGGCTGATCGTCGTTGCTTCCCCGTTTCACCAGGAGCGCGCGTTTATCACCATGGTGACGGCCGCACTGCGGGAGTACCCTTCCCTGAAGCTATACAGCGTTCCGGGTGCCCCGCAGCCGTGGGATGAGGTCGTGACCCATTCGCAAGGCACGCTGCAGGGCACGCGAGCAGAGCTGATCGCCGAGGAGCAAAAGCGCATCGAGAAGTACACGGTCCAGGGCGACCTGCTCTCGCGAGATAGCATCGTCGAGTACCTCCGCACGCGAGATTAACGACTCAGTGTATAGACAATACCGGCGACGCCTCACTTATTTCGGTCTTCAATTGAGTATGCTGTCCCCAGATATCAGGCGGACGACAAATGGTGGGCACAGCCCACCCTACGGGACTATCTATGCGTCAAATACCTGCCAGTTATCCTTGTATGGAGCCAAAGGCCCGTAATTGATCGCTGGCATATTGGTTGGACGTGTCGGGTCTTTGTAGCACCCCCCGAAGAACTTGTTTATATCATCCGTGATTTCGCGGCCGGGCACGATGAAGAACTCTTCAACGCGGTCGAAAGCATGCAGGAATACGAAGACATATATGTGGTCCGGATTTATGCTTTCTTTCTTGATGAGAAAGCAGTTCTTCTCCCGTAGCGTCTTTACTTGTACGATGAACGACCTACCCGTCGCGGGATTATAGGCCAGCACGTCGACCTGTTTGGCGTTCCCCAAAGTGACAGAAGCTTGATAACCACGCTTGAACAACTTTCCGACTGTGAGGAATTCCCCGGCCATGCCGGTAAGTTGCTGATCTGCCTTGCGTTTCTCCATGGTAGAAAGCTCCACGTACCACCACAAGAAAATCCCGAGCCGAGCTCTACGCGTGATTCTTGAGCGAGCCATCTTCAAGAAGTCGCCAGAGAATGTAGTCAATCTCCTGAGGTTCCACTTTGACTTCAATCCGAAAGCATCTGTCTACAGCTTGGTTGTAGCGCCCGTAATTGTGAACCTCTTGATCGCATGGGAGTGTCTCACCCGTGATGGAAGACAGGGCTTTGCTCAACTTGGGAAGCCACACCGAATAAGTCGCGGGGCGCTTAAGGTAGAGAATCACTGTTGGCAGCCCAGTGCCGGCACCGTTTACGGGGCGAGGGCGAGGCTGCCAGAACAACTCCAGCACACTGAGTTCATCATCCTTCTTGGCCTGCCAGAGGCGAGTTATCCACCGGGCGCATTCTTCCGCCGTCTGTGGCGTCTGTAGCATGTGATTCAGGTTCGCCCCAGTGAAGGATTGCGGGAACCGAGTGTCTGTGTCTTTGGCTCGAAGCTTGTCGGAAGACGTTTGTGCGGGAGTTCTTTCTGTATTGCAGAGACGGAAGAAACGACGCAGTTCGTTAGAGTCCAGTCCCGCACTCAAGAGACGCCGAGCCTCCTCCTCGGCATCCCTACGTGCCCGAAGGAAAGCTGGCTTACGAGAGATTCGGCGAATCTTTTCGATTTCTGTAGCTGTAGCTGCCCTGAGCATGGTCCGCCCCCTTCTGCCATTTTTGCCTGACACTACTTGTGTTGGTCCGCACGACACTCCAAGTGCCCTATGAGGCAATTGCGGAATACTGTTAATCCTACCGGACTGACGGGTTTCGTCAAGGATGTTCTGTATTTCCCTCCCGATTTCGGACGGTCACCCGCCACAGGTTTTTCCAGGATTCTTGTTGCGCCTTTCCCTTGCCTATATTAGCATGGTAATAGTGACTGTGGTGCAATAGCCATCAGCTTTTTGAGCTTATGGTGTCTTATGCCATGAGCTTCTTGAGCAGGGCGCGCTGGAAGTGGAGGCGGTTCTCGGCCTGGTCAAAGATGATCGAGCCGGGACTCTCGGCGACCTCGTCGGTGATCTCGTAGCCGCGATAGGCCGGCAGACAGTGCATGATTTTCACGTGCCTCGGAGCGGCGGCGACCAGCTTTCCATCCACAGCGTAGCCGGCGAAATCCTTCTGGCGCTTGGCCTTCTCATCCTCCTGGCCCATGCTGACCCAGGTGTCCGTGTAGATCACGTCGGCGTCGGCGACGGCCGCGTACGGGTCGTTGATCTGCGCGGTGCAGTCCGGCGTGAACGCGTTGGCCTTGTGGATCGTCGCGGCATCCAGCTCATAGCCGCGGGGCGATGCCACGACCACCTTCATGTTGAGCTTGCCGGCGGCGAACGCCAGCGAGCGGGCCACGTTGTTGCCGTCGCCGATAAAGGCGATCTTGATCCCTTGGATGCGGCCAAAGTGCTCCTGGATCGTCAAAACGTCCGCCATCGCCTGGCACGGGTGCGACCAGTCCGTCAATGCGTTGATCACCGGGACATCGGCATATTCCGCCAAGTCGAGGACCGTCTGGTGCTCGAAGGTCCGGGCCATGATGCCCTGGACGTACCGGCTCAACACGCGGGCGATGTCCTTGACCGGCTCGCGCTTGCCGATGCCGCCGATGTCCTCCGGCTTGACGTAGATCGGGCTGCCGCCCAGGTCCGTCATGGCGACCTGGAAACTCAGGCGGGTCCGCAGACTCGGCTTCTCGAAGAGCATGGCCAACGTCTTGCCGGCCAGGCACAGATCGCGCCGGCCGGACTTGTAGAACGCCTTGAGAGAGACGCTTTCCGCGAGCAGCTCGTGGAGCTCCTGGACCGAACAATCGCTGACTGCAAGGAAGTCTTTCATCGTCAACCCTCCGACAGGACGCTATCGAGAATGCCCACCGCCTCGTCGATCTGCTCCTTGGTCACGATCATCGGCGGCATGAAACGAATCACGGTATCGTGAGTGCAGTTGATCCTGAGGCCCTTCTCCAGGCACTTGCTGACGATCGGGGCGCCCGGTCCCGTGAGCTGGATGCCAATCATCAGCCCGATGCCCCGGACGTGGTCGATCAGGGAATGCTTTTCCTTCAGCGACCGCAGCTTCTCCTGGGCATACCGGCCCATCTCGGCAGCATGCTGGAGCAGGTTGCCCTCTTCAATGGCCTCGATTGTCGCGACGCCGGCGGCACAGGCGAGGCAGTTGCCGCCGAAGGTCGAGGCGTGCTTGCCCGGCACCAAACAGGCGGCAATGTCCGGCTTGGCCATCATCGCGCCGATGGCAACGCCGCCGCCAAGAGCCTTGGCCATCGTGATAATGTCCGGCTCGACGTCGAAGTGCTGATAGCCAAACCATTTGCCGGTCCGGCCGAGGCCCGTCTGCACCTCATCGAGGATCATCACCGCCCCCTTCTCGTCACACAGCCGGCGAATGGCCCGCAGGAATTCAGGCTTGGCGACGTTGATGCCGCCCTCGCCCTGGATCGGCTCGACCAGCACCGCCGCCACTTCATCGGTGAACGCCGCCTCCAGTGCGGCCACGTTGTTGAACGGGATGTAAACGAAGCCCGGCAGCAGCGGCAGGAAGCCCTCGTGGTACTTCGGCTGGGCCGTGGCCGTGACGGTCGCAAACGTCCGGCCGTGGAAACTGCCCTCGCAGGTGATGAACTTGTACTTTTCTTTCGGCGTGTAGAGCCGGGCGAGCTTCAGCGCCGCCTCGTTGGCCTCGGCGCCGCTGTTGCAGAAGAAGCATTTGCCGCCGAAGGCCCGCTCGCTGAGCATTTGGGCCAGCCGGCCCTGCGGCTCGGAATAGAATGTATTGTCGATATGAATCAGCTCGCCCACCTGCTTGCGGATGGCCTCGACCACCTTGGGGGGACAATGGCCGATGCCGCTGACGGCCCAGCCGGGAAACATGTCCAGAATCTTGTTGCCGTCGGCGTCCCACAGGTAGCAGCCCTCGCCCTTGACCATCACCCGCGGCAGCCGGCCATAGTTCGCGATTACGTATTTATTGAACAGTTCAATCGTCTCTTGTGTTGTCATGATTATCCTCGCGATCCTCAGATCGATTCAGTCTTCAGCAAACAGTATATTCGTGGTCAACACAATCGCACCTTGCGAACTTCTCGGTGTGGGAGGCTCAGCCCCTGACGATCTCGGTGCCGATGCCCTGTTCCGTATAGATTTCGAGCAGCAGCGAGTGGGCGATCCGGCCGTCGATGATGTGCGCCTTTTTGACACCAGCCTCCAGCGCGATCAGGCACGCCTCGACCTTGGGGAACATCGCGTCGGTGATGATGCCCGTGTCGATCATCTCCTTGATCTGGACTTCGTTGAGGCTGGAGACGCGGCTCGCCGGGTCGTCGATGTCGCGGCGGATGCCGTGCGTGTCGCTGACCATGACGAGTTTCTCCGCCACGACGGCGGCGGCCACCTTACCGGCGGCGGTGTCGGCGTTGACGTTCAGCTTGCCGCCGTTGCGATCCATGGCGGTGGACGAGACGACGGGGATCGTGCCGTCACTGCAGAGCGTGTGCAGGAGCTTGGCGTTGACATCGGTGACTTTGCCCACGAGGCCCAGGTCGATCTTGCGGCCGTCTTCGCCCGGCAGGCGCAGCGTCTCGGCGGTCAGCACGCAACTGCTGAGCGTGTGCAGGCCCATCGTGTTGCAGCCGAGCTCCTCGAGAATCCGGCAGATCGGCTCATTGACCGTGCGAACCAGCACGTGCTCGACGATGTTCAGCGTCCGCTGGTCCGTGTACCGGCGGCCCTGCACCCAGACCGGCTCCAGGCCGGCCTCGTTCATCGCGCGGGTGATGGCCTTGCCGCCGCCGTGGACGATGATCGGTCGCATGCCGACGGTGGCCATGAACGCCACGTCGGTCAGCAGGTTTCGCTGGGCGGCCTCGTCGTCCAGCACGCTGCCGCCGAGCTTGAGGACAACCACGCGCCCCCGAAACGCGCGGATATACCCCATTGCCTCAATCAAGGCATCCGCTTTTGCAATAGCTTCTTGCACGAAAACACTCCTTGGGTTCCCGAAAAAAACAAACCTTCAATTCTATCCCTCGTTCTGTACGAAGTCAAGAGCCGGTGTGCCAAAATTCGAAACTCGAAACTCGAAACAAGCACGAATGTTCAAAATTCAAAGCTCGAAACGGGGCCAGAGCCGGCATGGCGTTTTGGTCATTTGAATTTTGGATTTGTTTCGCCTCCGCCTACACGGGGGCGTCATTCCCGCGAAGGCGGGAATCGTGTTTCGGATTTCGGATTTTCGCGTCCTACGCGAGTCCTTCCGGCGTGGATTGGCCGTGGAACTCGCTGGGGTTCAGGAAGATCTCGCCGCGAACTTCCTCGATGATGAGCTGGGCGATGTGCATGCCGGGCCGCAGGATCAGAGTCATGGGCCCGAGATTGATCATTTCGAGCGTGAGCGGCCCCGCCCAGCCGGGATGGACGGTCGGGGCAGTGAAATGGACCATCAGGCCGCAGCGGGCCCGGCTGCTCTTGCCTTCGATCCGGGCGGCCAAGTGCGGCGTCCCCTTGTCCACGGGCAGCTCGACCCGTTCGAGCGTCCGGGCGAGGATGAACTGCTGCGGCTTGAGCGCATATGGGCTGTCGTCCGTGAGTGTATAGCGCTGCGAGTGCCCGGCGATGACCTCCGACAGCGTCCCGCGCTCCGCCATGTCATAGCGATACGGCCCCGCCTGCGGCACGATGATCTCATGGTGCAGGCGCAAATCCACGGCATGGGTATCATAGGGACAATACCCCCCCGCCTCCGGCCGCCGCGGCAACGGCTCCGGCGCAATCACCAACCGCCCCTCGTCCAACGCCCTCTGGATCTCGATGTTCGACAGTATCACGTCTCAATCCGCGATGAATGGTAACTGACAATTCCTTCGTCCACGCTCATCAAGTCTTCATCGGTCACGATGCGGTAGTGCTTTTCCTCTCTGACGAACACCTCTCCCTCGGACATCTCAAACTCGAACAAGGCAATTAGATTGTCCTCCATGAACTGGGCCGCGATAGGCCGACAGGGCAGAGTCGGGAACTTCAATGTGCAGACAGCAAGATCTTGCTCGACCTGGATAGTCCCAACGCCATCTTTTGTGCCTCCCA
>Ga0315286_10001293_pt1 | contig 22607 bp, 15 predicted proteins | sample YL17G10_0_MG_FD_205038 | JGI IMG/M metagenome (GOLD analysis project Ga0315286, IMG submission 205038) | Sediment microbial communities from Yellowstone Lake, YNP, Wyoming, USA - YL17G10_0 | ecosystem: Environmental > Aquatic > Freshwater > Lake > Sediment | place: USA: Wyoming | collected...
ATTCCCCGACTTTTCCCGATCCGGATTCTTTCTACCACGCCAAGATGGCGGTCCTAATCCGCGACCAGGGCATTGTAAAAGATTTTCCCTGGCTGCAATTCACCGTTTTGAAAGATTATTATATTGATCACCATTTTCTCTACCACGTCGCCCTTGTTCCTTTCGTCACCTTTCTTGATCCGCTGGTCGGCATAAAATTGGCCACGGCCCTTTTCGGCGCCGTTTTAATTTTAATTTTTTATTGGTTTCTTCGAAAATTTCAAATTAAGGGCGCCCTTTTTTATTCCCTGCTTCTTCTTGTTTCGGGACCGTTTATTTTCAGAATAAACCTGGCAAAAGCCTCATCTCTGTCGCTTATTATTCTTCTTTTCGGTTTTTATTTTATCGCGCGCCGCAAACTTTGGCCGCTATTTATTTTGTCGTTTTTATACGTCTGGTCTTACGGCGGCTGGCCACTCATACTCGTCCTGGTCTCAATTTACATTCTTGCCGACGCCATCGCTAATTTCGTTAAACAATTAAAAATCGAAAGCCCGAAATCTAAAAACCAGAAATTAATAATAAAAAATTTTTTTCTGGCAATCTTCACGAAAGAAAATGCCAAGCTTTTTTCCGCCTGCTTCGGAGGTTTGCTCGCCGGCCTGGTCCTTAATCCCTACTTTCCCAAGAATCTAATTTTTTATTGGCACCAAATAGTCAAAATAGCGGTTATAAATTACCAGAATAAAATCGGTGTCGGTGCGGAATGGTATCCTTACGGTTTCGGCGATCTGATTTCAAACGCTCCTCTCATATTTGTCCTCTTAATTTTAGCTTTGACCGTTTTCTTTATAAATTTAATCAAAAATTTTACAAACGAAAATAAGTTTCAACCAGCCGAAAACCAAAACAGGACAATGATTTTAGCTACAACCTTTTGCGCCGCTTTTTTTCTGCTGCTCACCCTGCGGGCTCGCCGCAATGTTGAATATTTTATTCCTTTCGCTGTCCTGATGGGGGCGTTTGCCCTTAACCAGCCTTTTTCTTTATTCGGAAAATATTGGTCATCATTCAAAAATTGGTGGCAGCGGAGAAAAATTCTTGCCAGCATACTTTGCCTCTATGTTCTTCTGATTGTCCCGTTTACCGCCATACGAAGTGTCATTTCCGTGAAACAACAATTCACCAGCGGAGGATCAACGGAAAAATACCGCGGCGTGGCGGAGTGGCTCAAAAACAATACGCCGGAAGGAGCGATTATTTTCCACAACGATTGGGATGATTTTCCAGCGCTTTTTTATTACAATACGCACAATTATTATATTGCCGGTCTGGACCCGACTTTTATGTACGACTACGACAAAAATTTACATAAACAATGGGTTGACATTACGACCGGAAAACAGGACAATATCTCTGAAATTGTTAGAGATAATTTCCATTCGGAATATGTTTTCGTTGACAAAGATCATATTGCCCTGGAAAACAATTTAAAACGCGACGGCCACTTCGAAATGGTTTACAAGGATAGCGAAGGCAAAATATACCAATTGACCAACGAATGATTATGAAAATACTTGTAGCCTTGCCCGCCTATAACGAAGAAGCGATTTTAAAAGAGAATACTCTTAAACTTTATGATTTCTTAAAAAATAATATCGCTGACGATTGGCAAATCGTCATTGCCGACAATAACTCCTCGGACAAAACGGGCGAGATTGGCAAAGACTTAGAAAAATATTCCGAAAAAATAAAATACCTATTTATACCCCAAAAGGGCAAGGGACTGGCTATCCGCACCGCGTGGACTAGCGCCGATGCAGACGTTTATTGCTTTATGGATGCCGATCTGGCTACCGATTTGGACGCATTGCCCGCCCTGATCACCGCCGTCGGCCAAGATAACTATGATATAGCCTCCGGCTCACGCTTTCTCCGGGAAGCGAAAGTTGACAGATCCTTAATCAGAAAATTTGTTTCGCAAAATTACCGCCTTCTTTTGCACCGGTTCCTCGGCCTAAAAACAAAAGATGCTCCATGTGGCTTTAAGGCCGTAGGCAGTAAAGTGATAAAAAACATTTTACCGCAAGTAAAAAACAATGCCTGGTTCTTTGATACCGAGATGGTCTTTTGGGCGGAAAAAGAAAAATACCGCATTAAAGAAATCCCCGTTACCTGGTCTGAACATAAAAAAATCGGCCGTAAAAGCCGAGTTAATTTTTTAAAAGTTTCTCTTGGTTATTTAAAAGAAATTTGGCGCCTGAAAAAATCTTATGCCCGAAATTAGCCCGAAAGAATGGAAATTTATCGGGATTACAATTATTATTGTGGTCTCTATAAGCTGTTTTCCGATAATTGCCGGACTGATTGCAAAACCCGCCAACAGCGTTTTTCTGGGATTTCAGTTTATAAACCGTGTTGACACGCCGGTTTACTATTCTTGGATAGAGCAGGCTAAGGATGGGCACATCCTCTTCAAGAATTTGTTTACCTCCGAAAATGAACCGAGATTTATTTTCGACCCATTTTGGCTTGGAGTTGGTTTATTTGGAAAAATTTTCAATCTCTCTAGCTTCGCCGCATACCAGCTCGCACGAATTTTTCTTATTCCAATTCTTCTCGGTCTAACCTATATCTTCGCCGCATATTTCATAAAAGAAGAAAACAGAAGAAAAACCTGTTTTCTTCTTTTAATTTTTTCCTCTGGGCTGGGGTGGGCCACCTGGCTTATCGCAAAAATATTCTCTCTGAATCTATCAATCTTGCCCATGGATCTTTGGACCCCGGAAGCTTTCACATTCGCAACTATCTACAACTCCCCGCATTTTATAGCCTCGCTTATTCTGCTGCTCTTGGTTTTTTTATTGATGCTCATGGCTTCAGAAAGCGGGAAATTTTTTTACAGCATAACGGCCGGCTTATCCGCCCTAATTCTCTTCCAATTCCATCCATATCATATTTTAACAATTTTCATGGTGACGGGGATTTATTACCTATCCCTTTGTCTCCGGGATAGAAAAATCAAATGGAATTTAGCGGGTCATTTTGCCGTGCTGGCTTTTCTATCCTCGCCGGCTATTTTTTATCATCTTTGGACTCTCTCCAACTTTTGGACGAGACAGCAATTTGCCATTCAGAATAATTGCTTTACCCCAGGCCCGCTGGTAATGCTTTTAAGCTATGGTTTTATTTTTGTGTTGGCTTGCGTTGGCATCTATCATCTTTCTCTAAAAAGAAAGGATGACAGGGAATTGTTTCTTTTTGTCTGGCCTCTTGTCCACTTGGCCCTGATTTATCTACCGTTGAACTTCCAGAGAAGGCTAACTGCCGGCCTTCATGTTAGCTTATCAATTTTGGCGGTTTACGGTTTTTATCACCTAAAAAATAAAAATTTTTTCCTTTTCAGAAAAAAATTTTTAAACATCTTTTTTTTCATAACCCTTCTGACTTTTTCCAACTACTTTCTTCTAATAAACGACCTGACATACTATACCAATCCGCCAGAAACTTATTCCTCCTATATTACAAAAAATGAAAGTGAAGCCATGAGCTGGCTCAGACACAACACTCCGGCGGAAAGTATAATTTTCTCCCTCCCCTCTCATGGTAATCTTATCCCGGCACTTTCTCTCCGGGCTACCTATCTCGGGCAGTGGGGCATGACCGCCCAGGCTGGATACAAAACATCCGAAATAGTTCGCTTCTTTAAAAATTATCACGGGAAAATACGGGCTACCTTTTTAAAAAATAACAAAATTAACTACATTTTTTACGGCTCGCAGGAAAGGGCATTTGGGAATTTTAACCCGGAACAGGCTGATTATCTAGAAAAGGTTTACCAAAATGAAGAAGTGGCTATTTATAAAGTAGCTCAAGACTGACAACTGATTTAATCTCAAAATAAATGAGAACCACCCTAAAAGGGTGGTTTTGTCAATCGCTATTGACAAAATTTTAAATATATGGTATATTTATATGTTAGTGCTCAAAAAGCCTAATTTCCTTTAAAAATAGAGGAAAAACAAAAATAGCAAGTAAAGAAATGGGGGCCAGGCAGGATTGGAAGAGTAAAAATAGGGTGCGAACTCAATTTTTCACTTTCTACAATCCCGAGTCCGGCGTCCTGCAGTTTTGCGGGACTAAGCCGGGCTCTCTGCCTCCAGTTCTTTACTTGCTATTTTTTGTTATTCTAGAAGAATATTTCGTCTTTGTCAAGAGGGTTTGTTACCTGCACTAACGAGTCGGCGCGGGGGTTTACTTTTTGCCCGAATTATATTATAGTTTAAGAATAAATTATCAATTATTTAGGGGGTATGCCTAAAATAAAGTACGCAAAATCAGAGCAATTCGAAAAGCAAAAAAAATCAAAAAGAGATTCCTCCGGCATGAGCCCGGAAACAAAAAGAGGCATTCTCATTGTTTTCCTGTTCGCTCTGGCCGGGATTAGTATTTTGAGCCTTTTTGATCTGGCCGGGAGCGCCGGCAACTCTATCGAAAACGCCCTTGCTTCAATATTCGGATTGGGCCGCTTTGCTGTTCCGCTAATCCTTCTTGGTTTGGGTTATGCCATTTTAAACGAAGAAAAGTACCAACTGGGAGTCTCAAACTATGCCGGGATTATTTTTCTATTTCTCTCAGCCGGCGCCCTTTTACATGTCAGCTTCGCCGGCGAAGATCCCTTCTCCTTAAGCAGCCTGGCTAATGGCGGCGGATATATCGGGCTTGTTCTCGCCTATCCGCTTCTTTCCCTGATGGGCTCGGCAGCGACTTTGATTATTCTCTTAGCCATTTTTGTTTCTTCACTGCTTTTAACTTTTAATACTTCTCTCCGCAAAATGGCGGAGAAAGGCAGTTTTTGGAAAAAAATATACCAAGCAATCAAGCTTTTCTTCCTGGGCCTGAAATTCGGCAGGACAAAACCAGCCGAATCGGAAACGGCTGCTCCGGTTCAGCCGGAAACACCCGCTCCGAATTCAACTCCCCCGGTTTTTGAAACAAAGAGTATCGATCCCGGCGCGGGCCATGAACTTCCGGCTCAAACGGCATTGGTCCAGCCAAAAATTGAGCGAAAAAAAATTGATTTGCCAATTGATCTTTTGGACGACCAATCCGAAAAACCCACGAGCGGCGATATCAAAACGCAGATGAACATCATCCAAAAAACTCTGGAAAATTTCGGGATTCCCGTGGAAATGGGCGACATCGCTGTCGGACCGACCGTGACACAATATACCTTGAAACCGGCTGACGGAGTAAAATTGGCAAAAATAACTACTCTGCATAACGACCTTGCTTTGGCCCTGGCCGCCCATCCCATCAGAATCGAAGCGCCAATTCCGGGCAAATCGCTGGTTGGCATCGAAGTGCCAAATCATAAAGTGGCAGCCGTGAATTTGAAAGAAATCATCCGCGCCCAAGAATTTAAACAAAGAAAAAATAATCTGGCCGTTGCTTTAGGCAAGGATGTCTCCGGAAAAGTTTGGGTCGCCGATCTGGCCAAGATGCCCCATCTTTTAGTTGCCGGCTCAACCGGTTCGGGCAAAAGCGTCTGTCTTAACTCAATTATTATCGGCCTGCTTTATCAAAATAGCCCCGACGATTTGAAATTTATTATGGTTGATCCGAAGAGAGTAGAATTTACCGTATACAACGGCATCCCGCATCTTCTTACTCCGGTAATCACTGACACGGTAAAAACAGTAAATGCCTTAAAGTGGGCGATCGGAGAAATGGATCGCCGTTTCGAACTTCTCTCCAAACATGGCAAAAGAGATATTGCTTCGTTCAACCAAGAGACTAACGAAAAAATGCCCTATCTCGTCATTATTATTGACGAATTGGCGGATTTGATGGCCGTAGCCGCTGCCGAAGTCGAGGGAGCTATTATCCGCTTGGCCCAGATGGCTCGGGCCGTAGGCATTCATTTGGTCCTCGCCACCCAACGTCCGTCAGTCAATATCATTACCGGTTTGATCAAGGCCAATATCACAACCCGCATCGCTTTTGCCGTAGCTTCAGGCACGGATTCGCGCACCATTCTTGATACTTCCGGAGCGGAAAAATTACTCGGCCGCGGCGATATGCTTTACATCTGCCCTGATCTTGGCAAACCAAAAAGATTGCAAGGCGCTTTTGTCCGGGACCACGAAATACACAAAGTTACGGAATATCTGAAAGCCGAAGGAGAACCGGAATATATTGAAGAAGTTACCCAAAAACCGTCGTTCGGGACTTCTATCCCCGGCTTCGATTTTGGCGGCAGTGATTCCGACGATGATTTGCTCGGCGAAGCCAAAGATGTTATTATGCAAGCCGGCAAAGCATCCGCTTCGCTTTTACAGCGGCGGCTCAAGGTCGGATACGCCCGAGCCGCGCGCCTGCTCGATCTGCTTGAAGAACAGGGCATTATCGGCCCGGCCGACGGAGCAAAGCCGCGCGACATTTTGGTAGCCGGGGCCGCCTTAGCACCGAAAACAGAAGAAGAAATTTTTGGAGAAGAAGAAAATGGATAAACTTCGATCTATAAAAACCGAAGAATCGCCGTTGGTTCGCGATTCCCGAACCTGGAATATCTCCCGAATCAGTGGCAAATCGGTGGGAGAAATTCTCGAGGAAACCCGCCGAGAGCAAAACCTCACTATTGGCGAAGCCTCAAAAGCTATTAATGTCCACCCGAGCCACCTCCGTGCGCTTGAGGACGGAGATTATAAAAACTTGCCGGGCGGAGTTTATTCCGAAAAAATTCTGGAAAGTTACGCTGATTTGTTGAACATAGACCTCGAAGGACTTAAAAAAAATTTTGAAAAAGAAGCCAAAATTCTCCACCCGCCTAAAAAAAATACTTTTGCCCCAAAGATTTCTTCAAGAAATTTTATTGTTACTCCGCGTCTTGTCAAAATCTCCGCCATCGTAATTGTCGTTATTCTGCTTTTGACCTATCTAGGTTTTGAAATAAACAATATTTTTGCTCCACCCGCCTTGACCATAACAAGCCCGCTCGATAATTTAGTTACCAACAAACCAACTATTGAAGTTACCGGCCGAACCGAAAAAGAAGTAAAGATAAGAATCAACGATCAGGAAATACAAGCCGACGTCGAAGGAAATTTCCGGGAATCGGTAAGCCTTCAGCCCGGTCTTAACGTAATAAAAATTTCCGCGGTAAAAAAACGCGGGAAAGAAAATGTAATTTACCGACAAATAATTCTAAAAGAATAATTAAAACAAAAATTATGACAAAAGAAAATAAAGAAAAAAACTCCGATAAATTCAAAGCTGCGCAAGAAGCTATCACCCAAATTAAAGAGCGCTTTGGCGACGGATCAATCATGAAACTTGGCGAAGCCAAGAGGATGGAGGTCGGATCTGTCCCCTCGGGCTGTTTATCTTTGGATTTGGCCCTGGGGATCGGGGGAATGCCCCGCGGCAGAATCATCGAAATTTTCGGTCCGGAAGCCAGCGGCAAAACAACTTTGGCCCAACACGTGGTAGCCGAAATCCAAAAAGCCGGCGGAATCGCGGCTTTTGTTGACGCCGAACACGCTCTTGACCCGGAGTATGCGTCAAAAATCGGGGTGAATATTAATGAACTTCTAATTTCCCAACCTGATACCGGCGAACAAGCCCTGGAAATTGTGGAAACGCTCGTCCGTTCCGGCGGAGTTGATGTCATTGTGGTTGATTCGGTCGCAGCCCTTGTTCCACGGGCGGAAATTGAGGGAGAAATGGGTGACCAGCATATGGGTTTACATGCCCGCCTTATGTCCCAGGCCTTGCGAAAACTTACCGGTATCATTTCCAAAACAAACACCGTGCTTATTTTCATCAACCAAATCCGCCACAAAATCGGCATCGTTTTCGGAAATCCGGAAACCACGACCGGCGGAATGGCTCTTAAATTTTACTCTTCGGTGCGCATTGAAGTGCGCCGAGCGGCCCAAATCAAACAGGGCGACCAAATCATTGGAAACCGCGTCAAAGCCAAAATCGTCAAAAACAAAGTAGCCCCGCCATTCAGATTCTGTGAATTCGATATCATGTATAATGAAGGCATTTCCCTCTCCGGAGATCTCTTGGACACGGCAGTCACCTATAAAATCATTAATAAAAGCGGTAACTCTTACAATTTTGGCGAAGAAAAATTGGGCGTTGGCAGGGAAACCGCCAAAAAATATCTTAAGGAAAATCCGAAATTGATGGCGCAAATTAGAAAGTTGGTTATGGATGCCGCCCAGGCCACTGCGGAAAATACTGTAACGGAGGCAGTGACAGAATAAAAATATAAAATAACCCTACGGGTTATCACCCACAGGGTGACAAAAAACTCGGCTCCGAATGAGCCGAGTTTTTTAACTCTCTAAAATATTTAGCTACGCCCTTTCCGCATATTCACCAGTTTCCGTATTGACAATAATCGTGTCTCCCTCCTTAATAAAAAGCGGCGCGCGAATTTTCAGACCATTTTCTGCCGTGACCTCTTTCGTCACCCGGCCGGAAGCGGTGTCGCCCTTTACACCCGGCTCAGCCTCAGTCACTTTATAAGAAACTTTCTTGGGAAACTCACAGGTAATCGGCGAACCTTCTGAAAAAAGAAGGATCACTTCCAAACTTTCTTTCAAATATTTTTCGAAACCGGCCAAGACGTCAGTCCCCACTTCGAATTGTTCGTAGCTTGTATTATCCATAAAGGCGAACTTATCGCCACTCGCGTAGAGATATTGGACTCTCCTCTTTTCAAGATCGACCACGTCGACTTTTTCTCCCACCTTGAAGGTGTTCTCCAAAACCTTGCCGCTTTTTAAATTTTTTAATTTTGTGCGAACGAAAGCCGACCCCTTGCCGGGCATGATGTGCTCAAATTCAACTACGAGATGAGGTTCATTCTTCCAAAGAATAACCACTCCCCGTTTAATGTCTTGCGTTGATGCCATAAATTTTAATTTATTGACTTTTGTTAATTTTCAAAAATTTGTCCGGCAGGAAAAAAACTTACTTCTTCCATGCTCTTGGCGTCGGTAAAAAGCATAACCATCCGATCCACTCCCATGGCAATTCCTCCCGACTTTGGCATGTCCCGAATAGCCAGGAGAAAATCTTCATCAATATCGTAAATTTCTTTGCCTATTTTTTTTCTTAAGTCTCTTTCTTCAGTCAAACGATCCCTTTGCTCGTCCGAGTCGGACAGTTCAGAAAAGGCATTGCCTAGTTCAAGCCCGCCGGCATAAACTTCAAATCTCTCTGCGTAACGCGGATCATCCGTCTTCCTGCGGGAAAGCGCGGCCAATTGCGCCGGCCAATCGTAAAGAATCACCGGCCTGGCCTGATCAAAATTTGGCTCAATCTCGTTCAAAAATATTTTAAAGAAAATATCGTCAAAACGGTCATCTTGGCTAACCACATACCCCTTGGCTTTCGCGCTCACGGCCATTGCTTCGAGGGTAAGATTATCATCCAAATTCATTTTAGCATATTTTTCGAATGCTTCCCTCACTGTTAATCTCGGCCAGGGCAAAGACAAATCTATTTTTTTATTCTGGTAAACAATCAAATTTTCTTCCGCGCCCGGCTTCTCCGGAAAAATACTCCGGAGAATATGGAGGAATAAATTCTCCGTGTCCGCCATTACATCCTTGTAGTCAGCCTCCGTCCGGTACCATTCAAGGATAGTAAATTCAGGATTGTGCAGCCGATCGGCTTCTTCCCCGCCGCGGAAACTTTTGCAAATTTGAAAAATTTTCGGGAAACCGGCGGCTAATATTTTTTTCATGGCGTATTCCGGAGAAGTCGTAAGATAGGCGTCGCGTTTTATTCCACCGAAGGGCAGAGCGACCTTGATCGGATCAAGATATGGCTCCATGCCCGGCAGCCGGACCATATTCGGAGTTTCAACTTCCAAAAAACCTTCCCGGCAAAAAAAATCCCGGACTGAGGCAATAATTTTTGCCCTCAAAAAAAATATATCACGTTTTTTCTCATCATCTTTAAGCGCCTGCCAGTTTTGGATCATAGCTCTATCCTATATTTTAAAATCCACCCGTCTTCTTCCGAGAGTGGATTTAAAAAAACTATTTTGAAGCTTTTCTATTTTGTCGTGAACGGCAAAATTCCAACCACTCTGGCCCGCTTTATCGCTACGGCCAATTTTCTCTGGTGTTTAGTGCAAACTCCGCTGCGCCTTCTCGGCACAATCTTGCCGTAAGAAGAGAGGAATTTTCTCAAAACTTCTTCCGATTTGTAATCGATTCTTTCTACGTTGTTAACGCAGAAATAGCATGATTTTTTCTGGGTTGTAGTGTTATTTTGTTGTCTCATCATAAAATTTTTCCGGGCTCTGTCTGATTTATGTTAAAAATTGGTTTATTAAAAAGGGATGTTTTCTACTTTTATTTCCTCTTCCGCGGGCGCCTCTTCGGCTTGCGGCGCGGCCTGTTGCGCCCCCGAAGACTGGTTATAGTTGCCTCCGCCCGACGGACCTGAACCGCCGCGGTCGAGCATAATCATGTTCTCAGCAACGATCTCGGTTTTGTACCTTTTAACCCCGTCCTGCCCCTGCCAATCCCTGGTTTGGATCCGACCCTCGATATAAACCTTTTTCCCCTTATTAAGGTACTGGCCGCAAATTTCCGCGAGCTTCCCCCAAGCAACAATATTGTGGTACTCGACAGCTTCCTGTTTTTGCCCTTGCTGGTTGGTCCAGACGCGGTTCGTGGCGACAGAAAAAGAGGCAACGTTTTGGCCGGACGGCGTTGTTTTCACCTCCGGATCCCGGGTCATGTTCCCGATGATCATTGCTTTATTTAAATTCATATACTTTATGTTAGGTATTAGGCATTAGGATTTAGAAATTTTTAGATGATATCACCCGACAATATTTCACCCAATTTCTTATCCAATTCTTCCAAACTGACTTTCGGCGCCGGCGGCGCGGCTTTTTCTTCTGCGGCTTTTTGGGCCATCTTCTCCCGTCTTTCCTTCCTGGCTTTTTCCTTTTCCATCTCCTCTTTTGTCACTTCCTTTTTATTGACAATTTGATGCCTGGTAAGCTCGGCGACAAGCTTCAGAGCGTTATCAAGTTCTTTGATCTGGTTTGGCTCGGCATTGAATTCCAAAACCATAAAACTTCCGGTTTGCGCCCCTTTGATGTCGTAAGCCAGCTTGGCATTACCCAAATTATCGGTCATGGTTATGTCCCCGCCGCATTTTTTAACCAACTCCTTGATCTTGGTGCTTATCGCCTCGGCTTCTTCCTCGGTATATTTACCCGGGATAATGTAGAGCAATTCGTAATGTTTCATACTTTATATAAGCAGATTAGTGCAGATCTAAACGCGGATTTACGCGGAGATCTAAAATTAGTTTCTACAACTTTACCACAGCCTCTGAAATTATGCAAGATATGATATAATAAAAGATGTATTTAATCTTCCGCGTCTTTCAGCGTATAAATCAGCGTTTTTCCGCTTCTATTTTATGCAATACTTCTTTATTTTAGGCAGAAACCCTGCTTTGTCAAGCGCGGAAATCGCGGCTGTTTTGGATATTCCCGGAAGCGCCTCTATTCTTTCTGCATCCAGCGAAGTTTTGGCCCTCGAGACCAAAAGGGAACTCAATGCCGCGGAACTCATGTCGCGCCTGGGCGGCACGATTAAAGTCGGCCTCGTTGCGGAGGAATTAACCGAAGTAACCGCCGAAGATATCGCCAATATTTTAAAAAACCTATCGGCAAAAAAAGTTTATTTCGGTTTTAGTTTTTATAAACTTGGAGAAGAAATTTCCGCCACGCATCTTAAAAAAACCAGCCAAACAATAAAAAACCTGGCTATGACGGTTAAAGATCTGCTGAAAGACATAAAAATCCAGGCTAGATGGGTAACCTCGAAGGAAGTCAATTTGAGCTCAGTGGTGGTGAAAAAAAATAAATTATTGACCGAAGCCGGCGCCGAAATAGTTTTTTTGATAGGCAAAGAAAAAATTTATCTCGGAAAAACTTTAGCTGTCCAGGAATTTGAAGATTTAAGTTTCCGGGATTACGGCCGGCCGGCCCGGAGCATGCGGGTTGGTTTGATGCCGCCGAAATTGGCGAAAGTCATGATTAATCTGGCCGGGGTTGATAAAAATTCCGCCGTTCTCGATCCCTTCTGCGGTTTTGGAACGATTTTGGAAGAAGCTTTGCTTTGGGGATATGGAAATTTAATCGGGTCGGACGTGAGCGCTGAAACCTTAGCCGGAGCCAAAGAAAATTTGGAATGGCTGCAACAAAGTTACAAGTTACAAGTTACAAGTTACAAGTTGATTGAAGCTGATGTCAGAAAAATTTCCGAAAAACTGCCTCCGCGCTCAATCGACGCAATTATCACCGAGCCATATCTCGGCCCGCCGTTACACGGAAACGAATCGCCGGAAAGAATTCAGCAAATTATTAAGGAACTTTCCGATTTGTATCTGGCCTCTTTCCGGGAATTTAAAAAAATCCTGAAACCCGACGGAAAGATCTCCATTCTTTTCCCGGTTATCCATACCGAAAGCCGAGATTTCTTTTTGCCAATTCTTGATGAAATAAAAAAAATCGGCTTTTCCGTTGCCGATCCCCTGCCGAAAGAACTGCAAAAATATTCTTTCTTGGAAATTACACCGCGAAATTCAATCATCTACTCCCGCCCCGACCAGCTCGTTTTCCGGGAAATTTTACTTTTTACTCCGGCAAAATAATTCGGATTAAAAAACTACGCCCTTACGCGACGTAGATTTTTTATTCTACGCTCTAAACATTAAACCTGAATTCAACTACATCGCCGTCTTGCATCATATATTCTTTTCCTTCCAGGCGGATCAAACCTTTCTCTTTCGCCTTGGCGTCGCCGCCGGCATCAAGCAAATCTTTCCAATTTATAACTTCGGCGCAAATAAAACCGCGTTCAAAATCGGTATGGATTTTTCCGGCTGCCTGGGGCGCCAGAGTCCCCTTTTTTATTGTCCAGGCATGGGCTTCCTTGGGCCCGGCGGTAAAAAAAGTAATGAGTTCAAGTTCGTGATAACTCGCCTGGATCAATTTGTCCAAACCGGATTCTTCCAAGCCTAATTCTTTCAGATAATTTTTTGCTTCTTCCGGGGGAAGTTCAGCCAGCTCCGATTCTATTTTCGCCGACACTAAAATTACTTTTTCCGGATCGAGCGGCAGATTGAATTTTTGCAAAATTTCTTGTTTCTCGGCTTTAATATTATCTTCAGAAACGTTCAAGGCGTAAAGCGCCGGCTTCAACGACAGCAAACTCAACTCTTTGACCAATAATTTTTCTTCTTCGTCCAAGCCGAGCTTTGAGGCCATAATTCCCTTTTCCAGGCCCTCTTTAATTTTCAAAACCGTTTCGTTCGTTTTAACCAGCATTTTTTCTTTTCCACCCTTAAGCTCGCTGGCCAAACTTGATAAGCGTTTTTTCACGGTTTCCTGGTCAGCAAAAATAAGTTCCAAATTAATGACTTCCATATCGGAAAGCGGATCAATTTTCCCGTCCACGTGAATGACATTCGGATCTTCAAAGGCCCGGATTACCTGGCAGATAGCGTCGACTTCCCTGATATGCGACAGGAATTTGTTGCCCAAACCCTGACCTTCGTGCGCTCCTTTCACCAGCCCGGCGATGTCGACAAATTCAATCACGGTTGGGACAATTTTTGCCGAATTATAAAAATCGTTCAACTTTTGCAAACGAAAATCAGGCACGGCGACCGTCCCGACATTCGGTTCAATCGTGCAAAATGGATAATTGGCGCAATCGACCTGTTTTCTGGTTAATGCTTTGAAGAGAGTTGATTTGCCGACATTAGGCAAACCGACGATACCGACTTTGAAAGACATATTAAAAATTTCTAAATCTTAATGACTAATGTCTAATTTTTGATAAAAACCTCCCGCTCGAGTTTCTGGTGGACCTAGAGGGAATCGCACCCTCGACTCCTCCATGCCATGGAGGCGTTTTACTACTATACTATAGGCCCAAGACCAAAAATCCGAACGGGAGATTTATTTTATATAGAGTACAATAACTCAGGAATATGTCAATGACTTACTTCTTGTTCTGCTCGTCAGGAAGCGGCTCCGGGAGCGGCGACGTTTCGGCCGGCGGAGGAGCTTTCAGAGCTTCTATTTTTTTCTTCACGGTCTCGTTATCGGCGTTGGTTTTCAGAATTTCTTCAAGCTGGGCGATCGCCAAATCCTTTTTCCCCTGACCTTCATAAAGAGCCGCCAAATACCAGCGGGCGTTGGCAAAATTCGGGGCCAGCTTTATAGCGCCTTCAAGTTCGGCAACGGCTTTGTCAATTTCATTATTTTGGGCGTAAAGCAACCCCAGCTGAAATGCCACGCCGATATCGTTCGGCAAATTGACCTGAATAACTTCCAACTTGCTAATCGCTTCTTTTATTTTCCCCTGCCGGCTGTAAACCATGGCCAGCTCAAAGTGGGCCGGAGCGTAATCGTTTTTCGAAGAAATGGCCTTGTTGAATTGCTCTTCGGCTTTTCCGAGCAGGTCTTTAATTTTTGCTTCAGCTTCTTTCTTGACTGTCTCGTCTTTGGCCTGGAGATTGGGGGCGGTCAGGTCGGCAATCGTAGTATAGATTTTTCCGAGCTCGGTATAGAAAAACGGATTGCCCGGTTCAAGTTCAATCGCTTTTTGCCACGAAGCAATCGCCCACTCGTCGGCACCCGGGACAAGCGCCATAATCGACTGATAAACCGAAGCTAAGGTCGCCCAGTTGGTGGAATTATTCGGGCTGATTTCCGTTGCCCGTTTCGCCACGTTAATATCCGCAGCAATCAAATCCTGGACTTTTTTCGCCCCTTCCTCGGTCGGCGCCTTGCTCACTTCCTGGTTAATCTGGGCTAAAAGATTCTGCGCCAAAGTCGTAAGATACGCGTCGTTCCAACGGTTCAGGCCGGCCGCCCGGTTGAATAACTCGGTCGATTTCTCAAGGTCCTCTCCCTTATTCAAAGCTATAACCGCCTGGCCGAACTTGGCGTCCGCCGCGTAGCGCTGCCCGACAAGATAAAAAGAGGAAACTAAAAGAACAATGCCCAAAGTCAGAACAAAAGAAAGAGCCAGGGAAACTCGAGGCGCCCGGTCAAGGGTAACTTCCCAGAATTTTTGCGCGGTGAGGGCAACCAAAAGGGCGGTCAAAATCCAAAAAGTGAACTCCAGGGTCATGTTTGAGGAATAGAGAAATTTTGCCACGAGGAGCAAGAACCACGAAGAAACCAAACTGACCCCGTAAAGCCAGAGCGGGCCGCTTTTTTCTTTGGCAACTTTTGCCAGAGAAGAAACGGCGAGAAAAATCACCATGAACAGCCACGAGATCAAACCAAAGAGTCCGGTCGTTGCGAGAACAGTCAGAACGCGCGAAGCGGAGCGGTCAAACTTAACATCCCAAAGCGCCGTCTGATTTACTCCCGCCGGTTTGTATTTGGCGTAATCAAAAGAAAAGGTCGACGGGCCGGAACCCAAAAGCGGCGATTGCTCCAGGGTCTGCTTCGCTATTTCCGTGCTTGCGGAAAAAGACGGCATAATTTCGGCCGGCAAATTCAGGGTAACCGGAGTTCTGATAAAGAAAAATAAAATTGTGACGATAAGCGCCACCATCGGCACCGCCGCCCAGCTCAAATTTTTAATTTTATCGGCCCGAAGCACAAGAAATGCCATGAGAAGCGCCAGAGCCGGGGTAAAGCTTGCCCAAACCATCCAGTTGTCAATTGTGACCAAAAGAAAAAGCACTAAAACGCAAAAAACGGCGAGAAGAATTTTCAAGATAAATTTTTTCTTGCCCGGCGTTTCGCCTTCGGTTTCCAAAAATAACGGCGCGGCCAAAATGAAGAAAGCCGAAAGGAAAATCCCGAAAGAAGAAAGAGTCCCAACGGTATTTAGGGCCCGGCTTGGCAAAAAAGTATCCGGCAATAATCCCAAAAACGCGATCAGGGCAAAAAGAGCCGTAAGGGCGGCTCCCGAAAGCAGGGAATAAATGAATTTTTTGACAGTTTTCAATTCCCTGACATTGTTGATAATGACAAAATACAAAATGACAAAACAAATAACCGTGATCAGACCTTCTTTTTCCACGCCGGAAGCTCCGAACAAACTCTTGAATTTATCGGCGGAAAAAATAGCGGAAAAAGCGTAAATTGCCAGATACAAAAGAACCAGCAAATTCATGAAACTCTTGCGGAAAAAGGCCTGCCGCGAAGCGATCATTTTGCCGATCCAGGCAAGGCCGGCGATAAGAGTTAAAATAACCAGCAGATTCTGCTTGTTAAATTCCAGCGATTCAAAGGTCCAGGGCAGAAAAAAAACAGGCAGGGCGAAAACCAAAAGATAAAGGGCGCCCTTGACCAATTTGTCGCAAAAAATGGCGATTTTGTTCATAGGTCTTGTTTTTAAGCTTAAAATTAAAGTAATTTAATCATTATAGCATATTTACAAACAGCTTAAAAACAATGCAATTAATTTCCACAAGTTTCAGCCCGAAGGGCTATATTTCTATTGGTTTCAGAAATTCATAGATACTTGTAGAAACTTGCTCGGGCGCGATAAATCGGCCCTCGCGAAATTTTTTGCCTTATCTCTGTATTTCTACTGTAAATACAACAACCCCCCACTTTTTACGGTGAGGGGTTGCTATTATAGACGAGTCATGGCCCGTACCCGAAGGCACGACTCGCCGATATTTCGAAATTATTGCCTCTCGGCCGCTGTTTCGTATCCTTTCCTCTGACCAATTACAATCCAGTCAAAAGTCGCGTTTGAAGTCCCGCCGTTCAGTTCTTTAACCCTGAACCCTTGCGGATATTTTTCCGCCACATATAGACCTCCGCAACTTTCAGTCGGCGTCACGGAAATTTTTAATGGCACTGCCCCGTCAATAATTTCCGAGAAATCCTTGTCAGTCTGGCTGAAGTCAACCAGCGTCTCTCCTCTGTCCAATTTGCCCGAACCGGAAAGCACTACTTCAACTCCGGTTGAACTTAGGGCGTAAATATCTTTTTTTATTGTTTCATTGTCGCGGGTGAATTCCACCTGGTTTCTCAACATTCCGTTTTCGTCAATGCTCCATTTCCCGTCAATCGCGGAAATTTTTGAAACATTGTTAATAGCAAAACCTTTGGCATCCAAATCGGCGGTCAATTGATCGGCAATCACGTTTGTTACCACGCTATAATTTGTCTGGGCATTCGTTGCCGTATTTGCCGAAGCACTGCCATACCAGCCGACATTCAAGAAAACCCAGATAGTGCAGGAGTCCTGGCCGCAAGGCTCGAGTGCTTTACCGACAATCGGTCCGGCTTCGGTTGCTTTCATGGCATATCCGGGTTTGGGAGAGGTCGTCAAAAGATCGCCGCGCGCAACCGGACCGTTAAGGTTTGTCACCTTGGTCGGAACGCGGCCGGCTACGGCTAAAAGTTTTCCATCTTTAATATCGCCGGTAATTACCAAACTCGGATTTGTTGAAATAATGCCGATAACATTCGGATCATAAGCTTTGTCTGCTAAATGCGCCGTGTTGTCGCTCTCTCCGTCAATTACGATCACGTCGCCCGCTTCGCCGCTGCCGCTGTAATTAATCATTTCTGCCAAATCGGTGTGTCCGCCGTCAAACCAAGAAGCACCGTCGACTTCAAGCTGCCCGGCAATAAATAAATCGCTTGTGGTGCCAAGTCCGTGAGAAGTCGCTGCCGTGCCGATCGTGTTGTATGTTACACCGCTCGCAGTATCGGCGATGCTTAACCGACCGGAATAAAGACCGTCGCCGCCGGTAAAATATCCGGCCCAGCCGGAAGCGCTTACCGCGCCGTAGACGCCATAATTCGTGCCGGCAGAATCTTCGGCAAAACCGGCCACGCCAATATTGTTTGGCCCGGCGATTGTTAAGCCAACTAAATTTCCCGCGGCAAAAACACCGCCGTAATTGGTTCCCGCTCCTCCGTCGGCGTAACCGTGGACACCCATGGTATGGCCGGTTCCGCTCAAAACCGTAGAACCGGTTCCGGCGGAAAAACTTCCGCCCGTATTGACGCCCGTAGTTGAAAGAGCTCCCGCCGTGATGCCGGTACTGTCATCGCCGGTGGCGAAGCCGTAAAGAGCGCTGCTAAAAGTATTGGTAGTATATCCTAAAAGTCCGGTAGCGCCGCTCGCGTCCGCTTGGAAATATCCGCCAAGACCCCCGACCGAATGGACGGAAAGACTGTCGGCGAAAAACCCCGAACCGCCCACAGTTAATCCTCCATCAACGTTTAATTCACCCTGGGCGATAATATCGTTTCTCACCTGTAAATTTCCTGCTTCCAATGAATGGATAACGCCCGAAGTTGTTTCCAAACCGGAAACGTCAAAAATCTGTAAAGTATTCGTCATGGAATCGCCGACATACGCGTAGCGGCCGGAAACACATACATCAACCGAGGAGCCTCCCGTCACAGCGGTCCCGACAATGGCCGGAGCAGCTGGATTCAACGCGTCAACGGTATAAAGGAATCCCCAAATGTCGGCCACGTAAACATAGCGGCCGGAAACATAAAGAGCGTACGGTCCACTCGGAAAAACGACTGAACCGGTAAAAGCCGGCCCTGCCGGATTGGAGATGTCGAAAATCTGCAAAACTTTTGTTACTTGGCTTAATACATAAGCGTAATGGCCGGAAACATAAATATCCCGTGGAGACGGACCCGCCGCAACCGACCCGGCAAAAACAGGCGCCGCGGGATCAGAAACATTGTAAATTTCTAAAGTACTACCAGCGCTAGTAACTACATAGGCATAATCTCCGGAAACATAAACCGCGTAAGGATTAATCCCGGTTGGTATTGAGGCAATCGGAAAAAGCAGCGCCGGATTTGAAACGTCAAAAATATCAACCGTGTTGCCGGCAAAACTTGTAATATATGCGTAATGTCCGGAAACATAAACCGAGGTTGGCGCCCATTCAGGGCTGCTGCCTAACAAGACCGGAAGAAAAGGATCTGAAACATCATAAATTTCAAAAGTATTGGCACCCCAATTCACTATATAAACGTATTGGCCGGAAACGTAATGGGCAATCGGCGTGGCCCCAGTCGGAGTTGTACTGACAAGACTCGGGCTTGCCGGATTCGAAACGTCAAAAATTTGCAAAGTGCTGCTCGAATAATTGATAACATAGGCGTAACGTCCTGAAACCGCAACATTCGGCTGAATGCCGGTAGCCGCCGAACCCTTCAGAATCGGATTGAAAGAAGGCGTTGCCAAACTTTCAATATTGCCGACGACGGTCATCTCGCCGCCGGCCGGAGTGACAACCAAGTCGCTCGCGCTCGTAGTAATTGTTCCATCGGAATAAGTTGTGGAGGCTCCGGCAATAAATGAGCCGTTGGTATAAACATTTCCGTTGACGCCCAATTTATCATTAAAATATCCCGAGCCAAGACCGGTCGTGGTAAAGCCTGCGTTGGTAATACCCTCCGAAGTGCTGCCGGCAAAAAAATCTTTATCGGTGTAAACGCCGTAGCCGCCGGTAAAGTAACCGGCCCAGTTTGTGCTAATTATTGTTGAGCCGTAAACCGCGTAGCTTGCTCCCAAGGGATTGTCGGCAACGCCATAAACTCCATAACCTCCGGAGGCGTGAGCTGCGCCGTAAACTCCGTAACCCGTGCCCGTGCCCCAGCCGGTTTCTCCTTTAACGCCGTAACCATCGGGAGAGCTGACAGTGCCTACGACACCGTAACCGATTCCCGCGCCGCTGAGATTGTAAGCAAGAACTCCATAACCGGTGGGAGAACTGGTTTCAGCGGTTACCGCGTAGTTTACCCCCGTGATGTCAGTGACTTTGGCATAAACTCCTGAACCGTTCAGACCGTTTGCCTGAAAATATCCGCCATAGTTTGAGGCGGTCGTGTCCGTGGCTATACCATAAACACCAGTCGTATTTGGCCCTGACCCAGCGGCAGTGAAATAGCCGCCGTAATTTGTTGCCGCGGCAGTGTTATTCGCCTCACCATAAACGGCCCGTCCGGTTTCGCCTTGGGCGAGAAAGTAACCTCCATAGTTAGTGTAAGCGCCCGCGCTGTTAGCCTGTCCTTGCACTCCGTAAACATTGTCAGCCGCGCCATAGGCCGTGCCCCGCGCTCCGGCAGCTCCCAAACCCGTTCCAAAACTCTGGAAAGCGCCGCCATAATTATTAATCGCTGAAGTATCCGTAGCGCTGCCGACCACGCCGTAAACCGTACCAGCTCCGGTCGCCTCGCCATAAACTCCAGCAGCGAAAGAAGTTCCTGCGGCCGTAAAATATCCGCCGTAGTTAATGGTTGCCGAAGTGTCGGTTGCCGCGCCGTAAACCGCCTGGCTGCCGACCTCGCCCGAATTAACCGTGAAATCTTTTGTTAAAAATAAATTTCCGCTTCCGTTGGTAACCGGCACATATGCATTCGAACCGCCGGCGTTGGAAGTATTCAAACCGTCAAGCAAATCCGCGTTGAAGGCATAACCGGCCGCGCCAATTCTTTTCCTCGGCGTCATTTCCGGATCGGCCCCGACTGTTACGCCCAGATAATAGGCGTCATCGGCAAAATCCAAAGTTATCGGGCAATCCCCCGACTCGCCAAGTAAAGTCGAAAATATTCCTTTATAGGTTGATGTTGATTTTGCCGCCGGATTGAATGGCGCGCCGCAAGCGTCGGTTTCACGCGCCGTCCACAAAATATTTCCGCCGGCTGCCGAATCATAAATTGTAAATTGCATTCCATAACTTCCGTCCGGAACTACTACTCCGCCCGCGTCCTGAAGTTTGCCCTGATAATTAAGCTGTTTGGCAATCCCCGGGGCGGCAAAAACCTTCGGATACATCTGGCGGAGCATTGCCAAGGTCAAAATGCCGATACTCGCGATTGAAAGAATACCCAAAATTAAAACAAGCAAAGTCAGATGCGCTCTGCTTTGCCCATTATTAATATTTTCTGTTTGATTTTTGTTTTGATTTTCTTCGGACATTTTGCCTAAAATTAAGCGTCTTAGGCGACCCTGTATTTTACACTAATAACTATTTTTGTCAATCGGCTTTTACGGTGTTGGCGGAACTTCCGGAGCAGGGGCCGGTTCTGCCGGCGGCGCTTCGGGAGCCGGAGGAGTTTCCGGAACAGGAGGAACTTCCGGTGCCGGTGCCGGAGCAGGCGGAGCAGGCGGGACTACTGGCGCCGGATCGTCATAACCTTTGCGGCGGGCCACCACCATCCAGTCAAAAGAAGCAGCGGATGTACCGGCTCTTGTTTCTCGGACTGTAAAGCCAAACGGCGTCCGCTCGGAAACGTAGATTCCGTTGCAGTCTTCGTTCGGCGTAACTAAAATTTTATAAGCCGTATCGGGTGAAGCATTTTTGATGAAATCAGGATCGACCAAAGTCAAATCAACGACTTGTCCGCCGTTCAGAAGGCGGGCCGTGCCGGAAATGGTCATTTCAACTTTCGGCGAAGTCGTGGCAAACATTTCTTTTTCGGTTGCATCTTCGCTGACCAATTTAACTTTGAAGATACCGTTTTCGTCAATCGTCCACTTTTCGTCTTTACCGACAATCTGGGCAACATTCAAAATATAATTTCCGTTCATGTTTAAATTGCCGGTGAGATCGAGCGAACTCATTTCGCTTACCGGAGTCAGGTCGCCGTTTGTCCCGTACCAGGAGAGATTAACAAACACTTTTATTTTTCCAACTTCGGGATTGCTCCAGCCTTCAAGAGCTACGCCAATCACCATGCCAGGATCAACGGCTTTCATGGCAACACCAGGAACCGATGAAGTCGTTAAAGGATCGCCCGGGACAATCGGGCCGTTTTCAGTTGAAACTTTGGTCGGAACGCGGCCGGCCAGAGCAATCGGATAACCGGCATCTTCCAAAGGCTCGTCAAAATTAACCGGCGCGCCGGCTAAGAAACCAGGCTTTGTGGAAACAATACCTAAAACCATTGAATCGTAAGCCCCGTTAGATTTTTTAACGTATTCATTTGTTGCCTCGTCAACCGAAACGATGTCGCCGGCTTCAAGAGTTTCGTTGGACTTGAACATTTCAGCAAAGTCATAAGAACCGGTGGACCAGCCGTCGGCATTGGTGCGCATGTAATTCGCGCCGTAGAAAATATAGGCGTCGGTCTGCATTCCGGTCGGAGAGGCCGGATAGAATTTTCCAGAAAGACCCATTCCGCCGTCGCCGCCAATGTAGGCGACTTCCGTACCGGCGTTATTGATAACTGATAATTTATAATTTGTTGAATCGGTTACCGTATTTTGTAATTTCATGGCCACGTCTTCCGCCGCGCCCCCGTTCCAGCCGGAACCGAGCAAGGTCAAAACATGGGAATCATAACCCTGCGTCACCGCGTCAGCCGTGCCGAGTTTATTGAAAGCAAAATCATCATTAAAGAAATTCACCGCGCCGTCAGTAGCAATCGCGCCGTTGGCGTGCCAGCCCGGGCTTACAAAAACCATAATCTGCCCAGCCCCCGGACCGCTCCAAGTATCAAGCGCGTAACCGACAATCATGCCGGTTTTAGTCGCCTTCATCCCGACTCCGGCAACCGAAGAAGAAGTAATTGTGTCGCCAACCGCGATCGAGCCGTTCTCGTC
>Ga0315286_10001294_pt1 | contig 22597 bp, 19 predicted proteins | sample YL17G10_0_MG_FD_205038 | JGI IMG/M metagenome (GOLD analysis project Ga0315286, IMG submission 205038) | Sediment microbial communities from Yellowstone Lake, YNP, Wyoming, USA - YL17G10_0 | ecosystem: Environmental > Aquatic > Freshwater > Lake > Sediment | place: USA: Wyoming | collected...
CGGTCACGGCGGCCAGAACGTCCAGAAGAACGCCACCGCTATCCGCATCACCCACACCCCGACCGGCATCGTCGCCACCTGCCAGAACGAGCGCTCGCAGCATCGCAACCGGGATTCCGCCATGAAGGTCCTGGAGGCGCGGCTCCTGGAGCAGGAGTTGGACAAGCAGGCCGAGGAGCAGTCCCGGATCAAGGGCGAGCACGTCGCCGCCGGCTGGGGGAACCAGATCCGCAGCTACGTGCTGCACCCCTACAAGATGGTGAAGGATCACCGCACCAGTCACGAGACCAGCGATCCCAACGCCGTGCTCGACGGCGACCTGGACGGGTTTATGGAGGCGTATCTCAAAGCGACGATAGGGGGTAAATCGTGAAGCTCATGGTTCGGGCAATAGCCCTGGCCTTTACTGCCTGGATGTTGCTCGGCGGCGCTGTGACCGCCCAGGGCGGCATAACTGTCGATTTCGCGAACGCCCGCAACGAGTTCCCCGACGGCGTCGTCTTTGACATCTCCGTCCACAGCGATGCCGAGATCACCAGCGTTCGTTTCCGCTATACGATCCCGCCGGAGGGCGCGAACGTCTACGGCGAGCCGGAGTGCAACAGCGGCGAGCAGGTTCGTTGCACCTTCAACCTCAAGAGCAGCCCCAAGCTCTTTCTCGCCCCCGGTACCACCGTCATTCATCACTGGCAGATCGAGGATGCAGACGGCAACGAACTGGAGACAGACCCCGTCACGTTCATCTATGAGGATACCCGCTTTGATTGGGAGAGTATCAGCGAAGGTAATCTGGTCCTCTGGTACTACTCCGCCGACGAGTCCGAGGTGTCCCCTGTACTTCAGACCGCCGTTGAGGGACTGCAACGCATGGAAGGTCTTCTCGGCGCCACCGTCGATTTCCCGGTGAAGGTCTTCCGCTATGCCTCCGCCGAGGAGATGCGGGAAGCGTCGTTCTACTCCAAGGACGCTCCCGCCGGTATCGTTACTCTTGGCGAGGTCCCCTTCTCCGATACGGCTCTCGTGTCGGCAGACTACGAGCCTCTCGACGTCTTGCGACACGAACTGGCGCACATAGTGATAAGAAAGGCGGTCGAAGGACCCTTCAGCAACATTCCCGCCTGGCTGGACGAGGGCACCGCCGTCTACGCCCAGGTGCGTCCCCTCGCCGGCGAGGAGGAGGCCCTGGAGGAGGCCATCCGCAAAGACAATGTCCTGTCGGTGCGTGGCATGACCTCTGCCAGTCTGGCCCGTAGCGCCTCCAACGTCAGCCTTTTCTACGCTCAGGCGTGGAGCGTAGTGTCGTTCCTTGTCGAAAGGGGAGGGGAGAGCAAGTACGCTCAGCTATTCGTCGCCCTCAAAGAGGGCACCACCGTCGACAAAGCCCTGCAGTCGGTCTACGGCTTCGACCAGAACGGCCTGGACAACGCCTGGCGGGAGAGCGTAGGTCTTCCCCCACGTGAGTCCGCGGGCGCCGGCGGGAAGAGCACTGCCGTGCCTCAAATCACCCCCTTCAGCCTGGATGGCCAGCAGGGCGGCGAGTCGTCGCAGGGGTCACAATCCGCGAATGATGGAGAAGGCGGGGGATCCACAGTTGTCATCGTGGTGGCAGTGGCTGTTGCCGTCGTCGTAGTCGGTGGCTTTGTGGTAGGAGGGTTCGCCCTGGCGCGTCGCCGCCGCAAGCCGTCGTCCTAGCGGTCGGTCTTCGCTGTGCCCTCGCCTGACGCCGTGTCGCTCTTCAGCGCCAGCTTCGTGGCCCCGAAGTAGGCCGGGCGGTAGCCGAAAACGGAGGCGTTGCTCTTCTCCGCGTCGCTCACGTAGAAGAACTGGTATCCCTCGTCGCTGAACGCCTGAAAAGCCTTGTATTTCAGCAGCCAGACGTAGCGTATGTCGCTCTCCTCGTCCACCGCCACTCCTCTATCCGAAAGCATGCTTATCGCCTTGTAGTCGTGGTCGAGGATGCCGATATCCAGCCTGTCCTTGTTTCGCATGACGAACTGCGGGTAGATGAACCCGGTGAAGACGACCGAGTGCGAGGGCAGGGAGATGCTGGCCAGCTCGTCGGCGAAGTTGCGCTGATTCTTCAGCGTGTCGATGTCGGATAGCATCATCCCGCTGCCGATCTCAGCGCTGGTAAAGCTCTCGCGGTTAATCTCGTCGCCGGGTGTAGTGACGTCGACGAAGCCGGCAAACAGTATCATCGCCGACACTCCGACCAGCACCGCTCTCTGGAAGTAGCGCGCCATCAAGAAGAACCCGAAGGGGAAGACGGGGATGAGGTATGCGACCTCGTGAGGCAGGCGGGTGAAGGAGGTGAAGAAGAGGAGGACCATCGCCACCCATAGCGCCAGGTGCGACTCTCTTGTCAGGTCGTGGGGCAGCTTGAGAAGCCTTGGCAGGGAGAGGGTCAGTCCTATGATGACTGACAGGGTGCCCACAATCCCCAACGTATCCTTGCCCAGCAGCTTCAGGACAGAGAGGAACCCCACTTTCGCGTCGTAGAAGTTGAACATCCGCAGCCCGTAGACCGCGAGCACAGGCGAGTAGGCGATCAGCGAGGTCACCCCTAGAGCTCCCAAGAACGGTATCGCTGACCGGAGCTGGCGCTCTCGCCATAGCCAGATCAGGAAAGCGGGCGCCGCCCAGCAGGAAGTGAGGCGAAATCCGATGGCCAGTCCCAAACAAACGCCGCCCAAGACGAAGCGTCCGCGCATCAGAGCCAAGTAGCACCCCAGGATGAACGTCAGGGCCCACATGTAGTCCATCGTGCTTACACTGTTGATCCACAGCAGGGGGCTGAAGGCGAAGGCTATCGTCAACACTCCCTTGTTGGGCAGCTTCAACTCTGTCAGTATTCGGGCGAAGAGGTAGACGCCGACAAGCGAGATCATGACAGTGGAGAGGTTCGTCCAGACCCAGCCGGCGCGCACCAGGGGCACAGTGACGAACTCGTGCAACGGGAAGCCGGGCAACCGGGAAGGGTAGTACTCGCCGTCGGAGAGGAGATGCTCGGCCGTGAGGGCCACGCGCCAGGCGTCGGGGTCGGTACCGTAGCCTAGGTTCAGCCAGGGGATGCGTGACACCACGTACACGATGGCAAGCGCCGCGAACGCCAGCGGCTGCGTGAAATCGAACTCCAGCGCCCGGTCGATGATGTTCCCTATCGTTCCCTGTTGGGGGAATGCGGTTCGTCCTGTTGCTTCAGAAGACTCCAAGGCCGGGCCTTTCTAGTGTCCGGACATTGACGTCAGGGCAGGATAATCCCGCTCTCTCGTCGTTCCGGTGCTCGTTGCTCCGCCGCTCGCTGCTCTATCGGCGATGACTCCCATGTGCCCTCGACCGGCTGGAGCGGCTTCCCCTGCGCAAACCGTACGATCTGCGCGATCAACGTGCTCTCATCCAGCGCCCCCACGAGGAACACTCTCTCGTCGAGTATGATGAACGGCACCGCCCGCACTCGATAGCGCTCGGCCAGGCGGGGGAACTCGCCGATCTCCACCACGTCGGCGCTTATGCGAGGACTCTCCAGCGCCATCTTGTGGACCAGGCGGGCGACGCTGGGGCAATGAGGGCAAGTAGGCGTAACGAACACCTGAATCGCGATGTCTTTCCTTAGCTTGCGCAACTGTCGAACCGTTTCTGTCGCCAGCTCCACCTGGCCGCGGGAGACGTCGACGATGTCATCGATGAACGCCGGGAACTCGTGTCCGGCGGGAAATCCGTAGAACCTGATTGGCCTGTTGACAGGGCCTCGGAGCACCGTCCCCGGTACTTTGTCCACCTTGAGGCTGGCTGCGTCCGCGGTCGCCTCTGAGAACTCATATGTGTTGAGCCTTATCTTAGGTGAGAGCGCTGCCAACTCCTTCAATGTCTGCTGTGTCTCTTCGCAGTACGGGCACTCCTCCCGGCCGGGGACGATGATGGGGAGCTTCCGCTGCGTGAAGTGGTCGATCTTGACGGTGCCCACCATTTCCCGGGCAAAGCGGGCACGCAGGTACTCCTGGTCATTCAAAGAAATCACTGGAATCTCTCGCTATGCGCTGCACCTGTCCCCTAGGGCTCCTCTGTTTGGCGCGCTCGCAACTGACGCCACACCCCCACGATGCGCTCTAGGACGGTGAGGTTTGTCAGCACGGCTAGTATCCAGAGGACGATGCGCATCTGGTCTATGATAAGCCCTATGCCGAGGACGATCACCCGTTCCGGCCGGGTAAAGAGGCCGTCCCGCATCCGCAACCCCGCCGCTTCCGCCCGTGCCCGCACGTAGCTCACAAGAAGCGACCCTACTACTGCTACGAAGGCTAAGACCGTCTCCTCGCGATGGCCGTGGCTGCTGAAATAGAAGAGAGTCCCTCCCAGCACCGCCGCCTCAGAAAGGCGGTCGGCCACCGAGTCGAATACTCCCCCGAAAACCGTCGCTTTTCCGGTGGCTCTCGCCAGGAGGCCGTCCATCATGTCCAGGGCGGCTGCCGCCGCCATTACGATACCGCCTGCCAGGAACTCGCCCCTCGCGATTAGAACCGAGGCCCCCAGCGCTCCCAATAGTCCCAGAGCAGTGATCATGTTTGGGGTGAGGCCGGTCTTCGCCAGGGCCCGGCCGACGGGCTCGGTTACCTGACGGGGTAAAGAATGAGGGATGATGTTGAACATGAATGCAGTCCTTGCTGGCTATGGCGGGTTCGTGGCCTTAGCGTTGCGCTCATATTGAAGTCGCTCGTAATAGGTGAGCACCCTCTGTGAGACGCGCTCCCAACTGTACTCCTGGGCCCGCTGCTGTGCTCGTTCTCCCATCTCGCGGCGTTGGTCAGGGTCGGCCAGCAGTTCGATAATGGCCTCAGCTAGGGCATCTACCTCCTTGGGGCGCACTAGGAGCCCCTCCACGCCGTGCGTGATGACGCTGGCATACCCCTCGATGTTGCTGGCCACCATCGGCCTTCCTGCCGCCATCGCTTCCAAGAGAACAATCCCCTGGCTCTCGTTGCCCGTTGCCGGGGCGCAGACAACATCGGCTGTGTGCTGGTAGCGCGCCAAGTCATCGTAAGAGACGTGCCCGATGAACTCCACGTCCGCCAGCCCCTTCTCTGCTACCCAGTTCCGATAGCCACGCGTCGCCCGGGTCGATGGGCCGACTATGAGGAGCCGGGTCTCCGGCATCTTCGCCTTCACCGTTAGGAACGCTTCCAGGAGGTACTTCACGCCCTTTCGCTTCTCCATCCGTCCCACGAACAGAACATTCGGCCTGCCGTCGCTGTATTGAGGGATAGGGTCGCGCTCGCAGGCGAAATGCTCCACGTCCACGCCGTTGGGAATGATGTTGTAGTAACCGGGGAAGTAGCGGCTGATCAGGTGCATCGCTGGCACGGAAACAGCGATCTTGCCGTCTAAGCGGCGGAACCAACGCTTCAAGGCTCGGTGGCCGTAGAGGTACCAGCGATTGCCTCCCCCCTCCTTCGCCGCGTGGAACGTGGCGACGTTGACGGCGTCGGACAGGCGCACGAAGTGAAACGGCAAGAACGGCGCAAAAGGCTCGTGCACGTGGACGACGTCGAACTGCCCCTCCTGGAGAAAACGCTTCACCTTGGGCGCCATGCGGAGGGACAAGGCGACGCGCGCCACCGAGCCGCTCGCCGGTACGCCGACAGGCCGGCCGATGGGGACGACGTTCTCTTCCGGCTTGTGAAGCGAGGGGCGGGACGATGGCGCGGCTATCTGCACCTCGTGACCCAGCCGGGTGAAGTTATCCCTTAGGTGGGAAATGTGACTGTTCACGCCTCCCGGCACGGCGAAATCGTAGGGCGATACGAGGGCTATCTTCATCGTCCGAACCGTTTAAAGAAACTGAGTATTGTCGGTCCCCAGCCGCTCTTCTTGGGCGTGACCGAGAAGCCGCGCCACTGCTGGAGCAGAAACCGCCGGTAGCCGATCTCCGACAGAGTCGGGTATCTGCCATTGTGGGCGCTGGTAGCTCCCATCAGGATACTGTGCCGCAAGTCCTCGGCGCTCTCTCCTTCGAAGACTGTGTAGGCGCTGCCGACTGCGGGCAGGAAGTGGGCGTCGCTGCCGCCGACCTCCGGCAGGTGGTACATCTCCCGGTTCAGATGGCACGCCTTCTTCATTCCTACACCTGCACCGAGTCCCTTCCCGGACAACTGGACGGCGTCGAAGTACACGCCACCCCCCCGCTCCCGCATGACCCTCTCGATTGCTTTATCGCCGATGCTCCGGGTGAGCCAGTTCATCGGATGAGGGATTATGCATAGTCCTCCCTGCCGGTGCACCGCCTCCAGGGTTGGGATGAGAGGCTTCAAGCTGGGCACCGGCTTCTCGATGAACAGGGCGAGGAGATGGCCCTGGAGTGTCGTCACCTCCATCCCGGCTATGACATCGACTCGGTGATGTCCCCGTGCCCACTCTTCGCGTGCCTCCAGTCCCCCTGTCAAGTCATCGTGGTCGGTGACGGCGATGACGGAGAGGTCGGTCTTCTCGTCTGCGTACTCCAAGAGTTCGGCGACGGTTGCCATGCCGTCACCGCAGGCGGAATGAATATGCAGGTCTGCTTTACCCACTACGAGTCTTCCCGTCGTCTATGGTCTCGGCTGTCATTGTACCATCGGTGGCGTAAGGTTGAAGGGCTGACCGGGGCTGCTAGTGCGCTTCGGCTGTTACCCGCTCCCAGAGGCGTGACACCTCCTGCGCGAGAGCCGAGTGCTCCGGCCGCTTCAGGTCGGGGTCGCCCTCCAGCAGGCGAGTCGCTTCGGTGCGCGCGAGCTCGATGAGCGGTACGTCTGAGAGTTGCGCCACTTTCAGGTCGGGGAGACCGCTCTGGCGGGTACCGAAGAACTCGCCGGGGCCGCGCAGGCGCAGGTCAGCCTCGGCGAGGGCGAAGCCGTCCTGGTTATTCTCCACGAGCTGGAGCCGCTCTCTCGCCTCTGCCGAAGCACTATCGGAAAGGAGGAGACAGTAACTCTGGACGTCGCTGCGGCCGACTCGACCCCGGAGCTGGTGAAGCTGGGCGAGCCCGAAGCGTTCCGCTCCCTCTACCATCATGACCGTCGCGTTCGGTATATCCACGCCCACCTCTACCACCGCCGTTGACACTAGTATGTCCAGCCGCCCATCGCGGAAGTCACGCATCACCCGTTCCTTCTCGTGGCTGCCCAGGCGACCGTGCAGGAGCCCCAGACGTAGATCAGGGAACACCTCGCCGCTCAGTCGCTTGAACTCCTGGGTGGCGGCCCGTGTCACCAGCACCTCCGACTCCTCGATCAGCGGGCAAATGATGAAAGCCTGCCGCTCCTGCCGGACCTGTTCTCGCAGGAACTCGTACGCCCCCTCGCGTTCCTCCGGTGCCACCCAGCGCGTCTCGATGGGTTTTCGCCCCAGCGGCATCTCGTCGATGACGGAGATGTCCAGATCACCGTAGAGGGTGAGAGCGAGAGTACGCGGTATGGGGGTAGCGGTCATCACCAGCAGGTGGGGGTTGCGTCCTTTGCCGCGCAGGGCTGCCCGCTGCATCACCCCGAAGCGGTGCTGCTCGTCTACGACCGCGGCTCCCAGGCGAGAGAAGTCCACGTTTTCCTGAATGACGGCGTGGGTTCCCACCAAGATATCTACCTCGCCCGCAGCGACCGCCTCTCGGACATTCTGCTTCTCCGGCGTCGACATGCTTCCGGTGAGGATGGCGAGGCGCAAGGGCTGCGGCAGGTAGGGTACGGTAAGGGCGACGATGGGTCCCGGCTGCACCTCGCTGGACAGGATGCGGCAGAGCGTCTGATAGTGCTGCTCGGCGAGGATCTCGGTGGGGGCCATCATAACGCTCTGATAGCCGTTACTCTTGGCCGCGATCAGGCAAGCTGCCGCTACCACCGTCTTGCCGCTGCCCACGTCGCCCTGGAGGAGACGGCTCATGGGACGCTCCCGGGCGACATCCTCCAATACTTGGTGCATGGCCTTTGTCTGGGCTGCTGTCAGCGTGAAAGGAAGAGACTCGACATAACCGTCGCGGACTTCAGGAGGCAAGGGTAGTGGTTCCGCGAGACCGCGTTCCTGCCATTCCCGCTTGCGGATGAGCACCCCCGTTTGGATCAACAGCAGCTCGTCGAAGGCCAAGCGTCGCCGGGCCGCTCTCAGATCGTCCCAGCTATCGGGGTAGTGCATCTGCCGGATCGCCGTGGTGACGGGCAGGAACCGATTTCGGGTCAGCAGGTCAGGCGGCAGGAGTTCCGGAACAACGTCGGCATAGCCGTCGATCGCCTCTTTCGCCAGCCGGCGGGCCGTCCGTGCCGCCAGGCCGGATGTCGAATGATAGACGGGCACCAGCCGTCCCGTATGGATCAAGTCCTCAGATTCCAGAGGCTCGTATTCCGGGTTTTCCAGTGTCTTCTGTCCCTTGAACAGTGTCACCTTTCCGGCTAGCACGATCTGCGTGTTCGTCCGGAGCTGGCGGGCGAGGTAGGGCTGATTGAACCAGACGATGCGCATCATCCCCGTGTCATCTCCCACCAGCGCCTCGGTGCCCTTCAGACGCCGCCCGATATTCGCCTCCGCGGCGCTCCATACCGTCCCGATGACCGTCTGCTCCTCGCCGACCACGAGCTCCGCTATGGGCCGGATGTGGGCGAAATCGTTATGACGGCGGGGGAAGAAGTAGAGCAGATCATGCACAGTCTCGACGCCCAGGTGCACAAACTTGGCGGCCAAGGCGCTGCTTACTCCTCGCAACACTGTGATCGGCGCTGTCAAGTCAGCCTGGCTTTTCGGCTGGTCGGCGGGAGACTGTCGGGGTTTGGCCGGCGCTCTAGTCGCGGAGGACGCCCGCGCCGCCCCCGTTTTCGCGCTGGGGGCTTGCTTGACTGAGGCTTGAACCGGCTGATTGAGAAGGGCCAGCGTCTCCGCAAGCCAGCGCCGTCGCTGGTCAGGGGTCAGGGATGCGTAGCCATGCGAGGGCAAAGCCATTATCGAGCGCATGACGGGGGAGTTTGAGGCAAGGCTGCCACGCTCGACGAGCCGCTTCAGGTAGCGGTCGATGCTTCCTATGACCGCCTTGTCCGTGTAGCCCTTGCGTCGTTCCAGTTCCAGGATGTTGCGCAGTTGGGCTTCCGGCGGGTTCAATCTCCCTTTACCCCCTCGACGATTACCATGCCCATTAGCCCTGGGCCGCCATGGGCCCCCAGCGCCGGCCCCAGGCGGGCGATATGGATCGGCACGTCGGGGAGTCGTTCGCGGACCCAGTCTGCGAGCATATCGGCGTCGGCCGGTGTCGTAGTGTACATGACCCCAATCTCGGCAATGTCAGGATAGGCCATCGCTAGCTCGAACATCCGCTTCAGCCCGCCGGCCCGCGTCCGGGCCCGACCGAGAGCGTGGATCTCGCCGCGAATGCCGAGTATCGGTTTGATGTCGAGGAGGTTTCCGAGCAGCGCCTCCAATCGGCTAATGCGCCCCCCCCGCCGCGCGTACTCCAGCGTGTCCAACAGGACGAACGTGTGCACCCTGTCCGCTACCGAGCGCGCGGCCGCTACCACCTCTTCCAAAGGGGCTCCTGCTTTGGCCGCCTTGGCCGCGGCAATGACCGCCAGGCCGAGTCCTAGAGAGGAGGTGGCGGAATCGACGACCTCTACCCGGCAGGGAGTGCTTAATGCGTCCCTGGCGATGGTTGCTGCCGCAACCGTTCCCGAAAACTTGGCGCCGAGGTGGATGGAGGCGATGGCGTCGGTCTCCGCCGACAGGGTCTCGTAGACCTCCAAGAATGCGCCGACGGGGGCCTGCGACGTGCTGGGGGCAATAGAGCTCTTCGTCAGCTTCTCGAAGAACTGCTCTGTGGTCAGGTCAACGCCGTCGCGGAAGGACTCCTGCCCGAACAAGACGATCTGGGGCACCACCGTGATCTGCAGCTCTTCGACTGTCTGAGGTGAGAGATCCGCCGTGCTGTCCGTTACCACGCGCACGGTCATCGGCGACGATCTCCCCAGCAGAGTCCGCTATTCGAGGGAGAGGATGTAGTTGTAGTGCGGTTGTCCACCATAAACGACCTCAGTGTCGAGGGATGGGTAGTCCTTCTTGATCGCAGTCACCAGCGTCAACGTCTCATCTCTATCTGTGTCGGTCCCGTAGTAGATCGTGACGAGGCTGGTCTGAGGGGTAAGGGCCCGGCCTAAGCAGGAAAGGGCGGCATTGTAGGGCGAAGCGTCGGCGATGACCAGCTTCCCGTCCAGGAGGGCGATTGCCTGCCCCTTGCGCACTGACAACCCGTCGACTTTGACGGAGCGGATTGCCTTCGTCACCTCAATCGTCCGCACTTGGTGACGTGCCTCAGCCATGATGGCAGCGTTCTCGCGCAGCCCTTTCTCCAGGTTCAATGCGAGAAGCGCCGCTATCCCCTGCGGTATCGACTGCGTCGGCACCACCTGCGCGTCCTTCTTGCTGTGCTGCACCGCCTGCTCTGCCGTAAGGACGACGTTCTTGTTGTTGGGAAGCACGATGACCTCATCCTGGGGACAGGAGTCGATGGCTGTCAGGACCTGCTGCGTGCTGGGGTTCATTGTCCTTCCCCCGTGCACGATCGCTGTCACTCCTAGGCTGCGGAAGATGTCCTCCAGCCCTCTTCCTGACGCTACCGCCACCGTGCCGACGGGCGCGAGGTTGGGTTCGTATCCAACTTGGACCTTGTGCGAGAACTCCTCCGCCTGCGCCTGGATGTTGTCGACTTTGAGCCGCGTCAACTCTCCCAGCGACGTTCCGTAGCTAATGGCGGCGCCCGGATCAGAGGTGTGCACGTGCACCCGCATCGTCTTCTCGTCCCCTACCACCAGGACGGACTCGCCTAGTTCCACCATGCGCTCCAGCACGACTTCTGCATCCAGCCCCTCTCCCACCACCAGAAACTCGGTGCAGTATCCGAATTCACTCTCGCCGCCTTCGTGCAGCGTCGCCGTCGCGTTAAGCCAGCTATGGTGAGGATCCTGGATGGCCAGGGGCGCCAGAGGGGCGAGGTCTCCCCGGAGGTAGCGCAGCGCTCCTTCCAGCATGATGTACAGCCCCTGGCCGCCGGCGTCGACTACTCCCGCATCGCGTAGTACGGGTAGGAGAGTCGGCGTCTTCGCCACTGCCTTCTTGGCGGCGTCGACTGCCGACGTGAGAACGTTGCGAAGACTACCCTCCAACTTCTGGGCCCGTTTTCGGGCGGCGACCCCTACCTCACGCATGACCGTGAGGATCGTGCCTTCCACGGGGTTGCGTACTGCCCGATGGGCGCTGCTTGCCGCCTCCTCAAGGGCTGTGGCGAAGTCCAAGCCACCGAAGCGGTCCTTGCCGTCCAGACTGTCGGCGAAGCCTCGTAGCATCTGGGAGAGGATAACCCCCGAGTTGCCGCGTGCTCCCATTAGCGCTCCCCTAGCCATCGCCTTGGCGATGATGTCGGCGGAATCGCTGCTGGCCTGGTAAGCCTCGTCCATCGTGGCCTGCATCGTCAGGTACATATTGGTGCCGGTATCGCCGTCGGGGACAGGGAAGACGTTGATGGAGTTGATCGCCTCCGCGTTGCGCTCCAGCCAAGTCGTGGCGGCAGCGAACATCCCCCGCAGGTCGTCGCCGGAGTAGGTGAGGACCTGCGGGCCGGCGGACTCTCGGCGGGCGGAGTCATCCACGGCTAGGCCCTCGGATTCAGCGTTGGTCATCAGGCAGCTTGCCTCCAGCCTTCCCTCGTGCTAAGATGGCAATCGAATTCTAGCAACACCGTTGCGCCCCGTAAAGGATAGTTTGATGTCTGGGAAGTGTGATATCTGCGGCAAGAGCACCGTGTTTGGCCGTAATATCCGGCACCGTCACGCCGGACGCTGGGAGCGTAAGGCTCCCCGGACCAACAGGGTGTTTCGCCCCAACGTCCATAAGCAGACTGTCCACGTCGAGGGGAAATCCCTGAGACTGAACGTCTGCACCCGCTGCCTGCGCACCCAATCGCGGGTGTCCGCATAGCCAAGCGTTCCCCTGCGTCTGTTGCTGCTGTCTGCCCCGAGCTAGTTCCTTGGTTCCGTTCGTGTTGCGCTCTCCCGCAGCCGCGCCATGTTGTCGGCGACGCTCCCCTTACTGTTGAATATGGCCGTGCCCGCCACCAGAACTCGCACCCCTGCCTCTACGCAGCGGGGTGCCGCCTCCGGCGTTATACCACCGTCGATCTCTATCTCCGCTGCCAGCCCCCGCTCGTCGAGAAGGCGGCGCAGACGGCGTACCTTTGGCAGCACATCCTCGATAAACTCCTGCCCGCCAAAGCCGGGGTCGACGCTCATGATCAGCGCCAGATCAACCTCCGCCAGCACTTCCTCGATGGCGGCAAGCGGAGTCGCCGGGTTCAGAGCGACGCCTGCCCGCAGGCCGTGCCCTTTGATCTGCTCGATTACGCGGTGCAGATGAGGACTGACTTCGGGGTGTATGACGAGGATGTCGGCGCCGGACGCCGCAAACGCATCGATGTGGCGTTCCGGCTCCTCGATCATGAGGTGCACGTCCAAAGGCAAGCGGGTGACCCCGCGGACGGCTCTCACGACGAGCGGGCCGACGGTGATGTTGGGCACGAAATGCCCGTCCATGACATCGACGTGGATGTAGTCGGCGCCTGCCGCCTCTGCTTCTCTGACCTGCTCACCCAAACGGGCGAAATCGGCTGCTAGGATCGATGGCGCGAGTTTGATGATGCTACTCACGGCTTCCCTCTCTTTTTGGGAGGCTGGAGCCGGCGCCGTGCCTCCCGGAGGGCCCTGGCGACCTGCTCCGGCGCGGTGCCACCGGGGACATTCCGAGACCTGAGGGAACTCTCCAGGTCGATCTGTAGCACCTCCTCGCTGAACAGAGGCGAGAAACGCTGATACTCCTTCAGCGTCAATTCCGAAAGCTCCTTGCCTTGCTTCTGGGTGTAGTTTACAAGCTTCCCCACTATCTGATGTGCCTGGCGGAAGGGCAGCCCCTTGCGCACCAGGAAATCGGCGACATCGGTGGCGAGAGCGAAGTTCGCTGCCGCTGCCACCCGCATCCGCTCCTCGTTTATCTGGATGGTAGGCAGCATCTCGGCCAGGATGACGAGTGCCGAGAACAGTGCCTGGTGCGTGTCGAACAGCGCCTCCTTGTCCTCCTGCAGGTCGCGGTTATAGGAGAGGGGCAGGCCCTTGAGGGTGGTGAGGAATCCCAGCAGGTTCCCGTATGTCCGGCCTGTGCGCCCTCGCGCCAACTCGGCCACATCAGGGTTCTTCTTCTGGGGCATGATGCTCGAACCAGTTGCGAAGGCGTCGTCCAGCTCGATGAAGCCGAACTCGGCGCTCGACCAGAGGACTATCTCCTCTGCTAGCCGCGATAGGTGCATCATGCAGGCAGCAGAACAGAAGAGGAACTCCACCACAAAGTCGCGGTCGGAAACGGCATCGATGCTGTTCCGGCTGATATGGGCGAAGCTCAGGTCTCTGGCCACTGCTTCCCGATCGATAGGGTAGGGCACACCGGCCAGCGCCCCGCTGCCCAAGGGCAACACATCGCTGCGATCGTAACACTGGGCTAAACGCTGGCGATCGCGCTCTAGCATCTCGAAGTAGGCCAGTAGGTGATGGGCTAGGAGCACCGGCTGGGCCCGTTGCAGGTGAGTGTAGCCGGGGAGAACAGCGTTGCGGTGTTGCTCTGCCACGTCCAGCAGTGCGGACTGGAGAAGGTTGATCGCTGTGATCGTCTCAACGATGCGCTCCTTCAGGAAGAGGCGCAGGTCCGTGGCCGCCTGGTCGTTGCGGGAGCGGGCCGTGTGTAGCCGGCCGGCGGCTTCCCCGATCTTCTCCTCCAGGCGCGCCTCGATGTTGGTGTGTATGTCCTCCAGGCTGTCGTCGAGCGCAAAACCGCCGTTCTCAATCTCCTTCTCGATGTCGCGCAGCCCTCGCACTATCTCGTCGGCGTCGGCGCGAGGGATGATCCCCTGTTTGCCCAGCATGCGGGCGTGCGCTATGGACGCTTGGATATCCTCATGGTACAGTGCGGAATCCACATCGAGAGAGGACGTATACATGTCCACCAGGGGATGAGTCTTCTTGGCGAAGCGTCCGCTCCAGGGTTTGCCCCGCTCTTGACGCTGTTTCTTCGGGCTTCCTTCCTGGTCTTTGGCCACTGTCAGCCACTCCTTTGGCAACTAACTATGCGAAGATCGAGCGTTCCTCGCCTGGCCCTCATTTTCGCCCAGTGGAAGGGTTTTGCCAATAGCCTGCTCATTTCGCGGCGAAAATAGGCAGCGTTATAAGATCGCTGATCTCATCCACCACGAAGTCTGGCCGTGCTGAATCGCCCGGGCTCTTCCTCTCTGAGCGGCCCATATCCTTTTCTGGATCCTTCTCGGCCACCTTGTTTCTCTTCAGGACGGCGGTCATTCCCAGGGCCTTGGCGCCGGCCACGTCCGCTCGCAGCGAATCGCCCACCATCACCGCTTCCCCCGGCTCGATGCCCAGCGCATCGAGCGCGTGCTGGAAGATGTGGGGATGAGGCTTGAGATACCCCACCTCACAGGAGATGGACATTACCTCGAAGAAATCGAGCAGGCCGTGAAATCGGAGCTCTTCCCGGAACGGCTCATCTCCCAAGCCGCGGTTAGTGACGGTGCCGACGCGGTATCCGTGCTCCCGAAACCACTGTAGGGTCTCGACGACGCCGGGATGCAGCTCGCGGCCCAGGAAGACGCCACCCAGGTTCCAGGTGTGCCAGAGCTTCACCGCTTGCTCATCATCGATGCTCAGGCCCTTCTCTGCTGCCACCCGTTTGGCGATTTGGGGGTAGTCTGGGCTTACCAGATCGTCCCAGTATGCCTCATCGGTGGCCTTCTCGATGGCAAAGCGGATGTCGCGGCCCAGGAAGAACAGCTCACCGGCGGGAGTCACTCCCCAGGAGCGTAGCAGATCGGAGATGCGGTGTACCGTCTCGCCGCGGATGACTTCTATTGGCGGCATTTGGGGGAAGTGCCACAGCGTCTCCCCCAGATCAAGAAGAACCGCCTTGATTGCCATTCAGTTGAATCTCCCCGGATGTCGAGTCCGCTTGGCTATTCCCCCGGGCTAGCGATGCGCAGAGGCTCGCCTGGCTCGGTGAGGAGTTGCGCCTTGGCCTGAACCCGTACCGGCAGGCCCCAGATGTTGATGAAACCGACCGCGTGACTCTGATCGAAGAGGTCACCCTTGTCGTAGGTGGCGAGGGAGAAGTCATACAGACTCTTCGGCGATCGGCGCCCCACCGGAATCGCCTGTCCCTTGTGCAAGCGCATGCGCACCATGCCCGTGACATGCCGCTGGCTGCTCTGCACGAACGCTGCCAGGTCCTGGTGATAGGACGTGAACCAGAGACCGTTGTAGATTAGGTCGGCGTACTCCTGGGCGATCCGCGCTTTCATTCGAAGCTGCATCTTGGACAGAGTGAGGTGTTCCAGCGCCTCGTGAGCGTTCAACAGTGTTACGGCGGCCGGCGCCTCATAAATCTCCCGTGACTTGATGCCTACGAGACGGTCCTCTACCAGGTCGATCCGGCCCACGCCGTTCTCGCCGGCCAGGTGGTTGAGGCGGCGCACCAGAGTTATGCCGTCCAAATCCTCCCCGTCCAGCGACACCGGTATCCCTCGCTCGAAGCCGATCTCCACATAGGACGGCTCCTCCGGCGCGTCCTTCACGGAGCACGTCAATTGGTAGATGTCCTCCGGCGGCTCCTGCCAAGGGTCCTCGAGGACGCCGCACTCGATGCTGCGACCCCACAGGTTCTCGTCGGTGGAGTAGGGGCTCTTCTTCGTGACGGGCACAGGGATGTGATGTCGCTCGGCATAGGCGATCTCTTCCTCCCGCGTCATGCCCCACTCGCGCACCGGGGCGATGATCTCAAGATCGGGAGCGAGCGCCTGCACGCCGACTTCGAGCCGGACCTGGTCGTTACCCTTGCCTGTGGAGCCGTGGGCGACGGCCGTTGCCCCTTCTTCACGGGCGACATCGACCATGATCTTCGAGATGAGAGGGCGGCCCAGGGCAGTGGCGAGAGGGTAGTGGCCTTGGTAGACGGCCCCGGCAGCCAGAGCTGGGAAGGCAAAGTAGCGGATGAACAGCTCCTTGCCGTCTCGCCAGAGTGCTTTCGCTGCGCCGGCAGCAGCGGCCCTTTCCTGTAGGGCGTCGAATTCCTTCTCTGTCCCCATGTCGATGTGAAGGGCGATGACGTCGTAGCCCTTCTCCTCATGGAGCCACTTGATGGCGACGCAGGTGTCGAGGCCGCCTGAGTAGGCAAGCACGATCTTCTTGGACATAAGGGTTACCTCCGGGTGTACATTGACATAACTACGTGTTCATGCGGAAAGCATGGCGAAAACCTTGTCCAGCTTCGCCAGCCCTTCGTCTAGTTCTTCCTCAGATATGATCAGGGCCGGAGAGAGGCGCAGGGTGTTGGGACGCACATTGTTCACGACTAGCCTCTCTTTCAGACAGGCAAGCGTCACCTCCTCCGCCATCTCCTGGTTGAACTCCACCGCCCAAAGCAGCCCCTTGCCGCGCACCGCCTTCACGAAGTCGAAGCGATCTTCAAACTGGAGCAGCTTCCTCCCCAGGCGGTTGCCCTTCGCAGCCACCTGCGCCGACAGATCGTTGTCGACGATGTACTTGACGACGGTGTGGGCCACGCGGGTTGCCAGGGGATTGCCGCCGTATGTTGTGCCATGGTCGCCGGGCACGAAGACCGCGCAGTGCTCTTTCGCCAGCACTGCCCCGATCGGGAAGCCGCTGCCCAGACCCTTCGCTAGGGTGATGATGTCCGGCTCGATGCCATAGTGCTGATAGGCGAACAGCGCCCCCGTGCGCCCGATCCCCGTCTGCACCTCGTCCAGTATCAGGAGCAGGTTCTGTTTGTCACACCAGGCTCTGACCTGTCGCAGGTAGTCATCGTCGGGGACAACGATTCCTCCCTCACCCTGGATCGGCTCCAAGAGGACGGCGCAGGCTGCCTCTGTGGTGGCCCTCCTGATCGCCTCCGCATCGTTGAAGGGCACGTGCACGAAACCTATAGGAAGCGGCGTGAAGGGCGCCTTATAGCGCTCCGTGCCGGAAGCGGTGACGGTCGCCAGCGTGCGGCCGTGAAATGCATTCTCAGCGCAGATAACCTCGTAGGCGCCGTCCCGATGCTCCTTGGCCCACTTGCGGGCCAGCTTGATCGCGGCCTCGTTCGCCTCCGCGCCGCTGTTGCAGAAGAACGCCCGGTCGAGACAGGAGTTCTCGACCAGTAGGCGGGCCAGCTCTATCTGCGGTGTGGTATAGACGATGTTGGAGTAGTGCATCAGCGTCCCCGCCTGCTCAGTCAGGGCGGCTACCACCTCCGGATGACAGTGGCCCAGACTGACAACGACGTGTCCGCCGAAGAAGTCCAGGTACTCCTGACCTGCGTCGTCCCAGAGACGGCTGCCCTGGCCGCGTACGAAGGTCACGGGCAGACGCTTGTAGGTCGTCATCATGTACTTGCTTTCGAGTTCTTGCCAGTCAGTCATGTCTTTTCCTCGTTGCCTAGCCGACCTTGGTTCCCGCTATCTCGCCCTTGAGGGCGGCTTGCAGGGAGTGCGCCTGCCGTCCGTCTACGATAAGCGCCGTCGTGTCGGAGGCGGCGGCCCGCAGGCAGGCCTCGACCTTCGGCAGCATACCGCCCGCTATCGTTCCGGCCTCTGTCAGCGATTGCGCTGTCTGCGCCGACAGTCTCCCCATAACCTGACCTTGGGCGTCCAAGATTCCCGGCACGTCGGTCAGGAAGACGAGGGAGTCAGCCGCCAGGGCCAGCGCGATCTCCCCCGCCACCGTATCGGCGTTGATGTTCAGTAGCTGCGAGGGCAGCGACTCACCTTCAACGTTGATCCCTATCGGCGCTACCACCGGCATGTAGCCGTCCTCCAGCAGCGACCGCAATAGATCAGCGTTGATCCCTTCGACGTCGCCCACGAAACCCAGCTCCGGCCGCCGCCGTGCCCGGATCAGGCCACCGTCGGCGCCGCTCAGTCCCACGGCGCGGCCCCCTTGGGCGTTGATGCCTGCGACCAGCTCTTTGTTCACCAGACCCGCCAAAACGGCCACTGCGACCGGCAGGGCCTCTTCGTCGGTTACCCGTAGCCCGCCGACGAACTTCGATCCGACGCTGTGGATCTCCAACCAGCGGCTGATCAGGCTTCCGCCGCCGTGTACGACCACCAACGGATAACCCTCACGCTGGAGAGATACCAGGTCATCCAGGGCTGCGTCGCGGCTATCCCAGGTGCTGCCGCCCACCTTGACGACGGCGATTCCGTCCTTCTTCACTGATTCAGCCTCTCTTGCCTGTTCAGGTGGTGTATTCGGCGTTGATCTTGACGTACTCTTCCGTCAGATCGCAGCCCCAGGCGACCGCCGCTGCTCTACCCATCCCCAGGTCGACCTGGATGCGAACCTCGGGTTGATTCGTGGCGGCGCTCATTGCGCTCTTGTCGAAGGGGACGGGATGCCCCTGCTCGAACAGGCATGTCCCTTGCCAGAAAAGGCTCAGGGTTTCCTCGCTGACCGTGATCCCGCTGCGCGCGACGGCGGCGATCACCCGTCCCCAGTTCGGATCATTCCCGTAGACAGCCGATTTCACCAGCGGCGAGGCGACGACGGTCCGGGCGGCGGCGCGCGCGTCATGCTCTGTGCGTGCTCCTACGACCTCTACCTCGATGAGCTTCGTCGCTCCTTCAGCGTCGCGGGCCAACCCCTTGGCCAGCTCTACACACACCGTCTCGACGGCTTTCCCGAAGAGGGGCGCTCCCTCAGATCTCTCGTCGATCATCGCCCCGCCGGCGGCGCCGTTGGCTAGGATCAGCAGGGTGTCGCTGGGGCTCGTATCGCCGTCCACCGATATCATGTTGAACGAGGCGGCGGCGGCCTCTTGCAGCGTCTTGTGCAGGAAGGCGCTCTCCACCGGGGCGTCTGTCGTCACGAAGGCCAGCATCGTTGCCAGATTGGGGTGAATCATCCCCGCGCCCTTGGCGCAGCCACCGACTCGATGCTCTTGATCTCCGAGCTTGAAGGCGACCGCTGCCTGCTTGGGTACGGTGTCCGTCGTCATGATCGCCCGCGCGAAGCTGTCGCCACCGGCTCGATCAAGCGTAATCGCCGGCATGGCGATGCGGACCTTCTCCATGGGCATAGCTTGGCCGGTGACGCCTGTGCTTGCGACAACCACGTCACTGTCTGCGAGGCCGAGCTTGCTTGCGGCTAGACGTGCCATCTCCTCCGCGTCCTGCCGCCCCTGATCGCCGACGTAGGCGTTCGCGCAGCCGCTGTTGGCGATGACTGCTTGCGCCGTCCCGTCCCCAAGATGCTTCTGCGAAAGTAGGACGGGCGCCGCCTTGAGGGTGCTTGCTGTGAAGAGAGCGGCCGCGTTGCAGGGATGCTCAGAGTACAACAATGTCAGGTCGGGCTTCTCGTCCGGCCGCGTCTTTATGCCGGCGTAGACCGCACCCGCAAGAAAGCCCTGAGGGCTGGTCACGCCTTCCTTCAAGACGGTCATGGTTGGCTTACTCATCTCGCTCGGGGTCGCTTACCTATTCGGTAGGCGAGCTGCCGGTGTGACCACCGGTGATTATGGGTAGAGGCTCAGCTCTTCCAGGCCTGTCGTTTCGGGGAAGCCCAGCATCAGATTCATGTTCTGGATCGCCTGGCCGGCGGCGCCCTTCACCAGATTGTCCAGGCAACTCACGACGATCAGACGGCCCGTCCGTGGGTCGACGGTCGGGTAGACGGTGCAGAAGTTGCTCCCCCGCACGTGCTTCGTCTGGGGCGGCGCATCCACCACCCGCACGAACGGCTCATCCTTGTAGAACTCGCGGTAGGCCTCTTTCACGTCCTTCTCAGCCGTCGACTCCTGCGACAGCGACGCGTATGCGGTCGTAAGGATGCCGCGCACCATCGGCAGCAGATGAGGGACGAACGTGACCCGGCAGGGCGCGCCCGCCACGAGCGATAGCTCCTGCACGATCTCCGGCATGTGGCGGTGACCGGCCAGCGCGTACGCCGATATGCCTTCGCCCGCCTCCGCCAGCATCGTCGTCAGCCCCGGCGAGCGTCCGGCGCCTGATGTGCCCGACTTGCTGTCGACGACGACGTTTCTCTCGATAAGCCCCGCTTTGACGGCGGGGGCCAGCGCCAAGATTGCGCTCGTTGGGTAGCAGCCGGGATTGGCGACTAGCCGGCAACCGGCGATCTCCTCCCGGTGCAGCTCCGGCAGCCCGTAGACGGCCTCCTTAAGGAGTTCCGGCCGTGGGTGCTCCGTCTTGTACCAGCTCTCGTACTCCGCTGGGTCCTTGAGCCGGAAGTCGGCGCTGAGGTCAATCACCGGCAGACCTCGCTCGATGTAGGGCAGGAGCAGCTTTGCCGCCACCGCATGGGGCAGCCCGGCGAAGATCACCTCAACCTCGTCCAGCTCCTCCTTGATCGTCAGGTCGAACGGTCGGAGGTGGGGAAAGTAGTCGCCCAGGCGCTGACCGACCCCCTCGATGCTCGCGACCGAGGTCACGCGCACCCGCGGGTGACGGTAAAGAATGCGCGCCAACTCCGCTCCCGCGTAGCCGGTCGCGCCCATAATGCCTACTGAGATCAAGGGGATGCCTCCCTACATTATTGAAGTTCAAGTATACTTTACGCTTCGATCCTGGGGCAAGGAACGCTAGGCGTTTAGAGGTTCGGACGCGCTCTACGCGGACGGATAGAACAGCACTGCAGACGGGCACCTCTGCTGGAGTACGCAGACGGGGCAGCGTGGCCGCCGTGCGAAGCAGGTCCGCCGCCCGTGCTGGATGAGGTACATGTGGAAGGGGTAGACCTCTTCCGGCGCCAGCAGAGGCTCCAGCAGCGCCTGCGTCTGCTCCGCCGACGCCTTCTCCGGCGCCAGCCCCAGCCTTAGCGCCACCCGGTGCACGTGCGTGTCGACGGGCAGCACCGGCCGGTCGAGCGAGAACAACAGCGTGACGGCCGCCGTCTTCGGCCCCACGCCCGGCAACGACTCCAGCCACGCTCTCGCTTCTGACAGCGGCATATCCCCCAGGAACCGCAGGTCGAACGAGCCGCGCCGGTCTACTATCTCCGCCAGCAGCGACTTGATTCGCACCGCCTTCGTAGGCGCCAGACCTCCCGGACGTATCGCCTCCTCGATGCGTGGGGTCTCAGCGCCGAGGGCCGATTGCCAGTCGGGGAAGACGTCCTTCAGGCGGTCGAAGGCGCGTCCCGAGTTCGTATCGGACGTGTTCTGGGATAGCACCCCCAGCACAAGCTCGTCCAGGGGGTCGCGTCGCGGCCGCCGCGGCAACTCGCCGTATGCCGACGCCAACAACTCGATGATCTCTTTCGGCTCCAAGCCTTTGCCCCTATTGCCTGGTCTGTGGCGCCTTTCCGAGATTCTAGTATAGTGCTCTGATGCCTGCCTGTCCTGTGCTCGTTGAAAGAAAAGAGGGGGAGTGCAGAGGGGGTTCCCCTCTCTGCCGGGGTTCAAGGGGTGTCCCCTTGATTCCTTCTAACTCCCCTAGGGTGGGTGGGTGGGAGCAAGAGCGCCCATGTTGCGGCGATCGCGCCCCACGTCACCCATCGTGCACAACTTCGCCTAACGATGCCCGGCCCCGGGTCGCAGGTCGCGAAACACCCGCTGTCGGTCAGGGGAGATGCGCGACCGTCCTGTCGCTTGCCACGATCCCATTGTATAATCCTTGCTGAGCCTGCCGATGTTAGCTATGGAGGCTCGCAGTGTAGAGTGTCGCAAGGAGGGATGATGACGAGAGAAGAGGTCCGCCTGACCCGTCTCGCCTCCTGCGCCGGCTGAGCGGGCAAGGCGGGTATTTCTACCCTGGCGCAGGTCCTGCGCCCCCTGGCCGATGCGTTCAAGCCGGGCGACTACCCCAACCTGCTGGTGGGCCTCGCCGGGTTAGATGATGCTGCCGTCTACCGTCTCAACGACGAGACAGCGATAGTCCAGACCGTCGACTTCTTCCCGCCGGTGGTGGATGACCCCTACACCTACGGCGCCATCGCCGCCGCCAACGCTATGAGCGACGTCTTCGCCATGGGCGGAGAGGTCGTGCTCGCTTTGAACGTTGTCGCTTTCCCTCAGGACCTCCCGCCCGAGATACTATCCGAGATACTGCGCGGCGGCGCTGCCAAGGTCGCGGAAGCCGGCGGCGTCATCGCTGGTGGCCACACCATCTACGATAAGGAGCCCAAGTACGGCCTCTGCGTCATGGGTATTGTCCACCCTGATCACATCATAAGCACGGCCGGCGCCAAGCCGGGCGACGCGCTCTATTTGACGAAGCCTCTGGGAACGGCCATCATCCTGACCGCCGCGGAGCTCGACATGGCTGACCCGGCGCACGTGCAGGCTGCCATCGACAGTATGCTCGCCTTGAACCGTCACCCCTCACACGTGGCGCGGGAAGTCGGCGTCCATGCCATGACCGATGTGACCGGTTTCGGTCTTCTGGGGCACGGCGTCGAGATGGCCGAGGCTGGTGGAGTGGCCCTGCAGTTCGAAGCCGGTCGCCTGCCCCTCCTGCCCGGCGCTCTCGCTTATGCTGACGCCGGCG
>Ga0315286_10001296_pt1 | contig 22583 bp, 9 predicted proteins | sample YL17G10_0_MG_FD_205038 | JGI IMG/M metagenome (GOLD analysis project Ga0315286, IMG submission 205038) | Sediment microbial communities from Yellowstone Lake, YNP, Wyoming, USA - YL17G10_0 | ecosystem: Environmental > Aquatic > Freshwater > Lake > Sediment | place: USA: Wyoming | collected...
GTACCGTTGACGATAATGGTGTTTGGGTGGCTGACGTGATCTATGTGTATGATCATGAGCTAAGCATCTATTGGATGTCCAGTCCCCAATCCCGGCACTCGTTGGCGATAGAGAAAAATAGCGCCATATCCGGAACAATTACTGCAAGTCAAACACCAGGTGAGAAGGATTTTGGCGTACAACTTTGCGGCGTGGCGGCGAAACTTGGCAAGACAGTGAAACCGGCAATCGCCATGAAGTATCTGAGGAAGACGAATGGATTTGACGTGACACATATCAGGAAAGTTCTAAGAGACGGATATGACTGGTATGTGCACATTTTTCCGGGATTTCCCATTTAAATCTGCTCAGATACGCCGCTGAGCCTCATTTATAAAAGAATATCAAGCTTGTCTTGAAAATTCAAGTTTTCATATTGACTTTTTCCTTTTGGCATTGTGGCCAAAATTAGTGAAAAAATCCGTACAACCCCACTACAACCGAAGTTCTCATTATCTGCCAATCTTGTAAAAATTATCATTCTATAAGTACTGTTATATCAAGGCGTTATAGAAAATCAAAAAATGTTGAACATTTTATATATCCATGTGCCACTTATGATGCCCAAAAATAAGTGGCTGCTCATTTGAGTGCCTTATACAATACAAGTGAGGACATGAACGTTGTGTATTAAATTGGAAAAGAGCTAATTTCGTGCCGGGTAGGATTGAAAGGTGTCCCTTATCAGAGAAAAGTTTTTCAAGACTCTTGAAACATCTCTTGACAATTCAACGATAATTCCTTATTAATAACAATATGACAATTAAGAATGACCAAATCGCAATGACCCAACTTAGAAACAAGTGCAGGGAACATGGCATGAGGGTAACGCCACAGAAGGTCATGATATACAAAGAACTGCTAAAATCACTTGATCATCCCTCGCCAGAGCAGATTTTTAACAGGCTTAAACGCACCTTTTCTGAGCTGTCCTTCGATACCGTGTACAGAATACTTTCTACTTTTGATGAAATTGGGCTGATCGATTTGGTCGATGGTTACGGAACAGCAAGGCGTTTCGATCCAAAACTTGAAAAACACCACCACTTCCGATGCAAAAAATGCGGCACGATAATCGATTTTACATCGGACCATTATGATGCCATTGCTATACCTAACGATATTTCTAAAGAATGCGAGGTCTTGAATCTACGGGTTACTATTGAGGGGTTTTGCAAAAAGTGCCGAAAGAAAACCAAAACCTGATGTCCAGGTCAGGAAATAATGTAGCTAAATGAAAGGAGATATTCGATGAAAAAAGAAAAAAAACTGACTACCAACGCTGGTGCTCCAGTTGTCGACAACCAGAACATAATGACCGCAGGGCCGCGAGGGCCTGCGCTGCTGCAAGATGTCTGGTTTTTGGAAAAACTCGCTCATTTTGACCGAGAGGTAATCCCCGAGCGACGGATGCACGCCAAAGGTTCCGGCGCCTATGGCACTTTCACCGTTACCCACGACATCACCCGCTATACCAAGGCCAAAATATTTTCCAGCATTGGAAAAAAGACCGAGATGTTCACTCGTTTTTCCACAGTGGCCGGCGAACGCGGGGCAGCCGACGCCGAACGCGACATCAGGGGCTTTGCAATGAAATTCTATACTGAGGAAGGGAACTGGGACCTTGTGGGCAACAACACGCCGGTGTTTTTCCTGCGCGACCCGTTGAAATTTCCCGACCTCAACCACGCCGTCAAACGAGACCCGCGCACCAACTTGCGCAGCGCACTGAATAACTGGGACTTCTGGACCTCGCTACCGGAAGCGCTGCATCAGGTTACTATCGTTATGAGCGACCGCGGCATTCCCTGTTCCTATCGCCACATGCATGGCTTCGGCAGCCATACGTTTAGTCTTATCAACGCGAAGAATGAGCGGCACTGGGTCAAGTTCCATTTTCGCACGCGGCAGGGTATTCACAATCTGACCGACCAAGAGGCCGAGGCAATCGTCGCCAAAGACAGGGAAAGCCACCAGCGCGACCTGTACGAAAGCATTGAGAAAAAAGACTTCCCCCGCTGGACTCTGTTTATTCAGATAATGCCGGAGAAGGATGCGGCGAAATATCGCTTCAATCCTTTCGACCTCACCAAAGTTTGGCTCCACAAAGATTATCCGCTGATTGAAGTGGGTGTCATGGAATTGAACCGCAACCCTGAAAACTATTTCGCCGAAGTTGAACAGGCCGCTTTCAATCCGGCTAACATCGTGCCCGGCATTAGTTTTTCGCCCGACAAAATGCTGCAGGGACGTTTGTTTTCCTACGGCGATGCCCAGCGTTACCGGCTCGGTGTAAATCATCATTTGATTCCCGTCAATGCCTCCCGTTGTCCGTTTCACAGCTACCACCGTGACGGCGTAATGCGGGTCGATGGCAACTATGGCAGTACGCTCGGATACGAGCCGAACAGTTATGGCCAGTGGCAGCAGCAGCCGGAATTTGCCGAACCGCCGCTGAGTATCGATGGAGCCGCCGATCACTGGAATCATCGCACCGACGAAGATTACTACACCCAGCCCGGCCTGCTTTTTTGTTTGATGACTGCAGACAAAAAATCGCTTCTTTTTGCCAATACCGCCCGCGCTATCGGTGGAGCACCGAAGGAAATACAGCTTCGCCATATTGGCAATTGTCTCAAGGCTGACCCAGCCTACGGCAAAGGGGTTGCCGACGCACTGGGCATCCCGCTGAGCGAACTGCTCAAAAAAGCATAGGCACAGACCGAGATAAACAATGGGGTGCCTGCTCACAAAGCTGGCACCCATAAATTGCTAAAATTAATCTGAAAGCTAAGAACTTTTAATTTTAGGAAAAAGAGTATCTCCTTAGCTTCAGTTAACCTTTGGTCAGGCTGGATTGTTCAGTTTGCACACATCAGCTTTTTGGCGATAAATAAACAAACCAATTGGTAGGTGGTGGTGCTGGCCTATAATGATGTAGTGGTTATTGATTCAATGACTTATAGAGGGTCGGGGTCATTTCATATTTTTGAGAAGCAGACGAAAATCGTTTATATCTGTAACAGGTTTTTGGCAGGTGAAGTTTTGGCAGACATAAATGGTAGTTTTGCCGTCAAGAGACTTATAATCTGAAAGAAGGGGAAGAAGCTGTTCGATTTCGTTATTGTTTTTCGATATTACTATCGAATTGGGAATGAATTTATTACGGATCAAATGCAGTATTTCTTTTGTGTTGTCGAGGTTGGGATTGGGAACAATAATTACCTGCTGGTTGGAGCTGTAATAGAAATCAAGTGCCGCCAACATCGCATTTAGTGACGTGGGGGAATTTTGAATCTGGGTGGAACATGCTTGTAGGGTTTTTTCTGCAGCAGAAGCGTATTGTTTATTTTTCGTAAGGCTGCTGAGTTTGAAAAGCAGAAGTGCGGCCTGAGAATTCCCGCTTGGGATGGCGGAATCGTAATAAGGTTTACTTCGGATAAGTAATTTTTCGGAATCTTTTGCGGTCATGAAGAAGCCGCCATTATTGGGGTCGTAGAAAAGGTCCATCATATGGTCTGCCACTCTTATGGTTTCTTTTAGCCATTTTGTTTTGAAGGTGGCCTGATATAGCTCAATTAAACCTAACGATAGGAATGCATAATCTTCAAGAAACACGTCGCCCCCGGCTTTGCCATTCCTGTAAAAGTGAATCAAGCTTTTGTTTTCATCGGCATTTTTTAAGATAAGTTCGGCACATTTTTCCGCCGACTGAATATATTTGTGATTATCAAGTACGATGCCTGCTATTGACAAAGCCTGAATCATCAGGCCGTTCCATGAGGTGATTATTGTATCGTCTGTTTGCGGTCTGATTCTTTTTGTTCTGCATTCATAAAGCTTGCTCATGGTGTCGGAGAGAATATGCTTAAACTCCTTATCAGTTATTTGGTATTTTGCACAAAGTTGAGCCACAGATTTTGTGATATTGAGAATATTTTTGCCACCTTCGAAATTGCCGATGTTTGAGAAGCCGAAATACTCCTTGAATATCTCAACTGCGGATTTATCGAGGATTTTATCGATTTCAGCCGCAGTCCAGATATAGAATAATCCTTCATGACCTTCGCTATCTGCATCCTCGGCAGAATAGAAGCCCCCATTTTGGTCGGTCATGTCTCTTAGGACATAATCCAGGGTATGTTCTGCAACTGCTGCATAGAGAATATTCTCTGTGGCCTGGTACGCCTGCATATAAGCGATCGCCAGCAGCGCCTGGTCATATAGCATCTTTTCAAAATGAGGTACAAACCATTTTTCATCAGTGGAATACCTGTGAAAGCCGCCGCCAATATGGTCATATATTCCACCATTGGCCATTTTGTCCAAAGTTAATTCGACCATTTCGATGGCCTTTTGTTCTTTTGTACGATACCAGTAATCCTGGAGGAAAGAGAGATTAGTTGGCTGAGGGAATTTCGGAGCACGCCCGAATCCTCCGTTAACAGAGTCGAATGATTGCTCATAATAAGAATAAGCATCAAAAAGTATCTTGGCCTCTGGGATTTTATCTCTTTTAATATTGGCAATTTCAGAAAGAGCCTGCTCGATTTTGTCTGTAGAATCGGTGAGTTCAGAACGATTATGTTCCCATGCATCGGATATTGATAAAAGAATCTGTTCAAAACCTGGTCTTCCATACATATCTCTTGGTGGAAAATATGTGCCGCCATAGAAAGGTTTTTTATCCGGAGTGAGAAAGACCGAAAGAGGCCATCCGCCGGTGCCGGCCATCAATTGAACGGCCCTCATGTAAAGCTCGTCGATGTCGGGACGCTGTTCTCTGTCGACTTTTATGCTGACAAAGTTATCGTTCAGTATTCTTGCGATACTCTCATTTTCAAAACTTTCCGCCTCCATGACGTGGCACCAGTGACATGACGAATATCCTATGGAAAGAAAGACAGGTTTGTTTTTTTTTACTGCAAGTTCGAAGGCCTCGTTGCTCCATGGCAACCAGTTGACTGGATTGTGAGCATGCTGGAGTAGGTAGGGGCTGTTTTCATTTATCAGTTTATTTGTGTGTTTATGCCGCATAGTTTAAAACTCCGATATTGGGACCCTAATCGGCAATTAGGAGCATAAATATTATACAATAATATCAAAATTTTCTTTCAGCTGCAATAGCTGAAATTCTGATGACCTTGCGGTGATGAATGGGAATAATCCGTACAACTTCACTACAACCAAAAGGCTTGTTATCCGCTAATTTCATAAAAATGGTCGTTTTGTAAGTGTTTTTATATCAAGCGGTTACAGAAATTTTAAAAATGTCGAACATTTTATATATCCGTTCGCCGTTGTAAGAACATGTGGGTCAATTGTACGTTGCTTGTTCAAGCATAGATAAAATTGCCCTTGAAGTTGTCCTTGAAGTTGCCCTCAAACGTAGAGTATTGCGAACCAAAACAACCGTCAACTACTCCCAATCTCCAATTTTGAAAAGCAGGCAACTAAAGAGATGGGACATATTCTTCGCCGTGCTTTCCTCAGTATTATTGTGATATTGATTTGTTGGATTTATCAAGCATCAGGCATTGGACCTCGATTGAATGTGCATCTGCAGTATGGGTGGGTAAAAGGCGTGCACCAAAAGATATCTGGCACGCCTCAAGTTGCTTTATATTAAGCTTGTTCGTGCTGGTTTCAGAGCCCTGGTCCCAGTAGTTGAAAATAGTCGGATAAGGACGAGGGAGATATGTTACGACCATTGGACGTAATTTACTCAAAGGAATCTCTATTTGCTGCCATTTTGTCGTTAGTTCAACATTTGTTCCCCATACTGCTCCATTCTGCTCTATTAGGGCCAACGCGAGATTTCGTGTCTGCTCTTGGCCGGCACGAACCTGCAATCGCAGAATATCAAAGGAATCCGGGTCAGCTCTTCTATTATCGATTTCACTGCCAAGAACGACTCGGAACGAAACATCCTGCGGATAGGCCTTAAAATCAGGAACGTCAATACGAAGAGCTTTGCGTCCAAGGGTTATGCCGGGCACAAAACTTTTCCTGAACTTTAGACCGTGCTCACTGTTCGGGAAAAACAAAACTTCCTCATCTCTATCCGCGTTAAACAGGGCCACGGCTGAGTCCTGGCTTACAACCGGTACCTGCCACAGGTTTGGAGATGGTTGTGCTGTAATGCGCTCTATCTCAAAACCGTGCCGGGCATCTCCGTGTTCCGGGAACAACCATGCTCCAAAATTAAGGCGGATGGAATCCAGGTTGGCAACACAGATATCCCGAATATGAAATTTGTGCTCGCTCCATGTCAGGCCAAGCGGAATCTCTACAGGGTATGATGTTGAGAATTTGTCGACAAGAGTCATATTAATTTTTGTAGTGTGTTCAGATAATGCGCGAGCCCGCACAGTAACAATCGCTTCACAATAGTAAGATTTGCCATCGCTGTCGTGTTTTATATTTGGCTGCACAGGGACATCAACGGCAACAGAACCGTTTTGTCCAAACCCTGATGTTGTGACTCTCAACGCAGAAACTCCATCGTTGGCTTCCACGAGTTCTGCCGAGGGGTCTTTACAAAACCAGTTTTGCATCTTTGGCTGAACATTTCCGACTTTAGCATCATAGATAATGACAGCTTCAGATGTAACCTCACCGAGGTCATTTGGCTCGTGTGCTGAGTTTGAAGGGAACGTGCGGACTCCTTCTGCAGTCAGAACTGAAATGGCGTATTCAAGGATTCCTGACTTGATTTTCTCGCGAGGAATATCGGCTACATACTCATACGATTTGTTGGATTGCATGGGAAATGCCGAGAAATATTTTCCCCCTGCTGACCGCACATAAAGTATAACCTTATTGGCCTCGCTGTCTGATACAACCCGGGCCTTAACCGTAAAAGGTCTTCCCTCCACGATTTCCCGAGGCGCCTCGTGTGAAACCACAACAGGCATCTTCTGGCTGGAAGGAACCATAAACTCGCCGAGAGAAACCTGTCCGAAAGACAGTGACGCATCAAGTTGAGGTGCATTCAAGTCGGCGCGATTGAGAATATACACACCGGGGCTGACTGTGAATTCGCCCGCTTTAGCGGTGCTCATACAGGTGTTACCTTTGTCGATTGGAGATACAGAGAAAACGCTGCCGAGGTCGGGCAGGTTGATTTTCATCTCTCGCTTGCGCCATATTAACCGCGATACCTCCCTGTCACGACTCGGCTTACCAAAGGGATCATTAACCCACACCGCATCGGGATAAACCTCAAGTCTCCACGCACCCGGTTTCATCTTTTCGAGAAAATAGAGACCTGTGCCATCGTATTCAATAACCGGCGAAGAACCGCATCCGATTATCCTTTCGAGTAATGCCGGATTTGGAGGTTTTGTCCGCGTGTCGTTTGAATAGAGGAATTCGCTCTGGGTAATCATTTCGCTGAGGTCCTGTTCATAGCTGACACGGAATGGACCGAAGTTGGTATTCTCAGGATACTTGCCGTATGATTTTAATCGCGGCAAAAGATGAAAGGCCCTGGCCGCTATAATGAAACTGGCCGCTTTATGAGGACTATAAGCCAAATTCAGGTAATGTGTCTGAAACTCAAGATTGCGAGACGCTATTGCCAGGGGGTCATACGTGAACATTGCGGCAAACTGAATGCCCCCTACGCGAAATGTTCGAGCCATAGCCGGATACATAAAAGAACCAGCCACGTCGGGTGCGTCGAACTCATAAACAATCTTTGCTTTTCGTTCGAGAGCAGAAATCCGCATCTCCTGATAGTCATCTATACGCGGCAAAAAGTTACTCTGCAGAGACCTGCCGTTAACCAGACCTGTGGGATACCAGGCGAAACTTGCGCCATCTGCGTTAGAATCACGTATCGCCGAAGCAATCTTCATATTCTGGCTCACATTATGAAAGAGCGGTTTTTTGCACCCGGTATCCCGCACGGCCTTGACCAGCGCGTTGATATATCCTACCGGGTCCTTGTCCGGATGGTGATAGGGTTCGTTAATCAATTCAACGCAAAGTATCGCGGGTTCATCTTTGTAGGCCGCTGAAGTGTAACGATTTACGTGGTTCATTACCTGACTGAGATAATTTTGCTGTGCCTTGACAGCATCAGGATTTGTCCCCATCTCCGCCTTGGTGTAAAATTTCGGGAAACCCTGATTCTTGTTAAGCTCTTCCGGTTCGGGCCAAACAGGACTGTACAGGACGATTGGCGTGAGGAGCATATAGATGCCTCGCATTTTGGCCTTATAGATGACATAGTCCAGAAGCTCCAAATGCTCGTTGTCGATGAGGTTGCCCTGGCGGTCGCTGTTTTCCCAGTCGCCCCAGAAGGACAGACGCACACCGTCCAGACCCATACGGGCAAAATGAGAAACATCAGCGTCGATTGTCTTTTTGTGGTCAGCCCCCACGTATCCGATAGCGCGATAACTGTATGCCGATGGGAGGCAGTAATTCACTCCGAACAAAGCGATTTCGTCGTTGGTATCTTTCCATCGCATTACACCGCTGCCGTCAACATAAGCTATACGGTCTGCTGGTTTACTGTTCTCCTGGCAAAGTGAATTTGCGCATGTAATATGGAAAACACAGGCAGATACAAGCCAAATAATTAGTATAAATTTTTTATTGCTCATTTTTAAAAACCCCTGGTTACAACAACCTTAATAAGAAACATACTACATTGTCACTTTGGGCTTTCTGTAATGGTCGCCTTGTATTCGGGAACCGCCTCGACATTCTTAATTTCAGCGGCCAACCCGTTCTTGAATTCAGGCCACTTTTCCAAGTAGATTGCAGCGTGTTCATACAAAGGCACAATTCGTATCTCTAATTTATTTCCAAGAATTTGAGGAGCGAAGCGTTTAAGGCCGATTTCCCACGGCAGGCCGTTGTAGAAGTTATCAGAGAGAGTGTTCTGTTCTTTCCTGAACCAACCCCTGTTCAGGTAAGCTTCTGCGCTATCCCCTGAATAATCGATTCTCAGTAAAACATCGTTTACGCCTTTCATCGTGTCTTCAGGAATCCATAATGACCATTCTGGGAAGCCGTATTTCCAGCCGAGGTTAGTTACCTTTATCTTTATATCTTTTCTTTCACGCTTCAAAAGATATCGCGTAAAGACGCCATCTGGCTGGCCTGGTAATTTGCTTGAGCCGTCAAAAAGGTTGACGTCCGCACTCGGAAAAACAGAAAAGGAAAGGTTCTCGGCGTCTGTTCCATAAACATCAAGCTGTGCGGGTTCAAAAAGCAGATTGGAGTTTGTCAGAAATGCTCTTGTCCGCCCCCATACCTGGCCTTTCCATAATGTTCTGGCCTGACTGGAAGTCAAAGTTACAACTTTAATTTTCTTTCCGGCAGAACTCTGAAGCGATATGATGCATTTTGTGCCGGGAATGAGATTAGTGATGTGTGCCTGACCGGCCTCGTCAATTGCCTTGCCATTGAGAACATTTATGTCTTTAATTGTTGACCGGTCAAATAAATACTCGGGTTCGATTCCTGGCGTAGCAAAAAAGAAATAGCAGATATTATTATAATCCTCGATCCTGCAGATTGGCTGAGCAGTGGCGTATTTCAGCAACGCGCCATCAAGCTCAAGATTAAAAGGCCAGATAAAGGATACCCCGCTTTTAACTGTAAATGGTTCCATGGGGAAGGTTAAATTCTCTTTGTTAAGCGCCAGTTCAATTTTGATATTGTTAAAATCCTGCATCTTGGCGCGAATCTGGTAGTTATTCACAAACAGAAAACCGGCATCGTCTTTTACTCTCGCACAATATCGCAGTGTTGTTGTGTCATCTGGACCGGCCGGCGGCTTAGCGGGCAAAACCGTCAACGTCGGCGTCAATTTCCCGGCGAAATCATGCACAAAGAGATGTAGAATTCTGAAGTCATGATAAGAATCGTTGATTTGTCCGAATTCGCGAACAGGCGCCTGAAAGTCATAAGAAATCTTCGGATACTTAAGCGCTCCTTGCTCTTCCAGTGTGCCGCATAAACCTACTCGGTGAGAACCTCCGTGGAACATATAATGTCCGATGAGATTTGCGCCGGAGCCAAGCTTGGTCATCGCCAGGTTGACAACATCCGGCGAGGTGATGAGGGGCCTTCGGTGGTAAGTGTCCATAATACCGCCGGCAAGTTCGGCTGTAGCCAGCGGGTATCTGGTCTCATCATAGTTTTTAGCGGCATACGAGCTTTCGTAAACATGGGGGTCGTCTTTTTTCTTGGAAGCAAGGTCGGAACCAACCGTAGGGTCGTCGAAAATCCTGCTGAAAATAAAGTGCTGACTTGCAGGTAATCGCTGAGTGTGTTCGGTCCATGGCGCCACCGGGTAGCCCGACTGGACAGGTATGAACTCGTCCTGTGGAATGGGCGTGCCTCCCCAGCCGGTAGCCGTATAAAGAGGGACATCGAATCCTGTTTCTTTCGCTATGCGTTTAAGATTCATCATATGTTCCTGCCCGCCTGTGCCGCCGCCGGCGTGCATAAATTCATTTTCAAGCTGAAGGCCTATAATGGGGCCGCCTTGCTTGTATTGAAAACCGTCAACCTGTTTGAATATCTGCTCGTACAGCCGCTGTGCGTAGGCAAGATACTTTGGGTCATTGCTTCGAGCGGCACATTTTTCCTCCAGCCAGTCCGGGAAGCCGCCGTTGCGGCATTCACCGTGAGCCCAGGGCCCGATTCTGAGAAAAACATAAATATTATGTTTGGCGCAAAGTTCAACAAAATGCCGTAAATCGTTATTTCCAGACCAGTCAAACTTTCCTTCAACTTCCTCGTGATAAATCCAAAAGACATAAGTGGCAATGATATCGATGCCATTTGCTTTCATCTTCAAAATGGATTCTTCCCAGAATTGACGAGGGTACCTTGAGAAGTGCATTTCGCCCATTATAGGCAGGATCGGCTGGCCGGCTATCGTGAAATAGAGATTATTAGCATTGATTTCCTGGCCCTGAGGATTTGTTCCTCCCATCTTGAGATGCCCGGACAATAATTTGCGAGAGACCTGACGAGCGTCCAAACTATATGTAGCGGCAACCACACTTCTTTCGTCGTTGGCGTCTCCCGTTGACTCGCTCGCTGCTATGGTCTGAGTCACTGTCAAACAAAGGGCTATCAAACACACGACCATACTCGATGTATGTGATATTCCTGCACCGATTCTCATCAGCTTAACCACCTTTCTTGAAAAACACGCCTCGTTATATTGACTGGTAATACTAGAAGTGTCGCTTGTCAATCCCGAAGCAGTTGCCTGTACGGTAATCAAACCCGGCGTAGTTGTCGAGCGGAGGAGTCTATTCACGTTCAAGCCAATTCCGGGCCAGCGCAGAGAATTCATAGAAAGTGATTACACAATCACCATCCAAATCCAATCCAGCCGTTGCGGCACAATCGTCTTTCAACCAAAGTCCACAAAAGTCGTGGAGGTCCTCAAAATCAACTATACCGTTACCTGTAATATCTCCGTATATTTTGTCAAAGGCCTCCATGCCCATAAGCATATTGACGTTTCTCCAGTTACCGGAAATCGGCTGGAACAATGCCCTGTAGCCGGCTCCCGAATTCCAGACCCACGTCGGCTCCCAGTAGAACACGCCTATTCCTTTTCCACCGGGCGTGGCTTGAACTCTCTGGATTAGTCCGTCCAGATATGCCTTCTGGTTTTCAGGGGTTTTTCCCGTGCTGCCGGTGTAATACTCACCGGCCTCCGCAACAAGAATATCCTGAGAATAGCGTCCAGCCAGAAAATTCAGGTTCATTGTCAGATCATTGAGGTCGCCATGCCACTCCGGGTAGAAAGATTGGCCTATGACGTCGAATTGCGCGCCGTATGCTATGAGGTTATCAAAGAACCACTGGGTGCTCGATATGCCGCCGCCAGATTTAACATAAGCAACATGAATAACAATTTTCGGCATAGGTTCGGACCCTCTGCCGTCGTCCACGCCGGCTCTGGCAGAGTTGATAAGAGCGGCAAGATTTGCCCAGTTTGTATAACCGCTAATGACCTTTCCGTTCGTCCAGAGCATACCGCCATTGATTTCATTGCCAATCTGGACCATATCCGGCATAGCATTGTTATCACGCAGGTGCGAAATGACGTCCCGCGTGTAGTCGTGAATAGCGGTCACAAGTGCCGATTGACTCAAGCTGCTCCACGCTGCGGGTTTGGTCTGATGCCCGGGATCGGCCCATGTATCCGAGTAATGGAAATCCAGCAGGAATTTGAATCCCTCGGCCTTGACACGGGCGCCAAGAGCAGTCACATAGTTGAGGTTCTGGCATACGCCGTATTCCGAACCGCTCGGGTTGTTAAAAATCCGGATACGAATCCAGCTGAGGTCGTGGTTTTTGAAAATGGTCAGCACGTCCTTTTGCACGCCATACTCGTTATATTTGATCCCGTCTGTTTCCTGTTTTGTTTGTATGGAGATGTCGGCCCCCCTTATAAATTCGGCACAGACGCCGTTCCTCGCCGTAATGCTTAGCCCTGCAAGTAACAGCACAAAAACATGGTATGTGAACTTATTGTCCATTGTTCTTATCATTTTTCGTTTCTTCTACGCTTAGCTCATATATCATAGCGACCCTGTCCTTTATTCTGATGTAATCGAGGCATTGCCTGTAGTCAATCCCGAAGCTGTTGCCTGTACCGTAATCAAACCCGGTGTAATGGTAGAACGGAGCAGGAAGGTGGCGATACCGGCTTCAGACGAAACCGTGCCAGGACTGGTCAACGTAGCCGGGCCGCTGACAATATTGAGTGAAATCAGGTTTGAGGCATTTGGTACTACCGTCCCGTTGGCGTCTAAAACCGACACATACACAAATGTAATGTCGCCACCAACCTTAAGATTGCTCAAATCGAAACGGATATCAAGTGATGCCGCACTGGCCGGTGTTCTGACAAGATGAGTCGCGGCCAATTGACCATTGATATAACCTTCGGCCTTTAATTCTCCCGCTTGCCAAGTCAGTCCTGTAAACGTAAACGGCGGGTGCCATATACCTGTATTTTCAAACGGGGCGCGATATATAGTTTGCGAATTTTCCATTGCATCCGGCGTCTGAGTGGCAGCGAGAACACCATTTATGTACAATCTTACCTGTTCACAATTACTATAAACTTTTACGTTAGCAGAAGATGCGGAAGTCCAGCAATTGGCTATATACACCATCGGACCCGAATTAATACCAAGATAAGATAAATCCACATTTGGGTCACGTTGGCTTTGCCAGAAATAGTACGATAATTTTGGCAGACGGAACTTATCTACAATTCCTGATGGATAAGCGAGATAATCGGCAAAACAGAACACCCCTGCTCCAGCCATTTTGGAAAGCGGATAGCTGTACTTCACATGTGTACTATGCTGATGGTTTGTGGCCTGCTCGAGCATAGCAGCTTGCCCATCACCGCGATGGACATCGCTTGTGCTTCCCAATCCTCCGTATTCCCAGTGGCCATACTCATGCTGAATAACCGGCAGAGTGCCATTATAGGTTTCGACGGAAAAACCAGGCCCGCCTGTTATAGATATATCATAAATAGCAGGGGTTCCCCATGCCCCGCTGTCTTTGTAGCCGCCTATATAAGAACCTGGATACTCCGCATGACCAATATTCACCGTTGTCTGACTAAAGTTCGGGTCATCCCACCATGTCTCGTTTATAGATAACTCCCATGCAATAACACAGGGATGATTTCTGTCGCGACGTATTAAATCTCTGCTGGTCTGGTAAGAACGCTGCGCAAAAAGCTCGCCTCCGAAATGTAATGACCCAGGAATACAGGCCAGGACCATGATGCCAAGCTCATCACAGGCATCCATAAAAGCCGGATCCATAGGTTCATGTTCTGCTCGTACGTACTCAAATCCGGCCTCTTTAAGAAGTTTGGCATCCTGACGTTGTCCTAAATTGCCCATTGCAAAACCAATGTAAGGATAATCCTGGCATCGGTTTGCTCCCCTGAATCTGACAGTCTCACCGTTAATCTTAAAGCCGCCTGATGTTGTAAATTCCACCGATCTGAGGCCTATCCGTGTTTTGTAACTGTCTACGGGATTAACTCCATCATAAACTTCTGTGTAAACAGTGTAAAGATATGGATGACTCGGATGCCAGAGGTGCGGGGCAAGCACCGTAATCAATTGGGTAAACGTACAATCGGAACCCGCAGAGATATTGTTATTGTCCGAGCTTTGTGCGACAACCATATTGTTGGTATCAACTATGTACGTTTTAACTGTACAACTTTTGGCTGCTGCATACTCGTTTTTGACATGGGTCTTCACCTGCACGCGGGCCTGCGAGGCGCTTACAAAAGGATATGTAACAAATATACCGCCGCCTCCAACCATATTGGCATTGACGGCATCGGTAACATGGAGTTTGTCGGTTATATGCAGCCAGATATCCCTGTAAAGACCTCCGTACTCACTAACGCCGGGTATTTCACTGTCCCATGTATTATCGTTCCTTACAGCTATCACATTTGGAACTTGGCCAAAATTGATGTAATCGGTTACGTCTGCCACAATGGGAAGATGCGCCCCAAAATGAGTCGTCTGGCCACTATTGTTGAATGTCATTAGAGTGCCGTTAAGCCAGATTTGTGTGACGACACTACCCGCCTCAAGTTCGAGAAATATCTTTTTGCCGATGAACCTGTCATCGATGTTGAAATGTTTTCGGTACCAGTTCAGGCCTTTATAACTGAAAGTCGGCCAGTCAGGCCACAAACTATCTACTACGGTGCTGTGAGGCAGATTAATGGTTTGCCACGCTGAGTCATCGAACGCGCTTTGCGCAGGGACATTAGAATCGCCGCCGCTTTCTGTAATGGTCAGATACATCCATCTAAAGTTGAGATTGGCTGCACGGGCGGACGGCATAAAAGTAATAATATCACAGCTATTGAGGTCTGCGATATCAACTTCAAAATACTGGCAGCTCCATGCATCCAGCGCGGAGCTTTCCCAGATAAGCGAGCCGTTTTGCAGGATTCTTGCCTTTTGGCCGCTGACACTGCAGTATGGCATAACAGCGCCGCTAATAGCTACTTTGGAATTATTAGCGTGGGGCGATACCCATTCAAGTCTGGGCAGCGGACCTGTTGAATTGCTGTCACAGCTCAAATCTATTCTGTATCTGTGAGGCGGTGAAGATGTATTAGGACGGCCGTCATAAATATAACAAGTAGAAGTGCTTATGTATCTCCATGTGGTTCCGAATAAACTCATCAAAGCATTACGCGGGCCGGTAGCGGTGGTGCTGGTGGCAAAGTACCAGTTATTGAAGCCCTGCGTAGTGCCAACTTCGTTCATGGTAACATGTTCAAATGCAGCGCTCGGGCTGCCCTTATAAAATTTCCAATCGGTGTTAAAATTGTTTTTCTCCCTGCTTGTTTCCACAGGAATGTATCGATATTTTGAACCCAGCAGCCAATTTTGTGAGAAAACGGCAAGGTCAGCTATATCAATAACATTATCATCATAGAGGTCATACACCTCGTTATAATCCGGCGAACCTGCTTCGGTCAGCCAGGCGTCGGCCATAGCCGCATAGTCACGGAAATCGACAACTCCGTCACCGTTGAAATCTGCTGACTTGTGAGTCATTGAGCCGGTGATGGTGAAATTGTCACACTCAGCGGTGCAATCTGAGCCGACATTCCGGCTGTTTGAGTACAGACCAAAGCCAGTGATATTGCCTGACAGGTTAGAGACGGCAGTTGTGCCTCTGCTGAGCGAAGCGATGTTGAGTGTATCCCAATTATCCTTCGAAGGATTATAAGCAAGCGTTTTGCCCTGAAATGTCATGGTAGTTTCAACAGAGACCGTTTTGGAAACATACCACGTACCTCCAACTTCTACAGCAATGCTGACCTCTGGTGTCGTGCTGTAGTATGAATGCCTGCGGAGGTCAAATCCAAAAACTATATTTGAATAAGTCGACGTGTCCACAGTGTACTCATGCGTGTAGATGATGTTGCCGCAATTACCCTTGTGCCAGACCCAGCAAAACCCGCCAACTACTCCACCGTCACTGCCGCTGGCATCATAGGCACCCGTCCAGCCGACGAGGTTTACATCACCTTCGCCTGTAAAATACTCGATGTAAAGTTGCTGTGCCTGGGCATCCACAACGCCACCGAAGGACACCAAACAAGTTAAAACTATTAAGTAAACCAACTTCCCTGCCATTAGAATGCCTTGCACAAACACAAAAATGTTGCTTTTTTCTCTGACAAAATCCTGCAACAGATATCTACTGGTTTGTGATAAAGGCACTGTCTGATGCAAGACCGGAGGTTGTGGCGGTTACGGTAATCAAACCCGGCGTAGTGGTCGAGCGGAGCAGGAAGGTGGCGATACCGGCTTCAGACGAAACCGTGCCAGGACTGGCCAACGTGGCCGGGCCGCTGACAACAGCCAGCGTAATCGATTTCGCAGGGGTTGGTACTACCGTCCCGTTGGCGTCTAAAACCGACACATACACAAACGTAATGTCGCCGCCGACCTTAAGCTCGTTCAAATCGAAGCTGATATCAAGCGATGTCGCACTGCCCGGAGTTTTTACAATATGCGTCGCAGCCAGCTGCCCCCCGATATAACCTTCGGCCTTTAATTCACCGGACTGGAAGGTCACACTCCTGAATGTAAAAGGCGGGTGCGGCAGATGAACGGTATTTACGTCCATATCAGGTCCCTGCGTTGCCAGAAGATTCCCATTGCGATAGAGCTTAACCTGCTCACAATTGCTGAAGACATTAACGTCTCTGGGCGAGCCGGCAGTCCAGTAATTGGCTATAAAGACCATAGGGCCGGAGTCCAGTCCCGAAATCACCAGGTTCGGGTCCCGCTGGCTTCGATAAAAGTAATAAGAGAACTTCGGGATACGGAAGTTATCCAGAACACCCGACGGATAGCAGGCCAAATCAATCCCGGCCCAAAGCGCGTCCCCGCTGGGGGTATATAATGTGACACCGCGGTTGTTGTTCAGCGATTCTAAATGGTTACGGGCCTGTACAAGCATCGCAGCTTCGCCGTCAGCGCGGTCCACGTCACTTGTACTATTGCTCCCTCCATACCGCCAGTGGCCATACTCGTTCATTATCAGAGGAAGCGGCCCGGTGTAATCCCAAGCGCTGGGGTTATGGTCCGGGTTGCGAAGGGCTATATCGTACAAAGCCGCCTCACCCCAGACACCAATATCCTTCCATCCTGCCACGAAACACTGGTCGCCGGGATACTCAGCATGGCCTATGCTTACCGCTGTGGCTGAATAACTGTTCCATATTCCGCCAGTCCACCATGTCTCATTAAGCGACAGCTCCCAGGCAATTACACACGGGTGATTTCTGTCACGTCGAATCATATCTCTCATATTTTGATAGGAACGACTTTGAAAAGTCGAGCCGCCAAAATACTGGAAACCTGGTATTGGGTCCAAAACCATCATCCCCAGCTCGTCGCAGGCATTAAGGAAAGCGGGGTCCTGCGGATACTGTGAAGTGCGAATGAACTGGAATCCCGCCTCTCTTAGTTTGACCGCGTCGCGGATCTGCTCGGAATTCGACATAGCGTAGCCGAGGTATGGGTAATCCTGCATTCTGTTGGCGCCTGTAAAAATCAGACGCTGGCCGTTAATCTCAAACCCGTTATTGTGAGAGAAATTGATTCGTCTGATACCAATACGGGTCTGGTAAGTTTCAACGGCGATGCTATCGTCGTAAACCTCCGTATAAACGGTGTAAAAATTCGGATGGTCGGGATGCCACAGGCGGGGGGATGTCACCGTGGTCGATTGCGTAAAGGTATAGCTGCTTCCCGCAGAGATACTCTGAGTATTACTCATCTGAGCAACGATGGTATTGTTGGAGTCAACTATATATGTTTTTAGCGTGCAGGTTTTGGCTGTACCATATTCGTTTTTAATGTGGGTCTTTACCTGAACCTGGGCCTGCGATTCACTTACGGAAGGATATGTGACGAAGATGCCTCCGCCAGCGACAGTATTGGCATAAACCGCGTCTGTAACGTGAAGTTTGTCGGTAATATGCAGCCAGGCGTCCCTGTAAATGCCGCCCCAGTTGAACCAGGTTGAGTGTCCTATGGGGGTATTGGCGTCATCGGTGTTGTCCGCTTTTACGGCGATGACGTTATCAGCCCCTCCGAAACTGACATAATTGGTCATATCAATGGTAAACGGCAGATAACCGCCATAGTGGGGTGTAGTTGGAATTAGTGTACCGTTCACCCACACATCGGCACGGGTGTTGATTGCTTCAAACTCAATAAATATCTTCCCGCCCTGGTATGAATTATCAAGAGTAAAGTGCTTGCGGTACCAGGACACGCCTTCGTAATGATAGCCGCCCGTGTCATTCCAGCACGGACGTGCCGGGTCGATACCCGACTGGCCGGTTTTCGGCGGGCTGTGCGGTACATTCACGGTCAGCCATGAAGAATCATCATAAGAAGAACCTGAAGCAGCGTCGGCGGAAACAGTCCCTTTATAAAACTTCCAGCCGGCGTTAAAACTCAACTGCATCCTGTTTGTATCGGGAGATATATAACTGCCGCTGCCGAGCCAGTCCTGTGCAAAAAGCTTGAGGTCGGCTAAATCTATTACTCCGTTGTCGTTAAGGTCGTATATCTCATTAAACCCGGACCCGCCTGCCTCGGTCAGCCATGCATCTGCCAGCCGCGCATAGTCGGAGAAATTTACCACCCCGCTACCGTCGTAATCGGTGCTCACCCCTGTCGCATACCCCGCGAAGCTCAGAGTAAACATCAAAACGAAGACAAAACTACACCTCTGTGTTTGTCGCGTCATCCACAAAATATCACCCTTTTCTATTACCCCTAGTTGCAACTTATTGATTGACTATATCTTAAAAAAGGCCGGTTTCCGCACCGGCCTCGTGTTTCTAATCGGCAACTCAAAGAATCATTCGGCAATCTTGTAATCTTTATATCCTATCATCCAGGCCGGCCACGTCGGCGGTTTCACTTTAGTATTATAATATCGATGCCATTTGAGCTTCCACAATTCCCTGAGCCCCACCTTTCTGACCGACCCATCCATGAAAGCCATCTGGGGACCCCCATTATGGCGGTCCAAACAGAACACAGTCATATCAGAACCCTGTACTCCTCTGGACGGCGGCGGATTGTCGTTTTCCCTCGGTTCAGCGCCATCCCACATACAATCACCGAACGCCGGCACGAGGTAAGCATTTTTGACATCGATGGTTCTCCAATAGTTTTTACGGTCACCTTGGGGGGTATCGTAAGTTCCGGTAACGCCCGTATCCAAAGCATTGTGAAGCCAGGCGTTTATCCCGTAGCTGCCGTACTGCCCAGTCTTCCCCCAAGGCGGTGTGAAGTAACCATTCTCCCCGAACTTGCCCCAGGCCAGAAACGTTTGGTCTTCAGTGGTACTAAAAAGGAAGGTTGGGGGGAATTTGCTCCGTAACTTTGTCGCCAATGGGCACAGAAGGATGTTTTTTTCCCCTTGGTAGTACCGCATAAGGTCCACCATCCACATCTGACCGCCGTTCCAGCCAATAAGAAGCTTGCCACTGTTGTCTTGGGCATACATCGTCAGCATCATACTCCATTGCTTCAGACCTGATTTGCAGACGACTGTCCTTGCCTGGATTCTCGCTCTGGAAAGCCCCGGAAGTAGTACTGCCATCAACAGCGCAATGATGGCAATTACCACCAGCAACTCTACGAGAGTAAACCCTCTCGACCTGAGCATAACGCCTTTCTTTTTCATAACAAAAACACTCCGTGTTTAAGACAACACTCCGCATCCCAGCCAAACCACGTTACATACCATCCGAAATAGTTGTCTCACGGCCCCGACATCTGAAAGTCGGGGCCGTGAGACGATGATAAGGTTATCGCCTTCAATTACGGAAACAGGGCTGCCTGGCGCCATTTATCCGCCATTACGGCATAGTCCTTGAAATTAACTATGTTGTCCGGCACTATATTCGCGGGTGTCAACAATGGCTGTGTCATAGGACTTGTTACGGTCCCGCCGGCGATGGCCAAGCTCAGAACTTCACTGGGCGACAAAGCATAGTTGTATATGCGGAAATCGTCCATCAGTCCGTCATAGAAGCCGCCTGATTCGACGGAATATCTCCAGGCGCCGATGCTGAAGTAGTCTGGGGCAGCCAAAGAATCGCCGGGAACATTGGTATTTTCGGCCACAATCTTGCCATCCTGATAGATTCTCATATAACGGCCGCTGGCGCTCTTGACAAATGCGTAGTGCACCCACCTGTTCAATGGATGGGCCGGATTACTGTAGAGGTAATACTGGCCGAAAAGCAGGTCATTGTTCCAACTCGTGTTCGAGTCATAACCACACTGCCAAGAAAAGGCGCCGGTAGAGCCTACCCAGACTTGCATATCAGCAGAGGGGGTGTTGGCTTGAAAGAGCGTGCTGTCATCGTCGGTTTGCCCGGGGTCTTTTATCCACAGCGAAACAGTGCTCTCTTTTGCCCAGTTGGAGTCGAACGCAGCAATAGGAACCTCAACAAAGGTGTCATTGTTAAGATTGATGCAGTTGCTGCTGTCAAAGCCGCTGCCCGCTCCGCCCCAGTTTGGCAGGTTTAGATTACCCGTGTAAGAGTTGCCGGATGAATCGTTCGCAAAATAGTCTGTTCCCTCGTCAAATTTATACCAGAGCACAGGCCCGGTCGTCGGAGCTGAGGCGGTAACCACGGTGCTGCTCATAAGCCAGGCGTTTGCAAGTGCGTCAAGGTCGTTCATATTAACCACACCGTCATTATCAATATCGGCATCGCCGCTCCTATCCAGCCATATAGGCGGCTGAAGTCGAATAGTATCCACATAAAGAGAGCCCGAACCGCCTGCCGTCGGGCTGGCCTTGTTGCCTACACCGATAGTCATCCTTGAGACATTTTTCAAATCAACTCCTTGTGCACTGAACTGGGCAAGGTCAATTGCTAAGAAACGGTACCATTCCCATGACCCCTGTCTAAGCTCATTCGGTTCTGAATAGTAAACAACGCCTTTTTGAGCACCTCCATTCGACTCCAGCATCACGTAAACCTTTTCCGCAAAAGAGGTGTTGCCGTGCAGCGAAAGGGTTAAAAGTTTGACTCCCGCAGCGGTCCAGTCGTTGGGGCAGCCCGGCTTGGCTGAACAAATCATGTTGGCCTCTGAAATATAAGGTGGAGAGGCATTATTGTAATTTAAATTGGCGCTAGTGCCCTCATGGACAGTCGTCGTCTCGAGGTAAACAAATCCGCCTGTCCCATTCACGGCACCGTCCATCCATACGTTCCATAACTCGGTATCAGACGGATATGTATGAAATTCATCAACAACCCTGTAATTTGGAATTGAAAATTGCCAGACATCGCCTTTCACAGGGCTTCCGCCAACGACCTCGTCGATGCGCCAGTAGTAACTTCTGCCCAAATTAACCTCTGTCAAAGGTATTGTGTGATACAATGTCGCAAGAGACTTCTGGCCCTTATACTGGGGCGAAGATTCGTTAGCTTCATTAACAGTTGTGAAGGAAGTCCCGAAATACACCCTGTGCGCCGTGGCCCCGGTTCCGGCCAGCCATCTCAGCGTTGGGCCGTACCCCGGATTATTCGGATCTTCCCATGGCACCGTAAATCCATTGTTCGGATCGACGATTTTCGCCTTTGATGCATTGAAGAGCCCTGCCTTAACTACGGTATTCCCGTTGGCGTCAAGCGTAATAGTAACCACGTGGTTCGGGTCTCCGCCGTAAGCTGTAATCCAGCCATTGCTTTTGTATCCGCTCAAACGATCTATCAGATTACCGGTTACGACCAGTTGACCTGTGCCGTTTATATCTATAAGCGGTCCACCCACTACACCGGCATTCGCCATCACAATGTCCCCGGCCCGGACGTTACCATCACGAATTGTCAGATAATACTGGTCGCTCCATGCCGAGGCAACTCCCATGCCTATCTGCCCGATGATATTAACATCTCCGCTGGGAACTATCATATAGCTCTGGTCGGTATCGCCGTTGACATTCAGTTTTCCGCCATCAACGATGACTTTGTTTCTATTCCAATTTGTCCATGAGCAGATTCGCAGACCGAAGACGGTGCCGGGCCCACTGCCCATATTGAGCGTTCCCTGGATAACCAGATTTGCGTACGATTGCTGGCCGCCCCACATCATATAGTTGCATTCGGCTACCTCTCCGGCCCTGATGATGACAATGTTCGGCTCACCCGTATAGACAGGGGGTTCGCCTACTCCATTAGGAGGGGTAGTGAACTGATGGCCCACACCTCTCTGGTTAATATCCGGCACTGCACCCGTACTCCAGTTGCAGGGGTCCATCCAATAGTTGGGTTCCCCGACTTTAGCCCCGGCCCACCAAACCGTAGGCAAAGGCCACGGACTTTCATTGGCGAGACCAAAACAGACCCTCTCGCCTCCTATACCCAATATAGCCATCACGAATGCAAGAACCAGTATTCTACTCATATAAACGTTCTTTTCTGC
>Ga0315286_10001297_pt1 | contig 22582 bp, 35 predicted proteins | sample YL17G10_0_MG_FD_205038 | JGI IMG/M metagenome (GOLD analysis project Ga0315286, IMG submission 205038) | Sediment microbial communities from Yellowstone Lake, YNP, Wyoming, USA - YL17G10_0 | ecosystem: Environmental > Aquatic > Freshwater > Lake > Sediment | place: USA: Wyoming | collected...
CAGCAAGTGCGCCGGACATGCGATCATCTTCGCTGCCAGCCATTGCGCCGATACCCGCGCCTGCTGCAGCCCCTCCAGCCGCACGGAGGCCGATATGTTTCATGGCGCTTGGATCAAAGCCCATAAAAGCTAATTTATCCTGGTTTGCGGGATTAATACCTGCGCCCTCGGCGGTGCCCAGGCCCAGGCCCGACAGACCGGCCAGACCCGATATAGGTGTAGATTGGTCTAGCATTTGCTGCTCAACTTGTTTACGTGCTTCAGCCACCGCCGCGGGATCCATATCTCTTAGCATGTGCTTAGCTAATGCATTACCGCCGAGGGTGCCAAGCAGGGAACCCACGCCAATAGCACTGCCGCCCGTAAGACCGCCGCGCAATGCACCTTCACCGCGATGGCCTTCGCCCGCCATTAATCCACCGGCAACAGACCCGCCAAGTGTGCCTGCCGCTGTGTGTCTGCCCATCATCGTTAACTGTTCGGGAGATATGTCCCACATCGCTGATTTTGCGGTAAGATCAGGCGTGGGACTACTAACCCCATTCGGCGCTCCAGAATGTTCCGCGCCCATTGCGGTACCCCTGGCCATTGTTTTGCCAACAGCTAATCCGTGTGTATGCGCTAGATCAAGGATTTCATCTGCGCTAGCCTGACCCGCTTCTTGTCCCATCGGCTCCATCAAGCGGTAACCCCCGTACCCGCCGAGTGCAGCTCCGCCAAGCATGCCTAGTGCAGATGCTGGGCCATGCGGTCTAATAGCGGCACCTAGTGCAGAACCGCCAAGCGCGCCGAGGCTGCCGCCTAGAAGGCCACCGGCTACGCCGTGTGCTGCACGGGACTCGTCGATTTCATTTTGGGTCAGCTTTTGCTGTAAAGCTTCGAGTTCGCCAGGATTGCGCATAGCTTTACCCGCGAAGGCACGGGCTCGATGGTCTTTGTCTTCCATTTCGAGACGCTGTTGGTCGCGCATAGCTTTACCCGCGAAGGCACGGGCTCGGTGACCTTTGTCTTCCATTTCGAGACGCTGTTGGTCGCGCATAGCTTTACCCGCGAAGGCACGGGTACGGGCTCGACGGTCTTTGTCTTCCCTTTCGAGGCGTTGTTGGTCGCGCATAGCGTGACCGTGCTGGTAGATATTATCACTTAAGCCGCCGTAAGGGTCATAACCCCGGTCATAGTATCCTAATTTAACCAGCGCAGCTTCCCGACCATTTACATAATGAATCGATGCTCTCATTTTAATTAATCCCTCGGAGCTATTCTAGTTCAACTTACAGCGCATTCACAGCAAGTACGCTACAGTCAACAGCGGAAGTGCCCTATCCTTCGGGCAACTGGACAGACACAGACGTGAAGCGTTGCTGCCAGCATAGCTGTGTTGAACTTGGTTCGAGTCCAAGTACTTCCTCCGTTTAATTGGTAGACATCTACGTACATTTGTTATATTGTGTAGCGCATGATTCTTTTAGCTGCCGTATCTGCAATCCTGCAGATGGCGCAAAAGACGCTATCTTTAGCGTTTGAATATATAGATACAGTAATTAACATAGCGAGTAAGACCGCAAATTCTCGCGGAGACGAGGCTGTGCGCATTCTAATGAATACCAACAACGTGGAGTCACAGCAAGATTGGGCCTTCGATAGACTCGATGACCTCATGGATACCGCCGTGTGGAAGCGCGGATCCATTATGCTCAAGCCCGGCAAGAGCATTATATATTGCTACGACGTGCCCATGCTTCGCCGTGAGTTGCTAGATCTAGCAGCGAATTACGTGCGTATAAGATTCAAACAATGCGATTGCTCTTTCGATGGAGTCGTCTCAAACATTCTAGAAGAATACGAATTAGAATTAACAAAGTACAATATCTTAAACACGAGATCGAGGCAGCGACAACAAAATAGTTAAAGTGAGGCCATGATGGATCTGCTGTACGGAATGATATTCGCAGGGGTCCTCATGGCCTTGTTCATCTACAAGACGCCGTACAGCTAGATTCCACTTCCGTACTTGTAGCTAATCACCCTATTACGCCCATCTTTTTTAGCCGCATAGAGAGCCTTGTCTGCAAGCTTGAGTAACATGTCATTGTTAGCGACTTCGGAGTAAGCTTCGGCAACGCCAATGCTAACCGTAACTGGAATGTGCATATGGTCATAGTAGAAGAAGTTTTTATCGATGGCAGTGCGTAGACGTTCACCGAACCTCTCAGCGCCCATCAGATCAGTGTTCGGGAAAATAATAGCGAATTCCTCGCCACCATAGCGGCACACAGTATCTGTAGTGCGTACTGATTTCTGTAACAGCGCGCCAAGTTCTTTTAATACGTAGTCACCGCCATCGTGTCCAAATTCATCGTTTATGTCCTTGAATAGATCAACATCAAGTAACGCAACGCTAAGTATGAGCTTGTAGCGTGTATAGCGGGATATCTCGTTGTCGAGCACCTGCATGAAATAGCGTCGATTGTAAAGTTTTGTGAGCTCGTCAGTCGTGGCCAGTTTGATCAGCTCAATCTGATGGTCTGCAAGTTTCTTGCGGTAATCGCTATCTTTGATAGCTTCATTTATAGCGTACAAAAGCCTCGATGAATCGCAGCGCTCTTTTACCAAGTAGTCGAAGGCCCCGGCCTTCAGGGCTTTTACTGCAACGTATTCATCACCGTGACCCGCAATGAAAACAGCAGGTACTTTAGAGGCTCTAAATTCAGGGTGGCAGAGTAGATCAAAGCCTGTCTCGCCCTTTGTCAGTAAATTATCAACGAGTGCTACGTCCATATGTGTAGTTTTGATTAGCAACAGTGCACGCTCCACCGTCTTAACCCAGAATATATTCACACTAACCGTCGGATCTGCCAGCTGTACGCGTAGTTTGTCGTAGGCTATTTCAGAGTCATCCAGCAGCAGCAGGTTTATTTTCTTTTTCTTGAACAACATGTATACGGACTATACATCGAAATTGTGACTAGTTAAACGGTAAAAGATACTAGGAGGATACATAGTGGCTGTGTACGATATCGTGACAGGCAAACCTAGACTAGAGGTTCCTACGTTTCAATATCTCGCAGGTAGCGGGGAGTTTCCGCTATGGTTTGTGCGCGAGGCTAATTCTTTACTTCGTTCACCGGAACGGTATGGTGTATGCGCCGGGATAGGGCTTATCGCTAGACTCGCGTTTTGCCTCGTGCCTCCAGGTTCGGGATTTAAGCAGTCTATGTGCCTACAGCGTTGCTTCGATTTTACGAAGAAGCACGATACAGACTACAAGCAATCTGTCGTGGACGCGTACAACTACGAAGTTGACGAGTTAATAGACGGATTCGCGGTTGTCTGCAAACTACACGAGCGTGGAACGCACAGCGTACATAAGCTTATCAGAGTATTAAAGCAGCGCCGCGATGACTTGGAATCAGTCGTGTTCGCTTGCGGCTTTGTCACGAATTACATGCAGACTACGGTCGGAATGTCGGGAGTCGAACGCGTTGATGCGGTAGCGCGCGCTTACTGCGATAAACTAGAGGATGATAACCGATATTGTTCGGTCGTCGAACCGAGACTCAACCTTATATATAAACACAATCCGCCGCGCGCATGGTGGGGTGTAAAAGGAGTGCTGTGACAGATAAAATATCCTTATATACGAAATTCTTATATTGGATGGTTCATCAGCTAGGAACCATTCAGGCATTTATACTCGTAATCATGGTCAAAGAACCGATTTGGCGCAGTCAAGATGGCCGCGTCTCTCGATTGAGAGACCTGAGTGATAACCATTTATACAACGTACACAAACTACTATTGCGCGCTGAACAGCCAGATCCTGTTAAATTATTGCAAGTCACAGAAGAGCAACATAATCGCGCAATACGTCAGCGTTATCAAGTAAGACCTACCCGTCAATTCAAGCAGAGATCAAGGGAGTAACTTAAATGGGCTCAGATATATTTTCATGGAAATGCGAAGCGCACAATCTGATTGTAGCGCAGCATCGGTCATGCCCTGTTTGTGTGAGCGCAAAGCGTTCGCAATTGCACGCTGCAAACCTGGCGCACATGCCGAGGTATTTGTTCGAGCAGACACTTGATGTACGTGCAGCTGTGAAGGTGCAAGAAGTACCGCCGCGGGTGCCAGTATCTACGGATATCCCGTACAAATACAACAGGCGCTGTCATGAGTACCAGGGCTATTACGTGCTGAACTCTGCGACGCAGAATATGCTTCAGTCTCTAGAAACGACGAAGGTGAAAGCCGCATGGGCGCGCCGGCTGTATTTGCAGAGCCAACTTGCGGATACTGAGCTTTGGGCTGCATGCCGTTCCATGGCTTCTGACTTGTGGTACGTAGCGGGAGATATATCGGAAATAAAAATCAATGAGGGTGTTCGCGAACAGTTCATTACTTTCCTAACCAAAATAATTGGTGAAGGTCAAGTAATTGTTCCGGACACCCTACAGGTTGCTTCCACCAAACAGTCTGGGTACGAACTCAACTTCAAAAGCCACACGAAAGATCTGAGTCACTTAAATGTGAGCACGTGTTCCCTTATCCGTAAACTGGATGCGTACGAAGGTGGACTAGGATCTGTACGCATGGTTTATCAAGGGCACATCCCTGCGGATAAACACTTATCCACGTACCAACCGGCCGTAAAAGCTATGGCGCTAGCCCTCTGGGATGCGCAGCCGATGGACAACAGCGTGCGTAATTTCACTAAAATCAAAGATCAATACTTGGCCACTGTCGAATGGCTTTACTCCGACTGCGGACAACGCCTGAAGCGTGTTGAATACGCTGATCCACCTGCGGTACCGTTAACGTCGCTCGTAGCTAAGCTCTACGCGTACCTCCTAGCCGATACCAAAGAACTGCACCTAAGACATTCTATTCTAGAACTAAAGCTAGATAAGAAAAACTTATCCGACTACACGCGAAGAAGCTTGGAGGCTTATTTCGTCACAATAGCCGCGCTTACATGCACCGGCTATGCGAGCGCCTGCTTGTCTGACTGGCAACGCGTAAACGCTACGACACAGAAAGAATTGCGCGAGTTACTAGCGGACAAATACACCGCAGGTGTTCGGCGATGATTAACGACGCTCAATACTCCCAAGAAGAACTCAAAGATCTCGTCGTGCAAATGGCTCGGGTAGCCAACTTGGTATACAAGCTGCTACAAGGCTGTAATGTACACGCTTTCATCGAGTTTAACGGCTTGATTCAGAAATACGTGGACTTGTGTCGACGTGCCGCTGCTGAAGGCGTGGATTTCACAATGTTCAATACCCACACGGGCACGTCTTTTGAAGTGCATGACCACGACGTCGAATATCTGGCCGAGAAATTCGACTGTATATTCGGGCCATTGTTTCGGAAGTATCCGGAACTATGGACACTGTTCAAGAAGAAACTGGAATTGCCGTGAAACAAGACGAGTCTGATCTAATCACCCTTGAGCTCAAAGGTGAGGTATTCGTTACCAACCCTGTAACGTACTGCTTTCGATTCACAAATTACGGAGGGTGGAGTAACTTCACAGTCAATGAGAGTACGGGTGAATTCACGGTTAATTCTGACTGGGGAAATTGGGCGTACCGCTGGCACACCGACAGTCTCGGCGACGGTGTAAAGCTCACCCAGTTCTTGTTGACGTGCGACGCTGACTATATAGTGCGAAAGCTTGCTGTAGAAGGCGCACATGACCTCAAAGACGAGATAGACTTCGAGAGTACGCTTAAAGCCATCCAGGAGCGCGTTGTTGAAGCAAGGCGCGCCAAGGAAATAACCAAAAAGGATGCTCGTCGTCTATGGTTTTTGGCAGCTGAATTTGTTGAACAGGATCAGTGCGACCTGAACGCTATAGATAGCGACCTCGATAAGCTACTTGGAAACGATTCGTGGGAGTACATCGCAGAGAAGCACTCTCACAGATATATGTTTCTCTGGAAACAGCTAATACCGTTCTTTCAAAGTTGGTTGAGAAATCATGCACAGCTTTGATCACTTCCTGAAAGATATCCCGCGAAACGTCTGGGTGCATGAACCAGGTATCCGCATTTACGTACGTAGGTCTATCCGTACAGGGGTGGATATAGATCTCGCAAATATGGAGGCTGACGAACCTGGCCAAGGTGCGCTTACAAGGTTCCTTGCTAAATATGAACCACTATGTGTATTTTGTGTAGAAAACATACACAACCCACGATTACACGCTTATTTGAAACGTCGAGGATACTTGCAACTCGCAGGATTTGAAGGCGCCGTAAGTATGGTGAGTAAGAACTATTGGGAAAGAAAAAAGTGAAGATCGACAACGAAGCTTTCTACGATGAGAATATTGCGCCGTTGATGGCTCAGATTATCGATCTTTGCGAAGAGCGTGATATCCCGCATGTCTGCGTGTTCCAACTGCAAAACAAAGAGGCCAATGATGGTGATCCTTTGTGCTGTAGTACGGTGCGCGTGAACGAGAAAAATACTACGCCCGCTATAATGAAGGCGTATCGAGCGATTCGCCCTGAACATCAAGTATTTGCGTTTACAATTGTAACAGATCTAAAGAAGTAGTAGCGACGCCTTCGGGTGTCGTGCTACTTGTTTGTTTAGCTACGGAGGTTCCATGTTTAAATGCCAAGAGTGTAAACGCAAGCACACTGCACGTAACTGTCCTTTTTGCACTAAACGCGAAACTGAAACTATTAAAGCAGCTGACGTAGACTCGGGCGGTATTTTGGCTGCAATTGCAGAGAGTCTAGCGGATATGGCTAGTAGCAGTAGTTCGTCAGCGTCGAGTGATTCTTCTTATGACGGCGGAGGAGGTGATTTCGGCGGTGGTGGCTCTAGCGGAGATTGGTGATGGTTAAAGCGTTGTGGTTCAAATTACTTGGACGTGTGCTGTGTTTCATGGGAGAGCACGCGCCTAAATACTCGTTGTATTGTCACTATGATGCGTATACCTGTCGACGCTGTGGAAAGTACGTTGAAGAACTACAAATCAATAAAAGCTGAAGCGTGGTTTATCGCTGCTCTGTACTTGGAAGACAGGGATTATCCAAGCTCTGCGCTTCAAGATCATATTTTAAAGATCATCGTCCCTGCTTTAAAGCGAAGAGCAGATATTATAGAACGTAAACACCGTTCAAACAAAACGGCTTGACAGCTCGTAGCTATCTCACTACGTTAAACTCTTCCCTTTTAGGGTAAAAGAAATAGTACAAATATTGTTGTATTAAGGATTGTCATGGCTAACAAGGATCTATTCACGAAGACAGCCGGCAAGATCGTACCGAAGGCTGACACCATTAATAGCGCGGGTGGGAAAGCGTATTCATTTACGCCTGAACATGCCCTTGCGCAATACGCAACCACAGGTTGCCTTTCCAATACATACTACGCTGACGCTAAAACCCAACTCGCTGATGTGTTGGCTCAAGCGCAGCTATGCTCCAACGAGTACATCGCTAAATGCGCCGTGTACGCAAGGCAGAAGGGACATATGAAAGATATGCCCGCATTGCTTTGCGCGATTCTGGCAGGTAGGGCACCGCATGGTCCTACCGGCGATGAAGCCCGTATGTATTTGAACCTGGTATTCCCCAAGGTCATCGACAACGGAAAAATGCTGCGCAATTTCGTGCAGATTCTACGTTCGGGTGTGACGGGCCGTAAGTCTATGGGACACGCGGTCAAGCGTCTGGTGGGTAACTGGTTTGATTCGCGTAAAGACGACCAAATCTTTCGTAGCTCGGTGGGCAAGGACCCAACATTGACAAGTGTCATTTCCTTGGCGCACGTCAAGGCAGGTGAGAGCATTCACCGGCAAGCCACGTTCAAGTACCTCTTTGGCGCTGCTGAACAGTCCAAGGTCAAAGCAAAAGACAAGGATAATGCCAAGCGGCAGACGTACAGGCACGAGGATTTGCCTGAGTTAATCCAGGCATTCGAAGCGTTCAAGAAGGATCCGTCTAAGCACCCTGTGCCTGACGTGCCCTTTGACATGCTCACTGCATTGCCGTTGACGACGGCGCACTGGACGACCATTGCCCTGCAGGGGTCTTGGCATTTCGTGCGCATGAACCTGAATACCTTTGAACGCCACGGGGTATTGAAAGACGCTGCTGTGGTGAAGACGCTTGCTGCGAAATTATCTGATGAAAAGGAAGTCGCGCGTGCGCGTATTTTCCCGTATCAGCTTTTGATGTCGTACCAAGCTACGGAAGCACAATCGGGTGTTCCAATGCCTTTGAAGCTAGCGCTTCAGGATGCGTTGGAGCACGCGACGAAGAACGTCCCCTCCCTGGGCGATAATGTCTGGGTATTCCCTGATGTATCGGGTTCAATGTCCTCTCCGGTTACGGGACTTCGCGGTACGGCTACAACAGCTACGCGTTGCGTAGACGTTGCAGGACTATTCGCAGCTTGCGTATTGCGAAATACGCCTGGTGCGCAGGTCATTCCTGTGGATACACAACTACACACGGACCTTCGTTTGAATCCTCGTGATTCAGTGATGACCAACGCGCAGAAACTCGCAGCCTGTGGTGGCGGCGGTACGTCGCTGTCACTTGGCCTGGAGCACATCCTTAAGAAGAACTTGCCTGCAGATACGATTATTTTCTTCTCAGACAATGAGTCGTGGGCGGACAGAGCTCTGTCTTTTGGGTACAACAACGGTACTGCGGTGCACATGCTGTTTGCGCAAATCGTTGCGAAGAACCCTAAGGCAAAGATGGTCTGCATTGATCTGCAGCCTAACAAAACTACGCAAGCCAAGAGCCAGGATAATATCCTGAACATTGGTGGATTCAGCGATAACGTCTGGACGGTGCTCGAAGCTTTTACAACGAGCAAAAGTGCGAATGCGTGGGTGGACGAGATCAACAAAGTACAACTTGTTGAACCCGTAACTGAAGCGAAAGCCTAGCGAATACGCGAGGCATAATACGGTATAAGAGTATAGGCACACTTGTTGTGTCTATATTTTTAGTTGTGCCTCCACGTATTTACGTTCCTCATTTGTCATGTAGCGCCACATACGCGTTAAATTATCATTCAATATGTCGAAGTCGACGGACCGGTCGAAGTTCGCAATTTCTTTCATTTGTTTTAATAAACGAAGTGTAGTATCGAGGTACTGATGAACGATTGACGACATATCAACAGTATAGGAGCCTATGGGCAGCAAGTTCATGCTGACCAACCACGCAGTTGAACAATTAGTGACGCGGTACGACCGTACCCTTGGCCACGAGGATGCAAAGTTATTACTAGAGACCGCCATCGGTGAGAACGTCTTGCGCCTGCCTGAGCGAACACTCAGCGGCGAAGATCAATGGCATGTGCCTGGGTTAGGCATTGTGCTCATTACAAAACGCCGCAAGGACAACAACGTCATCGTTACAGTCGTACCTGCCGAGAATGTGAATTCTGTGCGGGAACAGAAACGCGCAGATGAACGTGCCTTAGACGTGCCTGATCAAGCCACCGCGATTACGGAAGACGGCTTGGTTAATATAGCCGTATTTGAAGTACACGTTTACTACACGACTACCCTAAACGATGGCCAGCAGGCACAAAGTAAGGTCTTAGAGAGCACAAAAAAGAGACTATGTGTACTGGTAGATGATACTAAATCGTCTAAACACGTCCAAATAAAGGACGTACATGTGAGGGTTAAATGAGCGACGGTCGGGTACTGCTTTGGGCATTGTTAAGTTTAACTGTAATGTTATCGGCGATAATCGTAGTTTTACTTAGTGAACGTAAAGTACCGATGGACTGTACCGCTAACACTGAGGCCATGGCGGTGTGGATAACGGGTTGCGCGTACGATCCGCGCCAAAGTACGCAAGGGTGTATAGACGTCGCCGAGAAGATTTTCTGTAAACCCGCGTGTCAAGAATGACAGATACTAAAGTAAGTGTGAATAACGGGCCAGGTTGTTTAGGTTTCGTAATTGCGATTATCATACTGTGGGCGTTGTTGTTTGGCGTTAATTATGACGGCAAACACTACGGCTTGAGCTGTGGGAGCAAGGGGGTTGATATACACACAGGAACAACACGATGACAGACGCCGCACGGATATTGATAAATCCGTACAACCGCGTGAGGTTCATCGATGTGTACGGGCCTTTAGTGTTGTTTGGCGGCTATGTACACATAGGTACCCTCGCCAAAGTAAATGGGCCCTACACCTTTGATTACAACGTTAACGATTACGCGATGACGTCACGTACACTCAACGGTATGCCGGCGGTGCACAACGAAACAGACAATCCCCTTAACTGGTGGTTTTTCAAGAAACGCGTACCGCCCCTACAACGGCCTGACGTGATCAAGCACGTTGAAGCGACCCACTTGGATATCAAAAAACCTTTGTCGTTGTTAGCGGTGTTCGGGGCACAGAATATACGTGATCCTAGAATTTTAGTAGCGAGGCTTTGATGTTAAAGCGAAAGCCATTGAGAACGCAAAAAGATTTAATGGCGTTCATGCGGGCAAATAACGCGTGCTTTGAGGCCCGCACCTACGTAGACCAGTTTGAATCACGTACTCCTGCGAAAAAAATATGGGTGGGGTGCCGGCACCCCGAGTGGTTGTTGTGGCTAGGTACTCGTCGGAACCCGGAAGTAGCGCTCCGGTATTGCCAGCAGACGATTAAGCGTGTAGCGAATGAATTAAACAAGAAAGGACCCAGCGAAGACCAACAGCATTACATCACGTTAGCCGCGCGTGACTGTGTTACAGCAGGTAAGTATTTGTTAAATAGTGAGTTAGCTCTTTTTTGTATGTCAACTCATTGGGCCTTCTACGAATCGCACAGAGCGGCCCCGAGTTACACCGCAGAAGCGGATATCCGTCTCGAAGAGCTCCGTAAGATGTGGTGACTCGCGTTTTATCCGGCATTATCTTGCTTGCCATAATTGGACTTTAGGGCATCTAGGAGATTGATCATGAATATCGCTGATTTCAGTGTGAAGATTACGGAAGACAACGGCAAGTTCACCATTGTGCTGGCAGCGCAAGGCGATGACTTCGAGGTTGAAGTACACGACCCGAAGGATCTCATCGACGAAGTTGACGAGTTGATTCAGGATAGACTCACACAGTATGGCATCTCGTTTCGTGATTCCTGAGCCTAAGCTAGGTCAGCGGTGGCGTCACAGGGACCAAGGTCCGTCGTGGCGTATTATAGATATACAAGACGATGTAATTATAGTGTCGGGGCCTGGGCCTGGACGTTCTATCAAATACATATACAAACAAGAATTTATGGCTGAATGGATGCCGGTGTAAATCATGGGACAGTCGACAGATGCAAAGATTTGGTTTGGCCTTTGTTGGGATGAGGAGTATTACGAGAACGGATTGCCAAGTGTAGTTATAGAACATATGCGCGCTATAAAACGCGACCCCGATGAGGAAGACGAGCCTGACGAAGATGCTATTGAGAGGGCCGTTGATAAGCTCTTAAAGAAGCTAGGCTGTGAGCTTGTGGCTCATTGTTATGGCGACGGTTCGCGGATGATCGGGCTAGCGGTGAGCGCGTCGTCTGAATGTGCGTCGCGCGGTTATCCCATAAACCTCACAACTACAGGGTTGATTACAACGGGCACTATCGGGGATGAGTGGATGTCGAAGTTGACACTAGCGTCGCAAGCTATTGGTTGGCCCTGGAAACCACCGGCATGGTGGTTGGCAAGTTATTGGTGCTGACCGGTGGGTTATCGGCAGGACTACAAGTTCATGGTTGTAGGTACGAAGGCCGCGTTAGACACATTCGTTCTCTTTATTGAGAACAAAATAACGGAGCCTAAAAACGGTGATGCGTTGGAGCCCGATTACGGAGACGGCTACGTTTCTTGGTTTACGTATTTCTACAACAATACACAGTGGTTGAAACACGAAGATTCTAAACACACGGACAGGTACGCTCTTTTATTCGAAGATACGGATATTAAAGCTTACGGCGCGTTTGATTCTGTAATCAATACGTTAATCGAAGTAGCGCACGATTTAAATTGTCAGACGCAGTACGCGCACGTTGGTGACGAGCTGAGTGACACGATTACTAAAGGTGAGAGCGATGACGTGTTTATCGGTATCTCCCGCGTTATCTGTGAACCAGAATGGTAGTTTAGTTTGAGGTATAAGAATACATGAGGACATTGTACATCAGCACGGACGTAGAAACTGACGGGCCTTGTCCCGGTATGAACTCAATGCTCCAGCTTGGATCTGCCGTGTTCGATGGCAAGTCCGAGAAACCCCTGGCGACGTTCGAGGTTAATCTCGAATTGTTGCCGGGTGCTAGCGCGGATCTCCACACCGCTGAGTTCTGGCGGAACCAACCCGAGGCGTATGCTCGTACGCGTACAAATCTAAAGACACCCATAGATGGAATAACGGAATACGCTGTTTGGCTTAAGTCGTTGCAAGCCAAGGTAGTATTCGTGGGTTTTCCAGCTTCATTCGATAGTCTTTTCACCTTTTGGTACTTACACACGTTTGCAGGTGAAAACCCGTTTGGCTGGCAGGCCCTTGATCTCAAGACACTGGGAATGACGTTGATTAACAAACCCTACACGATGGCTACGAAACGTAATTTCCCAGCGGCGTGGTTTGGCAACACACCGCATACCCACAACGGCCTCGACGATGCTATTGAACAAGGCGTGATGTTTACACGCATGATGGCGCAAACCTCAATTAAACTGTAGGCGGTAATATGTTAGAAAGGCCTAGTCGATACTGTGATACCGTGACTTGGACCGTAGCGCGAGCGTTGGCGTCTGACTTTCAGTGGCAAGAATATGCGGACGCTGACATAGCAGGTTACGACGGATCAGAGTTTCAAGCGTTAGTGGAGACACTCCGCGATGAAACTAACTGGGACGGCTACGCCCTAGCTAAGCACTTGGAAGACTCATACTCCATGGATATGGATGCGGACGCGGTCAATACACTAGATGCTGCGTATATGTATCAGAACAAGGCGCATGACGCGCTAGTAAGGCAGTGGGTTATTGACACTAGCGCCGCTCCGAAATACGCTACCGGTGATAACGTACGTATTGCCTGCAAGGCTCCCGGTGATGAATTGTTGGGCGTCGTGAAGTCAGTACAGGCTACGGTTTTACGTTACACTGTCTATATACAAGAACACGCAGAAGAAGCGCGTTCAGGCGTATATTTAGGTACGCTGTACGATGAGGAGCAACTCCTTGGGCCTGGACAATAAACCTACGTGTCCGTATTGCGGATATAGTCATCGGAGTTTTAAACCTGAACACCCACCTGAAGACAATGAAATTGTTGTCATTCAGTGTGAATACTGTGATTGCCACTATATGGCGAAATGCTGTATTAAGTATCAGGTAGAACCGCAAGAACATCCAGGTGTCCGATGACTGAGCGTAAGAATTGGTTCCAGTATTTCATGGATATTGCTAAGCAAACCGCGACAAGAGCGACTTGCGACAGACGGCACGTTGGTGCTGTAATTGTTACAAAGAGCCGCTCGATCATTGCAACGGGCTACAACGGATCTATCGTTGGAGCACCGCATTGCGATGAAGTTGGCCACTTGATGGAAGACGGCCACTGTGTTCGCGTCGTCCATGCTGAAAATAATGCTCTCTGCCAGGCTGCACGCAACGGCGTCAAAGTAGAAGGCGCCGTACTTTACTGTACGGCTCTTCCTTGTTGGCAGTGCTTTAAGCAGATTTGTAATGCAGGAATATCTCAAATAATATACGACGAGCCCTACCGTGCCGAGGAGCACTTACGAAGGCTCTACGAACATGCTGATTACGCAGATGTTAAAGTATACAGGCTTGACGAACTCGGTAATTTGATAACCGACCGTCCTGAAGGTCCCTGGAAAGGGCTAGGTGTTATCTTGGCTGAGCGCAATGAAAATATATAAAGTAGTAGATCTGGTTATGTTGTGTTTCGCTAAACACAACGAGTATATTAAACCATCTATCTCGCTATCCATTGAATGCGACGGTACTACGGTTTGGTTACGACGATCCCCTAGTGAGTTAGTTGAAACGATAACGAGTGCCCACGCAATCGATGTATGGGTCAATACGGGTAGGCTTGTAGAAATAGGAGGTGTTGGTATGGCGTCGACCAGCAACAACCAATACGTGAAGTTCACGTATTTCAGGGATACGGAATCGCCACGCACTGTCACAGCGGCACGCATGCTTGACGGTAACAAGATGTATATTGATTGGTGCGTCAATCACATGAATAAATCAACCATCGCATTTCAGTGGAATAATTACATTCCAGAGTGGAATGGCGATGCGTTCAATAAAGCTAAAGCGCGAAACATCGCGCGCAGTCGTTTGCTGCAAAAACGCTATTGCGTTGAGCTGAAAACCGAAGAACGTAAGCTCGAACAGATGATTGAATGGTTGTTAGCGAATACGTCAAATCACGTTCAGCACATCATTAGAAATGCTATCGCAGAACGTAACCATCCTAGGGCTGGACAGGTAACGTTCAATGTGGTGAACTAGCTCAAGGTGATGCAATGCTCGCGCAGAAATTGTGGCTTGAAACAGACGAAGCTGAAACCGAACGATGCGCGAATATCACGCACGTCGTTTCAGGACGTCTAGTTCGAACTGCACCCGTGCAATACCAGCCGGGTATTTTCGTGCCTGAACTGGCAATGAACTGAACAGGCTGCGCTTACCTGCGCGGCTCGTTTTTTTAGCTATCAGCCACTCTCGTTTGGGTATTTCCGCAAGATTACGTATAATCTAGCCGAGGGCGTCCCTCTAGATTTTACACCGGAGTACTCACGATGGCGCGTACATTTATCCGTCAGGACACACAGATCCGTAAGAGCGATCTGTACGATGACACCGTTACACCTTCGGCTACGAACTACGAGACGAACCCGGTAAATATCGAGGACGATCTCAATTCCCTGCGTTCTCAGGTCCAGAATATCATCAACCGTAACGGGGCGACATTCCCTGTGGGTGACTGGTACACGGACATGACCGCGCCGGGAACGTTTGAAGGCGGCATCAAGCGCGGTGTCGACAAGCTCAACTTCGAGCTGCACGAACTTGAGCGCAAGCGTGTCTTGGTTGCCTCGGATAAATATCTCACCGATCTGAAGGTTGGTGTTCGGGCTACCGGCACTTTAACTACTACGGGCGTCTTCTCCAATGGTGAGACTGTCACCATCGGGGCCAAGGTCTATACGTTTGAGACGGCGCTGACAAACGTCGATGGCAACGTGCTCATCGGCGCTAACGCTACGGCCTCGCTGTTTAACTTGGCATCGGCTATTAATTTAGCTGCGGGTTCAGGTACGCTCTACGCGGCGGCTACGACTGCGAACACCGATGTGTACGCTACGTCGGGTGCGAGCACGCTGAGCTTGTTTGCACTCAATGCAGGTACTGCAGGCAATACCATTGCCACAACCGAGACGGCTACCAACGCGTCTTTCGGTGCAGCCACGCTAACTGGCGGCTCGGACACTGCGAACTTCGTAATCCTGCCGCCTCTCGCGCTGCCCAACAACACAACCGCGGCAGTTGGTGCAGTGACTACGCGCGGCACCGTTGCAGCGTTTCATACGGGCACCTTCGGCACGCATGCGCTTGATCTAGTGTCTGGTGCGTCTGCGATTAACCCGAAGAACCTTTGCAACATCATTCATTCAGTGACGCACGACCCGATTCTTTCGAGCGGTCGTGTTATTTACGCATTGTTCCAGGTAGAGACAAATACGGACGGCCAGACGCTTACGGGGTTCACGACTACACGCGCGCAGTTGTCGTTCGTACGTCTCAATTCCGCAGGTAACGCGCTCGAAGCTGTTCCGACCGGCGATATCGGCGGATTCACGGTTCACTATTCGGCAACAGAGCGCAAGGCTCTCGAAGACTTGAATGAGCAGGATTTCCTGCGCGGTGCTGTGACGGACATCGCGGCTTCGACGACCGTGACCCGCCAGGTGGCGTATGATAACCAGGGTACAACCCCGGTTGAGCTCACCAACAATGCAACGTTGGATATCAACAGCGCAGGTCTCGCCTGGAAGATTCGCGACCTCGCAAATGCTGACCTCTTTACAATCACTGAGGGCAGCACAGGCGGTACGAGCACGATTACGTTCGGCACAGACGTCGATATCTTCGATAGCACAGCGCAGATCAACGACTTCGACCAAGGCATTCGCGTTGATACTGGCGGCCAGCGTCTCAATTTCGGTGAGACCGCGGGGCTTATTGAATCTACCGGCGCCAATGACCTACGTATCCTCGGCGCTGGCGAAATGTACCTGGATGACGGCAACCAAACGGGTTCGACTTGGGCGCAGACATCGGGAATTAAGCTGTCGGATACCACGGCTGAGTGGAACGACTATGAAACCGCGTTCGGCGAAGTCTCGCTGCTTCGTGGTATCTACCTCGCGTATACGCAGGCAAACCGTAACGACAAGGTTTACGCCAACGTCACGGTGACCACAAACGCAGACATTGACGTTGGTGGCGTGGCCGGTGGCACGAATCTCGACGCACAGCTGCCTGATATGAGCTCGGGTAATTTCTTGACCGTGTATGACGTGTACCTTAACGGTGCGTTACAGCGTCCCGGTGCGAACTCTGCCGCAAATAATGATTACTACCCCGGTACCAGTTTGGTTAACGGGCAGCTCAAGTTTGAGTTTCGCGTAAAGCTCAACGATGTTATTTGCGTAATCCCGTACATCTGATTTAAGCTCGTGAGCGAATGGAGCTGAATCAGTGAACGTTAATAAAGCTGAAATCAAGATCTTCACCGCTCACGAGCTAGGTTGTCGCCTTGACGACCTTTTAGAGTCGAATACCAAAGATATGTATCGGCTGGAGGGCGGCGTAGTTGCACTGCGTCAGGCAGTCACGGCGCTCGAAGGCCTGCTAGTCGTAGTCGATAAAGAGATGGACGCTGATAAATTTGACCTAGAACAGGCCAAAGAAATAAAGCGTTACGTACAGCGCTCAATTCAAGCCGTTACCAACATGGTATTAAACACGGACAATAACCGTATTGCGTACGGCGGACGTATAGCGGCGTTGACGTCAGCTGTAGAGATCGCCAAGAAATACCAGGCTGAAGAGTCTAAAAAAGTAGCGTCTCTACAAGAAGCGGTAGCTCAGAATAGAGTTATTAAAGACGGCGATAGCCACGAAATGACGGATAGCGATAGCGGGCGACCTGTCGCAGTACGTCCTGGGTTGTCTCTGAAAGAGCAGCGTTTAGCCGAAGAAGCTGCAGAGATAGCTTTGGAGCAAGCTGCACCTGTAGAAACACCGCCCGAAAAAATCGAAACTCCTACCAATGTGACCTCTATTCTTCCCAAGCGTAGGGGTCGGCCACGTAAGAGTGCCTGATGCCACGCACACCTGACCGAAGCCCTGGTGAAGAAGACGAAGAGGGCACTATATACGAAAACCTAACGCCGGGTAATGACCCGACCGTTGTGGGTGGCGTACGCATGGTGAATGGCGTTTTTCGTCTCAAGGATTCTGTCAGTGTCTTCGACCCGCATATTCACAATACGCAGCATTACGTTGGCGGTGAACAGCCGATCATTGCACAGAGTACAAGCTCAGGCAGTGCGACGGCTGGCCAAGTTATGCAAGCAACCGGCGCAGGTGCTTGGAACCTTGTGTCAGTCGTTGCAGGTGTTGCGGCTGAGTTAAATCGCGCAAATGACACTGTACTGAGTACAACTACGAGCGCTACCTTTATCACTAAATTAACGCTAACGACCACGAGCTTGCCCGTAGGTGATTACATATTGTTTTGGTCTTACATCACAAATGGGTCCAACAATAATACGCAGGTAGAAAGCCGTGTCCGTAAAGACGGTACCACTGATCTATTTTTAGTGGTTAATAAAGCGAGTACAGCAGGGTCTCAATTCAGCAACTCTGGACATGACGTGCAAGTTGCATTGTCTGGAGTGCATACCTTTACGATAGATTACCGCTTTGCGGGCGGCGCAGGCAGCGCGGGCATTCAAGGCGTACACTTGACCCTCTGGCTGATTGATAACTGAGGATCTATGCCTACGCCTACCAGTTACGTCTACACGATTAGCACTGATATCCCATCGGGGTTAATCAGCGTTGCGCGTTTACGTCGTGAAATTGAACTCAGTTCTATTGTCACGCAAATCGATTACGTAGCAGGAGGCATCACAACTCCGGGTAATGATACTGTTACGATATGGTTTAAAGACCCGCTTCCTACGGGCGAAAAGACTACGTTTGACGGTAGTGCAGGCGCACCTGCTGCGCATCCGACAGTTGCGGGTAGTTTGCTCTACACACATTCAGGCGTTCCGTTGCCTGATGACGCGCAGGATGTAAACGTAACGGGCGGTAGCGTATCGGTTACTAGCGGTACAATTGACGCTAATGGTAAGATCCTCAGTCCGAACAACGTAGATTTCCTCGGTGACGCGGCAAAGCCACTGCGAGTAGATCCGACAGGTACAACGACACAGCCCGTAAGTGTTGCGTCCTTACCTTTGCCTGCCAGCGCCGCCACTGAGGCCACATTATCTGCGCTAAATACTAACGCTGCAGATATTGAAACGATCCTCACGAATATTCGTGACACGGCGGGCATAAAGAAAATCACCGACCAGTTGCCTGCGGGTACCAATAATATTGGTGACGTAGACGTAGTAAGCAGCGCTCTGCCGGCGGGAGCTGCAACAGAGGCCACGGTCGCGACGCTGGCCACGCAAGCAACTGCGGCGCTTATCAAAGCCAAGACTGACAATCTTGACGTTGCGCTGAGCACGCGCGCAACAGAGGCGACGGTAGCGACATTGGCTACTCAAGCAACTGCGGCGTTGATTAAAGCCAAGACCGATAATCTCGATGTATTGCTGAGCACGCGCGCAACAGAGGCGACGGTAGCGACGCTGGCCACGCAAGCAACTGCGGCGTTGATTAAAGCCAAGACCGATAATATCGACGTGTTGTTGAGCACGCGCGCGACCGAGAGCACCGTCGCAGCAATTAATACCGCAACAGGCGCAACAGGAGACGCTGACACCGCGCTGACAGTAATTGGGCGGCTAAAGCAATTGCTTACGCGATTACCTGCTGCGCTTATTGGTGGGCGACTCGATAACAACATAGGCTCGTGGTTCGGCTCAACCGTTCCTACAGTCGGCGCGAAAACTTCTGCGAATAGCATCCCTGTGGTGCTAGCTACGGACCAGCAAACAACGTTTGTTGTCGTAGAAGACTACGCATCCTTTACGGTCACCGCACCGAGTGTTGTGATAGGCAACAATAAGTCGCTTCTGTCATTGATGAATGTAGCAGGCAGCGGCAAAGTGTTGCGTATTCGCGAGATCTACATCATCAACTCGCAAGTCGCGCCAGTAACAGGTGTCGTGGCTACCGTTTCGTTACGGCGCATCACCGGACATTCGGCCGGCACAACCATCACGCCTGTACCGAACGACACAATTGACACGCTTGGTTCGATCACTGCTATAACAGGTTCGACGGTTGCGGGTGAATTTGCCGCGTTCTTGCAACGCTGGTTTTTGTCTACGGATGAATGGGGCGTTGGTGCGCTAGACACCGAAGGCCTTCAAGCAACCTTTCAATCGCACTTCCCAATATTCGCACGTCGCGATACTGAGATGCGCCCGCTAACACTCAGAGCCGGCGAAGGCTTTACGGTAAAGTGCGAGACCAACAGCACTGCGGGTGCGTTTGATATCATAGTTGCGTTTACCCAACAGGCTTCGTGATGGCAAGATTTGACCGAAAACTCCAGGTTACTTGGACGCAGCTCAAAGTGCTGGCTGCGAAAAAATACGTAGGTTTCCACAGCTACGAAACCAGCAATGCCTTTGAGATTTACATTATCGAAGATGGGCAAATATCGTTCTGGGCCTGGGTATTCAAGGATGCGGCAGATCCACGTTACAGCGCAGACGACCTGGCCGACTGGGAAGCCAACTACGAAGCCAACGCTAATGGCCCCACTAAGCCACGCGACTACGACGGTAAGGACAAGGTTCAGCCCGTCACGCTCAGCACTAATCAGTGGCACTACTGGCATTCGATCGGCGACACTGCGAGCACATTGCGCGCGGGCGAGCAGTTCAAGCTCTCACGCTCGACGGATGGAGACAGTGACGTGTCCTGGCAATACCGCGATCCTGTCTGGATGGCTGGCGGAGAAATTAACTACAAGAATGCTCAGCTCGGCGATTACGTTTCGTTCTGCGTCTATGCCCCCGCAACGCCTGTCACTGCGTCGTCGGGTGGCAATACGGGCAACTGCAACGTCTACTACGGCGTGATCGTGCCCGCAGCTGGCAACGGTGCGTACAACGTAGATCTCGACGAAGCCTACCCGGTACCAGCTCCGGCAGAAGATGGCTACTGGGACTATGCGCTGTCTGCGACTATGCAGTTCGGCGGAACCCTATCTGTCAGCGGCTCGCCAGGAGCTGCCAAGTTCCACTTGATCGCGCAACGGTTCGACCTGACGCGATTTGTGGCGCAAGAACTTCTGCTAGGTGACGGACAGCGTGCATACGAGCCGCAGAACATCAACGCCTCGTTGTGTTTACCTGAATGGCGATTCGAGTGCGTGCTGCACAACGAAGGCGGCGGGCATCAACTCGACGCAGTATGGCGTGTGCTCGTTAGCCGTTATTGGACGACCGTTTAAATGATACACCCCTACATAGATTTCGCAATCTTTACCGTGGGTGTATACGCTTGCGGCAGATCTATAGAGTATTGTACTTTTAAATTAATTGAGGTGCTACGCAAGCCGCGTAAGCCCCATAAAGGAAATCTCTTTATGAAATTCAAATGGCCTTGGAGCAAGCGCATGAAGACAGAGAAATTACTCCTCACAAGCAACGACAATGTTGGTAGCTATACCACAGTAGATGACTGGCAAGACACGACAATACAGATATCGTCTACTGCAAAAGATAAGCCCTTCAACGGTACGGTGACAATTGAAGGTACTCTAGATACCGACGCTGAGACTATTCTTTGGGCGCCATTGTTAATCAGCAAAAACGAAGAAATCCTCAAGCTAAGTGGGTATTCATTAGCCGGCGTGCGCGCATCTACGACAGGTATGGTTGCCGGAGAAGTAATCGTACTGGTATCAGGTCGCTAATAGAATTCGCATGCGTGCCTTTACCCTTGAATTAATTCATATCGCATTTTTTATACACATTGCGCACGGTACAATACTGTACTGTGAAGGTCGACGATGATAGCAGTAGCGGTACTGTAGGAGTTGACAAGCTATTCCGTGAATACGCACCTTACGTAAGAAATTTCTTACGTCAGCGCGGTTTGCCTGAACTTGTACTCGATGATGCGGTTCAAGAGGTATTCTTGGTCGTATATAGACTTGGAGGCTATAATCCGGGTCCAGCTAGCCCAAGTACCTGGCTGTGCGTGATAGCCGTGCGCGTAGCAGCTAATGCGCGCCGTAAACTAAGACGTAACCCGATGGTGTCTGCGGACCGCGTAACTCAGTTAAATGCGAACACCCCTACGGCGGATTATATATTGATAAGGTTAGAGGAATTATCACGCGTGAGGGACGCATTGAATACCTTAACCGAACCACAACGCGCCGTGTTTGAAGGGTACTACGTAGACGGTGATTCCTGTGAGACTATAGCTAAGACACTAGAAGTGCCCATCGGCACCGTTTACTCGCGCTTACACGTAGCGCGTAATACTATTACAACGTATTTCTATGAACACCAAGATTAAGGCCCTGAGAGCATCATCATAGCGACGGTTATCACGACGCTCCACACGACAACGTTCAACGCTACAACAAGAATCACTACGAGTGCGCGTAGTGGTCGAGTAAGTGCAGGTGGCGGGTCCTCATTCATTGTTTCGTTGATACTTCCGCAGTTATTTCTAATATAGCACGTTCATAGACAGCGGCAGCTTCCCCGTGGATTTTACCTAGCTGTGCTGCATCAGGGTAAGCGGTGAGCCACATAGTAAGAGCGGTTTGTTGTGCTTGGCGGGCATCCTTGGCACGGCGCTCCAAACGTTGTAGTAACCAGGATTTGTCGTCTTTAGTAGGCATGGTTTAGTTTACATCGCTTTTAAGTACCTTGATGCCTGCATCCTCAATACATGTTCGTAGTACGTCCACAATCTCAGGAGCCCACTTTAATTGCACGCCCTTGTGTTGACTGTGCTCGGCTTGGTACGGTACGGCGCCTGCGTATTGTTTTCCTTCTTCAGTAGGCACCCAGCGTTTGCCTACCTTTTTCTGAAAGTCATGTACTTCGAGTAGCTTGTTTACTTCCGCGGGCTTCAGTCCTAGCGCCTCCCCGATCTGCGTGGGCGTTAGCGAGGGAGCCTTGTCCCAGTCGACGGAGAGCATGTTGCGCATCTCTTCGTGCACAGGCTTGATCATGTGCCCGCCTGCTACAAGGGCACGCGCGGTGCACGCCATTGCTAGTTCGGGACGGACTGAAGGGACGTGCTTTAAGACAAACTCTGAAAAAGCCAGGATAGTCG